>Ga0208492_1000109_pt1 | contig 83478 bp, 63 predicted proteins | sample Subbioar_CSW14AB_FD_184820 | JGI IMG/M metagenome (GOLD analysis project Ga0208492, IMG submission 184820) | Serpentinite rock and fluid subsurface biosphere microbial communities from McLaughlin Reserve, California, USA - CR12Mar_CSW14AB (SPAdes) | ecosystem: Environmental > Terrestrial > Deep...
ACTGTCGGCATCGAGACTGAAACGTCTCGACCAGCTGACGCTCTTGCATAAAAAAAGAGGTCAAGTACAACTTAACCTCTCCTGTCGGGACGACTGGATTCGAACCAGCGACCTCTTGCACCCCATGCAAACGCGCTACCGGGCTGCGCTACGTCCCGTCAAACCAAAATCAGAGATCTGAGATCAAAAAATCACAGATTTGATTGGGGCTGCAAATATAGGGGTAAAAGAAAATTTCAGGTTATATTGCACAAAATTTTATACCCGCTACATGAAGATCCTCATCAGGCAGGCAATGATTGCCGATCCACATGCTACATTCAATGGACAGGTAAAAGATATACTAATTGAGGACGGAATCATTACTCAAATAGCTGATAAGATCACCGGAAAAGCAGATCACGAAATCATATCCGATCAAATCATCGTCTCTCCGGGTTGGGTAGACATTTTTGCACATGCCTGTGACCCCGGTTTTGAATACAAAGAAACATTGGCTACCATGTCTTCAGCCGCTGCAGCGGGTGGATTCACACAAGTATTTGCTTTGGCGGATAATAAACCCGTAACAGATAATAAAGCACAAGTAGAATATATCCGATTAGGATCGCAATGTCTACCGGCGAGTATTCATCCGATTGGCACCATCACAAAAGGCAAAGAAGGGCAAACACTCGCCGAAATGTATGATATGCGCAACAGTGGTGCGGTGGCTTTCTCTGATGGATTGCAACCCGTTCAATCACCCGGACTATTGTTGAAAGCACTGCAATATGTGAAAGCATTTGATGGTGTGTTGATCCAAATGCCGATCGATAAAAGTATTGGTGCCGGCGGATTGATGAATGAAGGGATTGTTTCAACCAAATTGGGCTTACCCGGTTTGCCTGCATTAGCGGAAGAATTGATCATTAAAAGAGATATTGATCTTGTTCGATATACCGGATCGAAATTACATATCACCGGAATCTCCACAGCAAAGAGTGTGGCATTGATCAACGACGCTAAAAAAGAAGGGTTACATATTACTTGCAGTGTAACACCGTATCACCTGTTCTTTTGTGATGAAGACTTACAAAGCTATGATACGAATCTAAAAGTAAATCCTCCACTCAGAACACGTGATGATATGATGGCTTTGCGTGCGGCTGTGAAAAATGGGCAGATCGATTGTATCGCCTCACATCATATACCGCAGGATTGGGATCATAAAACCTGTGAGTTTGAATATGCCGCTTATGGGATGCTGGGTTTGCAAACTGTATTACCTGCTTTACTGGAATCTGTAGACGGATTGAGTAATGACCAGATCATTGCATTATTATCCACCAATGCGCGTAATATTTTTGGATTGACGCAGACACATATACAGGAAGGCACACAGGCTGAGCTCACCATTTTTTCTACGAAAAAATCCGGAAAACTCACTAAAGAGATACTGAAAAGCAAATCGAATAACAGTGCTTTTTTGGATAGAGAGATGAAAGGTGTAGTGATGGCCACCATCCACAAAGGACAGCTTCATCAACCATAAACCCACTCAACCATGAAACCAAATCTGAATCAAACTGCTATTACTTACGGAGTTATTACCGGATTAATCTATCTCGCATTAACATTTGGCGCCTGGGCTGTAGGTGATACAAGTACTTTTGTATCCATCACCGGCATTACCACTTTCATTCCTTATGTAATTGTAACACTGATCATCGTAGGTATCAAACTGCGTAAAAGCAATGATAACCTGTTGAGTTTTCAGGAAGCACTCAAATTTACTTTCCTGGCTTATGTGATCTATGCATTGATAGAAGCGATTGGTAATTATGTACTGTATGCAATGGTTGACCCTGACCTTACTGCCAAAGTGATGGAGATCACTATGAAGAAAACCATGAAGATGATGGAGGCATTTGGTGCCAGTGAACAGCAAATGGAAGAAGCTATTGGCAAAGTAGAAGCAGAACCCAAACATACCTCATTCAAACAAATATTCTTAGGATTAGGCATTACTTTAATCTGGAATTTTTGTAAATCATTGCTGATCAGCTTGGTGATTAGAAAAGAAGCTAAATTCGAAGATCAATTATAATTTCATTTATGGACCTGTCAATAGTCGTACCCCTGCTCAATGAAGATGAATCGCTACCCGAATTATGCGGGTGGATAGAATCTGTCATGAACAAACACGGCTATAGTTATGAAGTCATCTTGATCGATGATGGTAGTGTAGACAATAGCTGGTCTGTGATCCAACAAATCGGTGCGAAGAACCCTTGTTTTAAGGGCATCAAGTTCCAACGCAATTATGGCAAGTCTGCTGCATTGAATGAAGGTTTCAAAGCAGCACAAGGTGATGTGATCATTACCATGGATGCTGATATGCAGGATTCTCCTGATGAAATCCCGGAACTGAGACGCTTGATCCTGGAAGAAGGATATGATATGGTGAGTGGTTGGAAGAAGAAGCGATATGATAATACCTTAACGAAAAATATCCCTTCCAAATTATTCAATGCTGTTGCCAGAAGCAGTTCCGGTATTCGCTTACATGATTTCAATTGCGGACTCAAAGCCTATCGTAAAAAAGTAGTGAAGAGTATTGAAGTATATGGCGAAATGCATCGCTATATTCCTATTCTGGCAAAATGGAGTGGATTTAAAAGAATTGGCGAGAAAGTAGTAGAACATCGTCCACGTAAATATGGTACCAGTAAATTTGGATGGCAAAGATTTGTCAATGGGTTTTTAGATCTTGCCACCATCATGTTCCTCGGAAAATTTGGGAAAAGACCCATGCAATTCTTTGGACTGTTGGGTACTTTATCATTTTTGATTGGTTTAGGTGCCAGTATTTCATTGATCATTTCTAAATTTTTATCATCCGATTTTTCGCTGACCAATCGTCCATCTTTTTATATCGCACTTACTACCATGATCATTGGTATGCAATTGTTTCTTACCGGATTTGTTGCTGAACTGATTGCAAGAAATGCTGCAGAAAGAAATGTATACCTGATTGAAGAAACATCCGGACTGGAATAACGTATCTTCCCTTTTGATGCAACAAAAAGTGATCATCATAGGATCTGCCTGGCCACTGAGAGGTGGTGGTATTGCTACTTTCAATGAAAGATTGGCCAGACAATTTCAAGCCGAAGGTGATGATGTTACGATCTATAGCTTTTCATTACAGTATCCATCTTTACTATTTCCTGGAAAATCGCAGTATGGGACAGAGCCTGCACCGACTGATCTAACGATTAAGAGTGTGATCAACTCTATCAATCCATTCAATTGGATCAGGGTGGGAAAAAAGTTACGGCAAGAAAATGCAGACCTGATTGTTGTTCGTTATTGGTTGCCTTTTATGGGTCCTTGCTTGGGCACTATTCTGAGAAGTGTTCGAAAGAACCGACATACTAAGATCATTTGTATTGCTGATAATGTATTACCACATGAGAAAAGACCTGGGGATCGTGCGCTGACTCAATATTTTATTCCACCTATTCATGCTTTCATCACCCTGAGTGAAAAAGTATTCAGCGATCTGAGATTGTTTACCCGGAAACCTGCGGAAGTAGTGATTCATCCTTTATACGACAATTTCGGGGATGCGATACCCAAAGCAACTGCCAGAGCGTTATTAGGGCTTCCTAAAGAAACTCCCATCATTTTATTTTTTGGTTTTATCAGGGCATATAAAGGGTTGGATTTATTATTACGAGCCATTGCGATATTAAAACAATCGGGAGCTACTCCACCCCATTTATTGATTGCCGGTGAGTTTTATGAAGATCAAGCAAAGTATGAATCACTGATCGATGAACTCAATATCAGGGATCTGCTGATTTTAAGAACAGATTTTATTCCGGATAGTGAGGTAAGAAATTATCTATGTGCCACAGATTTCGTGATACAGCCTTACAAACATGCCACACAATCGGGCATCACACCTCTATCCTATCATTTTGAGAAACCCATGTTGGTTACCAATGTAGGGGCATTACCGGCCATGGTACCACATGAGAAAGCGGGTATTGTTACGGAACCGGATGCGGATGCGATTGCAAAAGGCATTCGGCAGCTGTACAGTTTAGGTGAAGAACATTTTTTATTCCATCTTCGCGAAGAGAAAAAGAAATACAGTTGGGAAGTACTTACGAGTACTATCCGCAGACTGGCACAAGAATCCTAACCAAACATTTTCTTATGGCAACAAATATTCATGCAATCATCGCCGCATCCATCGCTGTAAAACAGGAAATATTGGCTGACAGTGCTTTTCAACAAAAAGTTCAGGATATTACCGATGCGGTAATCCATGCATTTCAGTCCGGTAAAAAAGTAATGTTTTGCGGCAATGGCGGAAGCGCTGCTGATGCACAACATTTGGCTGCAGAATTTTCGGGCAGATTTTATAAAAACAGAAGAGCATTACCATCAGATGCTTTGCATTGCAACACATCTTATTTAACTGCCGTTGCCAATGATTATAGTTATGATGATATTTATAGTCGCCTCGTAGATGGTACCATGGAAAAAGGAGATGTATTGATGGGTATCAGCACCTCCGGTAACTCCCCCAATATTGTAAAAGCATTTGAAACAGCTCGAGCCAAAGGTATTGTTACCGTAGGTTTCACAGGTGCCGGTGGCGGTAAGATGAAAGACTTGTCTGATCATCTTTTAAATGTGCCTTCTACTGTTACACCTCGCATTCAGGAAAGTCATATACTACTTGGACATATCATTTGTGAATTAACAGAAGCTGCCATTTTTAATGACTAAGGAAAGCCACATGTTGCAACTGGAAAACATTACCCCTGAATGGACTTTATTTCTTGACCGAGATGGTGTAATCAATCATGAGAAGAACAATGATTATATCTTACACAAGGATGAATTTCATTTTTATGATGGGGTTACTAAGGCTTTAGCCACTCTCCGACCTTTCTTTCGGTATATTTTAATTACGACCAATCAAAAAGGTGTGGGTAAAGGCGTGATGCGGCTGGAAGATTTGCAGAATATTCATCAATACATGCTCACTGAAATTGAGCAAGCAGGTGGTAGTATTGATCAAATTTATTTCTGCGCTGATCTTTTTGATGACTCGCCTAATCGGAAACCCAATCCGGGTATGGCTTTTCAGGCAAAAGCAGATTTCCCCGATATCGATCTGTCGAAAAGCATCATGATCGGTAATAGACCCAGTGACATGAAATTTGGGAGGAATGCGGGTATGTATACGGTGTTTGTTGCCACTACCCATCCGGAAGTTCCTTTCCCGGATCCCGATATTGACCTTCGTTTTGAAGATCTACCTGCTTTTGCAGAAGCCCTGATACAGATCAGTAAGCTGCAATAAAATCTTAAAACTGTAATGAACCGTTCTCTTTCAGTTATTTTTACAGTATGAAGCAAGCCCTGTTTCTTTTTTTACTGGTCATCACCTCTCTCTTTTTGCGTGCACAAGACAACCGCATGCAACTGCAGCAGATAGAAGATGAACTAAAGCCACTTGCTTATGCCATCTTGAATGAAGATCAGTTCTTGGATCGATTCAAGGCAGACAGTGCTTTCACGCGTGGTTTGGTGCGCGCTTTAAGAACGACTCATTCCTTTCGTTATCATTTCGACTCTTTGATCACCATCTCACAGCAGTATGCTCCGGATAGCAGCTTTAGAATCTTTACCTGGCAGATACAAATGGAAGACATGAACCATTTTCGTCAAAAGGGTGCGATACAAATGCGCACCAATGATGGTTCTTTGAAATTGATTCCTTTATTCGATGCATCTAAATTCACTGAAGCACCTTTTGATTCCATACGAACCAATCAAAATTGGATCGGTGCTGTGTATTATAATATCATACAAACCACCTATAACAATAGAAAATATTATACCCTCTTTGGTTACGATGAACATGATGCCAGAAGTAGCAGGAAATGGATGGAAGTCATGACTTTCGATGCCAATGGCAATCCACAATTCGGGGGACGTTATTTCAATTATCGGGAAGATGATATCAAACCCAAACAACCTGCATTTCGTTTTTGCCTGGAATACAAAAAAGACGCCAATGCCAAACTCAACTATGATCCTGAATTAAACATGATCGTTATGGCGCATCTCGTGAGCGAAGAAGGTGATAACAAAAAGAAACACACCCTTGTACCCTATGGCACGTTTGAAGGCTTCAAATGGCTAGGCGGAAAATGGGTACACCAAGCAGACATCACAGAAGTAAACCCTGATGGAAGGGTGAATCCGGATCAAACGAGGAAGAGAGGGAATCTTTGATTTTTTGATCTGTGATTTATTGAATTAAATCAAAAAATCACAGATCAAAAAATCAAAGATCAATCCAGTTTTAGCACGGCCAAAAACGCTTCCTGCGGTACTTCTACGTTTCCAATCTGGCGCATGCGTTTTTTACCTTCTTTCTGCTTTTCCAATAGTTTACGCTTACGGCTGATATCACCACCATAACATTTGGCAGTTACATCTTTACGCATCGCACTGATGTTTTCACGTGCAATTACTTTGGCTCCAATAGCAGCTTGTATCGCGATCTGGAATTGTTGTTTCGGCAATAGCTCTTTTAGCTTTTCACAGAGTCTGCGACCAAAGTCTTGTGCGCGACTGCGGTGGATCAGTGCACTCAACGCATCTACCTTATCTCCATTCAACAGGATATCCATCTTTACGATATCTGCTTCACGATAGCCGATCGGACTATAATCGAAGGAAGCATATCCGCGGGTAGAGCTTTTCAGTTTATCATAGAAATCAAATACGATCTCCGTCAATGGCATTTCAAAGATGAGTTCAACACGTGATGGTGTGAGGTAGCTTTGATTGATCAGAATACCACGCTTACCCAAACAGAGGGTCATGATATTACCGATATAATCAGGCAAAGTGATGATCTGCGCTTTGATAAATGGTTCTTCGATACGATCGATCTTCACCACATCAGGCATTTCAGCCGGATTGTTCACAATGATCTTTTCACCACGGGTGGTATATGCATTGAAACTTACGTTCGGTACAGTAGTGATAACGGTTTGATTGAACTCACGTTCCAATCGCTCTTGAATGATCTCCATATGGAGTAGTCCCAAGAATCCGCATCGGAAACCAAAACCAAGTGCTTGTGAAGTTTCCAGTTCAAAAGTCAGAGAAGCATCATTCAGTTGGAGTTTGTCCATACAATCACGTAACTCCTCAAACTCATCTGTATTTACCGGGAAGATACCTGCGAATACCATGGGTTTTACTTCTTCAAAACCATGGATCATTTCACCGGGATTACTGGCTAGTGTAATGGTATCACCCACTTTCACTTCTTTGGCATTTTTGATACCCGTGATGATATATCCTACATCACCCGCACGCACTTCCTGTTTGGGTGTCATGCTGAGTTTCAATACACCAACCTCGTCTGCGAAATAATCATTACCACTTGCTACAAAACGAATCTTATCCCCCTTTTTCAGTACTCCATTCAGAATGCGGTAGTAAACGATGATGCCACGAAAACTATTGAAAACACTATCAAAGATGAGTGCTTGTAAAGGAGCTTCGGTATCTCCGGATGGGGCTGGAATACGTTCAACAATGGCTTCCAAAATTTCTTCGATACCAATGCCTGATTTACCACTCGCCAACAGAATATCTTCCTGCTTACAACCTATCAAATCCACGATCTGATCCGTTACTTCCGGAATTTTAGCGCCATCCATATCGATCTTGTTGATCACCGGAATGATCTCCAGATCATTTTCAATAGCCAAGTACAAATTACTGATGGTTTGGGCTTGAATACCCTGGGAAGCATCTACCAATAACAAAGCACCCTCACAGGCAGCCAATGCACGGCTCACTTCATAGCTGAAATCCACGTGACCGGGCGTATCGATCAGGTTAAGCACATACTGCTCACCTTTATAGGTATAATTGATCTGAATAGCGTGACTCTTAATGGTAATCCCCTTTTCACGTTCCAGGTCCATATCATCCAGTACCTGGTCCATCATCTCCCGCTCGGTAATGGTCTTGGTATGCTCTAGCAGTCTGTCAGCCAGCGTACTTTTCCCATGGTCGATATGTGCGATAATGCAAAAATTCCTGATTTGCTTCATAAGGGCGCAAAGATAAGATGAAAAGGAACAAGACTGAAGAATCAAGGAACAAGCTTAGCCCGGATTATACACTGTTCTTCAACAAAATCAAACCAAGACCATATTTTGCTATATTAGGGGTACTAAGTTCCTGATAACTATGTTCTTGAATAAGATCAACAAAAAAGCCCAGATCAACAATGAAACAGGGCTGGGTACCAATACTACCCTGAGTGGTGGCGGTCGTTTTTTCAATCGAGATGGCAATCCCAATATGGATGTAAGGGGTATGAATCTTTGGGAAAGACTGAATATTTATCACTCGCTTCTGACCATGTCCTGGTTCAACTTTTTAACCGTCGTGGTCATCTACTTTGTAACGACTAATTTATTGTTCACCGGCATCTATTTTCTAATTGGGATCGATCATTTAGGCGGACTAATGGAAGTAACCGGTATTGAATTGTTTGGTGAAGTATTTTTCTTTAGTGCGCAAACATTCACCACCGTTGGTTATGGACGTATCAATCCGATAGGTTTTGCGGCCAGTTTTACCGCTTCAATGGAAGCCTTAACCGGATTGATGACTTTTGCCATTGCAACCGGCATTATGTGGGGACGATTTTCAAAGCCTAAAGCGTATATCCGTTACAGCAAAAATGCCATCATCGCCCCTTTTAGAGATGGTATTGCATTGATGTTTCGAATGGTGCCTTATACCAGAAATTATCTGGTAAATGTAGAAGTGAGGGTAACATTGGCGATTCATGTGGAAGAAGATGGGCAGCGTAAGAACAGATTCTACAATATGCCGCTTGATATTGCCAAAGCAAATACAATGACTGCTAACTGGACATTGGTGCATGTCATCAATGAAGAAAGTCCGATCTATGGTTTTACCAAAGATGACCTTACCAATGCGCGTGCTGAAATACTGGTATTTGTACAGGGGTTTGATGAGAGTGTGTCTAATACAGTGGTATCACGTACTTCTTACACTTACGAAGAATTTATTTTCGGTGCGAAATTCTTACCGATGTATCATCCGAATGAAGATGGCACCAAAACAGTGTTACATCTTGATCAGTTGGATGCTTATGAATCAGTGACTTTGCCTGTGAAATGATTTGATACGCTCAATAGAACACAGATTATCATGATTATCATGATCAATCATGATGATCTGTGTTCCATTTTAATCATTAGTATTTAAGTGAGTCAATAATTACTTTGAACTCATCTGCGATCAAAGAAGCGCCTCCTACCAATCCACCATCTACATCAGGTTGAGTGAATAATTCTTTGGCATTGGATGCTTTTACACTGCCTCCATACAATATGGTTATTTCTTGTGCTACAGCATCTCCATATTTACCGGCCAGTTGTTGACGAATATAGGCATGCATCTCTTGCGCTTGTTCACTGGTAGCTGTTTTACCGGTACCAATTGCCCAAATGGGTTCATATGCAATCACTACTTTTTTCAATGCATCGGCAGACAAATGATACAATGATTCCTCTAATTGCTTAGCTACAAATTCGTTTTGCGTACCCGCTTCACGAATCTGTAAAGGCTCACCACAACAAAAGATCGGTGTGATCTGATGTTCTAAAGCAATATTTACTTTCTCTGCCAAAAACTGATTGCTTTCCTGAAAATATTCACGACGCTCAGAGTGACCCAATACTACATGCGTAATACCTAATGAGTTCAACATAACAACGGATGTTTCTCCCGTATAAGCACCGTTTTTTTTGTTGTAACAGTTTTGAGCTGCAATATATACTTGTGTTTTACCTGCAACTTTTGCTTGCGCCATCGACAAATAAGGAGCCGGTACTGCAAATACCACTTGCCTATTTTCATTTAGGTCATAGTTATGAGACAATAAATGATCAAGTAGTTGTTCTCCTTCTGTGATCGTAAGATTCATTTTCCAGTTAGCAGCGGCTATTTGCTTTCTCATTGTTTGGTATTTTTTTGAGGTCAGCGAAAATACAGTTTTCTTCTGTGCTCTCTGTGTATTCAGTGGCAATTAATTTGCCACTGAAGGCACTGAAATACACTGAAATTATTTTGCGGAGAGTGTAATGAGTATTTGCTTTTCAATTTCACTCAAAGACTGATTTTTGAGTTTTTTCCAGTTATCAATATCTACCAAAGCCTTGTCTAATTTATATTTCACGCCTTTACATCCCCAACTGAAATCGGGAATAATATTGGGCAAGAGACCTTCGCCAAATACATTGCAAGACACTCCGATCACCGAACCGGTATTGATGGATGAATTAATTGCTGTTCTTGAAAAATCGCCCATGATCACTCCGCATTTATAACCAGCCGGTAAATATTCCTGATCAGCTTCGCTCCAAATCTTAACGATACCTGCTGTATTCTTCAGGTTACTATTACTAGTACCCGCACCCCAATTACACCACTCACCTATTACAGCATCACCCATATAACCATCATGTGCTTTATTGGAATAGCCCATCATGATACTGTTCTTGATCTCACCTCCACCCATACAATAAGGTCCGAGGGTTGTAGCGCCATAAATACGGCTATTCATTTTCAGCACTGAATGATCTCCCAATGCAAAAGGTCCACGTATAGCAGAACCCTCCATCACAACTGCATTTTTGCCGATATAGATAGGTCCTGTTGATGCATTCAATAGTGCATGCTCTACAATTGCTCCTGACTCTATGAAAATATGTTCGGCATGTATGCATCGATTGGTAGATGAAATTGTTGCTGATGTTTTGCCTCGAGTCAATAGATTAAAATCAAAACGTACCATTTGATCGTTGATGTGCATTAGCTGCCATGGATAAACGATTCTTTGGGCTGACGGATAATCATGAACAACTTCAAAATATTGCACAGATTGAGATGGATCAAAGTCTTCAAATGCAATAGCTGTTTTCCCTATAATTAAACCTTGTTCATCTGCCCAGCCATGATTTTTGGATATACTTTGAATGCCATCGATTAAAGATGGGTTGGGAATTACAGATGCGTCAACCCATATATGTTCACCGTCGGGTGGATATCCATACAGATTTTGCAAATAAGGACTGGTATGTACAAACACCTGCAAACCTGTAAGCTTTTCCCATCTTTCTGCGATGGTAAGAATACCCATTCGCAAAGAAGCAATAGCCTTGGTTTGCGTCAGAGGCCATAAACGTTTTCGTTGCGTATTATCGAATAGAATGATCGACATGATACAAACTTAAAGCTTTTAGAGGGAATGCGAGTTGACAGATGACAGTTGAAAGTTGACAGAAGATCGTGACTCGTTTATATTGGTTTTTGTTTGGAATTGGATAGTCTCTTAATTTTAGTTGTATGATGATCGTCGCTGCTTTACCGTCTGACTATAAAGAGATCACAGATCTATGGCAAACTTCTGTGAAAGCAACTCATCATTTTTTGCCCGATGATTTTACCGAACAATGGAGAGATCAAGTGGAGACAATTTTCTTATCGATGGTGCAATTGTATTGTGCTAAAGACGAAGCAGGAAAAATTGTTGGCTTTGTGGGAGTAGCAGAACAAAAGATTGAGATGCTGTTCTTAGATCCCAATACTCGCGGCAAAGGCATCGGAAAACAACTGACTGAATTTGCTATTCAAACTTTACAGACCAATGCCGTTGATGTGAATGAGCAAAATGAACAAGCGGTTGGATTTTATCTGAAAATGGGTTTCAAACAAATCGGTAGAAGTGAAAAAGATGCACAAGGCAATGATTATCCCATCCTGCATTTATCTTTATGAGCTATTGTTCATATCGATAATGTCCAATAATAGGATAAGTGAACAACATATCTTCCATCACTTGTCCGGCTCCGATATTATGAATCACCAATGACCGCTGTTGGTCTTTTGATTTTTGATGCACAATCATGCCAATATGTTTCATTCCTCTTGGTAATTGCCAGCAAACAATATCCCCTGCACGATAATCAGCTGCACTCCTCGAAATCGGCAGCACCATACCGTTACGCGAAAAGAAATACATCAGGTTGGGAACTCTTCGATGATCGATATTCCGATCTGTTGTTTTCAATCCCCAATAGTTAGGATAGAACTGAAAATTCCGGCGCATATCTTCATGTACTTCTCTTTGCAGATCAATACCCATTTTGCGATAAGCACGAATCACAACATCAGTGCAAACGCCTTTATCAGCAGGCACATCTCCCATGGGATAATTGATACGGAAATAAGAAAGATCATACAGCACTTTTTGACAGGTTAATGTGTACGCCGAATCTGCCAGCCGCCCATAAAAATCAGACTGTGTCATAGCAGCATTCAAAAAAATCAGCAAAAGCAACATACAACACCCGTACTTCGAAAAATTGGCCATAGTTTATCTTTCCCATAGAATGCATGTTGCCCGAATTTGCATACTGGTGATCGTTAAAGTATTCTTTATATGATTCGTTATTATCGGACTTGAATACATAGGTTGTCGCGTAGTTGTCGCGTTATTATCGCGTTGTTATCGCATACTTATCCCCAATCTATATAAATATGCGATAAGAATATGATAAAATAGTTTAATAAAGTACTTGTAAATATGATAATATTTTTATATCTTACTGAGATAAACGCCAGAACATGCCAACACTACATGGACCGCTACGGTACACGGGTACCATTGATGAACTGGTTGCCTATCAAATGAAAGGCAGCGATAAAACCATTGTGCGTAGAAAAGCCTTTATCACAAAAGGTGCTTATCAAAAAGAGCCCCAGTATGCGGCCATGAGACGGAACAGTGCAGAATTTGCCATTTGTGCGCGGGCAGGTAAAATGGTAAGAACAGCGCTTCCGATCATAATGCGATTAACCGATCAGAATATGACCCCTGTGCTACAAGGCTTTTGTAAAATTCTGCAAAAAAAAGATACTGTACATCCACATGGGGAAAGACCCGTTCTTTTTTCGATGCACAAAGAGGCGCTCACTTCGCTGCCATTTACCAAAAGACATTTGTTTGATTCGGTATGGAAGCAAAGACCTGTTGCCACATTGCTTAGGGAAAAAACAGCGCTGCACATACAGATCGGTGAGTTATTACCCGGTTTTAATTTTCAGCTTCCTTGGCAAAAGCCTTATTACAGAATCATCGCTTCGCTGGCAGCCATTCAAGATGTTTATGCTGACCAGATCAAATACCCATCTATCCTTTATACAAAGGATTTACCATCAACCACTGTTTTCAGCGACTGGATGATGGCCAAAAAAACAGTACCTGCGCATTGCATGAATCTCCAACTGGAAAATACAGACCTAAAAGAAGATGCAGGTATTACATGGGTTGGTGCAATTGGCATTGAAATGGGAGAACCAGATTTAACCGGAAGCATTCAACCGGTTAAATATGCTAGTACTGCAAGGATATTGGTGACGGGGTAAATATGTAAAGTAGATACTAAGTTGAATGATCTACTCACTTGTAAGACGAATTACTAAAATAAAAAAGTCGCTCAATTCATGAACGACTTTTGGTGCCCCAGGCGGGAATCGAACCCGCACTCGCTTTTTCGGCGAACAGGATTTTAAGTCCTGCGTGTCTACCAGTTCCACCACCAGGGCAGTGGTAAAAAAAATCCCGTCACGCATGACGGACGGGATTGCTGAGCGGAAGACCGGGCTCGAACCGGCCACCCCGACCTTGGCAAGGTCGTGCTCTACCAAATGAGCTACTTCCGCAATCGATATAAGAACTAAATCGGGAGTGCAAAAATAGGATTCTACAGCTCCTGACAAAATTTTTGTTGATTTTTTATTTGTACTCAGGCGTATACTTACTGCTGCTCTGTACTTCTACATCAGGCTTCCCTTTGTAGCGCTGGTTGTACAGACGATAACATCCACCCAATACAAAAGCAAGGATACAAAACACTTGCAGATAGAAAAGAAAACGTGATGAATTTACCCAGTTCCTGGTAAAGTCTTTTTCTTGTGCGGCTTGTTGTTCGTTCGACATAATTTTGAATTGCTGTGCAAAAATAAGGCAGTACAACTTATTATAAAATCTTTCTGCGAATAATTTCCTGAAAACGGGTGCGTTTGTTGATAAAATACTCCCAAACAATGGTTCCGGAATACACGCCCTGCAGTGATTTCATGGGCTTTTTCACCCGATGATTTTTTTCCGATTTTCCCATGAACCAGATCTTTACTACCGCCCAATGTGCTTGCATGATCGCCATAAAAAATGCCCGATCCCCGTTTAACAACCCCTTCCATGCAGAAATAGCATCCAGTCCAAATCGTACCGGTAATTTCCACAGTTTTTCATGGAATGGTAGATTCTTATTCAACATCAACAAATTGTTCCTGAAATTCAAAAACACTTTTCGTCCACCCCTGGGTAAAGTTCCTCCCCCAACATGATAAACAACTGAAGTCGGACAACTCATGATCGTATATCCCGCTAATTGCATCCGCCAGCAAAGGTCAATTTCTTCCTGATGGGCAAAAAATCCGGCATCCAATCCACCCATTTCATGATATACCGAAGCCCTCACAAACATGGCCGCCCCGGAAGCCCAAAAAACAAGTTCGGGTTGGTTGTATTGTCCATTATCCTCCTCACAAACATCAAATATCCTTCCACGAGAAAAAGGGTAACCAAGATGATCGATCCATCCACCGGCAGCACCGGCATATTCAAAAAGTTGCGGTTGATGATACGACAAGAGTTTAGGTTGACAGGCCGCGATCTTGGCGTCTTTTTCCATCAATTCAATGATCGGTTCAATCCATCCGGGTGTTACTTCCACATCAGAATTGAGCAAAACATAATAATCTGCCTTTACCAATTTCAATGCCCAGTTATAACCACCTGCAAAACCTTCATTGGTAAGATTGTACAAGCATTCGACTGAAGGAAATAAATGTTTCACCAAATCCATCGACCCATCCGTAGAAGCATTATCCGCTACAATCACAGATTTGTTGGAGTAGGTAGACGCGATCACGGAAGGAAGAAAAGTCTCTAAATGCTTTCTCCCATTATAATTTAAGATAACAATCGCAACGTGGGGAACTGACAAGGGTTGATGTTTGGATGCGAAAATAGATTAAAGTTGACAGTTGACAGAGAAGTTGATTGATAGTTGTTAGTTGACAGTAAAAGGCGGTTTTCTTCCTGTCAACTGTCAACTATCAACTACAAACTCCCCTTCCCCCACTCAATCAACCCTCTCACTTCCTTCGGCACGGTTCGTTCTCTGATTTTGGAGGTTTTTTCGCCGAGGCGAACGATGATGGTTTGTTTGGAAGGGATCACGATAATGTATTGTCCGAGGATACCTCTTGCATAGAAAATTTCAGGATTCAGCGGGTCGATCCACCATTGGTAACCATAATAATCACAAGCAACACCTTTTAAATCTGTAATACCACAAGGTTGAATAGAATGAGCCCAATAAGTGCTGTCAATGATGGGTGTTCCATGCCATTTACCGCTATCCAACATCAACTTACCAATTCGCGCAAAATCATGCGTATTGGAGTTAAAACAACAATAGGCTTTGATATGTCCATTTTCTTTATCGGTACTCCATAAAGCAGGATGTTCAGCACCCAATGGTTTCCAAAGTTTTTCAGCAGTATAATCGCTGAGACTTTGTCCGGTAGCTTTTTCCAGTATTAATCCTAATAATTGTGTATCTCCACTTTTATAAGAATGAACAGTTCCTGGTTTGTCTTTCATCTTAACACCGGTAGCAGTTGCATACACATCTGTTCCGTAATAAGCTTCAGAAGTAACAGAGAATAAGTTCCAATACGATTCATTCCAATCGGTTCCGCTACTCATGGTTAATACATCAATGATGCGTACTGCTGCTTTATCCCCTTCTTTGAATTCGGGTAAATAATTTCCTACCGGCTCTTCTAGTGATTTTATTTTTCCTTCTTTCAAAGCTACACCGATCAATATACTGGTGATACTTTTTGCCATGGAGAAGGATCCTGATTTTGAACTGTCACTATACCCTTTCCAATACTTCTCGAAAACCACTTCATTGTTTCGGATCATGAGTAATCCAACTGTATTCAATTCTTCCAATAAAGTATTGAGCGAATCAGGATAGGGTATTTGATTGTAATTCGCAGCGTTGGTCCAGGGTTGGGCCGTTGATACCGCTACGGTATTATTCGTGAATTTTTTATAGTCATCGATATTGGCAAAATTGTACCGAACAGCGGTGAACAAGTAGGTTTTACCTGAGATCCATGCATAAGCACTAAAACTGAGAATAATCAAGAGTATCGTCCAGAGAAAACCGCGGAAGAATTTTTTCATGGTGAGTTGGTTAGATAATGAAATTAAGTTTTTTTGCCACTGAGGACACTGAAAAAACACTGAAATATTTTGATTTTTTTGCATTAATCATCACAGAACAGCATTTGAAAGAATCACAGAAATAGCTGTATCTTGCAAGCAGAAAACGAATTATGCACTTCTTGCACCTGAATTTAGACTTCCTCGATCATCCTTGTTGCTAAGGATGTATTGTTTTTGTTTTCATGCTTTCTTGTGAAAGCCTTTCTTTATTTTATTTCAAACCTTTTATTATGCTTACTCAATCAGTATCAGCGAATACAGCTGTGTATTTGCAGTTGGAAGAACAATATGGTGCACATAATTATCATCCCCTACCGGTAGTATTGGAAAAAGGTGCCGGTGTATTTTTATGGGATGTAGATGGAAAAAGATATTATGATTTCCTCAGTGGTTATTCCGCCGTGAATCAGGGACATTGTCACCCGAAGATCATTGCCAGTTTGGTAGAACAAGCACAAAAACTTACCCTTACTTCTCGTGCATTTCACAACAATCTTTTAGGCGAGTATGCAAAATTTATCACCGATTTTTTCGGGTATGATAAAGTATTACCTATGAATACCGGTGTGGAAGGTGGAGAAACCGCCATCAAATTAGCACGCAGATGGGCTTACACCAAAAAGGGAGTTGCAGAAAATAAAGCCAAGATCATTTTTGCAGAAGGCAATTTCTGGGGAAGAACATTGGCCGCTATTTCCTCTTCTAATGATCCGAGTAGCTACAAAGGTTTTGGTCCGTATATGCCCGGATTTGAGTTGATTCCATACAATGATACCATTGCATTAGAAAAAGCATTACAAGATAAAAATGTAGCGGCTTTCATGGTAGAACCTATCCAGGGAGAAGCCGGCGTAGTAGTACCTGATGAAGGGTATTTATCAAAAGTAAGAGAACTGTGTAGTACCTATAATGTACTCTTCATCGCCGATGAAATTCAAACCGGATTGGCGCGTACCGGAAAAATGCTGGCTTGTGATCATGAAAATGTGAAACCGGATATTTTGATTCTTGGAAAGGCATTGAGTGGTGGCGTGTTACCTGTATCAGCCGTATTAGCAAACGATGAAGTGATGATGAATATCAAGCCCGGAGAACATGGATCTACCTATGGCGGTAATCCATTGGCTTGTGCAGTTGCTACTACTGCATTAACAATATTGAAAGAGGAAAGAATGGCTGAGAATGCAGAAGCCATGGGTGCTATATTAAGATCGGAGCTAGCAGCACTTCAATCACCTTTTATAGCAACCATTCGTGGTAAAGGATTATTGAATGCCATTGTGATCAAACACAGCAATCCGGAAGCAGCCTGGGATCTTTGTATGGAGTTAAAAGAAAACGGACTCCTTGCCAAACCCACGCACGGCGACAAAATCCGCTTCGCCCCTCCCTTGATCATTACAAAAGAGCAGATTATGGAATGTGTGGGGATTATCGGTGACTCTTTGAAAAAACTAAATTGAGGAAAGAAACAAGAAATAAAATACAAGACACAAGGAAGATTCAAGAATCAAGATACAAGGCACAAGAAAGATTCAAGAATCAAGATACAAGGCACAAGAAAGCTACAGGCTGCAAGCTACAAGCCTCACCTCTTTTTCGCCGGACTGAAGTCCGGCGCTATTTGAAATTGTGTATTGGCTACTTAAAACATAGATATATAGAACTAACCTTGTGGCTTGCAGCTTGTAGCCTGGAACTTTCTTGTGGCTTGTAGCTTGCGGCTTGAAGCTTTCTTGTGGCTTGCAGCTTGCAGCTTGAAGCTTTCTTGTGCCTTGTCTCTTCTTTCTTGTATCTTTTTACGATTCTTCCGTTTTCACAACAGGTATTTTCGGAAACAGTACCATGATTTGAATAATAATGGCACAAGCAAGAATACCATACAGTGCGGGTTGTTTTACCGGACATTCACCGAACATACAGCTGGAAACCAATACATAATTTCGAATGGCCCAAGCCAAATTGATAGCGCCGATAAAAACATTGGTCCGTTTGGTCCAGATACGAGGTATAGCGAAAAATAAAATCGCAGCGGTGCAAAAGAACACATGAAACAATCCGGGTCGGCCAAAACTAGTTCCTTCTGCAGCAAATCCGGAAATGGTAAGTCCCTTACTTTCAATAACCGTCCAAGGGAGAAAACATAATCCGAGCAATATAAATGCAGCTACAATTCCTATCTGCTGTGAATATTTCATGGTTAATAATTGTGCTGCGAAGTTAAGCACCTATCAGGAAAGAAGACACAACTTCAGCATAACAGTATTAGTACAGCGAAGATTTGTAAGCATAACTGCTGGCAGGTTGTTGATTGGCTCCCAACTTAAGAAGAGACACTACAGTTCTTTGTATTCCCTGGGTATACTCCACATAATATTGCCCGGCGCTGTAGTTTTGTCCGAATTGAACTGTGCTATTGGCTTGTAACTGATTTTTTTGCTCGATCAATCTGCCTTGCGCATCTACTACTTTCATTGCAATTGGTAATTGCGTCTGCTTACTGTTCAGTTGAACGGTAAAGAATTGTGTAGCAGGATTTCCCATTACTTTAATATGGAACTGCTGATCATGTGTAGTAGGTACAGGTATAGTTGAAACGGTCACTTTGAAAGGTATACGTTGACTAGACACTCCATTCACAACTTGTGCCACCCAAAGCGTTTGGGTACCTACTTGATTGATCACCGATGGTTGTATAGGAGATTGATTTGCGGCTGCAGAAGTATAAAACTGAAGTGAGGCATTGGGTAAAGCGGTTACCTGCTTTTCAACATTGATATTGTTGCCGAATTTCCCGGCATCGTAGGTAGCATCTGTTACAATGGGTACTTGTGGCTGAACAGTAATATCAATTGTGGCGGTTGCATAGCAACCTGAACTATGTATTTTTTGATAACGCACTTTCGCTACTCCGGGTTGTAATCCTCTGATAAAACCGGCTGCATCAATATCCAGGTATGCATTTTTTTCAGACACCCACTCTCCCCCAGTGGTCTCGGGCATTAAACGAATGGTTTGTCCTGCTACTACTTTTTTATATCCGTGTATCTCAATAGAAGGAGGAGCAGCCGTAACAGTGAATGCTGTTTGTGCAGTTGCTTGACATCCATTTTCTTCCAGTGTATACTGAATAGTAACAGTGCCTGCAGCTTTTCCAACCAATGTTTGTTGATGCAAAGAAGCAATCGTGCTATCACTTACCGACCAATAACCCTTTCCACCCATTGGTTTCAATTGAATGCTGCTTCCTTCACAAAGCTGAGAGGATGGAGTAAATGTATTGGATGATTGTTGTATCAATAAGGGTTGTATTTCAATGGTTGGTAGTTGTGGTGTTGCCGCTATCGCTAATGATTGGCTAACGCTGCTCTCACAACCAGCTATTGATTGTACCTGATAAGTAACTGTAATTTTTCCGGGAGCCATTGTTTTAAGTATACCTTGTTGATCAATGGTAGCTATGGCAGACTCTTTAACAGACCAATGACCGCCTTGGACTGTATGCTTCAATTGGTATACATTACCACTGCAAAAGTTGGTAGCGGTTTGGATCGGAGACAGAACAGGGATCTCATGAATTTCAATGGGATTCACTTTCTCTGTATGGCCATCTCTGTAAAATAATTCCGCTTCATAGATACCCGGACGAGTGGCTTTGAAAGAAAACTGATAACTAATGGCAGCTTCGGGATTACGAAACAATTGAACACGGTGGTTATATTGATCTGCTACATAAATATTCTCTTGCGCATCAATGAATAAACCATAAGGATAAGAGAATTGATTCATGGCTTTACCCAATCCATGTCCACCGGCAACAGTTACACCTTGCTTAGCACCTTTACTCCAACGTTGGATACGTTGATTGGTTTCATCTGCAATAAAAAGATCTCCGTTATCATTGATCGCAATATCAGTTGGAAAATACAACTGATCTGCGCCTGCACCTCTTTTGCCACCTGCTACTGTTATTCCTTCTTTTGCATCCTTTACCCATAGTTGTACACGATCATTTGCCGCATCAGCGATGTATAGGTTTCCAAGTGCATCTACTTTTACACTGCTAGGGTATCTAAGTTGATCCGCTTTATTCCCAGCCTGCTTCCCTCCTGCTACTGTAATGCCTTCTACTGCACCGGGTATCCATTTTTGGATGCGATGGTTATAATTATCTGCTACATAAATATTACCCTCCTTATCCAAGCAAATACCAAAAGGCATATTGAATTGATTGGCCTTATTACCCCTTCCGTTACCACCGGCAACAGTAACACCGTAAGGATTTGAGGGTGAAAATTTTTGGATACGCTGATTGGCCACATCAGAAACATACAAATTGCCTTCTTGATCTAGTGCTACACCCATAGGATAATCCAACTGATCTGCTGCATCACCTTGACCACGACCGCCTGCAACGGTAATACCTACTTTGGCACCGGGTATCCATTTTTGAACACGATGATTGAATTGATCAGCGATATAGATATTACCGGCTGCATCTACTGCAATACCACTAGGATAACGAAATTCATCTTCTTGTGTGCCTTCTACTGCTGTTCCGGCAACTGTCTGAATTAACGCAGGTGTATAATTGCTTTTTAATGTTTGTCCGTTATGCTTCCATAACAACTGCTCTACTTTGGGTGAAACTCCGCTGATCTGCAAAGAGGCATTTTCACAAAGAGATGATGCTTTTAAACTAAGACTTTGTTTGGTTTTGATAACGGTAAATGTTGAATCTGCTTTCACGCCATTCGACATCAGCAACAGCAGCAAAAAGAACAGGTTTTTGCGAACCTGGTTTGCGATTTGATGAATGAATTTGTGCTGCAACTGCATGGAGTAATATCACTTTGTTTGGATAGGACAAAGTGAGTCCAATAGCAGTCTTTGACAAATAACGGTAATGATGAAAATAAGGTAGTACCGATCGTTTGTATGGTAGAAACGGAACTACAAACAGGTATGCATCACTTGCTTAATGAAAATATTTTTTTACATCAACAAATATGTTGAACCAAGAATTTGTAGAAATCGATCTAGCAAAATAACGGGTTTGAGCAAAGTGCACAGAATGCTTGTACAGATTTTACTACAAAGCACCATCAATACTATCGATGAAATTGTAGTAACCAAGTGAAGTATACCAAAAGAAAAAGAGCCGTTCTATTGGAACTGCTCTTCTCTTTAGTTTTCTATAGGTTGGGTTACGAAAACGATTTATCTGACCTTGATCAATTGAATCAATTTTCTGCGGGTTCCCTGCAGGAATTCAGCATAGTAAGTTCCTGATCCAAGATTGTGACCAATTTGTATGGTACTGTTTGGCCATTGATTCGCCTTGGACTCTAATGGACGACCATGGATGTCGAATACGCGAACCTGAACTGGTAATTCGTGTTTACTTTCCATCTGTATGGTAAAGAAGCTTCGACTTGGGTTACCCATTACTTTGATCTTTAGATCCGACTCACTAGTGATCTGAGGTACTAATTTTTTCACCACAGGTGAAGAAGCAGTTTCTGTAATAACACTTGCAATGGATATACTTGACTTTGTAGTCGTCGGAATGGTTTCGGTACATCCTTGTTGATCACATGAGCCCAACTTATCACCCGGATGATTTCTCAGATGAGACTCAACCGCATTGATACTGATTCTAAGCGTTTGAGGGTTATTTGGATTTCCCGGAGGCACATGACAGAAATAAACTTTTTGACTTCCGTCATCCTCATCATCATGGTCATAATGACCATACTTGTTCGATTTATTCTTACAATCCTTACTACTATGAGATTTGTGATCACAATCAGCATGGTACTTATGATCCTTATGTTTACAATCTTTACTACTATGTGATTTATGGTCACAGTCATCATCATCATCATGATCATACTTGTAAGGTTTATTTTTACAGTCCTTACTACTATGTGACTTGTGATCGCAATCAGCATGGTATTTATGATCCTTATGTTTACAGTCTTTGCTAGTATGTGATGAGTGATTGCAGTCATCATCATAACCGTATTTGTTTGATTTATTTTTACAGTCCTTACTGCTATGTGACTTATGATCACAATCAGCATGGTATTTGTGATCTTTATGTTTACAGTCCTTGTTACTATGTGATGAGTGATCGCAGTCATCATCATTGCCTTCATCTTTCACTCTAATATCTTTCACACAAATTGTAACTCTGCTAACAGATACACAACCCTCCTGCGTTCTAACACGAACTTCGAAAGTGTAGGTTCCCGCTTGTGCAGGTGCAAATACCGGTTGACTACTTGTTGTGCTATTTAAAGAAGCATTCCCTGAAACAACAGACCAAGTATACGTATAAGAAGTTCCTCCTGTTGCATTCGCTCTTAATGTTACTCGCTGTGGTCCATATCCCAGATAAATATTATTTGGAATACCGCCTGTAAATGTATTGTTCTCCGGAATGACCGTGATAGAACTGCTGCAATTGGTTAATGCTAGTACTGTTACAGTTTGGTTGGCAGTTGTTGTATTTCCTGCAGCATCGGTTGCTGTCCAGGTTACAACGGTTGTTCCCACAGGGAAAGTACTAGGTGCATTGTTGGTTACAACAGGTACACCACAATTATCAGAAGCAGTAGCAGTACCTAGGTTAATAGCAGTTCCTACTGTTACATTGATATTGGCAGGTGCTGTAATCACCGGAGCCTGATTATCAGTAACCGTAACGGTAAAGCTGCGAGATACACTATTTCCACTTGCATCGGCTGCTGTAACGGTTACAGTTGTTACACCCACAGAAAATACTGTTTCTGAAGCCTTACTAAATGTATAAGTAATTGGACTTCCACAATTATCAGTGGCAGTTACCGTATAGTTTATCGTTGCGCCACAGGTTCCTGCTCTACTATTTGTAGCAATATTCACAGGCTGGGCCAAGGTTGGTGCCTCTGTATCGGTAACCGTGATCGTTTGGGTAGCAGACACCTGATTATTTGCGGCATCTTTCGCTGTCCAAGTTCTGGTGATCACATAATTATAGAATGATGATTGAGTCGGATTGGTTCCTTTGGTAGATGACTGCGTAAAGGCTACCACTACATTCTGATCAAAGTTGTCAGATGCAGTTACGGTTGCTGCAGTAGGAATATTCGAACAACTAACGTTTGCATTAGCAGGTACTCCATTCAATACCGGCGGAGTGGCATCACGAACTATCACCAACTGAATACTTGTTGATTGATTGCCTGCTGCATCTTTTGCGATCCATTCAACAGCCGTTGTGCCAATTGGATATACATTCCCTGTTGCATTGTTTGTAAAAGAAACAAGTTGAACGTTATCAGTAGCGGTTGGATTTCCTAATGAACTTACAATAGCCGTATTGGAACCTATTGGTGCATCTACTACAATATTGGTTATTCCGGCAATAGTTGGTTCTTCTCTATCCACTACAGTAACCGTTTGAATACCGGTAGTTATATTACCTGCAGCATCCTTAGCAATCCATGTAATGGTATTAATGCCCAGATTGTAAACTGAAGGACGGTTATTGGTAATCGTTACAGCCAATCCACTATTATCAGATCCTGAGGCATTTCCGAGGTTCACACCTGTTGCAAAATTAACACCCGGATTTGTGCTAACAGTTAAGCCGGATGGAACAACCAGTGCCGGCGCTTGTTTATCCTCTACAATTACCAATTGTGTAGCCGTTGTTGTATTTCCAGCCGCATCCTTAGCAGTCCAGATCACGGTAGTTTGTCCAATCAAGTATTGACCGGGTGCATTATTGGTAACAAATGCTGAACCACTGTTATCCATTGCGGTAGCAGTACCTAAATCTACATTGGTTGCAAATGCTTGGTTATTATTGGTAACAGTTGTTACGATAGCTGGAACTGTTAATACCGGTGCTTCTGCATCTTTTACTGTTACTTTTTGTATAGCAGTAGATGAATTGCCCGCAGCATCAGTAGCTGTCCAGGTTACAATGGTTTCTCCAAGTGGATATTGTGTGAGAGCGTTATTGGTGATGGTTACACCAGACCCTAAGTTGTCACTTACGGTTGGTAATCCTAAAGTAACATTGGTTGCAAAGTTCACCCCTGCATTTGTATTGATCACCAAATTGGCCGGTGCAGTAATGGATGGTGCCTGATTGTCAAACACACGTACTGTAAAGCTAACCGTACTTCTATTTCCGGTTACATCTGCAGCAGTAACCTTCACCGTTGCTGTTCCGATTGCAAAGAAGGAACCGGAAAGTATGCTATAAGTGTATGCCACCGGGCTATTACAACCGTCCACAGCATTCACACTGTAACTCACATTTGCTCCAGCCATATTCGGTGCAGTAGGAACATCGATATTATTGATGGTTCCGAAAACAGGAGCTTGATTATCAACAACAGTAATCGTACGTGTAGCAGTAACAGTATTATTATTTCCGTCTACAGCAGACCATGTTCTTGTAATGACATACGAGTAGTGATCCGGACTATTGACATTCGGATTACGGGTACTTGATTCTGATAAAGTTACCGGTACAACACCATCTACATCATCAATAGCTGTAACAACAGGTGCCGTAGGAACTGTATTGCAATTCACGGTAATATTCGCCGGTAAATTATTCAATACAGGTGGTGTAATATCGTTTCTTTCAACCACTACCTGTTGTGTTTGAGTGGCAATGTTACCATTACCGTCATTATATGTCCATGTAATGGTATAGGTACCCGCTTGCGTAAATGTAATTGGATTAACAGAAGTAGCTAAAACAGTACCTGAGCAATTATCAGATGCCGTAGGTTTTGGAGCTGTTGCCGGTGCTGTTAATTGTAAAACAGGTAACTGAGCAATATTCGGTACCGGTGCCAGGTTATCTACTACTGATACTTCTATCGGTGCTGATACCTGTATATTGCCATTCACGGTTACGGCAACATGGTAAGAACCGGATTGACTGGCTGAGTGTACTGAACTATCAGCTCTAAGAATAGGTTCATCATTTCTATACCACTGATACGCTGTTCCTACCGTACTCATCGACAATTTAACTATTGAAGACGGACAAATAACAGTAGGTCCATTGGCTTGAACAGCCGGTAATGGCGTCACATTTAAACGAACGCTTCTATAGATCGTACAATTAATGAATGGAACGGCTACCGTATAAGTACCTGAATTAATGGCCTGTGCATTCGAGATCAAAGGATCCGGTAAAACTGCTGAGAAATTATTAGGACCTGTCCAAGTGTAAGCGCTACCGCCATTGGCAAACAGTCGAATCGTACTACCGATTCCAAATACTGCAGCATTGGCCTGGGCAGTAACCGGTGGTTCTGCATAAGTAGAACATGTACCATTTACTTTAAAATCGCTCCAGTTAGAAGTTAATCCATCCAAAGTAAAATTTGAGAGTGTACCGTTGTTACCGTTTGGACTGGCATCCAATAGAACATTCTCAGAGGTATTCGGTGCATTTACAAACCCTTGGTTGAACTTATAATAAGCTACTAAACCTGTTTGTTGGGCTTGCAACTCGCAATTCATGTTATTGATGACTTCACACTGATTCAAAGTACGATTCCAAATCCTGGCTTCTTCTACTTTACCACGATAGTATTCTACAAATCCTGGTTGTTGACCCAATACCAAGTTATTTCCATTGGTGGTAATCTTACCGGAAGCTTCAGTGCTGGCGACCAATGCACCATTGATATAAATACGCATGAAAAATCCGTCATAAGTAGCGGATACGTGGTTCCATTGGTTGATACCCGGATATTGAGCCGTCAATACTTTCCACTGTCCATTCAAGTGCAAGAAGAAAGAAATGGTTTTCCAGCCATCATCTGTACGAGGGAAGATATATCCGTTATTATCCCCTGCTGTTGACTTGCCCATCACATTCTGGATCATGTTGGTACCATCTGTAGGATAGATCCAAGCTTCCATGGTGATATTATCAGTGATATTGAGGCTATTATTGGCGGGAACAGTCACCAAATCATTCACACCATCAAAATCCAGTGACCCTGCTTTGAAGGCAACTGTAATTTTGGTATTAATATTTGAAGTACAGCCTCCATTGGATACACTTACAGTATACACGCCACTATGCACAGTTTGCGCATTGGGTATGCTAGGATTCTGCTGGTTGGATGTAAAATTATTAGGACCAGTCCAAGAATAAGATGTTCCACCACTCGCAGTCAATTGAACCGTATTCCCTACTTCAAGAATAGGACCATTTACAGAAGCGGTTGCTGCGATGGGTACGAACTGGTTACAAACAACATCATTCACATTTCCGGCTACCCAGTTAGAATTGCTTCCGGTAAGCGTGAAATTGGTTAAAGTACCATTATTAATGTTACCTGAAATATCCGATACAGTAGTCGTTGTAATATTATTCACTCCTGCTAGTCCCTGATTGAACCGATAATATGCTGCCAACCCATTTTGTATGGCAGGATTTAATTGACAAGATATGTTATTATCAATTTCGCATTCTTCCAATGGACGATTCCAAATACGAATCTCATCTACATTACCTTTAAAAAATTCTCCACTGAAACCCGGTTGTGCACCAATGGTAATCGGATTTTGGTTGGACGAAATAATACCTGTGATGGCTTTGGTTGCTTTTAATTCTCCATCCAAGTAAATCTTCATGGTAAACCCATCATATGTTGCCGCCACATGATGCCATTCGTTGATGCTTGGATAAGCAGCCGAAATGATAGACCAGCCTTGTCCTTCCAGATGCACATAAAAAGAGAATGATTTCCAGCCGTCATCTGTACGTGGGAAAATATAACCCTGTACTTGGTTGGTGGATTTACCGATTACACTTTGTGAAGGCGAAATGCCATCAGTTGGATATATCCATCCTTCTACGGTTAAGCCTGTAGCAGGATTCAGAGAAGCATGATGAGGAATGGAAACAAAATCATTCAGCCCGTCAAAGTTCAATGCACGTGCCGGATTAGATACTTGTATATTGATACTGGCAGGCACACTACAACCTGAAGCTGTTGTTACAGTCACGGTATATAGTCCCGCTGCATTTGCAGTTATATTATTAATGACGGGATTTTGTTGATTGGAAGTAAATCCATTGGGACCGGTCCATGAATAGCTTACTCCACCACCGGCAGACAACTCTAAAGTACCACCTAATCCGACAGAAAGACTATTACTACCAATGGTAACCACAGGAGGAACAAAATTTGCGCATGTACCATTTACGATGCCTTCAATCCAATTAGAGGTATTCGACAATAATCCAAAATCAATAAGTTCTCCATCATTTTTATATATAGACTTATCCTTTAACTTGGTTTCTAAAATATTGGAAACACCTCCAGGCAAGCCTTGATTGAATTTGTAGTAAGCAACCAATTTGTTTTCATCCTTGAGCTCACATCCTTTATTAGTATCAATTTCACAAACCGATAATGCTCGATTCCATACCCTTAGTTCATCTATTTTACCTCTGTAAAATTCGTTGGTGTAACCGTTTTGGTACCCAATGGTTACAGGATTGGTATTTACAGTGATGGTTCCGGTTACAGCCATTTCATTCATCATCACACCATCAATATAGATACGCATAAAAGCACCATCATAGGTAGCGGCAACATGATGCCAGCTATCTTTACCTGGATATGGAGCGGTTAACTGCTTCCATCCCATTCCATTAAAATTCAATAAGAAAGCGATATTGTTCCAATTGTCATTGGTACGAGGAAAAATGTATCCATTCTGAGCAGAAACAGGAAATCTTTGTGATTTTGACAATACAGTCTGCACATTAGAGCCTCCACCACTTTCCGGATTCAACCATGCTTCAATAGTAATGACATCAGTAATATTGAAAGAAGGATCGCCGATATTTACACCACCAGAAGTTGTGCTGCGTTTTACTAATACTTTGTCATTCACACCATCAAAGCTTAAAGCCCCAGCAGTAACTTGACCAAAGGTCGTGATAGCAGTAGAAAGTATTAGCAATGTAAAGATCGATAATTGACAAACTTTCCTTGTAAAAAAACGCATAAGGCTCAAATTGATACTCTTAATGTTTCATCAACACCATTGGGTCTGATGAGGCAACACAGGATAAAGACGATTTGTCTCGGATATGGAATTCTAAAAAGTGTAGTTCGAAAAAATATAAAATGAAATAGACATTCCCGGAGTGAATATCTGAGTCTTCATTTGTTAATGATATCCAAAACTAACCGTTATTAGGTGAACTGCAAAGTGGTTGCACACTTTTTTTCTCAACAAATGTGAATTTTCTGCTATGAATGATGAAATGGCACTGAAATGTGACAATATTTCAATATATATTTATATAAATTATTATTTTCATAATATTAATAATCAATTATTTAATTAAAATTTAAAACTTTTGCACTCTCTTATTATCAGCAAGTTAGATTCATATTAGAAATAGATTAAAATTCGAATAAAAACAAAGAATGAATGGGTTAGGTTTCCAAAATCGATGTTTTTCTACGTGTTTTTAACGGGACAGATTACGTGAAAAAGGATAAAGGAACCTATAAAAAAACTACAATTGAAAATCAAATAGTTAGAAAAAAAAAGAGGGATCAGATAGTAGCTGAACCCTCTAAGGAGGTCCCGAGCGGATTCGAACCGCTGTAGAAGCTTTTGCAGAGCTCTGCCTAGCCACTCGGCCACAGGACCTAATCTGTAGCAGGGTGCGAAAATAAAGCAATCAAAGGAATTTCAAAATTCTAAATCTGAAAACCCGAAATTTGTCCGCGTGAATCTATTCAGTATGAACCGTATTGCCGAAAGTGAATTGATCATCAACCAACGTGGTGCTGTATATCACTTGAACTTAAGACCTGAAGAAATCGCTCCTACCGTTATAACAGTTGGTGACCCCGACCGTGTTAGTGAGGTGAGTAAACATTTTGATCAGGTGGAAGGCAAATTCCAACACCGCGAGTTTGTTACCCATACCGGTCGTATTGGTCAAAAAAGAATCAGCGTGGTGTCTACCGGAATTGGAACAGACAATATTGATATCGTACTAAACGAACTAGATGCATTGGTCAATATTGATTTTAATACCAGAACGATTAAACCTACTCATACAGCACTCACCATCATCAGAGTAGGTACTTCAGGATCACTGCAAGCAAATATACCTGCTGATAGTTTCGTAGTCAGTACCCATGGACTTGGCATTGATAATCTCTTGAATTTTTATCAGCAGAAAAACAATCCGGAGGAAAATGAAATATTGGGTGCATTCATCCAACACACTGGTTTGGGCAACAATATTGCATCTCCTTATATTGCTTCTGCAAGTCCTTCTGTATTGAAACATTTTGTAGAAGGCTTTCATCATGGTATCACGGTTACTTGTCCGGGTTTTTATGGCCCGCAAGGAAGGGTATTAAGATTGGGTTTATTCAATACAGATTGGGTTGATCAACTCACGAGCTTTCAATATGGCAACCATCGCATTACCAACTTTGAAATGGAAACCAGTGGCATCTATGGTTTGGGTAAATTATTGGGACATCATTGCTTGAGTTTAAGTGCTATTGTTGCCAATCGAGTGAACAAACAATTTAGTAAGGATGGTGCTGCTGCAATTGAACAACTCATTATGAAAACATTGGAAACATTAGCAACACAATAACGACCATGACAGTCCAATTTTATAAATACCAAGGAACCGGTAATGATTTTGTGATCATGGACAATCGCAATGCCGACATCCATTTATCGACAGCACAAATCAATCATTTATGCGACAGAAGATTTGGCATTGGTGCTGATGGATTAATGTTACTGAACACATTATCAGGATATGATTTTGAAATGAAATACTACAATGCAGACGGCAACGAAAGTAGCATGTGTGGCAATGGCGGCAGGTGTTTAACAAGATTTGCATATGATATGGGTATCCATAAAAACACCTATCGCTTTCTTGCTTCCGATGGTGAACATGAAGCTGAGATAGATGATAAAAAATGGATTCGATTGAAAATGAAAGATGTGGATCATATCACACATTATAATGGCGATACTGTACTTGATACCGGCTCACCACATTATGTCAAAACGGTTCAGGATATCATGAATCTGGATGTATACAACGAAGGAAAAACCATACGTAATAGTAAAGATTTTGCTGCGAAAGGAATCAATGTGAATTTTGTAGAACAAGAACCCAAACACATCATTGTTAGAACTTACGAAAGAGGTGTTGAAGATGAAACTTTCAGTTGCGGAACCGGTGTAACTGCTGCTGCATTGGTATTTGCGCACAATGAAAAAGGATTTAACCGTGTTGACATACAAACAAAAGGCGGAAAACTAGCTGTAGAATTTGATAAAATCAATGACCAACAATTCAGCAATATCTGGCTTTGCGGTCCGGCTGATTTTGTGTTTAAAGGAGAGATAACTCTTTGATTTTTTGATCTATGATTTCTTGATTGAAAAATATAATTAAATCAAGAAAAATCAAAGATCAAGAAATCAAAAAATCAAAGATCAAATTATGATTCAATACTTCAAAAATATAAACGGACAAACAGTAGAGATCGATAAAGGTGATCGAGATGTTTGGGTAAACTTGGTGCCTCCTTTCAAAGAAGAAGAGTTTATTGAATTATCTGAGGGCTTGGATATTCCCATTGAATTCTTGCGCGATTCATTGGATATTGATGAACGTCCACGTTATGAAATTGAAGACAATGTTCGATTTGTTGTTATCAAAACGCCTACAGAGAATAACTCCTTTAATGATAGCGATGCTTTTTATATTACCATACCCATCTGTATCATCTTAACACATACGCAAATTGTAACCGTCAACTCTTTTGACAATGGTGCAATCAAAAAATTCTTGAACTCTTTTCAAAAAAGACATCCGGATAAGAAGAATATGATGATCTTGAAAGTTTTCGAAAAAGTGGTGCAGAATTTCATGGAGTTTTTGAAGGAGATCAATCATAGAAGAAATCAATATGAAACAAGTTTGTATGAAAGCAATAGCAATGTTGATTTACTCAACTTAATGCGTATACAAAAAAGCTTGGTGTATTTCGTAACAGCACTCCGCAGTAATGAAATGCTGATGATGAAACTGGAACGAACCAATTTTTTAGGTTTGAATGAGGAAGAAAGAGAATTTCTTAATGACTTAATCGTTGATACCAGTCAGGCCTTGGAGATGGCGAATATTTATACCAATATACTTACGAGTACTTTAGATGCATTTGCCAGCATCATCAGTAACAATTTGAATAATGTGATGAAACGCCTCACTTCTATCACCATTATCCTTTCCCTTCCGGTAATGGTGGCTAGTTTGTATGGCATGAATGTTGACAATATCCCTTGGGCGCATTCTCCTTATGCATTCTATGTACCCATTGGTTTATCGATCGCTATTGCAGTGGTGATCAGTTGGTACTTCATGAAAAAGAAATGGTTCTAATATGCCCTTATTCAACATTCGCGTTTACGGAATTTTGTTAGACAGCCAACAACGTCTTTTAGTGAGTGATGAATTTATTCGTGGTGCTTATATCACCAAATTACCGGGTGGTGGATTGGAATTTGGCGAAGGCACTCGCGATTGTTTGAAAAGAGAATTCAAAGAAGAAACCGGATTAGATGTTGAGATTGGAGAACATTTTTATACCAGCGACTTCTTTCAGATTTCTGCATTCAATCATAAAGACCAAATCGTTTCCATTTATTACAAGGTTCATACAGCAGAACCCATCCTTCTTGAAACCAAAACAAAACCTTTTGACCTCAGTCCGGAACAAACCAGCAACCCCAATGGCGAAAGTGAAGTCTTCCGCTGGATCCCACTCAATGAATTAACCGCCGATAGTGTTACGTTGCCTATTGATAAGGTGGTGGTGGGGATGTTGAGGAAGGGTACTAGGTGCTAGGTAATAGGTACTCGGTTTAGGGCATTGACAGAATTCGGAGCTCTTGCAATGTAGACCAATCAAACCAATCCCTAGTACCTAGCACCTTATACCTTGCACCTCCACCCTCACTCCTCTTCCTTCCCCATTGCAGCCAACTTCATTTTCCTGGCAGTTTCATGACCCAGGTATTGATCGATTCTGTTTTCGGCGAAATAGATCAGTGGCGTTAAGATAATTGCCATGCTGAACTTATAGAGATAGTTGACCAAACATATTGCCAATACCAGCTTCCAGCTCCAGCCATTCCCAATTTTAAAAGCAATGAACAGTACAATAAAACTATCCACCAATTGAGATACCAAGGTAGAACCCGTTGCACGTAACCACACCCATTTTTGTCCGGTTCTTTTTTTGATCTTATGAAATACTGTCACATCAACAATCTGACTCACCAAAAAAGCAATCAAACTTCCGGCTATGATCCACATGCCTTGTCCGAATATACCACCAAATGCATCCTGCATATTGGCAATACCTTCTGTTTCTTTGGATGTAATCCAGAAATCAGCAGGAGGAATATTCATAGCAGCATAAAACATGATGAACGCATAAGTAATGAGAACAACTGCCGTATAGCTGATTCTTCTTACTGCACGCGGACCATAATACTCATTCACAATATCTGTAATCACAAACTCAAGTGGCCATAACAAAACACCACAGGTAAGATTAAAAGAGAGTCCGGTTTGTCCAAATAAAGTAAGATTGGCAGGATCCAAGCCAAATACTTTTTCCAGTGAAAATATTTTACCTCCAATACATTCAGCAATCAATGCATTCGCCACAAAAAAAGCAGCGATACTGACAAATAGTTTTGTGGGTTTATCGCGTAAAATATGTGTGATCATAATGATTAATTCAGGAAGTAAATGATTTGAAGCACCAATACCAAAAAGTTAAAAGCAGTTAGCCATTTTGCTACTGTGATTTCTTTCTTACCAAGCAACAAAACGATGAACCATAAGTTCACTCCCATATTCAATACCGGAGCTAATACCATGCCCATGGCTATGGCAGTATCAGCCAGAAAACCAAGCTTTTCAGCCTGATCTACCACTACAAATAGATTGACCAATAAACAAATCAGAAAAAAGAGATTGCAGATAAACGCAAACCTGGAAAAAAAGGAAAATCCTGCCATAATTGTTTCGTTGTAATTCGGGTATCAGATTTTACACAAAATACTATCAAACTATTTGTAAATGACCGCCTTCACAGGAAAAAATCAAACATTTTTCCTGTAGGTTTGCTGATAGCTCAAAAAACGATCATGAAGCAATTTCAATGGAAATCTGTATTGCCGCATCTAACAGCGGCGGGTATCTTTCTTTTAGTGGCCATTATTTTTTGCAAGCCTGCATTAGAGGGTAAAGTCATCGAGCAGTTAGACGTCTCTCATTGGAAGGGTATGGCGCAGGACTTATTCAATTACAAAGAAACCCATGGACATTATCCGCTTTGGAATAATAACCTTTTTGGTGGTATGCCTGCTTATCAGATTGCCATGGAAGCAGCCAACCCTATTACCCCTATTTATTTCCATCAACTGTTTATGCTGTTCATGGGCAAGCCCATTGGTTTCTTTTTCTTGCTCTGTATCAGCTTTTATTTTTTATCACAGGTCATTGGTACAAAACCTTGGATCGGTATTCTTGGGGGTATCGCTTATGCATATGCTACCTATGACCCGGTGATCATTGCTGTTGGACATGATACCAAAATGCAAGCCATGGGTTATATGCCAGCATTATTGGGCGCACTTTGGCTCATTTATAAAAAAGAATATTGGTGGGGCGCCGCACTCACAGCCCTTTTCAGTTTCCTATTGATTGCCATGAATCACTTACAGGTCACTTATTACTTTCTGTTTGTGGCGGGATGTATGACCATCGGATTCATCATTCAATGGATCAAGCAAAAAGATTATAAACACTTAGGTGTTTCTTTGGCACTCGCTTTATCCATGGGTGCTCTAGGTGTTGGTCCTAATATTGTTACACTAGCCACTACCAGCGATTATGCAAAAGCTACTATGCGTGGAGGCTCAGTGAAATTGGATTCTACCGGACAAGCCACTAAAAGCAAGGGGCTTGATATTGATTATGCTTTTTATTACGGCAGCTATGGTTTGGCAGAAACCTATACTTTTCTGGTACCGGGTATTTATGGGGGCAGTAGCAATGGAGAATTGGATGCAAGCTCGCACCTCGCCAAAAGAGCCATGGAAAAAGGAATTCCTGAAGATCAGGCTGCGCAGTTTGCGGGTTCTATGCCTACCTATTGGGGGCCACAACCCATGACATCAGGGCCTGTTTATCTCGGTGCCGTTATTTGCTTTTTATTCATCCTGGGAATGGTATACTTACAAACCTGGCATCGTTGGTGGATATTGGCAGTGTGTGTGTTGGCAGTACTCATGAGTTGGGGAAGTAATTTCATGTCGTTCAATAGCTTCCTTTTCAACTATCTTCCTTTGTACAATAAATTTCGAGCTCCTAGTATTATTCTTATTCTTCCACAGCTATTATTTCCTTTACTCGCCGTTATGGCATTGCAACAATTTCTGTTTGAAGAAAAAAATAAAGCCACTGCTTTGGCTGCATTAAAGAAAGCCGTGTACACAACAGGAGGTATTGTATTGGGTGCAGTATTGCTCTATTTGACTTTCGATTATATCGGCAGAGATGAGCAGATCAAGAACTATCTCACACAATCACTTGGCGGTAATCAGGATGAAGCCAATGGATTTTATAATGCCTTAAAAGATGACAGGCGCTCTCTTTTCGGATCTGATCTGTTGAGATCCATTTTATTCATTACTGCAACTGCCGGTTTACTTTGGCTTTTCATTAAAGACAAACTCAAAACTTCTTATGTCTTACTGGCAATAGTTGCATTGAGTTCTATTGATCTCTTTACTGTTGGAAAAAGATATTTGAATGAAAAAGATTACCGCGATGCAGAAGTAGTGAATGAAAGTCAGTTTGCAGCTACTCCTATAGACCAGGAAATCCTGAGAGATACTACTCAACCACGTGTACTTAATCTGACAGTTGACCCCTATACGGATGCATTTACGGCTTATCATCATCGCTCTGTGGGCGGATATCACCCTGCCAAACTGAGTATCTATAATGACCTGATCAATTTTCAGCTGAATAAACAGCCCATGAATATGTCAGTACTGAATATGCTGAATACAAAGTATTTCATTGTCCTGAATCAACAAACAGGTCAACCGGAATTACAAGTAAATCCGGCTGCATTGGGACATGCTTGGTTTGTAAAAGGCATTCGTTATGAGAAAGATGCAGCGTCGGTGATGAAAGCCATGGATCAGTTCTCTCCTGCTGATACAGCTATTGTAGAAAGTACAGCGAAAAAAGACATCCCTTTTGAACCCGTTGCTGATTCCACAGCTAACATTGTTCAGGTACTGAATGATAATGATCTGATCAGATATCGCTCTAGCAGCAACAGCAACCAATTTGCTGTGTTCAGTGAGATATTCTATGATCGTGGTTGGACTGCAACGATTGATGGAAAAGAAGCACCGATTGTAAAAGTGAATTATGTGTTACGTGGATTGGCAATACCTGCAGGTAATCACGAAATTGTGTTTGAATTCAAACCAGCTTCTTATTACAATAGTGCAAAAATTGCTGTTATCACATCTGCACCAATCTGGATATTACTGATCCTTGCCGCTTTCTTTTCATTCAGAAGAAAAAGGGAAGAAAAAGTGTGATGGATACGCCCGTTGTTTTAGGTATTGTTTCTTATGCTGTATTTCCTGCCAGGATGGGTGGACAAAAATGTGTGCAGGGATTTTATGAGCAATTGGCGAAAGAAACCAAGCTCATATTAGCTGTTGCTAAAAACAATCAAACCGATACCCTACCGGGCGCACAAGTAGAAAATTTTCTTTTTGATCATTGGAAGGGACCACTGAATATCATTTATCTCTTTCGTTTGATTAAGCTGATTCGGAAGTATCAAGTGAACACCATCATCATTGAACACTCTTATTTTGGTTGGCTGGGGTTGTTATTGCGATGGTTTACCGGAAAACCTTTTGTGATTCGTTCACATAATATTGAAGCGCATCGTTTCAGGGATATGCAGCGTTTGTTTTGGCAAACCTACCACAGTTATGAAAAATATGTTCACCGCAAAGCGGATCATAATTTTTTCATTACGGAAGAAGATTTGAACTATGCGATTACCAACTGGCAGCTCAAACCTGAAAAATGTACAGTTATTACCTACGGTGTAAAACCTGAGGCAGGTATTGATACCAGCAAGCCCGTTCTTCGCAGACGCATCTTAGAATATTTCAAAATCCCTACTAACAGCTTATTATTCTTATTCAACGGCACGCTTAATTATACGCCTAATACAGATGCACTGCATATTATCGTATATGAGTTGCTACCCAGACTAAGAGAAAAAAAAATATCCTTTACAATTTTTATCTGCGGAAGTGATTTATCTGAGCAATGGGAACAGGTCTTAAAAGAACAACCAGAGATTATTTATGGTGGGTTTGTTGATGATATCAATGTTTTTATGATCGGCACAGATTGTTCTATCAATCCGGTTACACTGGGAGGTGGTATCAAAACAAAACTGGTAGAAGCTTTGGCATGTCACCAAACGGTGATTACCACTACTACCGGGGTCAAGGGGCTTCTCCCTACACTAACGGGTGATAAAGTAAAAGTTATTCCGGATTATGACTGGACTGTATTTGCGAATGCGATGAGTAATTTGAACCCCTATCATCAATCTATGACCCCTGATGCATTCTTTGAACACCATAACTGGAAAAATATAATAGCAAAAGCACTTGTATCTTTACGCAGTTTATGAATACGCCCTTACAAATATCTGTGATCATCTGCACGTATAATAGGGCGGCCTATATTCCTGAAGCTTTGAAAAGCTTATCAGAACAAACACTGTCCAAAGACGCATTTGAAGTTATTGTTGTCAATAATAACTCAACAGATGACACGGAAGAAGTATGCAAGAACTGCATTGCGCGTTTTGCTAATACCCGTATCAGTTACACAAACGAACTCAACCAAGGGGCTTCCTTTGCCAGAAATACAGGTGCTCAACTTGCTCAATCTCCATTGTTATGTTTTATGGATGATGATGCGATTGCAGTACCGGATTATCTATACAGAATCACCGAATTCTTTCGACTGCATTCTGATGCCGGTGGATTAGGTGGACGCATCATTCCGAAATATATTCCGTCAGAACCCAAATGGATGAGTCATTATGTGTCATCCATGGTGGGCAACTTTGATTATTCCGATACCTTGTGTGTGTTTCAACCCGGAAAATATCCCTTAGAATCCAATATGATCGTCAAAAAATCATTGTTCGATGAAATCGGAGGCTTTAATACTGACTTACCCGGCGTGAAAGGAACATTGAGAATTGGAGGCGAAGGAAAAGAGTTTTTTTTGAGATTGCAAGCTAAAAATGCAGTGATTTATTATGATCCGCAAGTCATTGTTCATCATATTGTAGAAACAACAAAACTGACACCTGCATATTTGTACCGTGTTGCCAGTGGTTATGGGCGTGGAGAAAAAGTAAGAACCTTACAAATAAGCACTTTGTCTTATTGCCTGAAAATACTGGAGTACTTTTTTAAATTGGGGGCTGCTGTAATATTGGGCATTGTATATGCGCTGAAAGGACAACCCGCTAAATCCTGGCCTGTTATTCGATTCAGGATCGATGCAATCAAAGGATTATTACATTTTTAAATAGCACGAGGCTTAAGCCCCGTGCTATTTAAAAAGATGAAGCTGATAAAAATTGTGACATAATTTATACATTTAGACATGAGCCTTGCAATCACCCTGGAAAGAAAAATAAAAGGAACCCTTAGCCGCTGGTTTGGCATTCAATTCGTTTCACCATCTGAAACATCCAAAGTAAGACATTGGGTACTCCCTTATTGCAAAGGCAAAGGTTGTGATATTGGCTTTGGTGGCGACAAGATCATGAAGATTGATTGTGACGGTATTGATTTCCCTCAACCCTACACACATACAGGAAAAGATAAAGTGGATATTGGCGTGGATGTGATCAACAATGAAATTCCTGTTCCGGATAATACCTATGATTATGTGTATACCAGTCATTTAATCGAAGACTTTACAGATACAGGTGATGCTTTGCGAAAATTCATCCGCATTCTGAAATCTGGCGGCAATCTTATTTTGGTATTTCCTGATCAACCCAAATATGAAGTGTATTGTAAAGAAATGGGAATACCCATGAATCCTTATCATATTCATGCCAATATGGGTTATGATCTGATGCTGCAAAGAATGAATGAGCTTTCCGGGATCAGTTATGAAATTCTTTTTAGTAGTAATTGTGAGATCGATTATAATGTTGTGATCGTATTGAAAGTGACTAAACACCCTTAGACCTGATGTCATTCTTACAAAAAATATGGACAGACTGGAAGCTGAGTTTTAATCATCGCCAAAAAGAACAGCGTTTTAAAGATGGCTTGGCGGTGGCGCCTCAGGTATTGAAGCCTTTGACTCCCATTACCGGCAATGCTGTACATTTTAAACATACCGGACATGCAGGTGATGTCATTTATTCCATACCTGCCATGAAGGCATTGGCCAATGGGAAAAAAATTCATTTATATTTTGAACTGCATCAACCCAACCGTGACTTTACCAAGCAGATGCGTCATCCCAACGGCAATGTGATGCTGACAGAGAAAAGTGTAGCATTGTTTGCTCCGTTGATGCAACAGCAACCTGAGATCGAATATTTCGGAACTTGGAATGGTGAACCCATCCATTATGATCTTACTGCATTTCGATCCTTTCCTTTTGATTACAGGATGTACAGCATCACCAGATGGTATTTCCTGACATTTGCGGTAACAGCTGATCTTGGCAAACCTTGGTTACAGATTAGTCCGGACAATCGTTTCTCAGATAAAATTGTCATCGCCCGAAGCAGCCGATACCATGCACCGGAGATCTCTTATTCATTTCTCTCAAAATATGAAAACCTGTTTTTTGTAGGTGTGCCGGAAGAATATGAGATGATGAAAAAAGAAATCCCAGATCTGCAATATCAGCCGGTATCTGATTTTGCAGCACTTGCAGCGATTATTGCAGGCTGTAAACTATTTATCGGAAACCAATCTTTTCCTTTTTCACTTGCAGAAGCCCTAAAAGCACCCAGAATCCTTGAAGTATACCATCAGTGTCCGAATGTAGTGCCTGAAGGTGCAAATGCTTATGACTTCTGTTATCAACCCCAATTTGAAAAGATTGTATCAGATCTCCTGAACAGGTAGTAATATTGCCGGAGGCAAAGTCATTATAAAGTACCCGCTATGCGTAAATTGATCAGGTCTGTCTTACAAATTTTTGGATATGACATCATCAAAGTGAATGTTCACAGTGATAAAAAAAAGAACAGGATTAAAAAAGTGATGGTAGGCAATTACTTATTGGAGATGCCTGGTAATAATCCTCAAATCAGTACTTACAAATACGACCCAAGTGCCAATAGCCAGTTAGGACGCTTATCGGCTTGCATAGCAGGTAAGTATCCTTCACTTTCTGTATTAGATGTTGGCGCCAATGTTGGTGATACCATTGCCATCATTAAATCGGCCATTGAACTGCCTGTGATTGGCATTGAGGGGGATGATTTTGCTTTTGATTTTTTGAAAAAAAATACCATGTCACTTAAAAATGTGACGCTGATTAAAACTTTTTTAGGAGAAAAAATTGAGAGTAAGCGTATCTCCATGGAAAAAACAGGATGGAATACCACACTGATACCCAATGAAGAACAGGGTGAAATGATTCATCTGAAAACATTGGATGAAGTTTTAGGAGAGGAACACTTGTTAAACCGTACTTTAAAATTATTGAAAATAGACTGTGAAGGTTTCGATACCATTATCATCAGAGGTTCTGCAAAACTCATTCGCGAAAAAAAACCTGTGATCTATTTTGAATACAATAGAACCAATATGGAAGCCATTCAGGAAGAGGGGCTTTCTACCCTCTTAACTTTGGGTGAAGTAGGGTATAAAAACGTGATTCTATTTGATAATAAAGGTAGATATCTGATGAAAGTACCTATTGACCAGGTAGGTATCCTTGAGGACCTTCACCGTTATGCAAAAGATGGTGGTAGCTGTATTGCCTATTATGATATCTGTTTGTTTCATGAAGATGATAGTGAACTTGCAGCACAGTTTATAGCATCTGAAAATTTATTACAACCTTAAGGAATGGTTATGAGTGAATGGAAAAAATTTCTGATCAGCATAAAAGGGTATTTCAAAAAAAGAACCCCAACACAACAATTGCTTAACAGAATTCATACACAGGAAATTCTTGGTAATATTTTTCGGATCGGTTTCTCGTATTGGGGACCTTTTTTCACGGCTTATCAACCCGATTCACATACTGCTTTTCTAGCTCATCCTGAATTTAAAGAATTACAAAAAAGATTTACCGCTCATAATCAAAGAAACAATGGCGGTGATACTGCCAGGTTATGGAGCTTTATACTCAACTGCAAACAGGTTTTATCAGAAGGTATCCAAGGAGATTTCGCTGAACTTGGTGTATGGCGTGGTAACACAGCATCGATTCTGGCGCATTATGCATTGAAACACCAAAGACAGGTATTTTTATTTGATACGTATGAGGGATTTAGCAAAGAAGATCTTCAAGGGATTGATGAATCAAAAGATACTGACTTCAATAATACATCGATTGAATTGGTAAAAAAAGTGATCGGCCCCGCTACTGATTGCTGTCATTTTGTAAAAGGTTTTTTTCCTGATACCATTACTTCAGATCATGCATCAAGATCTTATGCGATCGTGAGTTTGGATTGTGATCTGTATGCCCCTACCAAAGCAGGACTAAGCTTCTTTTACCAGAGAATGCCCAAGGGTGGATTGTTTTTATTACATGATTACTCTAGTTTACACTGGGATGGATCCCAAAAAGCGATTGATGAATTTTGTAAAGAAACCGGAGAGCATATCATTTTGATGCCTGATAAAAGTGGTAGTGCTTTTTTACGCAAAACAAAGTAATTGTGGAACCGACATCACAAATGATGCATTCATAAAACTCATTTCAGCTTTTAAAGGTCTAGTTTTCTGGGATGTCCCGGCTTATGGTACAGATGATACCGAGGAGGTTCATAATGATTGGCAGCAGTAAAGGGGCCTATAAAATGATCCCCCATCACATCCTCTCGAACAAAATAGGCATTTACACCGGCAAAACAACAGCCCACCAGTTTATACCCTTTTTCAGCACCGAGTTTGCAAAAGGATTCCAGACTTGCCCCTGTATTACCGGTACCATCCCACATGGCACCCGCATCATACTCAATTACATACTCACAGCCGGGTCTGAAGATGGCATTGTATTCAACAATGACTACTCTTGGACGATATTGTTGAATGGCTTTCCAGACATGATAATCGTTTCTGTCGATATCAATGACTAAAAGATCGGGTTCTGTTGGTACCCCTGCATGCTGAAGCAGAGATTCAATATTTTCTGCTGTAATAAATGCCTGAATGGCTTTCAAATCGCCACGTTGTATGGCTTTTGCACAAGATGCATGAATGGATGCAATATTTCTTTCGCTGCCATCCATCCATAATCCTTTCCAGCCTTTGAAGAGAAGATACGTACTATTGGTTTCTTTTCCATCTTCTACCCCGAATTCTACAAAGTATTGATTTGTGGTGCCTATGCGTTTGAATATTTCTTCAATGATACCATCATCCCCAACTTGGGAAAAAGCCTGGAACTCATATCGGTTCAATTTATCAGGCTGTTGATACCGTGGATTTCGATACAGGTGTTCAAGCAAGAACTGCTCAATTTGAAGATCATTGATCCGGGAAAGTCTTGTATCCATCTGTTCCAGATTCAATGTTCGACGCAGTTTGGTGTATAAACGATTCTTCAGATCACCTATAAAACCCATATTACACTGTTTTAATGCGGTAAAAATAGGCAAATACAACCGCTAAATCTGTGAATCGGCGGCAAAATTGCTTTGAAAGAGTCTATGTCAAATCATCTTTTCAAAGTGTACATTTGTGAGCATCATTCGACTTATTCATTGAACCGCATTAAAGGAATCATATACGACATCATCGGATTTCTCGCCAGTATTGGTTTTCGGCAGAAGTCTGCTCAAAAGAAACTCCTCATCGTTCGAATAGATGAGATCGGAGATTATATGCTATGGCGCAACTTTCTGAATGAGATTACAGCTGCACCAAGGTATCATGGATTTGACATCCATTTCGCAGGCAATAAAAGCTGGAAATCTTTATTCGAAACATTTGATGCAGATGTCGTACACAAATCATTCTGGATCGACAAGATACGATTCAAGAAAGATTTGAAATACAGGTATCGTTTTTTGAGGATGATCTATCGCCAGGGATATGATACTGTTATTAATCCAACTTTTTCCAGAGACAAAAGATACGATGACAGTATCGTGAAAGCCGCATCTGCCAAACATCGTATTGGTATGGTAGCCAATACAGAAAGTGTTCAACCTTATGAAAGAGGATATGACCATGGATTATACACTCGTCTTTTTGACTATCTTGAGAAACCTGTTTTTGAATTCTTCAGGAATCAATTATTCACTGCATTTGTAACCGGTATTGAATCGTCTGTGGAAGATACCCGTGTGCCTCAACCTTTACTCACATCCTTTGAAGGGTTACCCCAAAAATTTGCCGTCATATTTCCCGGCTCTAGAAGTACCAGTCGAATATGGCCAACCAATAATTTTATTGCGGTAGCTGCACATCTTTTCCGTACACAAGGATTCACCATGGTAGTTTGTGGTGCAGCTGATGATAAAACTTATACGGATGCTTTTTGTTCAGCATATCAATACCCTGTTATCGATTTAACCGGTAAAACCACATTGACAGATATGTTATCGGTATTGGCACAAGCATCTTTATTACTCTCTGTGGATACCGGATCTGTACATCTGGCAGCAGCAGTGGGGTGTCCGGTAATAGGCATCTTCAATGGTTCTCAGTATAAAAGGTTTGCACCCTACCCAAGTTCTATAGCCCCTCATTTCTATGCTTGTTATCCGGATACTATTGAAAAAGAGTTAGCGGATGAGCATCTTGTCAGGACAAAATATGAATTTGTAATTGCTGAACCTTATGCGAATGTTTTACCGGAAAAAGTGATCAAGACAATAGATACATTCTTAGGAAAATAAATAGTTACCAATATGTTGTGCTATTTAAAATCACTCTAATTATCAGAACTCGATATTACTCCTGGGCCGAATGGCCCCGTCCCTGTTCCTCCGCCTTAGGCAGACATTGACCTCAAATCATCCGCCGCGGCGGATAATCTGTCTTCGCTGCGCTTGACACCGACCCCAATGAGGCCCGTCCACAGGGACTGATTAAAAATTATTTATTTTGACAGCCTTATGCTTTTCAGTTTTTAATATGTCTCTTTATTTTCCGAATAAATAAAGAGCACAACAGATTAGTTACCAGTTTTCCAATCCCATTTTCTTTTTTAAGCGGAATAACCATTGACCAAAACTGCTCTGTAAAAGATGATGCAGGATTGTCAATCGCCATTGCCATAAGATCAATTTCAAGGAAGTTCCGAAATGTCGAGTATACACTTTCTTACTTTCTTCCAATGATCTTACATACTGTAAAGAGCTGATACCCGTGTCATCAAAAATGGCAATGGTTTTTGGAAGATAGAGATAGGATTCATGAGCCAGTCTACACATCATATCATAATCCATAGCAATTTTATAATCGCTGCTATATCCACCTACGCGTCGGTACGCTTCTCTTTTCACAAACCAAGTTGGATGCGAAATACTACGCATGCCTCTGTATAACTTAGATTTTTCAAAAGCTTTCCCTACCACCACTTGCTCTCCTCCTCTTATCAATTGTATGTTTCCACTGATCCATTGAACAGATGGATGCGATTGAAAGAATGCCTGTACTGTTTCCAAAATATCATCACCACCATAGATATCTCCTGAATTCAGCAAATGGATAATATCCATTGTAGCCTTATCGATTCCTTTATTGAAAGCGTCTGCAATTCCTTTATCGCGTTCATTGATCCATTTACGATAAACAGGTTGAGGTGTTTGTTCCAACCATTTGGCAATTTCATCTGTAGTTGAACCATTGATGACCCAATGTTCTTCCGGTTGACGGGTCTGCTTATCCACCGACTGACAGGTCTTTTGCAGATCCGCCAGGTTATTGAAACAGATGGTAATTACAGAGATCCCGTTCATAAAAATCACTTAAGATAGATTCGGAAGTTCAGATAGTTTTTGCAGAAAGAGCTGTAATCCTGCTTTTTTTTCTGCATCCAACTGATAACTGATATTCTTGGAATAATATTTTTTGAGATCATAATGCGGAAACTCAATATCCTTTACCACTTCATCCAAATGCGATATTCCGTAGGCATTTGCACGATTGAATGCGTCAATGAAATCCTCATCCAATACTTTGTTGGATACCCAAGCCGCAAACACAAAGGGCAATCCCGTATGTTGTTGCCAAGCCAGACTTAAATCGTAATAGTACTTTGAATGTTGATGTTGTGCCAATGCCCTATCTCCTATCACAACCGCTGCTGTTGTGCCCTTGATGCGATGTCGATAATCTGCCGTAGCATTCTCGATGGCAACCTCTTTTTTCCAAAACTCCTGTAACAAAATACGAGCAAGATTAACAGAGGTACGGCTTTGATAATCCAGAATCAATGTTTCTATTGCTTCGATGGGTACTTCACTAAAGATACCCACAGAAGCTACTTCACCTACCGCTCCAATACAATAATCTGTAATGATATGCGCTTCTTGTAAATGTGGAATGATGGCCACAGGCACCAAACCAACATCAACCTGATCATTGAGCAGCATAGCCGCTATATTCGCAGGAAAATCTTCGGTTACCTCCACTTTATCCATTAAGCCGGATCTACGTACCCCCAACATCAGTGGACGGGTATTTAAATAACTAACGGCTCCAATCCTTATTCTCTTGTCCAATTCAGCTAAATTTGCATGCAAAGAAAACCAATAATCAATAAATAACCTCAATTTCCCCAATGGAACTCAACCACCTTTCCGCTGTTACCCCTATCGATGGCCGTTATCGTAAACAAGTACAGCATCTGGACAATTACTTTTCTGAATTCGGACTGATCAAATACAGGGTGCTGGTGGAGATTGAATATTTCTTTTTTCTGGCTGACAAACGTTTTTTCAAATTACCGGCAAAAGCAAAAGCACATTTGCAAAAAGTAGCCAATCAGTTCAGTTTCGATGATGCTCAGCAGATCAAACAAATTGAGTCAGTTACCAACCACGATGTAAAAGCCGTTGAATATTTTCTGAAAGAGCAGTTGGATAAAGCAGGTATTCCTGATTTAAAAGAATGGATTCACTTTGGATTAACTTCACAGGACATCAATAATACCTCCATCCCATTGAGTTGGAAACATGCCATGGAGCATGAATATTTGCCGGCACTGGTGAATCTTCAAAATCATCTCTACCAACTGGCTCTAAAATGGAAAGATGTGCCCATGCTGGCACGTACACACGGACAACCGGCTTCTCCTACTCGACTGGGAAAAGAGATCATGGTTTTTGTAGAGCGGATTAATCATCAGATAGAAATGTTTGCCAGCATTCCATATGCTGCCAAATTTGGAGGAGCTACCGGCAATTTCAACGCACATCATATTGCTTTTCCAAAGAAGAATTGGGTGGCTTTGGGCAATGAGTTTGTAGAGAATATATTGGGCTTACAAAGAATGCAATTCACCACCCAAATCGAGCATTATGATTGTTTAGCGGCTCATTTCGATGCCATCAAACGCATCAATAATATTTTGATTGATTTGTGCAGGGATATCTGGACTTATATCAGTATGGATTATTTCAAGCAGCAAACTAAAAAGGGTGAAGTGGGTTCTTCTGCTATGCCGCATAAAGTCAATCCGATTGATTTTGAAAATGCAGAAGGTAATTTAGGGATGGCCAATGCATTACTTGAACATCTGTCTGCAAAACTACCCATCAGTCGTTTACAAAGAGATCTGACTGATTCTACTGTCTTACGCAATATCGGATCACCGGTAGCACATGTGGCTATTGCTTTTAAATCTATTGAAAAAGGATTGGGTAAATTATTACTAAATGAACCCAAGATCAAAGAAGATCTTGAAAATAACTGGGCAGTAGTTGCAGAAGCCATTCAAACCATATTAAGAAGAGAAAACTACCCCAACCCCTACGAGGCTTTGAAAGATCTCACACGCGGCAATCATAAAATCGACAAAAAAGCAATGCAGCAATTCATTCAGTCGCTGAAAGTGAGTGCTGCAGTGAAAAAAGAGTTGAAAGCGATTACGCCGGCTAATTATACGGGAGTGAATCCGGGGTATTAGGCACCTAGCACCTTGCACCCAACATCCAAAACTTCTTCCCCATATGTATTTTTTTATCTAACTTTTCCCAATGCATATCGGAAACCATTACAAAATAAAAGAGTTTCTTTTCTGGACGAGAAGAGATATTTATCGACTATTCATACTGGCTACAATACCTACTGCTTTATACCAATTATTGGATTGGAAGTGGTTGGCGATACCTTGGGTACCCATTGCGATGATTGGTACTGCAGCAGCATTTATCATTGGTTTTAAAAATACACAAACCTATAACCGTCTTTGGGAGGCCCGACAAATCTGGGGTGGTATTGTGAATACCAGTCGGTCATGGGCGATGATGGTTAAAGACTTTACCGGAGATGCCCAACTCAACAAAAACATCCATCAAGAATTGATCTATCGTCATCTGGCCTGGCTTACTGCATTGAGGTATCAACTGCGAGAAACAAGACCCTGGGAAAACATCCATAAGTCTTACAATATTGAATACAGAAGATTCTATACCATACCGGAACACCAGATGCCTTTTGAAGAAGCTTTACAACCCTATTTATCTGTATCTGATTTTGAATATGTATGGAGTAAAAAGAATCGTGCCACTCAACTGATTAGCTTACAGTCTGCCCGACTTCGACAATTAAAAGATCAAGGATTGATTGACCCGTTGAATTTTGTAGAAATGGAAAATCAATTGGTGGCTTTGTATGATTCACAGGGACGTTGCGAACGCATCAAAAACTTTCCTTATCCTCGTCAATTTGCAAGTATCAATTTATACTTTATCCGCCTCTTTACGTTTGTGGTTCCCTTAGGTCTTTTACAAGAGTTTCATCAACTGGGTGAACACATGATCTGGCTCAATATTCCTTTCAGTGTGATTGTAAACTGGGTCTTTAATACCATGGAAAAAATTGGTGAAGCCACCGAAAACCCATTCGAAGGAGGCGCAAACGATGTACCCATCAGCACCCTTTGCAGAACCATAGAAATCGACCTCAGAGAAATGTTAGATGAAACAGATATACCTGCTCCTTTGGCTGCAGTGAATAGTATTCAAATGTAATCTTTGATTTCTTGATCTTTGATTTCTTGAATGTTGTTTGACAATGAATAATTTGTTTACACAAGTCTATCAAATCAAGAAATCAAAGATCAAAAAATCAAAGATATTTACTCCTTCACCGTCGTTGTCACTTTCGGTGCTTCTTTAGTCCAGGAGCTAATATCTAGTTTTCTGGTGGTTGGATATACTTCATCCAGTGTATTACCATCATACATACGTCCGTTTTTAATGACGTAGCGAATGGAATTGGTATTTCTGATATTCTGTAAGGGATTCGCATCCATGATCACCAGATCTGCCAACTTACCGGATTCAATACTTCCCAAATCCTTATCCAGTCCCAATGCTGTAGCACCCAGAATGGTAGCCGTCTTCAATGCATTTAGCGAACTCATTCCACCACTCGCCACACTCCATAGTTCCCAATGGTAACCGAGACCTTGTAACTGACCATGACTACCAACACCTACTAAGCCGCCTTGTTGTACCAGACTGTTGCTGCCTTGTGCATGTTTCTGGAACACATGATCTTCCGGTGTAAACCATCCGCCATTACCACCTGTTCTTCTTCTTGCTTTTCCATTCAGTTCCTCATAAGGTGTGAAGCGATTCAATTTCGGATCCTTCAATGGATTTTCAGTAGTGTAATAATAGTTCTCTGCCCATGGACCTCCATAAGCCACTAGCAATGTTGGCGTATGTGCCATTTTGCTTTCGGCAATGGTTTTAGTAACATCCTTATACAATGGAAATATAGGAATCGCATGTTCTACACCCGGATACCCATCCAATATGTGGGTCATATTGAGTTTGTAATCCAATCCACCTTCTGTGGTAGGCATCAATTTTTGTTCTTTTGATGCCATGATGATCCACTGACGTTGTTGACGTACGCCGGTCAGATACATTTTGATGTACTGTGTTTTGTAATATTTGCTGTACTGCTCCAGTACTTTTTTAGTTTGATCCAAATCGCGCAGGTTATACATCCAATAACCCACACCCGGACCTGTACTATAAATTCTTGGACCAGGAATGGTTCCTGCTTCTACCATATCACCATAGGTCAACACATCTGTTGTAGCTGTTTGTGGATCACGAGTGGTTGTAACACCGTAAGCTAAGTTCGCAGCATAAATCCAAACGGTATTTTTATGCAAGCCCCAGAATGGCCACATGTGAGAATGGGTATCGATAAATCCGGGTGTGATGGTCTTTCCGGAACAATCTACTACTTTGGCGCCCGCCGGAGCTGATAATCCTTTCCCAACCTGTTTGATCCTGTTATTGACGATCAAAATATCGCCACGTTCTATCACTTCATCACCTTTCATGGTTACAATTCTGGCATTACGCAGCAGAATGGTACCGGTTGGAGTATCTTTTTCATAATATACTTTCACTTGTACTTCTGCCGAACTATATTTTTCTTTTTTCTTGAGCTCTGCTTTATCCAAACTATCCTGTTTGGCTTTTGCAGGATCTGCTTTTAAAGCCGCTGCGAGATCCGCTGCTTTTTTCTTTGCAAGTGAATCAGCTAATTTTTTTGCATCCGGACCTGCTGCTGTTAATGCTTTGATACTATCAGCAGCACGCTTAGCTTCTGCTTTCTTCGCATCTTTTACAGAATCTTCTACAGCTTCTGCTCTTTCTGTATCATATACCCAGTGTCCATTACCTAAACTCCAGTGAACTTTTTTTCCATCTTCTTCCCATGCAGGAAATTCACCACCGATCTCAGTGAGTTGTCTCGAAGGAAAAATACTTGCGGAAGGTTCTGCAACATTAATATTCGGAGTTTTACCCGTTTCAGGAATGTTTACTACATAAATATTATTATTGACTTGCGCCAAAGCTTGGTTACCCACCGGAGCCATTAAAATAATACCTGCTGCTGATGGCATAGGCTGTGGTTCTCTGGCATCCGATGACTCAGGAAGCATACAGTGATTCAATGGATTAGACACCGACATGTATCTTCCCATTACATATTCTTTACCATTCGATACCGGTTCATTGTGCGCATCTCTATGTCCATCCAATACTGAACCAAAAGTGGTAATACCGGTAATACGAACATGTGTTTTTAGATCAGTACCATCCCAACGAATGGAGATCAAAGCCCCACCACCTCCATTCAAGAAAATTCTTTCTGTGTCTTTGGTGAAATGTATATTACCTCTATTCCTCGCCATATCTACCACTTTGATATCACCGCCATTTTCATTCATCCACACGATCTCTGCTTCTGCTCCACTAAAGAATGGATCTTCTGCGTCTTTGAACAAACGTTTAGGTCCACGAAAGAAAGCAATGCGTTGATTATAACTCCATGCCGGTTGCATATAGAATGCAGCTTCTGACGTTAATTTGGTCACTTGATTGGATCCAACTGTTACTTTATACAGATGTCCACCTTCTTTTTCTTCCCAAGTTGCAAATACAATCTGTCTGCCATCCGGACTCCAGGCCGGCATGGCTTCTGTAAAGTTGTGATGGGTAACTCGCGCCGGAGTTCCATTGGGATAATCCATCACATACAATCGATTCAATACAGTGAATGCTAATTTTTTGCCATCCGGACTTGGTACTGCATCCCGAATTTGAGATGCCAAAGCATGTGTGGTGTCTTTGATGTCATAATTAAAATACAAACGAGGTCCCAATTCCAGTTTAACATCTACATCCATGGGTATTTCTGTTGCCGCATCTCCATTCACCGGTATTTTCCAAATCTTACCACCATAGCTGGCAATCAAATGTTTACTATCAGGTGTGAAAGCCATACCGGGTAATACACCTTGCGGAGCAATACTTTCTTGTTCATCACGTTGAACAGGATATGCCAACCATCTTTCATCTCCACTTTTCAGGTTTCGAATCACCAAACCTGTTTTGTCATTATACCTCGATCCGAATACCATCCATTGTCCGTCTTTACTCAATGTGGGAGTAAATGCAGAACCATAACGAGTAGTAATGGTATTGGTCAAACCTTTATCACGATCATAAGTACCGATCTGGTATTGTGGTAACAATGCGTTGTAATTCCATGAACCATTACGCTGACTATAATAAACGGTTTCGCCATCCGGACTTACGAATGGATCTATAGTTTTCAATGATCCGGGTACATCATTTAATTGAATACCACCACCTCCATCTGCATGGAACATCCATAAACGCGGTAAACGTCTCCCTCTGCTGGCAATGACATAATTACCATCGGGTGTCCATACCGCATTGACATAATCATCTACTCTGGTCTTTGTAAGCTGAAGAGTGTCTTGCTTTTGCATATCCAAAATCCAGATATTATCACTACCGCTTCTATCGCTTGTAAACAAGAGTTTTTTGCCATCCGGACTAAAACGAGGATGCGTTTCATACGCAAAGCCTTTGGTAACAGGTGTTGCCTTACCACCCGTGATTGGCATGGTATAGATATCACCCATTAAATCAAAAGCAAGGGTATTGCCATCCGGACTTACATCTACACTTATCCAAGTACCTTCTTTGGTATTAAAGCTGATCTCTCTGGACGGCTTTAATGGGAGGTCTTTAAAAGTGGTATACACGGGGGTGTCTTTTTTAGTAGAATCTGCAAAAAAAGACGAAAGCAAACGCAGCTCACCTTTGTCAGACGGCAACCACGTAGTCATCAAGGCAGCAGAAGCAATTGCTATCCCTGAAAAAAATAGTTTTCTCATTCGGTACGATTTTGGGGAGATAAGATACTAAGGAAAATGAATTGGTTGCTGGATTGAGCAGAAAATTACATGGGTGGCGGGATAGGTTATGGGTACTAGGTACTAGGTACTAGGTACTAGGTACTAGGTAAAAAAGTGCGGGGAATCTTTTTATTGTGTTCGCCACGCTTTTTTCAGAGAAGATTACACATCAGAAATCCTACATCTGCCATCTGACATCCAAACCATCTCACCATTTAATCGTCGCGTAGCCTTTCAATTGATGTGTTGTAATGGTGGTTAAAGCGGAAGTGGCAACACCTACACCGGGGGCTAATGTGGAGGGATCAATACCTCTTTTTTTGAGGGTTTGTCCACATACTACGATCTTCACACCCGCATCCACCAATGCTTTGATCATGGGTAGATTCGGATTATCTACTTTATATCTTGCTTTATAGGCTTCATTATTCATGACGGTGTATCCGGCAGCATTATGCACCGCAATGACCATGTTGATTTTTTCTTTGGGTACACCTCCTACTCCATGTAAGTTGAGTAAGGTACAGGCAGCTTCAATTCCCAAGTTAATGGTATCAGGTTTGCTACTGGCCATAACAAGATCTACCAATAGTTTATAGTTCATTTTGGGATCCGGCTTTTCTATCGCATCCGGTATTTCGTATACCGGACCAAAATCTTTGATAATGGGATTCACTTTATCCTGTGAAAAGGAAGTGGCAGCAACAAAAAATGCTACTATGAGCGATGCGATCTTTTTCATGATGACAATTTAGAGGCAACAAGATAGCGTATGTTTGGTAATCAGATGAACCGTTCATCAACACATTTTTAACCACAGTGGCGCAGAGTTGTACACGGAGTTACACAGCAATTTCACCTTTAGTCAAAAGCAACATTCATCAACTCGTATTTTAAGACCCCACTCCCAACTGTCAGATTAAATAGTGACTTCTACGCTACACCTGATCAACGCTCTTATTCTCTTGCCGGACTAAAGTCCGGCGCTATGTAAACTTGTACCCTGTTTACTTGAAACTTTCTTGTTTCCTGTTTCTTGTTTCTTCTCCTCCTATTTTCCAAACTTTTTCTTCAACGCGCTCAAAGCATCATTCACACTCAACGCAGACAAATCTTCTTCCTGACGCTTGAAACTTTCCTGTCGTCTTGGCTTCCTGTCTCCTTGTACCCTTTCCTCCCCACTTGCTTGTTTAATGGATAAGGCAATACGCTTGCGATGCACGTCTACCTCCATTACTTTCACTTGCACTTTTTGTCCGAGCTTTAATGCTTCCCCGGGATCGCTGATGTATCGATTGGCAATTTCACTGACGTGAACCAATCCATCCTGCTTTACACCTATGTCGACAAATGCCCCAAATCGGGTAAGATTGGTAACAACACCGGGTACGATCATTCCAATATGTACATCTTCTATTTTGTATATCTGTGCAAATTCAAATTGCTCCAATTCATTACGTGGATCTAGTCCGGGTTTTTTTAACTCATTCAGGATATCACGCAAAGTCAATTCTCCAAACTGCTCTGTCACATATTTCTTGGGATCGATCTTGCTCACCAATGTTTCATTTCCGATCAATGCTTTGACATCTACCTGTAAATCTCCGGCCATCTTTTCTACAATAGGGTAAGCTTCCGGATGAACTGCACTGGCATCTAAAGGATTATTCCCTTCTTTGATTCGTAAAAAGCCTGCGCATTGTTCAAAAGCTTTTGCTCCCAAACGAGGCACTTTCAATAATTGGTTTCTCTCTTTAAATTCTCCGATCTCAGAACGATAACGAACAATATTATCTGCCATGGTTCCTCCAATACCACTCACATAGGCCAGCAAATGTTTGCTTGCGGTATTCAAATTAACCCCAACTGTGTTTACACAGCTCACCACAGTTTGATCCAATCGTTCTTTTAAACGAAACTGATTGACATCGTGTTGGTATTGTCCAACCCCAATACTTTTTGGATCGATTTTTACCAATTCCGCCAATGGGTCCATCAAACGACGACCAATACTTACCGAGCCGCGAACAGTTACATCCTGATCTGGAAATTCTTCCCTGGCTGTTTCAGAAGCTGAATAAACAGAAGCGCCATCTTCATTCACCAAAAACACAGGCAAACCCAATTGCATTTTCTTGATGAACTGCTCGGTTTCTCTTCCTGCTGTACCATCACCAATGGCAATGGCTTCTACTTTGAATTGTTCTACCAGTTTCCGAATCTTATGTTCACTTTCGTATACACGATTGTTTTCATGTACATAGATCAAATCTGTTGTTTGAAGATCTCCTTTGTTATCCAGACAAACCACTTTACAACCTGTACGATAACCGGGGTCAATGGCTAGAATATTTTTTCTACCCAATGGTGCACTCAATAATAACTGACGAAGATTTTCAGCAAATACAGTGATTGCTTCCTCATCGGCTTTTTGTTTTAAAGCTGTTCTGAATTCAGATTCCAAACTGGGTTGCATCAATCTTCTATATGCATCACGAATCGCTTTTCGCAGATGATCAGACCATGGGTTCATGCCTTTGATGTATTGCTGTTCCAGTAAATACAAAGCATCTTCTTCTAATGGAGCAATGCTCATTCGTAATACACCCTCCAAAAATCCACGAAGTATCGCGAGTATTCGGTGAGATGGAATTTTATGGATAGGTTCTGAAAAATCGAAATAATCTTTGTATTTAATTCCTTCTGTTTCTTTATCGGTCAACACTTTGCTTTGTATGGTAGCTGTGTCTTCAAAAAGTTTACGCATTTTGGCACGCGCTTCTGCATTTTCATTCACCAGTTCGGCAATAATATCTCTTGCGCCTTGTAAAGCATCTTCTACGATTATTATCTTATCATTGATATATTTAGCAGCTTCTGTAAGTACATCATCTTGCTGCTGCGTTAACATCAAATCTGCCAACGGCTCTAAACCATTTTCCCTGGCAGTTTGCGCTTTGGTTTTACGCTTAGGTTTATAAGGCAGATAAATATCTTCGAGTGCTGCAATTGTTGTGGCTTTATCAATTTTAGCTTGAAGTTCTTCTGTCATTTTACCCTGCTCGGTAATGGCTTTTTCTATAAAGGTTTTACGTTCTGTAAATTCTTTGAGAAACTTGGCTTCATCCTGAATTTGTTGGATCTGCACTTCATCCAATCCACCTGTTTTATCTTTTCGGTAACGGGCAATGAAGGGAATGGTAGCACTTTCTTCGAAAAGATCCAATACGGCTTGTACTTGTGTTTGTTTGAGATTCAGTTTACCTGCGATAGAGGGAGTAAAACCAGACATACGCTAATTCCAATTAAAACTTTAAAACAATAAAATCGGGCAGCGAATGTAGGGCAAAACCAGATAAACTGAACATGGATTTATTATACTGTACTCTCGAAGGAAATAGGCTGTGAGCTACGAGCCTTGAATATTAGTCATACACCGTTTAAAAGAAATACTTAAAATATCCAAGCAGGTTATTTGATCCTTAAAAATTAACTTAGAAAAGCTCGAAGCTCCTGGCTCACAGCTTGTAGTAGGTTTTTACCACAAAATGGTGATTTATTATCTGCACCGTTAATCCACATTACTGTTTGTATACTTATCTTTTAACGCTGTAGTCTCTGCTTTTCGTACAATTTCTTTCACAATATCATCCAACTCATTCCCTGAAATTGAGATATACCGGATGATTTCTTTAACTTTTTCAGGTACCTGCTCTCCCATCTCATTTAACAAATGAACCAGCCCCAATAACCTCGACAAAGGAGCCCGTACACTATGTGATTGTGTCCAAGCAATATCTCTGAATAATTGATTATGCTGCTCAATGGCCTGTACATATTGCAATCGCTCAGTAAGATCAATCGCTAATACAAGGCCTGCTTTTCGATAATTAAAGTTTATACTACTGCTTTGGATTTGAACCGTTATAAGTGTACCATCTTTTTTTAGATGCTGGAAAATACCCTTAATATGATTTTCATTCTGATCAATAGCTGACTGCAAAATTCTTTTCAATTCAGGTATATCTTCCTCGATTCTTAGATGAAAGATAGTCATCTTAAGAAATTCTTCCTTACTATAACCATAGTGACTGATGGCCGCTTCATTCACATCTAAGAATTGGTAGGTATCATAATCGTATACCCACATGGGTTGTGGGCTTGAATGGAAAATATCACGATACTTTTTTTCCGATTCAGTCAATTGTTTATTGAAGGCACTACGTTCTCTGGTAAATAAAAGACTTTTGAAAAGATGTGAAGAAGTGAGATCATCTTTAAGCAAGTAATCAGAAACCCCCATTGAAATCGCTTTTGTACCAAAATTTTTATCGGTATAACCCGTAAGCACAATCAGCGGTGTTTCAGCAGATATCGCCATTACTTTTTTGACCAATGCCTCTCCGATTCCATCCGGCAATGAAAGATCCAAAAGGATAAAATCGAATTTGAGTTGTTGATTATTGAGTAAGGTTTCAGCAGTCTTAAAATCAGTTGCATGATGAATGACAGGTAAAGTAATCTCATCTTTTAGAAACTCTTCTATTAGCAAAAGATCACCGGGATTATCCTCTACTACCAGAATGTGTACATGCCAGTTGTATTTCTCCATGGATATTTGCTTAACGTGTAGGAAGTTGAACGACTGATATCCAAAAATTTTCGATGGAAGATATCGTATGTAAGAAGTCATCCATGTCAACCGGCTTGGTGATATAACAATTGGCTCCTTTTTCGTAGGACATATCGATATCTCTTTTTGATGAAGATGTCGTTAACATAATTACAGGAATCTTTTTTAGCTCATCATCGTTTTTGATGACACCTAACACATCATGACCATTCATCTTGGGCAAATTAATGTCCAATAAAATCAGATCAGGGGTTGCTGCTTCACTAAACTTTCCTGTTTTTCTCAAAAAGTCCAAGGCTTCTGTCCCATCACGGGCAATACTTACTTCATTGGTAATTTTTCGGTCATTCAATGCTTCAGTTGTGAGTAGAATATCCCCTTCGTTATCTTCTACCAGTAAAATGTGTATCGGTTTCAAATTTGTTATTTTATATTTTCAATTCCAACCTATGTGATCCTTTATTTCTCGATCGTAAAGAAAAATGTACTGCCTCTTCCACGTAATGATTCCACCCAAATTTTTCCATTGTGCATGTCAACTATTTTTTTACAAATGGATAGTCCAATACCCGTTCCGGAATACTCATTCCTATGATGTAATCTTTGAAAAATTACAAATATTTTCTCAAAATATTCTTTTTCAATACCTATTCCATTGTCTGCTACTGCAAACTGCCAGTATGATGGATATTCAGTAGCCGTAATTTTTATTTCAGGTCGCTGATCCGGCGACTGATATTTGAGTGCATTGGTGATTAAATTTTGGAATAGTTGTGAAATAGGTGTTCTAGCTGCTCTGATCAATGGCATCCCATCAAAAAATACCCTAGCTTCTCTTCGAATCAGATCATTTCTGTTCATTTCTAAAATTTCAGCGATGACCTGATGAATATTGACCGGCTCTTTCTCATAATCAACACTCCCTACTCGAGAATATTCCAATAAATCTAATATGACAGTTCGCATACGCTTAGCACCATCCGTTGCAAAACCGATATATTGTCTGGCTGTATCATCTAATTCATGCTTATATTTCTTTTCCAACTGCGATAAAAATCCGGTGATCATTCGAAGGGGCTCCTGCAGATCATGAGATGCCACATAAGCAAACTGCTCGAGTTCTGCATTGGAAATAGCCAGATCTTGCGCTCGTTTATTCAACTCTTCATTGAGTCGTAGCAAGGTTTCCTGGTATTGTTTTTGTTCTGTAATATCCATGATCACTCCATCAATATATATTAATTGATGACTATTATTGTATACACCTCTTCCTTTATCTTCTACCCACTTTATATCACCATCAGCACAAATGATCCGATATTGAATACTAAATACTTCTCCTTTTGATAATGGTTCTGCGATAATAAAAGTAGCATTCAAATCATCCGGATGGATGATACTTGAAAATGTACGTGTCTTGTTTATCACAAAATCGGCAGCCGGATATCCTGTAATCGCTTCTACGCCATTACTAATAAAAAGCATACTCCACTTATCATCCAATAAACAACGATAAGTTATACCGGGCATATTATTAACGACTGATTCAAATTGCTTTTGAATCTCTTTTCGTTCTGTTACATCTCTGAAATAAACCAATAATCCTGAAGGAGAAGGATACACACTCACATCAATCCATATACCTAGAGGTTCCACGTATTCTTCAAAATGCATGGTTACTTGATCACGCTCTGCAATAACACAGTTGGTATAAAAAGTAGCATATTGTTGTTCCGGATAAATTGAATAGATATGTTTTCCAAGCACTTCTGTTCGCGACAGTCCAAGAATTCGCTCAGCTGATTGATTCCAATAATGAACTTTCCATTCCTTATCTACTGCAAAAAAACCATCTCCAATACTCTCGAGAATCATGTGCTTTTCCTGATAAGCGTCTTCTAAAGCTTGTTGTGTCTTTTTTCTTTCTGTAATATCCTGGAATACCCCGGCCAGTTTTACTTTTTCCCCTCTTTCATTTAAGATGATTTTTGCACGTGAGTTAATGATGCGAATACTACCATCTTTGCGAATAAATCTTTTAATGATTTCATAAGTATCTCCGTGTTCAATAGTGTGCTGCATTGCTTGTAAGGCCATCTCCTGATCATCAGGATGAATGACACTTAATCCTGTTGCAAAGTTGATTTGCATTTCTCCCGGTTCATACCCGCAAATACGGAATACCCCTTCAGACCAATACAATTCATTATTAGAAAGATCCAATTCCCAACTTCCAATTTGTGTAATATCCTCCGCCTGCAATAATAAATCCTTGGCTTTGTTCAGATCTCTTTCTGCAATTTCATTTTTATCCCGGTTCTCAATTTCGGCTGTTACATCTATAACAGAGTGAATGATAAAATATGTTTTACCCTCATGGTCTAGTACAGGTACATTATGGGTAAGGCAATATTTTAGTACAAATTCATTTCCTCCACGTATAGGTATATCAAATCGTTGAACCGGCATTTTATGGGCAGATCCTGTACAGACTACTAGATCAAGTGATGTTCTAAGATTACTCACGCCATTCGCATCTTCCAGATCAGGATTATCCGGAAAAGCTTCAAAAACGCCTTTGTGCAAGAGATCAGTAGCACTACTACCTGTTGCTTGTAAATAAGCTTCATTTACATCAATGATCGTAAATACCGGACTATCTGCACGTAATAATAAGGAAGGCATGGGCATAGCCATAAAAACCCTTCTGAAATCTTCATTTTCCAGCATGTACTTCCAGTTTTGAATACATATAAGGGGTTACGAATATAAGTATAAAGGTTTCAATACCAATGGTTACATCAAAATCAAAGAAGGTAATAATGACCAAAAAAATGTAGCCACTCTATATTTCTGTATTCTTAGTTGTCTACAGCGGCAATTAATTGCCACTGAGTTCACTGAAGAACACAGAAGATCTATGCGATGCGAATGACTTTGGAGGGATAGCGTTCCGTATAATTACGGATCATGGAACGGATGGCTTCATTTTCAGGATACATGGTCAAATGCTCTTTCAACGTATCTAATTCATGAATTCCGATGTCTGCAGATGGAGTTCCCATTCCATAAAAAATACCATTTTCGACTAATACATATGCAGATTGATCACGAATCACAAACGTTTCTTTCTGGTCGGCGACCCATTGAAGTGCTGTGCGTACACGTTGATTATATTCTTGCACATCAGACCATTCATGTTGTGTGGTAAGATCCAGGAAACACAAAGCTGGATGCAAATCATGCATTTTTACCAGTTTCCATAACATACGATGTGCATCTGCCAGTAAAGCGAAGCAAGCAATGGGTTGCAAATGTTTTCTTTTTTTATCAATCCCCAATCTGATATAACCCCTATTATCTTCAAACTGATAAATACCCCAAACTTGTTCGAATCTTTTTTGACTTTTATTATGAATCGGCCAAAGCCTTTTGATCTCAACACTTTCAAATAAGGATGCGATGAATTCTGTTGGACATTCCACATAAGATATTCGATAGACAGTTCGTAAAAGTTCTTGTCTTTTTTTACTGATGTCCAATCCGGTAAAGTGACTGATCACTCTTTTTTTGAGATTTTTGGCTTTACCAACATAGAGTACTTTATCCTTTTGATCATGGAAATAATACACACCGGGTTTTTGCGGTAAGCCCATTACCTGCTTTTCCGGCAAGTGTGCGGGTAGGGTTTGACCATGATTGTCTTTTTTCAGCATTTCTTTGATCAAACGTTCCCCATTGTTCTGTATCACCATGTCCAATATCTGCGCAGTGGCCAGCGCATCTCCCCCTGCCCGATGACGATTGGTGATGGGAATATCCAGTTCTCTGCAAAGATGCCCCAATCCATATTTTCGAAACCCCGGAAACACTTTCCGGCTGAGTCGGATCGTACATAATTTTGGCACATGTAACTGATAACCTGCTTTTTGTAAATGATACTTCACAAAAGAATAATCAAAATTCACGTTATGCGCTACAAATATCCGACCGGATAAAAGGTTATAAATTTCTTGTGCAACCGTTTCAAATGAGGGCGCTTTGGCAACCATGGCATCTGAAATACCGGTCATATTGGCGATATAGGGTGGAATTTCTTGGTGGGGATTGATCAGGGTCTCATATTTACCCTCCACTTCGGTACCATTGTGTAATACGATAGCGATCTCGGTCATTCCATGTTGTTCCGGAAAACCGCCCGTTGTCTCGATATCCACAATAGCAAATTGCATACAATAAGGCTTGTAAATTCGTGAATTAAACCATATCTTACAAACAAAGATTCAATTCACCCCCGACAGCCCCGGTTTTATTGACAGCTTGGATTTCTTCTGAACGATATAAAATATCCTCTGGAAGACCGTAAAAATTTTTTTACGTACCAAATCTACCTGCCATGTCAAACACAAAATCACAATTTCACATTAGTGAAAATGCACGTAATGCTGCCATCGTAGCCATTATCCTGATTACTGTTGTTGTATTGTCTTATCTCGAATGGAAGGGTCGCTCCTAAAAACGCGCTTTTTCGCTGCACCCCTTTGTTTTCTGGATTTTTCTGCTTTGATACAGCAGACTGTAATGTTTTTGCCCTTACATAGACTAATAAGTCAGAAAAAAATGCGGTAAAACTGTAACCTAATTCATAAAAGAACGTTAGGTATAATTAACAATGGTTAACCTAATGGTTTGCATGAGCAGGTTAGCTTTGTTCCAGAAAACAACTGACATGAAGAATATTGTTTTGATTTGTCTCTTGATGGCTTTTACTGCTTGCAGTACCCACCAAGTTCGCAATTTCTGCAAAACAGCAGGAAAGAAAGTAGCAAGCTGTTGTACTTCTATGTCTCTAAAGCAACGTAATGCGTTGGAACAGCTTAAAAAAGCACCCAAGGAAGAAAAATCAGAACAACAACAGCCGGCAGCTATCTCCTTATTGGAATGGAATGAAGCCGTATTTATCTGGTAAGGAAATCCCCTTGTATTGTATATATGAACCACGCAATGCGTGGTTTTTTTTAACCCCTCTTACTCCCCCACTATTTTCGTAGTTTTGCCAGCCTTAAAAATGAGTTCAGGAATGGAATTGAGTAAGAATTATATCCCGGGAGATATTGAAGCCAGATGGTACCAACATTGGCTAAGTAAAGGTTATTTCAACAGTACACCCGACGAAAGGGAGTCTTTCACTGTTGTAATACCTCCACCCAATGTTACCGGAGTGCTTCATATGGGACATTGCCTCAACAATACCATTCAGGATATTCTGGTTCGTCGCGCCCGTATGCAGGGTAAAAATGCCTGTTGGGTACCCGGTACCGACCATGCTTCTATTGCGACAGAGGCTAAGGTAGTAGCTATGTTGCGCGAGAGAGGTATTGCCAAATCTGCTATTGGTCGAGATGAGTTTCTACAATATGCTTGGGAATGGAAAGAAAAATATGGTGGCATCATTTTGCAGCAGTTGAAAAAAATGGGCTGCAGTTTAGATTGGAACCGTACTTCTTTCACCATGGATGAAGATTACTATCGTTCTGTGATCAATGTGTTTGTAGACCTCCATAAAAAAGGTTGGATTTATCGTGGTAAACGCATGATCAACTGGGATGTCAAAGCAAAAACTGCTTTGAGTGATGAAGAGGTAATTTATAAAGAAGTTCAGAGCAAGTTGTATTATGTTCGATATGAAGTAGTTGACAGTTTGGAGTTGACAGATGACAGTAGTACCAAAGAAAAAGAGTTTATTACCATCGCCACGGTTAGACCTGAGACTATTTTAGGGGATACTGCTATTTGTGTGAATCCGAATGATGATCGCTACCAACACTTACATGGCAAGTATGCGGTTGTTCCATTAATTGGAAGACGAATTCCCATCATTGCTGATGATTATGTGACCACAGAATTTGGAACCGGCGCTTTAAAAGTAACGCCTGCACATGATATGAATGATTATCAGCTTGGACAGAAATACAACCTGGAAGTCATTGAAACGATGAATGATGATGGTACCCTAAGTGAAGCTGCGCAGTTATATATTGGTGAAGATCGTTTTGAAGTACGTAAGAAAATTGTTCCCGAACTAGAAGCAAAAGGACATATCGTTAAAGTTGAAGATTATACCAATCAGATTGGATACAGTGAACGAACTGATGCCGTAGTAGAACCTCGACTGAGTTTACAGTGGTGGGTAGATATGAAAAAGATATCTGAGCCGGCATTGAAAGCAGTGATGGAAGGGGAAATTGAATTCCATCCTGCCAAATTCAAAAATCTCTATCGCCATTGGATGGAGAATATTAAAGATTGGTGTATCAGTCGCCAACTATGGTGGGGACATCGTATCCCTGCATGGTATGCTCCTGATGGCACTTATGCGGTAGCAACTACGAGAGAAGAAGCATTTGAAAATCTCAGATCACAGATCGCAGATTTGAGATTGGAAGATATTCGACAGGATGATGATTGTTTGGACACTTGGTTCTCCAGTTGGTTATGGCCTTTTGAAGTGTTCAAGGGATTGTCCAATCCGGGTAATGCAGAAGTAAAATATTATTATCCAACCAATACATTGGTAACAGCCCCTGAGATTATTTTCTTCTGGGTAGCGCGTATGATCATGGCGGGTGAAGAATACATGAAAGAAATTCCTTTCAAGCATGTATACTTTACGGGTATTGTGAGGGATAAGCAAGGAAGAAAAATGAGTAAGAGTTTAGGCAACTCTCCTGATCTCCTAGCACTCATTGATCAATATGGAGCCGATGCTGTAAGATTTGGTATCATGATCTCCTCTCCTGCGGGTAATGATATTTTATTTGATGAAGCTTCCCTAGAACAAGGTCGCAATTTCAACAACAAACTCTGGAACGCACTCAAACTCATCAAAAGCTGGGAAACCAGAATAGAAAAAAGCGCGCAACTCACAGCTCACAACTCACAGCCTTCTTCCTCCTTCGCTACCGATTGGTTCGAATCGCGCTTACAACAAGCCAAAGTAGAAGTGGAAACACTGATGCAGCAATTCCGATTAAGTGAAGCCTTGAAAGTTTTGTATTCATTGATATGGGATGATTTCTGCAGTTGGTATCTTGAATGGGCGAAACCCGGATTTGAGCAACCGGTTGATCCAGTGGTGTACGAAAAAACCCTTATCTATTTTGAAGAGATGATGCAATTATTGCATCCTTATATGCCATTCATTACAGAAGAGATTTATCATTTACTGCGTGGGCAAAAAGAAGACTTGTGCATCAAACAAATAAAAAGTGCTCCCTTACCTGACATTACATTAATTGACCTTGGTCTTTTTGCACAAGACTTACAAAATTTTATTCGTGGCGTAAGAGTTCAACAACAAATTAAAAAAAGTGAGCCGGTAGAGCTTCTCACTTTTTGTTCCTTAGAACAAGAAGGCTCGATTAAAAGAATTGAAGCACTAATTGAAAGACAAGAAAATGTACGATTCTTTTATGATAAAGGAATAGACACCACAAAGACATATTCATTCTTTCTAAAAGGTGATATGAAATTCTGTATAGAAAAAATTATTGGAAACAATGACGAATACAAGAAAGAATTAGAAAAAGATTTGGCTTATCAGATTAGGTTTCGAGAAAGCGTATTAAAAAAGCTTAGCAATGAGAGATTTGTTCAAAATGCGAAACCGGAAGTAGTGGCACTCGAACAAAAGAAATTAGCAGATGCAGAAGCGCGTATTCAAAACATTGAAGAGAGTTTGAAGAACCTGTAACATGTCAGCCAATTTACATATCAGAGAAGCCGATTCAAATGATAGAAGTGTCATTAGATCATTAGCGGAAAACACTTGGCCTGAAGCGTATGGCAAAATCATATCGCAGGAACAGATACGTTACATGTTAGACATGATCTACAGCGATGATGCATTGTTGGAACAAATGCAAAAGGGACATCAGTTTTATCTTGCAGAACTCAATGATCAACCGATTGGGTTTGCTTCTGTTTCAGAAGAAGGCAATCAAGGATGTAAACTGAATAAACTCTACATCCTTCCCACCATTCAAAAATCAGGAGCAGGAAAAGCACTCTTACAAAAAGTCATTGCATACACAAAAGAAAAAAATCATACCCGACTCTTCTTACAAGTCAATAAGCAGAACGCTGCCAAAGACTTCTACACACGCATGGGATTCACCATTGCTGAAGAAGTGAAATTGGATATTGGCAATGGATTTTTTATGGATGACTTTATTATGGAATTAATGATTCATCATTAATCTCAAAATATGCGGATACCTTTTCTTATAACTTTTTCACTCATTGCTTTTCTGGTACTTTTTTGCCAAACTACTGCATCATCTCAAAAAGAAATCAAGAGATATGTACAGGAAACTTCTCGCCAAATCACTTCCATTCATATTGACAGTTCCAATTTTGATGACCTGGAGGTATTGGGCAATGCTATTGGAAATGCCCGAATTGTAGCATTAGGAGAACAAATGCATGGGGATGGCACTACTTTTGAAGCAAAAGGAAGAATCATAAAATATCTTCATGAGAAAAAGGGATTCAATGTTTTAGTTTTTGAATCAGACTATTTCGGTCTTACATACGGATTCGAAAAAGTTGACAAAACCAAGGATAGTCTCAGAAGATTTCTTTACCAGAATCTTGCAGGCATGTGGTCTTGGTGCGATAAAGCTGCCCCATTTTTATACAACTATATCTGGGAAAGCCAATCAACAAAATCTCCTTTAGTAATTGCTGGGATGGATTGTCAATTACAAACTCCTTTCTCATTTACTCAACTTAAGCCAAAACTTGAAAGCGCCTTATCAAAAATTACAGAAACTCAGATAGAAAAAGAATGGTCAGTAAAGGTAGCAGACAACCTACATGCCATATTTTTCAATGGTCAAAAAGCCGACCCCGAGGCTTGTCAGAAAGGTAAACTTGCATTAGAAAACTTATACAGTTCGCAGAAAAAAAAGCAATTGACAAGTGATGAGAAAGTTTTAGTTGATAATGTACTCGCAGCATACAGAAACATACTTCCGTACTTATTGAAAGAACAACGTCGAAATTTCAGTATAAGAGATACGCAAATGTTTGAAAATATTATGTGGTTGGCTAATGAAAAATATCCTAACGAGAAAATAATCATCTGGGCCCACAACGCGCATATCGTTAAAAGGATTGATCAAACAAATAATAGAGCTGATACTGAAAATATGTTAGGGCATTTATTGGGCGATCCTCAATACAATCCACACAGTTATTATGCATTAGGATTCACTTCAGCAGAAGCAACATCAGTTTGGACTACCAGACCTGATTATACAACTATAGCGGAAGAACCTGTTAAAAATAGTTTCGAAAATTGGCTACCTAAACATTGGAATTATGCTTTTATTGATTGGACTGACCTAAATCAAAAGATGAAATTCCCTGTTTCGTTCAGTATGAAAGGTTCTTTACCAATGAGTCAACATAGAAACCAATCTTATCCCTGGCAAAAAGCATACAACGGTGTTTTTTTCATCCGCAAAATAGAGGGTTGTAAGACTATTCCTGCTTTTTGATACAACACTTAAAGCAAAATTTATAAGAACCTATATAACGACTTACCCCCCAACAAAAGAAATTTCTTATTCTACATTGATCAACGCACAGCTAGAAGCTTGCAGCATGCGGCTCTAAGCTCACAGCTCAATACACCAACACATGCGTCTGTTTAATTACCCTTCGACTCCCTCCATTTTCAAACCCTTAAAAAAATTTAGTATTTACTCCACGTCAGGCGTATATTGAGATAAAGGGAACAAAAAAACAATAACTTTGAATGGACAGAAATCATTCAATGACCAAGGAACTACAAATTGAGGAAGGATTAATAGCCAAGCTATTGGATTTAAAGTATACGTATAGGAACGATATACGTGATAGAGAATCCCTTGAACAAAACTTTCGTCAAAAATTTCAGACGCTGAACCGCGTCAATTTAACAGATGCTGAATTCGCCAGACTAAAAGACGAGATCATCAATACAGATGTTTTTGCTTCTTCCAAACGCCTGCGTGAAATCAACACTTTTACACGTGAAGATGATACCCCTCTCCACTATAGTCTGGTAAATATCAAAGATTGGTGCAAAAATGATTTTGAAGTAATCAATCAACTTCGCATCAATACCCATAACAGTCATCACCGATATGATGTAATACTGCTCATTAATGGCATCCCCATAGTTCAAATCGAATTGAAAAGTCTGGAAGTAAGTCCACGCAGGGCTATGCAGCAGATTGTAGACTATAAAACGGATCCGGGTAATGGTTATACCAATTCGCTGCTTTGCTTTATGCAGTTATTTATTGTAAGTAACCGTTCCAATACCTATTATTTTGCCAATAATAACAATACCCATTTTAGTTTTAATGCAGATGAACAGTTTTTACCCATTTACAAATTGGCAAGTGAAGACAATCAAAAAATTAACTTCTTAGATGATTTTGCTGAAAAATTTCTGAGCAAATGCACCCTGAGTCAGATGATCAGCAAATACATGGTATTGGTGGCAAGCGAACAAAAATTACTGGTGATGCGGCCTTACCAGATCTATGCGGTAAAAGCCATCGTAGACTGCATACAACAAAACAGAGGTAATGGCTATATCTGGCACACAACGGGAAGCGGTAAAACATTGACTTCTTTTAAAGCCTCTACCCTACTGAAAGACAATCCGGATATTGAAAAATGTTTGTTTGTGGTTGACCGTAAAGACCTTGACCGACAAACACGTGAAGAATTCAATAAATTCCAAGAAGGTTGTGTAGAAGAAAATACCAATACCGAAACATTGGTGAGGCGCATGCTTTCAGAGGATCATGCCAACAAAGTAATTGTTACCACCATTCAAAAATTAGGACTGGCATTAGATGCCACCAATAAGAACAATTACAAAGAACGACTTGAACCCTTGAGAAGTAAACGTATTGTATTCATTTTTGACGAGTGCCATCGTTCACAATTTGGAGAAAATCATAAAGCCATCAAAGAATTCTTCCCGAATGCACAGTTATTTGGCTTTACGGGCACACCGATTTTTGATGAGAATGCTACCTATAAACAATTTGATGGTACAATTGGATCCTATGTAACAACAGAAAAAATTTTCCAAAAACAGTTACATGCCTATACCATCACGCATGCCATTGATGATAAGAATGTATTGCGATTTCATATTGACTATTTTAAGCCAACTGCTACTTCCCCCAACGGAGGACTCCTGCATAAAACAGCTGTTATCAATGCCATTTTTAACAAACATGATTCAGCTACCAATAACAGGAAGTTTAATGCCATACTCGCCACCTCTTCCATCAATGACGCGATAGAATACTATAAAGAATTTAAAGAGTTACAACAAAAAGAAAAAGAAACGAATGAAAACTATATTCCATTAAATATTACTTGCGTTTTCTCCCCTCCTGCCGAAGGCAATAAAGATGTATTGCAATTACAAGAAGACCTGCAACAAGAGAAAGTAGATAACGAAACCGCTCCTGAAGAAAAGAAAAAAGCACTACAACAGATCATTGCTGATTATAACCAACAATACGGCACCAACCACAGTATCAATGAATTTGACCTGTATTATCAGGATATACAGCAACGCATTAAATTTCAGCGATTTAGTAATGCCGATTACCCACATGCCAACAAAATTGATATCGTGATTGTGGTGGACATGTTACTGACCGGTTTCGACTCCAAATACCTGAATACTTTATATGTAGACAAGAACCTTAAATATCATGGCCTCATTCAGGCTTTTAGCCGTACTAATCGGGTCTTGAACGATACCAAACCTTATGGCAATATCCTTGATTTCAAGAGTCAGCAAGACGATGTAGACAATGCCATTGCCATATTTTCAGGCAAAGACAATGCCGTAGGCGCCAAAGAAATATGGCTGGTAGATCCTGCACCAAAAGTGATTGAGCTATACAAGAAAGCCGTGATGGCCATGGATGCATTTATGGAACATAGCAACCTAGCCAGCGAACCGGAAGCTGTGTATAATCTCAAAGGCGATACAGCCCGTATAGAATTTATTAACCGGTTTAAAGAAGTACAAAGATTAAAAACACAGTTAGACCAATACACCGATCTGAGTGAAGAACAAAAGCAACAGATCAACGAACTTTTATCGGAAGACCAGTTACGCTCTTTCAGAAGCTCATACTTGGAAACAGCTAAACAATTAAAGGAAATACAACAGAAAAATAGTGACGACGCTGTGCAACAGCTAGAGTTTGAATTCGTGTTGTTTGCTTCTGCCATCATTGATTACGACTATATTATGGGTTTGATTGCGAATTACACCCAAAATAAACCCAGCAAACAGAAAATGAGCCGGAACCAGTTGATTGGCATATTGAGCTCACATGCCAACCTGATGGAGGAAAAAGACGATATGGTTGAATATATTAACACGCTTGAAGAAGGAAAGCCTTTAACAGAGAAAGAAATTAGTCAAGGTTACCAACAATTTAAAGCAGAAAAAACAACCAAAACACTGGCTACTATCGCAGAAAAGTATGGACTGGAAACAAAAAAGTTACAAGATTTTTCGGATACTATTTTAAACAGAATGATATTTGATGGTGCTGCTTTAAGTGAATTGTTTGCACCATTAGAGCTGGGCTGGAAAGAAAGAACAAAAAGAGAGCTCTCTTTAATGGAAGAACTAAGTCCTTTATTAAAAAAACAAGTTACCGGGCGAGAAATATCGGGATTGAATGCGTATGAGTAAAGACAATAAAGATAAAATTTTACCAAGACTTCGCTTTCCTGAGTTTATGAAAGACACTGTATGGAATGCAGACAAACTAGGTGTTATTGGTGAGCCTTTAATGTGTAAACGCATTTTTAAAGAAGAAACAACTAATAATTCGTCTAACGGAGTTCCATTTTATAAAATTGGAACATTTGGCGGATTGGCGGATTCTTTCATTTCAGAAGAAACATACAAAAAGTATAAAATAAAGTATGCGTTTCCTAAGATTGGGGAAATTCTAATATCGGCTTCTGGAACAATCGGAAGATTGGTGGTTTATGATGGCTCTCCTGCCTATTTTCAAGATTCAAATATTGTATGGATAGGTAATGATGAAACATTAATGCTTAATAAGTTTTTATTTTACTGCTATTCAACTTTGAAATGGCAAACATCTGATGGAGGAGTAATAAGTAGATTGTACAACTCCGACTTAAGGAATATGAAGATTCATTTTCCTCAATCAAAAAAAGAACAACAAAAAATCGCCGCCTGCCTTTCATCATTAGATGATATAATAACCGCCGAAACCCAAAAACTGGAAATACTACAAGCACATAAAAAAGGTTTGTTACAAAATTTATTTCCTGCTGAGGGGGAGACTGTGCCTAGGTTGAGGTTTCAGGAGTTTGAGGATAATGGAGAGTGGGAAGATACTAGTTTAGGGGAAATCGGAAATTTTACTGGAGGCGGAACACCGAGCAGAGACATCGAATCCTTTTGGACTGGTGATATCCCATGGATATCAAGCTCAGATATAGATGAAGAATCGATTCATTTGATAAAAATAAGTCGATTTATTTCTAATGAGGCATTACAAAAATCTGCTACTAAGCTAGTTCCAGTGAATAGTATCTTACTTGTTTCACGGGTAGGAGTTGGGAAATTGGCTGTTTCTAAAAATCAAATTTGCACAAGTCAAGATTTCACAAGTTTTACTCCACAAAAAAGTGATGTATTTTTCATAGCATACTATCTTAAATCAAAAACTAGTGTTCTTATTGGATATAGTCAAGGTATGGCAATTAAAGGTTTTACTAAAGATGACATCTCAAAGTTTTGTATTTATCTACCATCAATTACAGAGCAACAAAAGATTGCATCTTCATTATCATCACTTGACGAAATGATACTATCTCAAAAACAAAAAGTAGGATTCTTAAAACTCCACAAAAAAGGCTTACTACAAGGTTTATTCCCCAATACATCTGAAATAAATACATGAGTGGCACGCCTAAAATAGTAAGCTACCCCTCCCTGCCTAAATTGGTAGACCGTTTTCGTGACGACCTGAGAACCGGTGATTTTGTATTGGTATATGCCTTCAACGGCACGGGCAAAACCAGACTCTCTATGGAGTTTAAAGAAAGAGGTAAAAAAGGGGGAGATGACCAACGCGATACTTTATATTTCAACGCATTTACAGAAGACCTGTTTAGTTGGGATAACGATTTAGACAAAGATCAAACACGGATACTGAAATTAAATAGCGCATCCAATTTTTTCAATGGTTTCAAAGAACTAGCTTTGGAAGAAAGAATTTCCACTCACTTGGAGCGTTATGCCGATTTTAGTTTTGATATCGATTACAATAAATTAGAAGTACAGTTTAAAAGAACAGTCTTAGAGAAAAAATGGGAAGCCGGTCAACAGGTAGAAAAGTCGACCATTGTAGACAATATAAAAATATCACGTGGTGAAGAGAATATTTTTATCTGGTGTGTATTCTTGTCCATTTGCGAACTGAGTATTGAAGGTGCCAATGCCTATGATTGGGTGAAATATGTGTACATAGACGACCCTATTTCTTCTCTGGATGAAAACAATGCCATTGCAGTGGCCAGTCATTTAGCTCAACTGCTAAAAACGGGTGTTGGCAAAGTAAAAACTATCCTATCCTCACACCATAGCTTATTCTTTAATGTAATGTGCAATGAACTGAAGAAACACAACCATTCGCGTTACTTCTTGCATAAAACGATCGCTGGCAACTATACGCTTCAGAAAACAGACGATACCCCATTCTTTCACCATGTGGCATTATTGAGTGAATTGAAACAATCTGCTGAATCAGATCAAATTTACACTTACCATTTCAATATTCTACGTACCATTCTTGAAAAAACATCTTCCTTTTTTGGCATGAATGATTTTTCGGAATGCATTAAGGGTTTAGAAGACGATATACTTTTTGCTCGGGCACTAAACCTGTTAAGTCATGGCAAATACTCCTTATACGAACCTGTTGAAATGAATATGGATAATAAAGAACTTTTTAAACGAATTTTACAAGAGTTCCTGAAAAAATATCAGTTTCAGTTACCGGCACTTCTTGTTGAAAAGGAGACTAAAGCAACTGATCAATAAACATTATTATGACAGCGCAAGATCAAACTCAATTAGGTAAAACACTTTGGACCATAGCCGACGATTTACGCGGTGCCATGAATGCCGATGATTTTCGCGATTACATGTTATCCTTTCTGTTCCTTCGTTATTTATCTGATAACTACGAAATAGCAGCCAAAAAAGAATTGGGTAAAGATTATCCTGAACCGGATAAAGCCAATAAAAAAACGGCATTAGCAGTCTGGTACGAGCAAAATCAACATGATGTACCCGAGTTTGAAATGCAAATGCGCAGAAAAATACATTATGTCATTGAACCTAGATTTTCCTGGAACAGCATAGCAGAACTGGCTAGAGAGCAAAATGATGAATTACTTAAAACCTTACAAGATGGTTTTAAATACATAGAAACCCAGTCCTTCGACAGGGCTTTTCAAGGGTTGTTTTCTGAAATCAATCTCGACTCAGAAAAGCTGGGTAGAAACTATCCTGAGCGCAATAAAAAACTCTGTATCATTATTCAGAAAATAGCCGAAGGCATCGCTCAATTCTCTACTTCATCCGATATTTTAGGTGATGCCTATGAATACTTAATAGGACAGTTTGCGGCTGGTTCAGGAAAAAAAGCCGGAGAGTTTTATACGCCTCAACAAATTTCCGGCATTTTATCGGCGATTGTTACGCTCGACAGTCAGGACCCAAGCAAAGGGAAAAAGAAAAAAATAGATAAAGTGCTCGACTTTACTTGTGGCTCCGGTTCCCTATTGCTCAATGTTCGCAAGAAAATAACCGATGCCGGTGGAACCATCGGTAAAATCTTTGGTCAGGAAAAAAATATTACCACTTACAACCTCGCTCGCATGAATATGCTGCTGCATGGCGTAAGGGATACCGAGTTTGATATTCACCATGGAGATACTTTAGTGAATGACTGGGAGTTGTTGAATGAAATGAATCCGGCTAAAAAGCTAGAATTTGATGCCATCGTAGCCAACCCTCCTTTTAGCTATCGTTGGGAACCTTCTGAAGCCATGGCGCAGGATTTTCGTTTCAAGAGTTATGGGCTGGCACCAAAATCGGCTGCAGATTTTGCTTTTCTCTTACACGGTTTTCATTTCCTCAGCAAAGAAGGTGCCATGGCCATTATTTTACCACATGGTGTTTTATTCAGAGGTGGTGCCGAAGAACGTATCAGAACCAAATTATTGAAAGACGGAAACATTGACACGGTGATTGGATTACCTGCCAATTTATTTTTCTCAACCGGTATTCCTGTCTGTATCCTGGTATTGAAGAAATGTAAAAAGTTTGATGATGTTTTATTCATTAATGCGGTAGACCATTATGAAAAGGGCAAACGACAAAATAGTTTACTGCCCGAGCATATTGATAAAATTGTTGACACCTACAAAGACCGAAAAGAAGAAACCCGCTACTCCCGTCGAGTTTCAATGGATGAAATAGAAAAGAACGAATTCAACCTGAATATTTCCCGCTATGTAAGCACTTCTGTTGACGAGGAAGTTATTGACTTGCATGAGGTTAATAAAAAGCTGAAGGATCTTGATCAGAAAATTGAAGAGGCTAGAAATACGCATAACCAGTTTCTAAAAGAACTGGGGCTACCTCCAATTTAACGAAAGAGTTGGTCTCGCCTGAGGCGAGATGGGTACTAGTTAATTGGGTAGTCAGGTGATCTGGTTGGGAGTATTGGGTAATAAAACTGTACTACCATTTGCAATGACCCATTCGCCATTTGCAGCTTGTGGCTCGAAGCTCACAGCTCAATACACCAACACATGCGTTTGTTTAATCACTCCCATCACAAACACACTTTGCACATGACCTAAGTTCTCTGCCTGACTTAATTTATTCACGTGGAAATTGTAGTAGTCATCCATATTCTCGGCTACTACTTTCAACATGAAATCAAATTCACCTGAAATATTATAGCACTCGATCACTTCATGCATTTCTAAAATACTTTTGATAAAGCGTTCTCCTGCATTGCGGTTGTGTTGTTTGAGTGAAACGTAGCAGATCACCATCAGTCCTTTTTTGACTTTGGAATGATCCAATAAAGTAGCGTACTGTCTGATCACCCCCTGCTCTTCCATTCTCTTGATTCGCTCATGAACAGGCGTTGTACTCAATAATACTTTATCAGATATTTCCTTTACCGTAGCCCGGGCATTTTGCTGGAGAATGCGGAGTATGGCAAGATCCTTATCGTCCAATACCAATGGACTCATAGTGGATTCGGCTGTTTGACGAGGTTTAGCCATATAATTTATATGTTTTATTCTTTCAAAGTTACATTTTTATCTATTTTATCCTGATTTTATTTAATAATATAGAATATTCAGCTATAAATATAGATTTGCACTTCATAAAAACACTATATGTCTACATTAACATCTTCTATCGACTTCAACCTGAAGTATAAAGTGGCCGATATCAGTCTGGCAGACTGGGGCCGTAAAGAAATTCGCCTGGCTGAGGCTGAAATGCCCGGTTTGATGGCATTGCGTGCTGAGTACGGTGCTTCACAGCCCTTGAAAGGTGCTCGTATCGCAGGATGTCTGCACATGACCATCCAAACTGCTGTTTTGATTGAAACATTGGTGGCGTTGGGTGCTGAAGTGAAATGGAGTTCTTGTAATATCTTCTCTACACAGGATCAGGCTGCTGCTGCTATAGCTGCTGCAGGTATTGGTGTATTTGCATGGAAAGGTCAGACTTTGGAAGAAGCTGATTGGTGTATTGAGCAAACTTTATTCTTTGGCGGTGCTGATCGTCCATTGAATATGATCTTGGATGATGGTGGTGATTTGACCAATATCGTTTTTGATAAATATCCTGAGTTGATTCAGCACATCAAAGGTTTATCTGAAGAAACTACTACCGGTGTTCACCGTTTGTATGAGCGTATGGCAAAAGGTACTTTACCGATTCCTGCGATCAACGTAAACGATTCTGTTACCAAATCTAAATTCGATAACAAATACGGTTGTCAAGAATCATTGGTAGATGCGATTCGTCGTGCTACTGATGTGATGATGGCAGGTAAAGTGGCAGTTGTAGGTGGTTATGGTGATGTGGGTAAAGGTTCTGCATTGTCGCTGCGTGGTGCTGGTTGTCGCGTGATTGTTACAGAGATCGATCCGATCTGTGCTTTACAAGCTGCAATGGATGGCTTTGAAGTAAAGAAAATGATTGATGCAGTGAAAGAAGCGGATATCGTTGTAACTGCTTCAGGTTGTCGCGACCTCTTGACTGAAAAGCATTTCCGTTTGATGAAAGACAAAGCGATCGTTTGTAACATCGGTCACTTTGATATTGAAATTGATATCGCTTGGTTGAACAACAACTACGGTCATACAAAAGATACCATCAAGCCACAGGTTGATTTGTATAATATTGATGGCAAAGATGTAATCATTCTGGCTGAAGGTCGTTTGGTGAACCTTGGTTGTGCAACCGGACACCCTTCTTTCGTCATGAGTAACTCTTTCTCTAACCAAACACTGGCTCAAATTGAATTGTGGAATAACCATAAGAACTATGAGAACAAAGTGTATGTGTTACCTAAGCACTTAGATGAAAAAGTAGCTCGTTTACACCTTGCTAAAGTAGGTGCTGAACTGGATGAATTAACTGACGAGCAAGCTGAATACCTCGGCATCTCTAAAGTAGGTCCGTTCAAAGCTGAACATTATCGTTATTAATTTTTTGAGTGCTATTTTATATCAGCAACCCGACAAGCAATTGTCGGGTTGTTTTTTTTCTGCGCATCTCTTTGCATTCTCCGAAGGAGTCCTGTTCTCAGTGGCAATTAAATGCCACTGAGAACACAGAATAACACAGAAGCTATAATTCAGATTATTTCTTATTTTTCAGATTCAAACCTGCCTTCATGAAAAAACTTTTTGTCTTTGTTGTATTGTCAGTATCTGTTTTGTTGTTGACTGCTCAGGATACTGAACCCATACATATTATTCCCAATCCATCTTCCGTAATTGTAGGTAATGGGCACTTATCATTAAAACCTCAAATCACTATTAGCGTTGATGGCGAAGGAGTACAGCATATCATTGATCAATTCAAAGACAGACTCTTAAAAGCAACAGATACCAGAGCAACCATTGTGCAAAATGGTGCAGATATTGCATTTCAGTTATCAAAAAATGAGGACTCGGCATTGGGATCAGAGGGATATCGTCTGATTGTAACAGCAACCAACGTAATGATACTTGCCAATAAACCTGCGGGATTATTTTATGGCATGCAATCATTTTTTCAATTGTTACCTAAAAGATCAGAAGCGAATAATGCCATTCGCATAAAACAGATCCGAGACTGGAAAATCCCGGTTGTTACCATTACCGATACCCCTCGTTTTGGCTGGCGTGGACTAATGTTTGATGTGAGTCGTCACTTCTTCACTAAACAAGAAGTAAAACAGTTCATTGATGAAATGGTGCGTTATAAATTCAATTTATTGCACTTGCACTTAACCGATGATCAGGGATGGAGAATTCAGATCAAATCATTACCACAATTAACTGATGTAGGCGCCTGGAGACCCAAGCGTGAAGGTAAATGGGCCAATACTCCTGATCCCTCACCAAACGAACCTAAAGAATATGGTGGGTTTTACACGCATGAAGACATCAAAGAGTTGGTGCAATATGCCAAAGAGCGTTTTGTAAACATCTTACCTGAAATAGATATTCCAGGTCATAGTATGGCAATGCTTGCTGCTTTCCCAGATTTATCTGCCACTCCCGGAACCAAGTATTGGGTGAACGCCGGAGAAAAATTCATGGAATGGCCGGCAGGTGCACATTTCTATGCTTTAAAAGACAATAACCTCTCCCCAGCCAATGAAAAAGTATACCAAGTGCTTGATAAGGTATTTACGGAAGTAGCACAACTCTTCCCATTTGAGTACATACACATGGGTGGTGATGAAACGGCGAAGAATTTCTGGGAGAAAAGTGAGGAGATCAAGGAGCTTATGAAAAAAGAGAACCTGAAAGACATGGACGCTGTTCAGAGTTATTTTGTGAAAAGAGTAGAAAAGATCATTCGCTCAAAAGGCAAGAAGATGATGGGATGGGATGAAATTCTGGAAGGGGGTTTGGCTGAAGGCGCTTCCGTAATGAGTTGGAGAGGTATGAAAGGGGGTATTGCTGCTGCAAAAGCCAACCATACCGTAGTGATGTCACCAACAGACTTTGCATACTTAGACTATTATCAAGGCGAGAAAACGGTAGAACCTCCGGTATACGCCGGGTTAAGATTACAGAAAGCCTATCAATTTGATCCTTTGCCGGATAGTATTGATCCCAAGTTTATCTTGGGTGGACAAGCGAATCTCTGGACTGAACAAATCCAGAATTTCAGAACCGTGCAATATATGTTATGGCCACGTGCACTAGCCATTGCAGAATCGGTATGGTCGCCAAAAGAGCGTAAAAACTGGGGTGATTTTGTCAATCGTGTTGAACATCAGTTTGACCGTATGAATCATGCCAAAATCAGGTACAGCACTGCCATGTATGATCCGATTGTTTCTGCACGCTATGATGCTCAAAAGAACCTGATACTGGTTGTTGACAAAGAAATACCCGATATGAATATTCATTTTTCTATCGATGAAAGTAATCCGGATGACACCTATCGTAAATATGAAACCCCTTACACCCTACCCAAAGATGTTGCCACGGTAAAATTCGTTTGCTACAAAAATGGTAAACAGGTAGGAAGGCAGATTAATATTTCGGTGGAGGAGTTGAAGAAGAGAGTGGGGAGATAGCTGTGAGCCATGAGCTGCGAGCTTCTAGCTTCTAGCCTCTAGTTGATTGCGTCAATTTAACTATATTAATGCTTACGAAGTATAATATTGTTTTTGTGTTTTATTCTAAACGCTTTGCTAGTAGCTAGCAGCTCGTGGCTCGCAGCTTTTTTTGCCGACCCTACTGCCGTTCATCCCAACTACCCTCCCCCGCTCCTGTAACTCGTCACAGGAAACAGCCCTTTAATATTTCATTAAGAAATCGGCTACAACAGTTTACTGTTCTGCATTTCAGGGCAATGTTAACATTGCTTAACATTGGCATTAACACCACTCATAATAAGGTTGCTGCAACGCTTGTAACTAATCACAATCCGCTTCGTCTATATATCAACACGTTCTACTTTTGACTTGTCAATCAAACAAAAGAAAACGACAAACTATTGATAACAACATTAATAAAGCAACAACATGAAAAAGTTATTCATCCTGACCTTAGCAGTCATCGCACTTGGAACCAGCGCTTTTGCTGATACCAACAAAAAAACAAAATACAATGGCGCCAGTCATTTCAGTTCTACTTTCACAGGTGTGAAAGAAGTAAGCTGGAGTGCTGATGCAAAATTCGAGAAAGTGAGCTTTCTGGAAAATGGTATTAAGAAAGAGGTATTTTATACTCATGATGGAGAGTTAATTGGTGCTACCAAAACTTTCGCTTTCGATAAATTACCTAAGTCTGCTTTACAAACCATCACTACTAAATACACTTATCCTGAATTTCAGTTAGAAGATTGTATTGAATTCACCAATGCTGCAGGAGAAACCAGCTACTTTATCTCTATGGAAAAAGTAAATCAAAAGTTGGTACTTGAAATTTCTGAAGCAGGTAGTGTAAGCATTTTCTCAAAAGAGAGCAAATAAGACGCAATTTTCTCAGTCTATATATCCACCCGGCCCGTAAGCCGGGTTTTCTTTTAACAATCATCCTTGTGAACATTTTGTCTGATACTTAGCCCTATTCCTTAACTTCCGTTCGGATTATTACTCAACTGTAACCGCGGATTTTGGAATGAATTGCCATGCTTCTATATATCGATGCTTATTTTTTATCTCGGCATGTATAAGTATCATCCCATGCATGGCACAAGAATCTAAACTGAAAGAAGACACTGTTTTTTTTCTGGCCAATAAAAAGGGGCTATTGGGTAAACTGGGTAGAGCCGTATCTGTAAGTGGTAGAGAAGATATTATCACTGAAAATAAAGGCGCCATTAAAAACGAAGAAGTTTTTAACCCTTTTCGTGGAAAAATCATCCGTCAAATTAGGGTTGAAAAATTATCATTTGATAACTCTGTCAATGATACAATAAAAGTACAACGCCGGCTCATCAATGATATCAGCGATGCATTGTATACCGGGACTACCAACAAGACCATTCTACGTAATCTTTTTTTTGTAACCGGGGATACATTGTACCCATATCTTATTGCCGACAATGAACGATTCCTGCGCGAACTGTCTTTTCTTCAGGATGCCAAAATCGTAGCCTCTGATGTTGAAAATGATGAAAACGCGGTAGACATTACCATTCGTTGGAAAGATCTATTCCCAATAGGTGGCAGTGCTGAAATAGGTTCACTCAAAACCATGAGCCTAGAAGTGAATAACGATAACTTATTCGGCTCAGGTGATAGAATTCAATTTCGTGGGTTATATGATATGGACAGAAGACCGGATTTTGGCTCCGGCTTTGAATACATCAAGCGAAATATAGGTGGTAGTTTTGTAAACCTGATGTTTGGGTACCAAACACATGCACCAGCATTCAATAGTGGTAGAAGAGAAGAGAAAGCCTTGTATTTACGTGGTGAATTACCCTTGGTTAGCCCTTATCACTCTTGGACCGGAGGATTTGAGTTATCTGAACGTCATACAGAAAATGGCTATCTCACCGATTCATTGTACAAGGTAGACTTTAAATATACCTATCAAACTTTGGATGGCTGGCTGGCATATAATGTGGGTGCTAAAAAACAACTCAAAAAGAATTTTACATCGAGATTAAAAAGGTTTATTGGAGTACGTGGTGTGCAACGTTTGTTCAATGATATACCGGAACAATTCAAAACCACATACAATTATTATTATTCGAATCTCGAAGCAGTCTTAGGTGCTTTCACCATTTTTCAACAGGATTATTATCATACCAATTTCTTATACGGTTTTGGTCGTAATGAAGATGTTCCCGAAGGTTTTAGCATGACTTTTCTAGGGGGATGGGTTAAAAGAAATCAGGTAGAAAGACCTTATGTAGGGTTTGATTATCAAAGAAATTATTTTTCGGATAGTAAGAACTATGTGAACTATATCATTCGCTTTGGTACTTATTTCAATCAAAACAGATTTGAAGATATCAGTGGATTAACAAGCATTGAATATTTCACCCGGCTGCGTAAAATCAGTGGATCAAATTGGCACACTCGTCACTTCTTAAGTGGTAGCATTACCCAACAAGTAAAAACAGTTTTGAATGAGCCGTTGAGATTGACCAGTATTTTTGGTATTCCGGAATTCAGAAATGAATTGACAAGGGCGTCTACCCGGATTACTGCTAATTGCGAATCTGTTTTTTACAATACACAAAAGAATTATGGATTTAGTTTTGCGCCTTTTGTATTCAGTAATATCACCTATCTGAAAAGTATCGGAGAAGGTTTTGATAAAGGGGATATTTTCTCCTCATTCGGAACAGGTGTCAGAACCAGAAATGAAAACCTTGTTTTTGGTACCATGGAATTGAAGGTATTTTATTATCCACGTACTACCGATCGGATGACACCCTGGAATCTGACATTCAATACCGGTTTACGCTTTAAATACAATAGCCAGTTATTGAAACGTCCGGATTTTGTTCAGGTGAATTAGAATGAATAGCATTCAACTGATTATGTATGATGATTGAACGCGGATGATCATGATTTTTTATGATCAGCGCAGATTGGATGGGGTTAGCATTAGAGACCACTCATCAATTAAATGGAAGCTCATGGTTTTTAACATTCCGAGCATCATAAAATACACTTAAACGTCAACCTTTTCGTCTAATTTTCGTTTATAAACATAAACACGATTACCATGAAGAAATTATTTGCCATGATGGCCCTGACCGGTCTGTTGTACACATCCATCTCTGCTTGTGCACAGGATAAATCAAAAAGACCGAGTCCACCCGCTCATGTATCTGAAACCGTTGGTGGAACAAAAATCACCATTGATTACAGCCAACCTTCTTTAAAAGGACGAGAATTGGGAAAGGACATCGAACCCAAAGACGGGAAAGTATGGCGTGCAGGTGCCAATGAAAAAACATGGATTGAATTCAGTAAAGATGTGACCATTGAGGGCAAGCCATTGGCTGCCGGTAAATATGGTTTCTTCACACTTAAAAATGGCAATGATTGGACATTGATCTTCAGCAAAAAATGGGAAGGATGGGGAACACAATACAATGAATCAGATGATGCATTGAGAGTGAATGTAAAGCAAGCTGCAGCAGGTGCTTCTGAAGAAAAACTAACTTATACCATTTCAAAAGCCGGTGTTATTACCCTTGCTTGGGGAACCCTAAGGGTTGATTTTACAGTAAAATAATCAGTACAATATATTTTAGCCACAGATTCGCAGATTATTTGTTGAATCTGTGGCTTTTTCGTGTAAAAACAGAACCTTTGCGTTCGTCATATGTAGTTTACAGGTATGGTACAGGCATATAATTTTTTAGCAAGTTGGCAGCTTTTTCCCGAGAAATGTGATTTTCAATCAGGCATCCCTCCGAAAAGTGGCAATTATAAAATAGAATCAGCCGATAACGGTCATGCATTAAGTATTAGTATCAATTGGGTATCGATGGATAATGAAGCCTACTACACCCAATACAAAATTGTTCCGGATGGCAAGTCGCATCTTTTTGAAAATGTGGAGTTGGCTGATGAAGCACAAGCCAGCATTGAGAACTCTTCTACCCTTTTATTCAAATTTTATAAGAACGGGCAAGTGATACTGGAAGTTAAACATGAGATCATGCCCAATGGTTATTTGAAGCTAACACAACAGGGATATGACAAAGACAATAAGCCTTTTGTAAATATTGAAATGTATCATAAACAGCTGAGTGTTCTTCCATATGCATCATCAGTAGCCGGAGTGGCCATCAGACCTACTAAAGAAGGTGTGATCAAACACAAAGCATTATCTGCTATGGAAGATCAAACCAATATGCAATTGGATCAGATACGTCAGCAGATCGAGTTATTGGCGAGACAAGCACAAGAGATCAGAAAAAGAAAAGAACTGAGCATGATGATCTATGAAGCAAAACTAAGTTTCAAACCACAGATCGGACATATCTATCATCTCTATGAAAAAAATGACGGACAACATATTCTTTCTCTTGTAGCACCACAGGAATGGGGTGGTTCGGGCCCTTTTAAACAGTTTGTATCATCCGTTCGTTTATTGGCTGATCATACATGGGTTGAAGTGAATTAATTGCAGGTTCTGCTCTCATTGAAAAAAGTATATTTGAAACATGGTAATCGATCATATCACACGTGCTGTCATTTACTATCATCTCCATCCCGGAATAGAAGTTGCACTTCGTTATATTCAAACCACTGATTTTTCGAAACTGGAAAATGGTCAATATGAAATAGCGGGAGAACAAGTATTTGCCATCGTGCAATCATATGACACCAAAGATCCTTCCGCAGAAAAATTAGAAGCACACAAAAAATATATCGATGTTCAATATGTAGTGAGTGGACAAGAAAAAATGGGACATGCACTTCTTAAAGCACAAATCCCATCTCGCGAATATCAACCAGATAATGATTTCATGTTGTTTGATGAAGCCCCTGATTTCTTTTCCCTGATCACAGAAGGCATGTTCACCATTTTTTATCCATCAGACCTGCACATGCCTTGTATTCTTCATCAAGCACCTTCCCAAGTTAAAAAGGTAGTGGTAAAAGTAGGTGTGGATTTTATTGGAGATGACCTTTAATCCCATAAAGACTCCCCCCTTTCGAGAATAATCGATCAACTCTTTTTTCTGTCGCAGTATCTTTTGTAACAGGCGGCGCATGATGGGGTTTGATACGCGCATCTACGATCATCGGTCCTTCGCAGCCCCAGTGTTTATTGCGTGTAAACGAAGCAATTCCATATATATCATGTGATGGATTACTTCTTGTATAAGTCACCCATAAATAATTACCCAGTTTTTCTCCGGTAAATGAAGCATCATCACAAAGAACTATTTGTACGATTCCTTTTAACGCTGGTAAATGATGTGCTAATTGTGCATTCAACTGTTCGATCTGTAAAGATGTTTTTTCCGCATTTACAAAAGCATCTGATTCTAAGCAAATAACACCGGGCATTGGAAGTGATGCCTTCCCGAATCCATTTAAATCATTCAACACAGAAGGTATTTCTGTGGCTAATGTTCTCAATACTTCTCCATAGGCTGCAAATACGACTTTACTTCCTGTATTCAAGCCTGTTCCGGAATAATCCAATGTATCAATGGTGGTATTGGTATGAAAATGAATATCACGGGTTAAATCGATCCGCTCAAAAACGTATTCAAAAAACGCTTTCACATGATGCGTCGATAATTGTTGGGTATCATCTGCTGTAATGAATAAGAACTTAGCGAGACTCAATTGTCCGGTTCCAAGAATATGATTCGCAATGGTTAGTAATTCAGCAGGTTGTTTGGTAGGCAGATAAGGTGTATACCTTTCACTTCCAATAGCCAATAACAAAGGGTGTACACCTGCAGCATCCACGGCGTGTACTTCTTTCACACCGGGTATTTCCTGTGGTATCGCATCTCCGGTAATTTCGTGGATCAATTGTCCAAAACTGGTATCTTCTTGTGGAGGCCTTCCTACGACCGTAAAAGGCCAGATCGCATTTTTCTTAGCATATACTTTGTGTACACGCATCAATGGA
>Ga0208492_1000110_pt1 | contig 83473 bp, 77 predicted proteins | sample Subbioar_CSW14AB_FD_184820 | JGI IMG/M metagenome (GOLD analysis project Ga0208492, IMG submission 184820) | Serpentinite rock and fluid subsurface biosphere microbial communities from McLaughlin Reserve, California, USA - CR12Mar_CSW14AB (SPAdes) | ecosystem: Environmental > Terrestrial > Deep...
GGTGTTGAAATGATATTGGCTTCTGAAGCATATACCCATCTTGATTTTACCGAAGGAAAACTGTCATTCATGGTATAAATGGGTCGCGGATATTCTTTATTGCTGAATTTATTTTCTGCCAAGTCAATACCTGTCCAAGGTTTTTTAGTTTCAATACCTGGTGTACGCTCTGCAAAAACCATAGAGTCAGATCTTACTTCCACAATATTGTATCCGCCATAAGCCGCTTTGGCTCTAAGATTAGAGCGACCTACCACAGCAGGAATTTCTTCATAATCCAGTCTTCTATTGGTATGCCAATGACCACTTAAAACGGCCAGTGTTCTGTGTTGTTTTAATCTATCTATAGCTTCATACCAGTTATCTAAATCTTTGTCTAAGGGGTAATGGTTTAAAAATACAATCGGTTGTTTGGAATCCAGTTTTTTCAATTCCTTGTCTAACCAGTTAACCGCATCTCTAGGAATATGCCCATCGCTCATTCTTACATAAGGCCCGGACGCGCATCCTAGGAACTGAATGCCATTAAAAGAAAAACTGAATTTATCGTACCCGAAGATTTTACCAAAACTTACACCGCCACTTTCGCTCCATCCGGTATCATGGTTACCTGCTAAAATATAATACGGCACTTTTAGAGCAGATAAAATTTCTTTTGCCAATTGTATTTCTTCATCTGTTCCCAATTCTGTAATATCTCCGGTGAGCACTACAAAAGCAATCTCTGGCATGCTATTGATGTCGGCTACCGTTCTGCGTAAATCTTCTTCAGCACTTCCGTTGGGCGACCCAATATGCGTATCAGAAATAAATGCAAAGCGAAAAGGAGACCACTGTGCCTGTGCAATGTTTACGACACAAATGAATAGCAAGAAAAGCAACCGTTTTTTCATGGACGAAAGTTAGGTATAAACACGTTTATTTTTCTGCATACAATCGCTGATTTTGTGATACTAAACCATAACTATGTTCGTAAAAGTCTTTGGCAGTTCTGTGCAAGGCATTGAAGCCATCACCATTCGTATAGAAGTGAATGTGAGTATGGGGCAGGGCTATGCTGTTGTAGGGTTGCCAGATAGTGCTGTAAGAGAGAGCCTGCACAGAGCAGAAACGGCTATAAAGAATATGGGATATCATATGCCGCGTACCAAAGTAATTGTGAATTTGGCACCAGCAGGAATTAGAAAATCAGGAACTGCACTGGATTTGCCCATTGCCTTAGGAATCTTAGGCGCAAGCGATCAGCTCAGCAATACAGCGCTACTAAAAGATTTTATGGTAATTGGAGAACTCAGTTTAGATGGCAAAGTGAATGGTATAAATGGGGTATTGTCCATGGCCATGCAAGCAAAAAAGGAAGGCTTTAAAGGATTGATTATACCTAAGGCAAATGTAGCGGAAGCTAGTTTGGTAGAGGGTTTGGATATATGGGGTGTACAATATTTACAAGAACTGGTGAAATTTTTTGAAGGAGAAAATACATTGATGCCAGTGACCATTCGTGGAAATGAAGCATTGCAACAAAAACCCATTGATCATGATTGCGATTTTAAAGAAGTAAAAGGACAAAAGCTGATTAAAAGGGCAATGGAAGTTGCTGCTGCCGGGGGACATAATATTATTTTGATGGGGCCTCCTGGTGCAGGCAAAACCATGTTGGCGAAAAGACTGCCTAGTATTCTTCCACCGCTGAATATCAACGAAGCATTAGAGACAACTAAAGTGTATAGTGTAGCGGGTAAGTTAACGGAACAGACAGGGTTGATTTGTTGGAGACCTTTTCGTTCTCCGCATCATACCCTTTCTATGATAGCAATGGTAGGGGGTGGATTGAACCCGTTGCCTGGCGAAATTTCCCTTGCACATCACGGCGTGTTGTTTTTAGATGAACTACCAGAATTTTCTCGTGAAGTATTAGAAGTATTAAGACAACCCTTGGAAGAAAGATTAATCTCTATTTCCCGAAATAAAATCACGCAATCTTTTCCAGCTAATTTTATGTTGGTGGCTGCAATGAATCCCTGCCCCTGCGGCTACTATAATCACCCAGAAAAAGAATGTTCCTGCGAATCGGGTCAGGTGAATCGGTATTTAAATAAAGTTTCTGGTCCTTTACTTGATCGCATTGATTTGCATATTCAAGTGAATGCACTGCCAATAGAAGATATGGCAAAAGAAACGGAAGAAGAAGACTCTGCAATTATTCGTGAGCGAGTTGTTAAAGCCAGGGCTATTCAGTTGGCTCGTTATCGCAAACAGAAAAATATATATACCAATGCGCGAATGACATCCGCACTTTTAAGAAAGCATGTAGTATTAGATAATATAAGTGCAGAACGACTTGCTACAGCCATGAAATCACAAAACCTAAGTGCCAGGGCCTATGACCGAATTTTAAAAATTAGCAGAACCATTGCAGACCTGGCTGGTTCTGAACAAGTTCAAAAGGAACATTTGTTGGAAGCTATTGGCTATCGGTCCTTAGATAAATCTAATTGGGGAAATGGCTATAAAAAATAGTCTTAGGGCAATGACAATTTTTATACTAAAATTTCTTTCGCTGCTCGCTCACCACTTCTAACAGCACCTTCCATATAGCCGTTGAATTGCGTACTGGTTTCGGTTCCGGCCCAATGTATGCGATCGAAAGGCTTGGATAAGGAGCTTTGGTATTGTGTGAGTATTCCCGGAGGAAACATGCCTGCATAACATCCTTTCGTGAAGGGCTCTTCTGTAAAACTTTTATCGGTATAGTATTCTAACTCAGCAGCAGCGAGTCCAAACATTCGCACGAATCCAGCCTTAACCAATTCTTGTCTTTCTGCAATATCGTGTTGCATCAGTTGCTTTGCTTTTTCGGCCAGACTAAATCCCATCAGAATGCCCTTGCTTCCATCCCAAGGTGAGTTGTCAAAAACTACGGAAGTCATTTCATCGGGTGCCGCCACCAAACCATTTTTAAATTCCTTTCTCCAGAAAGGAGTAGCATATACCGCATAGCATTTAACCACGCTTCCCATGAAACTAGCTTTCATTAGATTCCATTGTGCTTCCGGAACAGCAGGGCTGAAATCTAGGTCCGTTGCGGCTACTGGCGGAATGGCAACAATGCAATGCGAAGTAGAGAAACTAAATCCATCTCCTGAAACCCTTACTCCGTTTTCATCCTGGATAATTTGGGTTACTACTTTTTCATACTGTATGGCAGAGCCTAATGTTTCAGCCATTTTAATGCAAATACTTTGTGCGCCGCCTTTAATTCGATCCTGCTGCGCTCCTTTATGAATATTCATCAGGTAGTCTAAGTTGCCACTACTCTTTATGTAAAACAAAGCATGCAAAAAAGAAAGGGTGGATGCATCTGTAGCAAAAACGGCTTCAGCAGAAACGGCAAACATTTTTCTGGCTGTTTCATTTTTCATCTGTTGATTCATCCAGTCTGCCAAACTCATGGAATCCCATTCCGCTGCATGCGGAGAGGCAAAAGGTTTTTCCAGATCAATGGTTTTTGCCAGCTTATTAATTTTTCGAATGGCGCGGTCTACACTTAACAATGCAAACAAGGGAAGGGGTGGAATAATGCCTTTGTATAATTTGTGTTTCCCGTTCAACAATAAACTACTTTTTCCTGTATCGTGTGTGTGAAAAGTATCGATACCAAACTCTTTGGCCAATGCATACATGCGTTCATGGCCCGGGCCAATCCATTGTCCCCCTAAATCGGTGTACTGATCTGCTGTAAAATATTCCGTGAGAATTCTGCCACCACATCGATTGCGGGCTTCGAGCAATAAAATTTTTTTACCTTCTTTCTGTAAAGCTAGACCAGCAGCTAATCCTGCATAGCCTGCTCCAATAATAATTACATCGTACGAAGAATGAGTAAGCATGTATCTAGTATAACCACTGGTTCACAATTCTTCCAGTGTCAGTGGTAGGGGGTAGTACAGTTAAAGCATCGCGGGTTAATACCAATACACGGCCTTCGGCTTTCTTGCCCCACATATTTCCCGTGAAGAATACATTCATGCCAAAAGGAATATGGGCTTTACCCGCACGAGGGCCCATAGAATATTTTTGCCAGGCTTCTCCTTCGGTAATTTTTTTATAATCAGATGTATCTACGTCTGAAGGCGCCTTGAAGCCATTGTATCCATTCCAAGGTGCATTCCACACCGAGTCTACCGCTCCTAAAGAAGGCACGGCAATCATTTTTATATCGTCAGTTAGTTTGGAATACGCTTCTGGATACCAGCTATCAGCACAAATTAATACAGCTAGTTTACCAGCTGGGGTAGTAAATACGGGTACCTGATTCTTATCGCCCGGAGTAGTAAATCCGGCTTCTTCGTCTATCGGAAATATTTTCTTCACCAGCGGAGCCTGAATTTTTCCTTCAGGATTATACACAATGCTGGTATTGTATAATCTTCCTCTTTCAATTTTTAGTTTACCTGCTTCATCCAATGAGGGCTCAGGCAATACAATGGATCCAGCTACAATGGTTACTTTAAATTCCTTTGCTAGTTCACTGAATATTTCATCAAAGGTTTGTGCCACAGGTTTTGCTTTCATAGCAAATGCAGCGTATTTGTCTTTGTCTTTGGTTCCTGAAGGAGCGGTCATATAAGCAACACCGAATTTGAAAATATTGGCAGTAATTACAGCGGTCATGGCATCGGTTAAATTTGTATGCTCATACACACTGCTTTTCTGTTCCATCGCAACCAGCCAACTACCAATATATTCTGGGAAAATAATAACCGTTTTTGCATTGATTAGGCCCCTTGCATTGGCAGCCTGCAGATAACTGCGCAAATTGTCTTTCAGGGTAACTTTATTGGAATAGTGAATTGGATTGAGTGCAGATTGTATACCTAACAGATTGCCCTGACCGGCATCATTGCCAAGGCTAACAATTGCACTCGAATCTACTTTTGTAGTAGCTAATACCTTGAATGTAGGTGGCACGTCAATTACTACCCATACATTGTAAAGGGCAACAATAATCATGGAAATACCTACAAATCGTACAAGGAATTTCATGCTGTCTTAATTTATAGTCAAGGTACTATAAATTTTCTAACATTTGAACCACGCCCTCTCTTTTTAAAATGAGGTATCCCAGTCGGTCATTGCTGATGCCTTCTTTTAATTGGTAGCTAAATAAAAGCTGATCGTCTTGAATAGCAGTTTCAAAATAGCGAAATTGAATATTGGGGTAATGTTTTAATTGATGCCCTATTTCGTATAAATGGGTTGATAAAATAAACAGGGCATTGGGTAGTTTTCTTAACCCTTCAATTACAACAGTACTGCATTTCACTGCATCTTCCTGATTGGTTCCCTTGAAAAGTTCATCAATCAGAATCAGCCATTTTTTGCCATCGCTGATTCGCTCAATGGTTTTCTTAATGCGCTGTACTTCGTTGAAGAAAAAACTCTCTCCCTTCATAATATTGTCCGAAACCTGAATATTGCTTAAGATACCATCCAATCGGCTGATTTTCATTTTTTTAGCAGGAACTCCCATGCCAATATGCCCCATATAGGCAGCTAGACCTGCGGCTTTAATGAAAGTACTTTTACCAGCCATGTTTGCTCCTGTGAGAAAAATAAAGTTCGCTGACTGATTTAATTTTACTTCATAGGAAACAGGTACTTCCAATAAAAAATGATACAAGCCTTCTGCTTCAATACAAGGTTCATTGGTTTCAATTACTTCAGGATAAGTGAAATGAAATTTTTTGGCGGCTTTGGCTAAACTGATATAGGCATCTAACTTGCTGTGAATCTCAATCAATTCTTCTGTGGCATTCTTGAATCGGGTTCTAATGAACTGGGCAAATTTTAAAATGGTGGTAGGGCTAAGACTTTTTTTATTCGTCTGAATCATATCCTGCACCATTTCTTTGTTTAGTAATTGACGAATGCGTTCTGCGGTTTGGTTTAGCCAAATAGAACCATTGTCCAGGGTGATCAAAGCCGCTATTTTTTCCATACCCTGCACAAAGTCCAGCGCATGCTCTACGGTAAACTTTGACAGGGAGTAATCTGCCAGATTTAGATATTTATACACTAAGGCACTAACTATCCCTATGTCAGAAGGATAATTATTAATGGGAGACTCAAAGAATTTTTCCATCACCAATACCGTTCCGTTCGAAGGGCTTACTGGATATTGATCCATAATGGATCCCAATTGTTGAATTGTTAATTGGGTTTGTTCTATGGCTTTTACCGACTCCAATGGGTGGGCAAGTAAATATCGAAGATACTCCCTGCCCCCATTGGTTAAGGTTAAATTGATATGATGGAATACTGACTGGAATTCTTCTGAATGAAAAACAGAAAGGTCCTGTAAAGTGACTTTGTCTACTTGCATGCGCAGTGTTTGGGTTGAGTTCGATTAATCTCTGCTGAATTTCAATCTTTCACCCCACTTAGATTCATCAAACACGCCATTTCCATAAACCATATGCCCATTTACAAATGTTTTTTCAATAGTAGCCGGGAAAGTCATTCCTTCCATAGGACTCCATCCACATTTGTAAAGAATATTCTGCTTGTTAACGGTATAGGGTTTATTCAAATTTACCATCACCAAGTCTGCCTTATATCCTTCGCGGATATAGCCTCTGTCTTGTATCTGAAAACAGTCCGCCACTGCATGGCTCATTTTCTCAACTACTTTGGTTAAAGGGATTCTGCCTTCTTTCACATAATGCAACATCAATTGTAATGAATGCTGAACAAGTGGCAGTCCGGCATGAGCATGTTCGTAGTCTTCCTGTTTTTCTTCCCATGTATGAGGTGCGTGGTCGGTGGCAATGATATCCAATCGATCATCTAACAATGCCTTCCACAATGCTTCCTTGTTATGTGGTGCTTTAATAGCAGGATTACACTTGATTTGATTACCCAAACGATCATAGTCATCAGCCGTAAAATGCAAATGATGTACACATACTTCTGCCGTGATGCGCTTGTCCTTTAAAGGAATCATATTGGTAAACAACTGCAATTCTCGTTCGGTGCTGATATGTAGTATATGCAAACGACTGTTATTTCTTTTGGCAAACTGAATGGCTTTAAAAGACGATTCAAAACAAACTTCATCATTACGAATAATGGGATGATCGGCTGCCGTTAATTTTTTTCCGGTGGCTTTTATTTGTTTCAAGTTCTCAGTAAATAAAGTTTCTTCTTCACAGTGGGTAGCAATCAGTAGTTCTGATCCACCAAATACTTTCTCTAATTGTAAAGTATTGTTCACCAATAAATTTCCTGTGGAAGAACCCATGAAGATTTTAATTCCGCATACATCCTGTTTTTTCTTATTCACTTTTAAAATCTCTTCGATATTGTCATTGGAAGTTCCCATGAAAAAGGAATAGTTGGCCAATGAACATTCAGCAGCCCTGCTGTATTTTTGTTCCAGTAAGTCAACGGTAATGGCAGCTGGAGAAGTATTGGGCATTTCCATGTAGGACGTAGTACCTCCTGCAACAGCCGCTTTGGCTTCAGTATATAAATTTGCTTTGTGCGTTAAGCCGGGCTCTCTAAAATGAACCTGGTCGTCAATCACTCCGGGCAATACATGTAATCCTGTTCCATCTATTTCCTGGGCTCTGGCTTTAATACTGATGTCTCCGCCAATTTTTTCAATTCTGTCTTTGCTTATGAGAAGGTCGCCTTCTATGATGTTACCTTCATTTACGATGCTCGCGTTTTTGATGATAATATGTTCCATGCTGCAATTTATTCAATTGACAGCATTCAGCCCCAGCCTTCTATAGATAATAGTTATACTTTTTAAAAGGTAGACTTAATCCTCTAAATGAAGGGAGAAAACAATCATTCTGGATTGAATTTTCTCCAAAACGTTGGAATATTTAAGCGCTGCATCCGTCTGGTGCATATTAGAGAGGCCGTAGCTGATTTTGATTTCCGGAGAGACAGTTACAAAGGGCAGATAAAAATTAAACCCAATCCCTGCTTCCAGTCCAAAATCGTTTCTTTTTAGTTTGATTAAATCATCCGCGTTTCTGGCTGTGGAGTTGGAGGAAAGATCAATATCGTAGCGTACACCGCCAATCAGGTAAGTTCTGAAGTTTCCTATACGGTCTGAACTGAATTTTAAATGAAAGGGAAAGCTTACTAGTGTAGAGGGAAGACTCTGTATCTGCGTACTTCCTTCACCTAATCTTGTGCTTCCTAGCTGATAACGGATGCTTCTGGCCCCTCCAATAATGAGCTGGGGGTTCGCTCGAATCTGAAAGTGTTCGCCCAATCTTCCCGTTGCCATTAAGCCCATATTGATTCCTCCGCTTGAGCCAGGCTCTGCTACCAGTATACTATCGGTCTGGGTAAATTGCTTGGATTTGTTTACCTGTAAATAAGAACTATTGTATCCCAGCGTGATGCCGAAATAATACAACTGGTCCTCCCGATTGATCCGGTGTAATTGTTTTTGAGCAAAGCCATACTGAGCAAGACCTAATAGGCCCCATACCAGCAGAACTATTTGCTTCCGCAATAAATAGTGCATATGCCGAAACTTAGTTTCTTCAAATAGGTTTGGGTAAAGCCTGCTTCATTCAAAATATTTAAGAATTGATTTCCCTCAGGGAAAGCCTGTACACTATCGTTCAGGTATTGGTAGGCGTCTTTGTTTTTAGAGAATACCTTTCCAATAGAGGGTGTAATATAGTTCATATAGAATTGATACAATTGTTTAAATCCTAAAGAGCTGGGTTTGGAAAATTCCAAAATCACAGCCTTACCTCCAGGTCTCAAAACGCGGTACATTTCTTTTAAACCCTTGCTCAAATCCTGAAAATTGCGCACCCCAAAGGCAACGGTGATGGCATCGAAATAATCGTTCTCAAAACGAATATTTTCACTATCACCAGTATATAATTGGATGGTATTTTCAAGTCCCTTCGCTTTTATTTTTTCTCTTCCAAAATTTAACATGCCTTCAGAGATATCAATACCGATAATCTGTTCGGGTTTTAATATTTCCTGAGTCAACAAGGCAACATCCGCAGTGCCTGTAGCAACATCCAGTATTTTTTTAGGAGCCAACTTCTTCAACTCTTTAATGGCTGTTTTTCTCCAACCAACATCAATACCCACGCTAAGAAAACGATTTAGAAAATCGTAACGGTGTGCAATATTGTTGAACATATCAGCTACCTGTTCTTTTTTTGCCAGGTCACTATCTTTAAAGGGCACTATTTCGTCGTGCGCAAATTTCGCCATGGGCCAAAGATATTCATTTTAAGCCCTGCAATCCTTTCTGTTCATGCACAACCAGCCTTATTTGGGTTAATATTTCGCAAAAATTGAGCAGACTGCCTTTATCTTCGTTTCTGTGAAGGCTAAAATATACAAATCAACCGGTAGCTGGTATCAGGTAAAAGCAGAAAATGGACAGTTTTACAATGCCCGTGCCAAAGGGATATTTAAAATTGAGGGCCATACTTCTACAAATCCAATTGCGGTAGGGGACGATGTAGATATTGAAATTGAAGCCGTGCAGGAAGAGTCTGCTGTTATCCAAAAAATTCACGACAGAAGAAACTATGTGGCAAGGGTGTCTCCACACAATAAAAGGATGCATCATATCATCGCATCAAATATGGATCAGAGTTTACTCTTTGCTACTTTAAAAGAACCAAAAACATCAGCAGGCTTCATTGACCGCTTTCTTATTTCTTGCGAAGCCTATCATATTCCTGCCATACTGGTTTTTAATAAAGCCGACCTGTACAAGCAAAAGGAAATGGAGCGTTTTGAGTTATTGAAAGAGATATACACCAATGCAGGATACACTGTGATGTTAATCAGTGTAGAAACGGGTATGGGGCTAGGGGAATTAAAAAATATACTAATGAATAAAACCACTTTACTAAGTGGACATAGTGGGGTTGGCAAATCAACTTTTATTAATCACTTGTTTCCTCAATTTAATCTGAGAACACAGGAAGTGAGCAACTGGAGTGGCAAGGGATTACATACAACTACTTTTGCAGAGATGTTCGATATTGATGAATATACCCATATCATAGATACACCGGGGGTTCGGGAATTGGGGATTGTAGACATCGCCAAATCTGAGCTCTCTCATTATTTTCCGGAGATGCGAAAATTACTGGGTGATTGCCAGTTCAACAATTGCATGCATATTAATGAACCAGGTTGTGCGGTGAAGCAACAGGTTGGTATTGGATCTGTATCGGAAGATCGCTATGTAAGTTATCTTACCATACTTGATACTATGGACAACAAGAAGTACTAGCTACTGCTTCAAAAAATTATTGTGGTTGTAATCTGCAAACCAAGAAGCATACTGCACATAATTATTCGATATTCTTTCTATTTCACCATGCACCATTTCGGGTGATAAATCTTTCACTTTTTTTGCAGGAACACCGGCATAAATGGTTCCGGACTCTACTACTGTACCTTCTAGCAATACAGCTCCGGCTGCAATGATGGAATTGGAATGGATTACACAGCGATCCATTACAATGGCACCCATGCCAATCAATACATCGTCATGAATGGTACACCCATGAACCAGCGCATTGTGACCAATGGAAACACGGTCGCCAATTACAGTTGGGTTTTTCTGGTAAGTGCAATGAATAACTGCACCGTCCTGAATATTTACTTTGTTTCCAATTTTAATAAAGTGTACATCGCCTCTCACCACGGTATTGAACCAAACACTGCATTCATCGCCCATTACCACATCTCCTACAATAGTAGCATTAGGGGCTACAAAACAATCTGCACCCATTTGCGGATGCTTGCCAAGTACAGGTAAAATCGTTGCCATAGTAATATTTGCGATGAAGATATAAATTATCGGCAATCTTATTATAAGTTTGAACCCAAATGAATCAACGTCAATTGTTTTTAGACCATGTGGCCCAGACTTCTCCCAAACCCATTGGGATTGAAATGGCTGCTGCACATGGGGTCTGGCTTACCGATACCCAAGGTAAAAAATACATTGACGGAATTTCCGGTTTCAGTGTGGCCAATATTGGTCATGGGAATCCTGCCGTTATTAAAGCAGTTCAGGAACAGGCCGCTGCTTACATGCACGTGATTGTATATGGCGAATTCATTGAAACACCACAGGTGCAATACGCAAAAAGATTAACCGAATTTCTTCCTGCCTCTTTAAACTGTGTCTATTTTACCAATAGTGGGGCAGAAGCAACCGAGGGAGCCATGAAACTGGCCAAGCGTGTAACCAACCGGTCCAAAATCATCGGAGCCCAAAACGCCTATCATGGAAGTACACAGGGCGCTTTAAGTATGATGGGAGATGAATATTTTAAACAGGCATTTCGACCTTTGTTACCTGATGTATATCATTATGCCTATGGTTCCTCCGATTTGATTGAAAATATTGACAGCGAAACAGCCTGTGTGATACTGGAAACAGTGCAGGCGGAAAGCGGCGTAACTGCTCCCCCGGCAGCATGGTTACAAGCGGTAAGAGAAAAATGCAATCAGCATTGTGTGTTGTTGATACTGGATGAAATACAGGCAGGATTTGGAAGAACAGGTTCTTTATGGGCATTTGAAAAATTCGGTATAGTGCCCGATATCTTATTGCTTGGGAAGGCCCTGGGTGGGGGCATGCCCCTAGGCGCTTTTATAGCGGATCAAAGACTCATGAATACCTTAACCTATGCACCAGTGCTAGGTCATATTACTACGTTTGGTGGCCATCCTGTTTCCTGTGCGGCAGGAAAAGCAGCTTTTGAAGAATTGATAGCACACCCCGAATGGATACGGGAAGTGCCACAGAAAAATGCACTTTTAAAATCCCGCTTACAGCATCCGAAAATTCTGTCGGTAAAGGATTGTGGATTGTGGATGAGTTTACAATTTGCTACTCCGGAAATTACCCAGGCAATTGCGCATGCTTGTATTCAAAATGGATTAGTAACCGATTGGTTTTTGTTTGCCCCCGACAGAATCAGAATTGCCCCGCCTTTGATTATTACAGAAAATGAGCTTTACCAGCTTTGCGATATAGTGTTGAAGAGTATTTAAATTCATATACCAATAATTGGTATTTTTGAACTTAAATACTCTTTTGTATGTCAAAAAACACTTCAATTCTTTTAGGGGAGCATTTTGAAAAATTCATTAATAGCGAGGTTTCCTCTGGGCGTTATGGTTCAGCTAGTGAAGTAATACGAACAGCTTTGCGAATGTTAGAAACTGAAGAACAAAAAAAGAAAGCATTGATTAAAGCTTTAGTTAAAGGTGAAAAATCTGGAAGAGTTGAGAATTTTGATCCAGTTGCTCATTTAGCAAAACTTCATAAAAAGCATTCATGAAATTGAAAGTTATTTTTCATCAAGAAGCTTTATCAGATTTAGAAGAAATATGGCTTTACACTTTAGAAACTTGGTCTCTTGAACAAGCTGACAGATATTACAATCTAATTATCAAAGAAATTGAGTTCGTTTCTAAGAAACCAAAGTCTGGAAAAAATCTAAATTCTTTAAGAGAAGGGTATTATTCAACAAAAGTAAAGTCACATTTTGTTTTTTATAAATTTTCTTCAACAGAGTTGGAAATCATAAGAGTATTGCATGAAAGCATGGATATTCCTAATCGATTGTAAAATGCAATTAAGACTTTCCTAAAATCTTAAGTTCTTATAAACTCATCCTACAAAACCTGCCGTATAATTTCTCGTAAATAGGAATAATTTTTTTGATGTCGAATTGGGCAGCTTGTTCATAGGCTGCTTCTTTCATAGTTGCCAACTTTTGCTCATCGCTTAGTAACTCAATGGCATATTTGCTCATCGATTCTACATCTCCTACATTGGCCATATATCCGGTCTGCCCCTGAATATTGATTTCCCCCAAACCACCCGCATTGGTGCTGATGACAACGGTTCTGGCTGCCATGGCTTCCAGGGCCGCCAAACCAAAACTCTCGTATTCAGAAGGCAATAAGAATACATCGCTTACGGCAAGAATATCCTCAATCTGTTCCTGCTTACCTAAGAAACGAACATCGTGTTCCACTCCTAATTCTCTTGCTAGTTCTTCACAGGCAGGTCTTTCAGGACCATCACCAACCATTAGTAATTTGGAAGAGACGGAAGCCTGTGTGGCTGCAAATACTTTAATCACATCTGTAACCCTTTTTACTTTTCTGAAGTTACTGGCGTGCATAATGATTTTTTCTCCGTTGGGTGCAATCACTTTACGGAATGCATCAATCGGTTTTTTGTTGAACCTGCTTACATCCACAAAATTGTAAATAACTTCTATTTCTTTTTCAATGGCGAATGAGTGATAGGTTTCGTCCCTCAGATTTTTGGATACGGCAGTAATGGCATCGCTCTCATTGATAGAGAATGTTACAACAGGCTCATAGGTCTTATCACGACCTACCAGGGTAATATCGGTGCCGTGTAAAGTGGTGATAAACGGAACATGTCTGCCGGTTTTCTTTTGTACAATCTGACGGGCCATGTAGGCTGCAGATGCGTGAGGTATGGCATAGTGTACATGCAGTAAGTCTAAATCATAATTCATAATTACATCTACCATGGTACTAGCTAACGCCACTTCATAGGGCGGATAATCGAATAAAGGATAAGTAGGTACCCTTACTTCATGGTAAAAGATATTGGTATTGAACACATTTAGCCTTACCGGTTGCTGGTAGGTAATAAAATGTACCTGGTGGCCCTCATCAGCAAGTGCCTTGCCTAACTCGGTAGCCAAAACACCAGATCCACCAAAAGTGGGGTAACATACAATACCAATTCTCATTGCAATTGAATTATTCAATGTAAAGAACGGATATTTTTCTCTTTTGTTCGCCCCGTTCATACATAAGCAGTACAATTAACCAAAGCGTAATCTGAGAGATTCTACTCCTCATGGTTTAAATGAAAGGTCAAATCATTAACTTTAGAACATGAAGCAATTAATCATTTTTGCAGCATGTATTCCGATGCTGCTTTCTGCACAAAGCAATGCAGACTCGGTGTACATTAAAAAAATTAGTGATGAAATCATGCGCAATGGCAAAGCCCACGATTTATTGCGTGAATTAACCAAGGGCATTGGCGGAAGATTAGCTGGCTCTGAGCAATACAATAAAGCAGTTGCCTGGGGCGAAGCTTCTTTGAAGAAGCTGGGGGCAGACAAGGTTTTTTTACAAGCCTGTATGATGCCGAACTGGAAAAGAGGGGGCAAGGACCTAGCATCCGTAGTGGATCAGAATGGAAAGAAAATCAATCGTACACTGGATGTACTGGCATTGGGTAATTCAATGGGTACCGGCGGAAAACCACTGGTAGCAGAAGTAGTGGCTGTTCAGGACTTTGACGAAATGGAAGCGAAGAAAGACCAGTTAAAAGGAAAGATTGTGTATTTCAACAATAAATTCAATCCAACCAATATTCAGACTTTCAAGTCTTATGGGGAAGCAGGTCAGTACAGAAGATCTGGTCCAAGCAGAGCAGCCAAGTACGGTGCTGTGGGAGTAATGATCCGCTCATTAACGGAAGCCACCGATAACAATCCGCACACGGGTACAACAGGCTATGATGAAGCTTATCCGAAAATTCCAGCGATTGCTTTAGGCAATTATGATGCTGACTATATCTGGGAATTAACCAGAAAAAATATCATCAAAGTTTCCATGACTACCAACGGATCCTTTGGTCCGGATGTGGAAGGTCATTCTGTGGTTGCTGAATTAACAGGCACTGAATTTCCGAATGAATACATTACCGTTGGAGGGCACCTGGATAGCTGGGATGTAAACGAAGGAGCCCATGATGATGGTGCAGGAATTGTACAAACCATCGAAATCATGCGAGCATTGAAAGTGTTGGGTTATCAGCCCAAGCGAACTTTGCGCTTTGTGTTGTTTGCCAATGAAGAGAATGGTATGAGAGGGGGTAATAAATACGCAGAAGAAGCAAAGAAAAATAATGAGAAACATGTATTTGCATTAGAGTCAGATGCAGGTGGATTTACACCAAGAGGATTTGGCTTTACAGCAAGTGCAGAGCAGCTGGCAAAAATTCAACAGTGGTTGCCATTGTTAAAACCTTATGGAACCGACTTTTTACAAGCCGGTGGCGGTGGAGCAGACATTGGGCCTTTGAATAAAACTTTTGGAACGCCGATTGCTGGATTAATGCCCGACAGTCAGCGTTACTTTGATATTCATCATGCCCGTTCCGATGTTTTTGAAAATGTAAACAAAAGAGAGTTGAATTTGGGCGCAGTGAATATGGCGGCATTAATTTATTTAGTAGACAAATACGGACTATAATATGACAATGAAAAAATTTGCCTGGAGCGCAACCACCATAATACTTTTAGTGCTGGCTGGGTTTATCTACTGGCGTTATTATTTTGTTTACTCCGAAGGAACTAAAGCCGGCATTTTGAATACTTTCCAGCAAAAAGGATTTGTATTTAAGACCTATGAAGGCAATTTAATTCAGAGTGGATTTAAAGCCAATGTACAGAGCAATGAGTTTGTGTTTAGCGTAGTAGATGAAAAAGTGGCGGAAGTACTCAATCAGAATTCAGGCAGAGAAATCAATGTGCATTACAAAAGGTACTTAGGTGCTTTGCCCTGGAGAGGCGTAGAAAAATACATTGTAGACAGTATTTTAGAAGTGAGGGGGTTGGGCAATGAAACCATTATTGCTCCTAAACAGCATTGATTGCTGAGCTGAATCTGAACTAAATGAACTATAGATGAAATAAATATTGCTAGGCCTGCAATAAAAAAATCACCGGAATTTTATGAAGTTCCGGTATTTTTTTGCCCCATTCTTTTACGGTAAGGGTTACAATGCTTTCATCAGGTGCAGTAATATTCTTGCCCACGCAAATGCGGGTTTCCGGCTTACAGGAACTTAATAAATCTTTCATCATCTGATTGTTTCGGTAAGGCGTTTCAATGAATATTTGTGTACACTGATTTCGTTGAGCGTCTTCTTCCAGCGCCCTGATTTTCTTTTTTCTTTCAGATGGATCAATGGGCAGGTACCCGTTGAACTGAAAACACTGTCCGTTCATGCCACTAGCCATTAATGCCAGTAATATTGAGCTGGGCCCTACCAATGGTTTTACAGGGAATCCATTTTGCTGTGCAGCTTCTACTAGCACCTGTCCAGGATCGGCAATACCTGGGCAACCCGCTTCACTCACAATGCCAATGGCATGTCCTTCTTTCAAAGCTTTTAAAAACTGCTGAACAACTGCCGCCTCTGCTTTATGAATCGCCTGCCACTGATAATTGTCAATCACCATTTCTTTCCAGATCTTTTTGAAGAAACGCCTTGTGGTTTTTTCGTTTTCTACAAAGAAATAAGAACATTGCTGTATTCCTTCCTTTATATATCCAGGAATGGTCTCCAGTGCATCTTCGTATAGCACAGTAGGTATGAGTAATACTTTACCCATTGTTGTTCTGTATTTTTTCTAGCGCTTCTTTTTTAAGCGGGTATATACTTAATGTGGCAGCTACTACCGCATAGGCAGGGGCTAAAATCCACCCGATTAGGGGTAATAAATGAAACAGATAAAATACAAGACCATTTCCGATGGCCAGTCCTTTATGGGCTGCAACAAAGGCAATGCTTTCAGAAGTTGACTTTTTATGTCTTTCCATGCTATAATCCAGCATGGAGAAGCCGTAGTAGTAGCACTCCAGAATTAAAGCAAGAAATGGAGTAAGCCATCCGAGTAGCGGAATCAAACTTAAAAAAATGATACTGAGAACATATACTGTTTGCCACAAACTGTTTCGGATGGCCAGTTGAATACCACGCACTATATCTTTCAGGAACTGAGTGGTATTAAAAGGAAAATCCTTGTTTTCTAAAATCGCTTCTGTTTTCTCACTTAAGTAGGCAAACAACGGAGAGCCTACAATGAGAAATAAATATTTAAAGAGAGAAAAATAAAAAAGCATCAGCAGGATCCATAATAACATGCTTCCCATGGTGAAAATGAATCCGAGGAAACCACTGTCGATAGTATCCAGCCATCTTTTCAGTCCGGTATTCAGTGCAATCCACTCAATAGCATTATTAACGCTCTGGCTAAAAAAATACATGCCGGTGAGAAAAAGCAACATATAAAGCAATCCTGGAACAATGATCCATTTCCAAAGTTTATGTGCTTTAATGAAACGGTGCGCTGCTCCGTAAGCCTGTATTGATATGATAATTTCCTTTAGCAATCGGGGGTTTTTGCCAAAGATAGCAAATAGGATTCTAAAACTTGGGGCAGTTCACTGGCCTGTCTGTATTGGGTCTTCTGATATAAATCAGGGAAACTTCAATTCCTCCTCTGTTCATGGAAGCTGTTCTTAAAGAGGAAGTATTGTAATCGTAGGTTGCACCAATTCGGATATTGTTAAACTCAATGCCAATATAAGGAATGATGGCATCTTTCATTCTCATCCAGGCACCAATGTATAAGCTCGTTGGGTTGAGTTGATCAGGCGTTGCATTCAGTTGTATGGCACCCCCGATAATGGTTTGAGAAGCCTGTGCCTGAAAACTCTGTGATCCGCTCAGGTGAAGGGTTGCAGAAGTGCTTAGTGGAAAATAGGCCCCTGCATGAATATTGGTTCTGGGCTTCAGTGCATATTCGGCTCCGGTAAAAGATTGCCGGGGCCTATTAATATGGTACATGCTGATGCCAAAATAGAAATTATTATTCTCGTTGGTACTTCCGTTGTACAATAAACCTGCGTTTAAATCGAGGTATTTTGATTTGAGTGTGGTATTGTTGAATATCTCTGAACTCACTCTGGTAAAACCAGCTGTAGTTAACTGATCTTCAAAATTGAGATTAGTGGTATTGATAAACATATTGGCATATGTTCCCTGAAAGCCAAGTCCAATCTGGTGCATACCATCTTCATCCAGGCTCTTGTGATAAGCTGTTGAGAAACTTCCGTAATTAAACTGAACTGCGCCATTACTGCTATTGTCGTTGAATCCCATGAAGCCCACACCCCAGGTATCGCCTCTTTGCATTTTATTCTGCATGATTTGAAAATCGATGGAAGCAGTTGCCGTTGTAAAAGCATTGTTGATGCCTGGCCATTGATTGCGATAATTACCTGCTATGCGATAAGTACCAAAAAATTTACCAGTGAAGGCGGGATTTAAAGTAAGCGGGGAAGAAAAAAATTGAGAAAAATGCGGATCCTGTGCCTGCGCTACCAAAGACAAAAAAGCCCCACATCCCCAAAGCAGAAGTTTACGCATACAGTTTTGTTCCTTCTAAAGATACAATTTTATTGAGGCATGCAGCTTTGCTATGATTGCATTTTTGAGCCATATGCCAGGTCGCCGGCGTCACCTAAACCCGGAACGATATACGACTTGGCAGTCAGTTCTTCGTCAATATCGCCACACCAGATTTTAATATTGGTTCCGCATTCTCTTTCTAGGAATTCAATACCTACAGTGCAGGCGATGGCTACTACCACGTGAATATTTGCCGGATTCCATTCTGCTTTCATGTGTTGAATGGTCTTTACCAAGGAGGCACCGGTGGCAAGCATGGGGTCAGAAATTAACACAACTCTGTTATTCAGGTCCGGACAGCTCATGTATTCCATGCTTATTTCAAAACTCCCATCTCTGTGGTGTTTGCGGTACGCAGACACAAATGCATTGTCGGCTTTATCAAAGTAGTTAAGCATACCATTGTGCATAGGTAATCCTGCTCTTAAGATGGTTGCCAAAACGGGCTGATCTTTTAATAGTTTGCTTTCGTGTGTTCCCAATGGAGTAGCTATTTCAACCGTTTCCCAGGGAAGTTCCTTGCTGATTTCATAAGCAGCTACTTCTGCAATACGCTCCAGGTTTCTTCTGAAACGCATGCGGTCGCCTTGTACGTTTACATTTCTTAACTCAGCTACCCAGTTGCTTAGCAGGCTGTGCTGCTTACTTAAGTTGATCACCATGGCCAAAAATTATGCAGCGAAAATAAGGTTTTTACTGAGGTCAGGATAAAAACGAAAAGCGGTCTCCATCAAATAATCCCTTGTCACTTAATTTTAAGTGAGGAATCACGAGCAATGCCATAAAACTTAAGGTCATGAATGGCGCTCCCAGCTTACTTCCTAGGCTCTTGGCCATGGCGTCAATCGCCGTATATTGATTGGCTATCTCAAAACCATCTTCTGTACTCATGAGTCCGGCAACTGGCAAGGGCAAAACTTTTTGATCGGAACCCTTTACGCAACTGATACCGCCCTCTGCAGCAATTACTGCATTAATGGCTGCTACCAGTTCCCCATCCGTTGCGCCAACTGCCACAATATTATGACTATCGTGTGCTACGGTAGAGGCGATGGCGCCGGTACGGAAACCAAAATTCTTGATGAATGCTTTTGCTACCGGCGCCATATGGTACCGGTTCACTACTACCATTTTTAAACAATCTGTTTCCGGATTGCTAATCCATTCTCCGTTGATTTCTAGGCCCTTCATCATGATCCGATTTGTTATGAGTTGTCCGTCCAAAGCTTCTATGACTGGAATCAAACCTCCTTTCTGCGGATAATTAGTTATATGTACTTGAAGGTCTTCCACTGTTACTGGTTTGCAGGAAAAGCGATTGATTGGAGTGGCAGCTACTGAGGGAATGATGGATTTGAATGGAGTAACGCCTTCGATATTCGGATTGGTTATATCTGGATTTTTTGAACTGTTGTTAATCAGCAGCGGCTGTCCGTCAATATAGGTTTGGGTTACTTTAAAATGAGTAAGGTCTTCCACTACAATAAAGTCGGCAGGGTCTCCTACGCGTAGGGTTCCCACATTCAGTTTGTAGTGATGTACCGGATTAATGCAAGCCACTTTTAAAATATTGAAAATATCCAGCCCTTTGGCAACAGACCTTGCACACAATTGATTGATATGTCCTTCTACCAGACTGTCCGGATGTTTGTCGTCGCTGCAAAACATAATACTATTCGGATGGTCGTCGATGAGATCGGCTAAAGCCTCAAAATTTTTGGCAGCACTTCCTTCACGGATAATAATTTTCATCCCATAGGATAATTTATCTACGGCCTCCTCTAAAGTAAAGCATTCGTGATCGGTGGATATGCCGGCTTCTATATATTGTTTAGCCAAAGCTCCGGTAAGGCCGGGGGCATGGCCATCCACGGGCTTGCCGGCCCGGTGTGCTGCTGCAATTTTTTTCATGACTTCGGGGTCATTGTGCAGCACGCCGGGAAAATTCATCATCTCACTTAAATATTTAATGTCGTCTGATGCGAGCAACTGTGCTACTTCGTTGCTATCTAAGGAAGCACCTGCCGTTTCAAAAACAGTGGCTGGTACGCAACTGGGCGCACCAAAATTGAATTTGAAGGGAACCTGTTTCCCATTTTCAATCATGAATTGTACTCCTTCCATGCCACAGACATTGGCAATTTCATGTGGGTCACTTACGGTAGCAACAGTACCATGCAACACTGCAATTCTTGCGAATTCACTGGGTATGAGCATGCTGCTTTCAATATGCACATGGCTATCAATAAAACCCGGCATGATATATCCTGGCGTGTCAATGTCTTCTTCGGCTGCAGCTTCTATAGAGGCAATTTTTTTATTGGCTATGGTAACTCGTGCAGGATAAATTGATTTGTTATATATATCGACCAATAGTGCCGTAACTGTATATGCAGTGCTCATTTTATTGTCTACTCTTTTGTTTCGTCAACTATATCATGAATGGCTTTGTCTAAAACTTTTGCAGCTATTTCCAATTGATTCAATAGCATATTTTTTTCCTCAGAAGAAATTTCCATTTTCATCAGATTGATAATCCCCATAATATCAGTTAAAGGGCCTCTAACCTGATGGCTTTGATTCCAGGCAATTTTTCTTAGTTTCTCTGTAGTGGCTTTTTGAGCAGTTATATCGGTTTTAATTCCTAGAAAATGTTCAATAACTCCATTTTTATTTCTAACAGGTGTAATGGTTGCTTCTTCCCAAAAAAGTTCTCCGTTCTTTTTTCTGTTCAAAAATTCCCCTTTCCAGGTATACCCTTTGATGATTGTGTCCCACATATTTGCATATTGTTCCGAAGTAGTATGGCCTGTTTGCAAAATATTGATATTACTTCCTATTGCTTCTTCTCTGCTATATCCAGTTATATCAATAAAAAATTGATTAACGTATTCAATATTCCCATTTAAATCGGTTATGACAATACTGGTGCTACTCTGCTCAACTGCTATTGAAAGCTGTTGAATTTTATCATCCTTTATTTTTCTTTCTGTAATATTTGTTGAAACGACTAAATATTTTTTAGTTAATGTAGTTTCGTCTTCAATAGGCACAACAGATAGCTCAAACCAGAATTTGCCTATGGGCAAACTCAATTCATATTGTTGACCTACTGATATTCCTTTTTCATCTGTTTCTGCTAGTGCAGCATCCATTACAGCCGAAGCCTCTTTTGAAATAATATCTGAATATTTTTTCCCCATGAAAACTTCTGGAGGAGCGGCTAATAAGTCGTTTACATTAGAATGGTATTCATAAATTATTTTGTCATTGCCAATCACAAATATCAAATCAGGGATGGCTTTTAAAATGGCTTCCTGCTTTTTATAAAGCGTTGTCAGTTGCTCAAGTGTATTTCTTTGTTCAGTAATATTAGCATTGAACCCATACCAGGTAACAGATCCATCGGGTAATGCCTCTGGGCTTGATCTGGATAAGATCCATTGTACAGGCTTCCCGGGAATGCATACGCGGAATTCACAGTAGAATTCTGATATGTTTTTTGCTGAATGTTCAATATCTTCCAATACTCTTTCTGCATCATCTGGATGAAGTACCCTGGCAATCGCATCAAAACTATCCTTTACGTCCTCTGGTTGGCATCCAAAAATATTTTCAATTCCTTTAGAGGCTATGGGTACATAATAAGACCCATCTGGCCTTCTGGTAAATTGAAAGATAAGGTCGGGCAGATGGTAAGAGAGTTTTCTGAACTCGTCTTCTCTCTTATTTTCAGAAGATATCATGAATTCGTATTCAATTGTATTATGAAATTACAGTAATTTAACTGTCTTAATTGAATGCAATGAGAAAAATCCTATCGATTCTTGTATTGTCCGTTTGCATGCTTCCGCTACAAGCGCAAAAAAAAGAAAGAGTAAAACAGGTCGCCATCCCTAAAGAAGATGTTTCAGACCAATTATTAGCTAAAGTAAAATACCGTTCCATTGGACCATACCGCGGAGGCAGAAGTGCCGCAGTGGCGGGTAGTTATAAAAATAAAACCACTTTTTATTTTGGTGGAACAGGGGGTGGCGTTTGGAAAACGACTGATGGTGGAAGTAATTGGAAAAATATTTCTGATAAATTTTTCGGGGGTACCATCGGGGCAGTAGCCGTTGCACCCAGTGACGAATCTATTGTATATGTAGGTGAGGGAGAAAATACCATGCGAGGCAATGTTGCTGAAGGATTGGGTGGTGTTTGGCGTAGTGCAGATGCAGGCAGAACCTGGAAAAATATCGGATTAAATGATGGCAGACATATTATCCGTTTGATTATACATCCAAGAGATCCGAACACTGTTTGGGCTGCTGTAATGGGCCACCTTTTTGGACCGAATGAAGAGAGAGGTGTCTATAAAACTACAGACGGTGGAAAGACCTGGAAGAAAACTTTATACATCAACAATCAGACAGGTGCATCTGACCTTGTAATGGAGCCAGGTAATCCCGATGTGTTTTATGCTGGTATGTGGAGAGTAATCAGAACTCCGCACAGCATGGAAAGCGGTGGTGAAGGAAGTGGATTGTATAAAAGTACCGATGGTGGAGAAACCTGGCAACCCTTGATTAATAAAAAAGGGATGCCTAAGGGTTTGTGGGGTATTGTTGGTGTAGCAGTTGCTCCGTCAAATCCGGAAAAAGTATATGCGATTATTGAAAATGCAAATGGTGGTTTATTTAAAAGTGAAGACGCAGGTGAAACCTGGACACTAACCAGTAATGACAATAATATTCGTCAGCGTGCCTGGTACTATACGAAAGTATATGTTGACCCTAAGAATGAAAACCTGGTGTATTGCCCCAATGTAAACTTTATGAAGAGTAACGATGGTGGCAGAACTTTCCAGTCTGTGAATACACCTCATGGTGATCACCACGATTTATGGATTGATCCCGAAGATGGCAGGAGAATGATTGTAGCAGATGATGGGGGAGCACAGGTAAGTTTTGACGGAGGGAATAACTGGAGTACTATGGACAATCAACCTACTGGTCAATTCTATCGGGTAACAACAGATAATGCTGTTCCTTACAGAATTTTAGGAGCTCAACAGGATAATTCAACTGTTCGTATTAAAAGTAGAACCAGCGGCTCTGGTATCACTGCCAGAGACTGGGATATTACAGCGGGTTCTGAAAGTGGCCATGTTGTTGCAGATCCATTAAATCCTGAAATTGTTTATGGAGGTAACTATGGCGGATATTTAGCAAGACTCGATCATAGAACAGGTGAGAACAGAGCCATCAACGTGTGGCCGGATAATCCAATGGGTGCAGGTGCCGATGTATTGAAGTATCGCTTCCAGTGGAACTTCCCCATCTTTTTTTCGCCGCATAATCCAAAGCGTTTATATACAGCAGGTAACCATTTATTTGTAACAGAGAATGAGGGACAGAGCTGGGAAATGATCAGCCCCGATTTAACAACAAATGATAAAACCAAACAGGGACCAAGTGGTGGACCTATCACCAAGGATAATACTTCTGTTGAATATTATTCTACCATTTTTGCAGCTACTGAATCAGCATTAGAAAAAGATGTATTGTGGACAGGCAGTGATGATGGTCTGATTCATGTTAGCAAGGACGGAGGTAAGTCCTGGAATAATGTTACGCCTCCAGATGCAGGCAAGTGGATGATGTGGAACTGTATTGAAACAGATCCTTTCAGAAAAGGTACTGCTTTTTTTGCGGGAACAAAATACAAACTAGATGATTATACTCCTTATTTGTATAAAACAAATGACTACGGTAAAACCTGGACGCGCATCACAACAGGAATCAATAATATGCATTTTACAAGAGCTATCAGAGCTGACAGAAAAGTGCAGGGTTTATTGTATGCTGGAACAGAATTTGGTATGTATATCAGCTACAACGATGGTGCAAGTTGGAAACCTTTCCAGTTGAATTTACCGGTAGTGCCTATCACTGATATTGCATTAAAGGATAACGATCTCATTGTAGCCACTCAGGGTCGTTCATTTTGGGTAATTGATGATTTAACTATCATACAGCAAAAAAATGCATCGATTCTTGATAAGAATTTGCATGTGTTTGCAGTGAATGACAGTTACAGAACAGAAGGAGGTGGCAGAAGAAGAAGAGGGGCTGTTGCGGCTGAACCTAATGCAGGAGCCAATCCTCCGCAGGGTACCGTAATCAACTTTTATGCAAAGGGGATAACCGATAGTTCAAAAGTTTCTATTACTATTCATGACAAACAAGGAAAGCCTATTAAAACTTTCAGCAGTTACACCAAAGTGGCAGAAGATCAGCTGGAAGTGGTAGAAGGCATGAATCAGTTTGTATGGGATCAGAATTATCCGCCTGCTGAAAGAACAGATGGAATGATACTTTGGAACGGTGGAATTGGTTCTGCTAAAGCTGCTCCCGGAAAATACACTGGAAAAATCAAGTATGGCAATGACTCCGCTGATTTTAGTTTTGTGATTAAACCAAATCCTACCTATGCTGCAACAGAAGCGGATTACGATGCACAGGTTAGTTTCCTATTATCTGTTCGTGATAAATTCAATGAAGTGCAGAAAGCTATCAGAAATATCCGAACCCTAAGAACACAGATTACGGACCTAAACGCTAAGATTGATGCTAAATCTAATAAAGAGATTAAGCAATTGGCAGATAGCATCAACAAACAAATTACATCAGTAGAAGAAGCATTGTACCAAACCAAAGCTAAGAGCGGACAGGATGTATTGAACTTCCCAATTCGTCTAAATGATAAAATTGCAGGATTGTACGGAGTAGCGTCAAGTGGTCAGAATGCACCTAGCAGACAGGTACGTGAAGTATTTGCAGATTTAAGTGCACAGGCCAATTTGCAATTGTCCAAATTGAAACAGGTATTAGATACAGATGTTAAACAACTAAATAAATTAATAAATGACAAACAAGTTCCTGTAATAGGAATTAAATAATCTTATAAATTAAGCCAATAGTTCAATTTAAAAACGAGCGCTCTGTTTCTGTTTTTCATTAAAGGCGATGTAAAATAATTGTCTGTGTAAACCAGGAACAGATCGCTCATTGGCTTAAATCTGTATTGTAATCTGCTGTTGATATTGATATTGTTTCTTTGTGTGTTGTATTGAAAAAAAGTTGTCCAAAATAATTTGGTAGAAAAATTGATTTCTGTTCGCTGTGATATCAAAAAAAGTTCAGTTGAGCCATACGTGCCCGGAAATTCTAACTTGTTGTATTGTATATTCAGATTCAGATTTGTATTGGGTAATTTTCTGAAAGTGATTCCAGCTGTTAGTGTTCTGTTTGTACCATTATAAAATCCACCTGTTGCTGCACTTACATTGAAACTGAATGGCCTTCTGAAATCTGAGTTATACCGGATTCCTACATCTCTGTATTTGTATTTTGCTACAGGAAGTGGTGTTCCTCCTGTAAAAGAAATCGGAAATAATAAATCTACTTCATAGTCTGTTGCGCCATATCCAATTCTAGACGTATTTCTAAATTCTACTCCCCCGCTAAAACTGGTATTTCTTTCATTAAAACTATTGTCAGGATTCCATACAACATAGTTCTCGGCTTCAAAGCGAATTCCTATCAGTTTGCCTTTTGACGGGATGATTTTATATTCTGCGTTCGTATAAGAGTGCTTAAATCCAACTCTAATGGATGTGTCTCTGGAGGCATCATAGTTTTCAATCCTCTCAATAAAACCCATATCAGCAAAGTAGTTGGTACCCAGGTTGGTTAGGTCCTGCATGAAGCTAAAATTTCTGCTATTGTAGGAAAATCCAAGGTTGTAAAAAGCATTGTCACTTTTAATGCCTGGTTTAAAGGAGTGATGATAAGTAGCCCAGGCCCCCCATTTCCCTTCCAGGTCAGAGTAGTTGTATTCTATGCCTGCATTGCGACTGAAAACATCCAGTGGATTTGCATTTTTTTCTTTTTCAGTCATGAAACTACTTCTGTTTAAAAAATATGCTTTTATAACAGAGCGGCTGAACACTCTCTGATCCACAGATAAAGCTGTATAATTCTCTGGAGCATAATCACCTTGTCTTCCGGTTTGCATATTCATAAAACCAATTCTGGTTTTCTTTGCAATATTTCCTGTAATTCTGGCGCCAAAAAGAATGGGAATTTTGTTTCCGTTTTTGTCCAATCCAATTCTTCTGGAGTAAAATGGTCTGATGGGTTCAATTCCATATCCAGAAAACAAATCTGCATTCTCTAAGAAAAAAGTTCTTCTTTCAGGGAAGAAGATATTGAAACGGGTTAAATTGGTAACCTGTCTATCTACTTCAATCTGAGAGAAATCGGGATTAACTGTTAAGTCTAAATTTAAGGAAGAAGTCAATCCGATTTTTGCATCAAAACCTGCATTGGGTTTGGCATTGATGGGTTCATTGCCGGCTCTGTTTTCTGTTACTTCTGTTGTTACAAAAGGAACAAATACTGAATTGCTTCCTGGTTTTGGGGGAGCATCTTCCCAAACTAATGCACCTGTATAACCAATATCATGAGAGGCAAAATTGACAGGCACATTGGTCCAGGTAGAATATTCGTTGGTCTTTGTATCAACTCTTACAAAATTGATTCCCCAGGTTTTTTTATCGGCCGGATAGCGAATGGATTTAAAAGGGATGGCCATTTCAGCGGTCCAGCGATCTCCATATCTTTTGGTTTCAGAATACCAGGTCTGGTCCCAGCTGAATGAAACTCCATCTCCTGCAGAGGTAAGCTGATCTTCGCTTTGTGCATTATAGGCATTCACCACAAAAAAGAAACCATTATTCCTGGTATTTACCGGATCCAGTACCAAGGCCACACAATCATTTCCATCGTGACCAATATCTCTCTTTAAACTTTGTATAAAAACTTTCCCTGAATCGTACGCGGTAAATGCAACGTACAAAAACTTCTCATCATAGGAAGTTTGTACTTCTGTTGCATGTTTAGCTTTCTTTTTGTCATCTGGATATTTTTCCCAAAAGGAGCTCACTTTTTGGGCCTTTTTCCAAATTTCATCGTCCAGTATACCATCAATTTTTACAGGTGCGTGTGTTTTGGTTATAACAATCTGATAGTCTTTCTGAAAAGTCTCTCCATTTCTAACTTGAGCAAATCCATTTGCCCAGTAACATGTAAAAAATAAAATAGTCAGTATTCTCATATAGATTCTGCAAGGAATGCAACAAAAAAGCAAAATTGGTATAAAAACAGCGAGGCTGCAGATTAATTTGCTTAATGGTAGAATGAATGGATAAACGCAGTATTAATCTTCTTTCAGTAAATCGGGTCTGCGCTCTTTTGTTCTTTCCATGGATTGTTCAAAACGCCAGTCTTCCACTTTTTTGGGATCGCCCTGTAATAATATTTCCGGAACTTTCATGCCTCTGAAATCTGCCGGGCGGGTATAAACAGGCGGGGCAAGTAAATTGTCCTGAAAGGAATCTGTTAAGGCAGAAGTTTCATCGCTTAAAACGCCGGGAATTAATCTTCCGATTGCATCCACAACCACTGCCGCTGCCAGTTCTCCTCCACTCAATACATAATCTCCAATGGATATTTCCATATTTACGTATTGGTCTCTGATTCTCTGGTCAATTCCTTTGTAGTGTCCACAGATAATCAAAAGATTCTGAAGTAGTGATAACTGATTTGCTCTTTGCTGGTTGAATCTTTCACCATCCGGAGTCATATAGATAATGGCATCATACTTTGTTTCCTTTTGCAGTTCTTCAATTGCGTTGGCAAGTGGCTCACACATTAGTACCATTCCTGCGCCACCACCAAATGGATAATCGTCTACCTGTGCATGTTTATTAATAGCCCACTTGCGCAGATTATGCGTACGAACCCTAAGCAAACCTTTATCCTGTGCACGTTTCATGATGCTGTGGCTAAAAGGACCTTCCAATAGGGCTGGAACAACCGTGATGATATCAATAGTGAACATGCGCTGTTTGAATTATATTTTATTCCATAAATTCTTCCAAATCTCTCCTGTCTCTCTTGGTAGGTCTCCCTACTTTACTTAATCGCTTACCTGTATGGAAACTGGAAGCAACAAATTTGACCCGATCCAGTTCCTCCGCCGGCGTTATATCAATGTAGTATTTAATGGCTTCAGCATAGGCTTGTCTTGTATGAAGCAGTCCGGTCACTTTGATGACCCATTTTTTAGTTTCAGTTTTTACTTCGTATTCATCGCCAACTGCCACAATTCTGGAAGACTTAACTGAATCGCCATTGTATTTGACTTTGCCTTTACTGCAAGCATCGCCAGCCTGGCTTCTTGTTTTAAACAGCCGGATACTCCAGAGATATTTGTCTATCCGCAATTTTTCTTTTTCAACTGCCATATTATCCTTTCATTTCTGCGAAATACTTGTGGAAATAAGGAATAGTCTCAATGCCTTTGTAATAGTTCTCTAAATTGAATTTTTCATTAGGACTATGCAGGTTGTCACTGTCTAGGCCAAATCCAAGGAAGATGATTTTTAATCCAAGTTCCTTTTCAAATAAGGCACAGATCGGAATACTGCCACCGCCTCTTACAGGAATGGGTTCTTTGCCAAATGCAGTTTCAATTGCTTTTGCAGCTGCTTTGTATTCCACTGAATCTATCGGAGTCATATAAGGTTCTCCGCCATGATGCTCCATGGCATTGATGGTTACTCCGGCTGGAGCAATACTTCTGAAATAATCCAGTACTTTTTTGGTAATTACTTCCGATGATTGATTAGGGACCAATCGGCAGGAAATTTTAGCAGCAGCTTTGGAAGGTAAAACTGTTTTAGCGCCCTCCCCTGTGTAGCCACCCCAAATACCATTTACTTCCAAAGTTGGACGGATACCTGTTCTTTCGTTGGTGGTATATCCTTTCTCGCCCCACAATTCCGTTACACCTAAGTCTGTTTTATACTCCGTTTCATTAAAAGGTGCTTTGGCCATTTTGGCTCTTTCTTCAGGGGTAGCATCTACCACATCGTCATAAAAGCCGGGAATAGTGATATGATTATTTTCGTCGTGGCAGGAGGCAATCATTTGGGCTAAAATAGTAATGGGATTGGCAACCGCCCCTCCGTACACGCCGCTATGCAAATCTCTGTTGGCTGCAGTAAGTTCCAGTTCAATATAACTGAGCCCTCTCACGCCAATATCAATTGATGGATTTTCCATGCTTAGCATAGAAGTGTCTGAAATTAGTATCACATCTGCTTTTAACAGTTCTTTATTTTGCTTAACAAATTCTGCCAGGTTAGGACTTCCAATTTCTTCTTCTCCCTCTATTAAAAATTTAATATTGGTGCAGAAGCTATTGGTTTTAGTAAAAGTTTCCAATGCTTTTAAGTGCATATAAAATTGGCCTTTATCATCTGCAGATCCACGTGCATAAATTTTGCCGTCTTTAATCACTGGCTCAAAAGGTCCGCTATGCCATAATTCCAAAGGATCTGCGGGCTGAACATCATAATGTCCATATACCAATACAGTAGGTTTTGTTGGATCTACTATTTTTTCGCCATATACAATCGGGTGTCCCTTTGTTGGATAAATGGTTGCAGTATCTGCACCTGCTTCCAACAACCTTTGCTTTACTATTTCTGCGCAGTGCAGCATATCATCCTTGTGCTCAGATCTTGCACTGATACTAGGTATTTTTAATAACTCAATTAATTCATTTAAAAATTGGTCCTTGTGTTGTTCCTGATAGGTTTTCCAGCTCTCCATACTTAATATTTAAAGCTGCAAGTTACCTAATTAAGCCTGCTCTGCAATGCGATGTTTCTGGTTAGAAACCACATTTTCAAGGGTCCAGTCCAGCGACTGCTGAAAGGGCTGTGTTCTTTCCTTGCAATCCGATAAGGAGCAGATAGCACAGCTATAGGGTAAACAACCATCGGTATGCACAAAAAGCTCGATGGAATCGCCGAAGTTTTCTTTAATCAGGTTGGATAAATTGTCAATTTCACGGTGGGCTTCATGAACATTATAGTACCAGGGAAGTGTTAAGTGACAATCAATATGCAACAAATCGCCGTATTTGATAACTCTTAGGTTGTGCAAGTCAATCCATTTACTGCTCTTTGAAGTATTTAATACACCAATAAATTTATTTAACATTTGCTCGTCTGCCTCGTCCATAATTCCTGCAAGTGACTTTCTCAGGATTGTATAGCCATTGTACATAATCCATCCACTTAGCGCAAGGGCAACCACTTTGTCCAGCCAATAAATTTGCGTAAAATAAATCAATGCAATGGCTGCCAATACACCAACTGTGGAGTAGGTGTCAATTTGCAGATGCTTCCCGCTACTTTCCAGTGCAAGCGAATTATTTTTTCGTCCAATGCGAATGCAGATAGCACCGGCAATATAGTTCAGAATGGCAGTAGATCCAACGAGCCACATGCCATTGTCCAATGCCTGAACGGTATGGTTTTCTAGGATATTTACAACGGTTTCATATATGATTAAAATACCTGCAGCTATAATTAAGCTTCCTTCTGCAGCTGCAGAGATGAATTCGGCTTTGCCATGTCCGTAAGGATGATTTTCATCTCTAGGTTGAGCTGCAATATATAAGCTATACAGGCCAATAAACCCAGCTACAATGTTCACAATGCTTTCCATTGAATCTGATAAAATGGCCAGTGAATCCGTTAGATAATAGGCGGTTATTTTCAAGATAAACAGCACTACACTAAGAACAGTAACCCATTTTTGGACTAAAAAATTTTCTTTCCCTGAATACATAATCGCCTTATTTGATGGGAATTAATGAATTTTTGCTTTATTTTTAGCATCCAAATTAGGGTATTATTTGGACTATAACCCCCGAAATGCGTAAACCAGAACTAAGAGAGAGAATCCCTTCAAGGCCTCCACTTATATCGCCATTGCATGATGAAACGGATCAGCCTGTCTGGTCGGTTATGATTGCCGTGGACAATACTTTTACTTATCTAAACACTACTTTACTGTCTATTCTGGAACTGGATCAGGGAATTGGCGTAATGCAGATTATGGTTGTGGACGATGCCAGTGATGATGGTGATGTGGAGCAATTGGTAAAAGATACAGGAAAAGGGAGAATCGGATATTTCAGACAGCCCAATAAAATTGGCAGGCTCAGAAATCTGGAAACCTGTATTAAATTATCACGCGGAAAATATATTCATATTTTATACGGAGACAACTATGTCATGCCCGGATTTTATGACGAAATTTTGTCTTTGTTTAATGAGTTCCCAAGGGTAGGTGCTGCATTTACAGAATTCCAGTATATAAATGAACGAGGCAATCCAATTTGGAAACATCAGCCCTTGGCTAAAGAAAGAGGGTTGCTGAAAAACTGGGTAAAAGCAGTTGCACTAAGGCAAAATACTGAACCTTCTGCCATGGTTATTAAAAGGAGCACCTATGAAAAACTAGGTAGCTTTTTTGGTGCTGAACACGGAGAGTTCTGGGAAATGACAGTAAGAATTGCTGCACATGTAGAGTTAGCCTATGTACCCAAAGTGCTGGCCAACTTCAGAATACATGGAAAAGCATTGCATTCAGAAGCACTCAAAACAGGAAGAAATATTGACGACATCACTAAAATCATCGGTATCATCCGGGCATACTTGCCCTTGGATGTAAGAGATGAAGTGAATGCCATGTCAAAAAAATACTTCTCTCAGCATTTTGCTCAGTTGTCGCACAAAGTGTATCATGAATTAGATGATACGGAGGCAGCGCTGAAACAAGCCTGGGGTGCCCTCGTATTAGACATTAACTGGATTTCCCTCAAGTATTCTTTGTTGCTATTCTTTAAATACCTGATTGGCTATAAAGTAATCCGCAAATGGGTGGAGAAGTTATCTTAACCCATTTCCTTCATTTTACATCAACTTAGTACTGTAATTAATTGGGCAGTGTTTTGCCAGCATGGCTGAAATGCCACAGTACTTATCCATCGATAAGGATACTGCACGATTCAGTTTATCTTCATCTTCGGGCTTAACATCTGAATGATACACAATGTTAATATAAGTGAAGGTTTTAGGATGGTCTTCTGTTTGTTCGGCCTCCGCAGTTACTTCCAGTTTACTGAAGCTCACTTTCATTTTATTGAGGATTTCAATTACATCAATGGCACTGCATCCACATAAAGAGGCCAGTAACATTCTCTTGGGATTCATGCCACTGTTTAATCCGCCGTTCTCTAATGTTGTATCAATACGCACGGTATGCCCATCGTTTCCTATTGCATCAAAAGCCAGCGCTTCCTTCCAATTAACTTTTACATCTATCATGATTTTTTTTATTTTAATTGACCCGCTACAAAGTCCCAGTTTACAATATTGAACCAGTTGTTAATATAATCGGGTCGTTTGTTTTGATATTTTAAATAATAAGCATGCTCCCATACATCCAATCCTAATAAGGGTGTTCCTTTCAATTCACTAATATCCATCAATGGATTATCCTGATTGGGCGTAGAGCCTATTTTCAAATTGCCGTCAGCAGTTTGTACCAGCCATGCCCATCCGCTTCCGAATCTGCTTTTACCTGCATCTGCAAAAGCATTTTTAAAGGATTCAAAGGAACCGAAAGACTGGTTGATGGAAGTTAATAATATACCGGAAGGTTGATTGGCCGTTCCAGGCTTCATGCATTTCCAGAAAAATTCATGGTTGAAATGACCTCCGCCGTTGTTACGCATTTTTATAGAATACTTGCTGATATTTTTCATCAGGGTTTCTACACTAGTGGTCTGCATATTTACTTTTTCTGCGGCACAGGCATCTGCTAAGTTTTTTGCATAAGCAGCTGCATGTTTGGTGAAATGAATTTCCATAGTCATTGCATCAATATAAGGCTCCAGTGCAGCATATCCATAAGGCAGCGGTTGTTGTTCAAATTCATTTCCTGTTGCAGCAACAACAACAGAAGGTATCAGGCTGATTCCGATTCCGGCTGCCAGCGCAGCTTTGCTACTGTCTTTCAGAAAGACTCTTCTGTTATAGGCTTTTTTCATGGCTATTTTTTTTCTTAAAGTTAGCTAATAATTTTCTTAGGCCTTTAAAGTTGCGATAATAGAACTCCTGATTAAACAGCTGAGAATCATGCATGGCTTTGTAAATCAGGAAGGCACTCACGGGTACCAGAATGAATGTACTTAACCACATTCCCAGAACGGCATTGGTCTGACCTGAACGGACAAACTTTTCACCAAATGTGTTCAGTAAGTGGAATAACACAAAGAAAATAATGGCAAATACAAGCGGCGTTCCCAATCCCCCCTTCCGAATAATGGAACCCAGTGGAGCACCAATTAAAAACATGACCAGACAAGCCACTGAAAGGGTGAATTTTTTATGCCATTCAATTTCATGCAATTGCATGGAAAGGTATTTGGTCTGATAGTCTTCTGCCATAACATTTACAGAACCTTTTACGGTAGCTAGCTGATTGGAAGCAGCATCTATCAATTGTTGCTGAAGACTGTCGGGAAATAATTTCCTTGGATTTACTTTTGGTAGCGGTTGTTTTACTTTTACCCATCCTGTATCTGCAAATCTGGCGAACCGCAAATAAGGGCTTACTTCAAGTTTAGCTTTTTTTAAATAGAAGGTATCAATATGGTCCAGAGAATCAATGGCAACATTGAGTTGACGAAGGCTTAACATTTTGGGATCGTAAAATGCGGAGTCTTCTGTTTTATTCATTTGAAAACTTTTCAAATCAAAAACTTTCTTGTATTCCTTGAATCCCATGCGGGTAAATTCGGTATTCAACTCTCCTCTTGGTCCCTTTTCCTGATAACGCCATCCATTCTTGAGAATAAATTCCAGAAACTGTTTGTCTTTGGAAACCCGCATCACGCCGCTTTCCGCAACCATCATATTATCCTGTAAATAATATCCTTTTTCAAAAATGACTACATCGTGAATAATGCTATCGTTTTTTTCTTTCTTGCCTAGTTTAATAACAAAGCCATCTATCTTATCATAAAAAACACCTTCTTTAATATCAATGGAAGGTTTCGAAACAATGATATCATATTTTAATGCCGATAGTTTCAGCTGCGTAACTGGAATGATATTGTTGGCAAACAAAAACGCAACGCCACAGACTAGAATAGTAAATACCAAAAGTGGACGCATGAATCTGATTAAAGAAATCCCGGCAGCTTTAATAGCCACCAGCTCAAACTTCTCACCAAGGTTCCCAAAAGTCATAATGGAGGAAAACAATAAAGCCAGCGGCAATGCCATCGGAACCCAAAACAAAGCTACTAGTCCAATTAGTTTAAGAACAGTAAGCAGGTCTAATCCTTTTCCAACCAGGTCGTCAATGTACAGCCAGAAAAACTGCATGGTTAGTACAAACAGGGAAATGGCAAATGCAGCTACGAACGGTCCAATAAAAGAGCGAATAATTAGTATGTCTAGTTTTTTTATCACAATAGCTGTCTTAATATTGCTGTATGAGCTACGCAAAAGTAACACTTTCACCAAAGGAACTGGAATTGGTTAATAATGCGGACTGGATTTTAACAAAGAACCATATCATCGGCAAAGTATATGATTTGTTTGGTGCATTGGCAAATCAGTACAGGCAGGAGTTTCTTACTCATAAAAAGTTTGAGAAAGAAATTGCATTTGAAATTGCTCCTAAAATTTCAAAGGGGGAACAATACGAACAGTTGCCCTATGTAATGCTCGATTTTCCACGTTACTTTACAGAGTCTGATATTTTTGCTATCCGTACTTTTTTCTGGTGGGGGAATCATTGCAGCATACACCTAGTTTTAAAAGGAAAATACTTGGCTGAATTGGGTCCTTCCATTGACCGTTACTTTGAAATGTATGGCAAGTATGGAACTGAAACCCTTGATTGGTTTATTGGTGTTGGCTCCGATCCCTGGCAACATTATTTTGAAAAAGATAATTACATGCCTATGCAGGACTGGAATGGGTATAGCGTTACCAAATTACCTTTTCTGAAACTGGCAAAAAAAATCCCACTGCAGGAGTGGGACGATATTGAAAATTTTATGAAGAATCAGTTTAGTAAAATACTGACTATTTTATCAGATTATTAAGAACCCAGACGGTGGAACAATTCTTTCGTCTGATATCCCCATAACTGGCTCTGATCCTTAATATCGGATTTCTCTGCAAAATCCTTAATAACCAGAATCGTCTGATTGGATATCTCTGTTTTCTCAATTCTGAATTCAAAATATTCATTTTTGTCATTGTGTAACCAACGAAAACGAATGAACTTGTTTTCTTCCTTGTCTACTACTTCTGCCTTCTCCGGAACTCCACCATCCCAGGAGAAACTGAACACATTTTCCCACTCGTCTACTTTGTCTGCAAACCATTCCTGCAAACCTGCAGGGGTTGATAAAAATTCATACAATATACCTGGAGAACATCTGACCGGAAATTCTAATGTAAATAGTTGCTTCTTACTCATTATTACGCTTTTGCCAAATAGGTTGATGCAATGATATTAAATAATACCTATTACCCAAATGTTTTTTTAAAAAATGCTATTTTATAGTAAATCATACTTAACATGTTAATTTATTTTGTGTCGTAAAATATTGATAGTCATTTAAATAATAAATTATTTTAACAAAACTCAGGAAAATGTTAAATTAGGAATACTTAATTTTTGCAAACTAAAATTCAGTTGTTATGGGTATGCGCCAACTCAAAATAACAAAATCGATTACCAATCGGGAATCACAAAGTCTGGAAAAATATCTTCAAGAAATTGGTAAAGTAGAGCTGTTGGAAGGGGAGGAGGAAGTGTTATTGGCGCAAAAAGTTAAGCAGGGGGATACCCGTGCTTTGGACAGACTTGTTAAAGCAAACCTTCGATTTGTGGTCTCTGTTGCTAAACAATATCAGAATCAGGGACTCACTTTATCTGACTTGATAAATGAGGGCAATTTAGGTTTGATTAAGGCTGCTATGAGATTTGATGAAACCAAAGGATTCAAATTTATTTCTTATGCAGTCTGGTGGATCAGACAAAGTATTCTGCAGTCATTAGCTGAGCAAAGCAGAATTGTTCGTTTGCCGCTGAACAAAGTGGGGCTCACTAATAAAATTAGTAAAGCCTACCAATCCTTGGAGCAGGAATATGAACGGGAACCATCTCCGCAAGAGATTGCAGAATTATTGGATTTGCCTGTTGAGGAAGTAGCTGCAACTATGAAAGCAGGTTTCAGGCATATTAGTATTGATTCACCCGTAGCAGAAGGAGAAGATATAACCTTAATTGACTTGCTTGAAAATACCAATGAAGCGCAGACAGATGAAAAACTGGCATATCATGAATCTCTGCACGTTGAAATAGAAAGAAGTCTGGGAACCTTAACCGACCGTCAGAAAAAAGTAATCTGCTTTTTCTTTGGAATAGGTGTAGAACGCGCGCTCAGCCTGGAAGATATTGGGTCGCGGTTTAATTTAACCAGGGAAAGGGTCAGACAAATCAAGGACAAAGCCATCAATAAATTGAAGGCAGCCAACAGAACCAGACAGCTCAGGTATTATTTAGGCTGATAAAAATTAGGAATACGCTCATTTTCCTCAACCTAGTATATTTGCACCTCGTTCATCAACAAGTGTGCTATCATGTTTCAGAATTTATCAGAGAAATTAGAATCAGCGTTTAAGAATTTAAAAGGAGAATCAAGGATCAATGAACTCAATATTGCCAATACGGTAAAAGATATCCGTAGGGCGTTGTTGGACGCTGACGTGAACTTCAAGATTGCCAAGGAATTTACGGATAAGGTGAAAGAAAAAGCGGTAGGCTCAAAGGTTTTGAATGCCATCAGCCCGGGGCAATTAATGGTAAAAATTGTGCAGGATGAGCTGACCGAACTAATGGGTGGACAGGAAGCTGCTTTTGAAGTGGAAGGCAGACCTGCAGTGATTTTGATTGCTGGTTTACAAGGTAGTGGTAAAACCACTTTTACCGGAAAGCTGGCTAATTATTTGAAAACCAAGAAGGGTAAAAGTCCGTTGGTAGTTGCTGCTGATATATACAGACCTGCAGCGATTGATCAGTTAACGGTACTAGCTGAGCAAATAGGAGTAAGCATTTACAGTGAGCGTGAAAACAAGGATGCAGTTGCCATTGCATTAAACGCTATAAAAGAAGCAAAAGCCACCAATAAGAACGTGGTTATCATTGATACGGCTGGCCGTTTGGCTATTGACGAGCTGATGATGAATGAAGTGGCCAATATAAAAGCCGCTGTTAATCCCTCTGAAATACTGTTTGTAGTAGACTCAATGACGGGTCAGGATGCGGTGAATACAGCCAAGGCCTTTAACGATCGTCTTGATTTTACGGGTGTAGTATTAACCAAATTGGATGGCGATACACGCGGTGGTGCGGCACTGTCTATTAAATACACAGTAGATAAGCCCATCAAATTTGTAAGTAGTGGAGAGAAGATGGAAACCCTGGATGTGTTTTATCCGGAAAGGATGGCACAGCGTATATTGGGAATGGGTGATATTACTACGTTGGTAGAAAAAGCACAGGCGCAGTTTAATGAAGCCGAAGCCAAAAAACTGGAAAAGAAAATCCGCAAAAATCAGTTCGACTTTCAGGATTTCCTAGATCAGTTACAACAAATCAAAAAAATGGGCAACCTGAAAGACCTGATGGGGATGATACCAGGAGTAGGCAAAGCGGTAAAAGATATTGATATTAAAGACGATGCTTTCAAGGGGATTGAAGCCATGATTAGTTCAATGACACCATATGAAAGGGCCAACCCCGATAGCTTAACCCCTTCTAGAAGAGCCAGAATTGCCAAGGGAGCAGGAAAGGACTTACAGGAAGTAAATGCTTTCATGAAGCAATTTGAGCAAATGAAGCAGATGATGAAAATGATGAATAATATGCCAATGGGTGGTCGTTTTCCGGGAATGAGACGCTAAACTTTGGAAAATCATTGGGAATCACCTAATTTCGCGTTCCGGTTTCTACCGGATAAACCCTATTATTAAAGCCTTTAAATGTCTATTTAAGATGGCAGTTAAAATGAGACTTCAAAGACACGGAAGTAAAAAGCGTCCATTCTACTTTATCGTAGTAGCTGATGCTCGTGCACCAAGAGATGGTAAGTTCATCCAGAAAATTGGAACTTACAACCCACTAACTGTACCTGCAAGTATCCAGTTAGATCGTCAGAAAGCACTAGAGTGGTTAAACAAAGGTGCGCAGCCAACCGACACTGTTCGCAGAATCCTTTCATTCAAAGGAGTATTGTACTTAAAGCACTTATTGCGTGGTGTTAAGTTAGGTTTGTTTGATGATGCAACTGCAATGACCAAGTTCCAGGAATGGCACAACAGTCATGAAGCAAACATCACTCGCAGAAACACAGAACACAAGAGCAAGCAATCTGCAAAGAAAGCCTATGTTCCTGTAGTTAAGAAAGTAGAAGAGAAGCAGGAAGAATCTGCTGCGCCTGCTGAGGAATCAGCACCAGCTGAAGCTTAATGCAAGCATTCATACGAATTGAGAAGGCCTGGTTTACCAGGCCTTTTTCATGTTCCTGATTCATTCATTAAATTGCACTATGCAAGAATATATTCACGTTGGTAAAATGGTAGCCGTTTTTGGCGTAAAAGGTGAATTAATACTTAAACATTCCCTTGGTAAGAAAACCAATCTGAAAGACGTTAAAGCCATTTTTATAGAGGAAGTAAAAGGCTCTTATATTCCTTATTTTGTTGACTCGGCCAAAGCCAAAGATGAAGAAGAGTCCTATGTTAAACTGGAAGGTATTCAAAGCAAGGAAATGGCTGCCCGCTTTACAGGAAAGCCTGTATGGTTGCTGGATGCAGACTTTCGGAATCTGGCTGGTAAAGATGCGCCTATATCTTTACTAGGATATGAAATTATCACAGATGAAGACGAGAACCTTGGTCCTATTGAAGAAGTAATTGAACAGCCTCATCAGGTTTTGCTGCGTGTAACATTGGAAGGTAATGAAGCCCTGATTCCCTTACATGCAGAAACCCTGGACAAGATTGATAGGGCTGCTAAAAAAGTATATGTTACACTACCCGATGGGTTATTGGATATTTACAGAGGATTGTAGTTTTTACCAGAGAGGATTCATATGCTCAATCTTGATGTATAATCCATTTTCGAGCAGCTTCAAAAGCAGCATCTTTATTTAATTCGGGTTTCACAAGAACATGGGGTAGTATGGGTGCTTGATTTTTCTCATCTCCATCAGCTCTGGTAAACATTTTGCTAGGTGCTCTTGCAATGATTCGGCTATTAGGCAACATAAAGTTGAACATTTCTCCATAGTCATTTCCCGGTTCACCTGTTGGTTCTCCAAATACTTTTGCCAATTCATATGTTCTAATACCATCACTAAACATATTGGCACTAGAAAAAGTATTGGGTCCAATCAGCAATGCAGTTTTACCAGAAAAGCGTAAAGAATTTTCTAGTGGTTGTTGTAGTTCTTTTACCTGATAATGATAAATAGAATCATTGGGTAAGGCAAAATAAAAAGATGGACCTGCATTCTCTCCCAGACTGCCTTTCATAAATAGTTTATAATGTTCGCTTACTTTCCATTTCATGCCGGCGCTTAAGCGGTAAGCTTTATTGCTGAAATAGGGAATCATCATCTCTGCCAATGCTGAATTGCCTCCACCATTTTCCCGAATATCAATTATTAACCCCTTAGCCTTTTGATTTCGGATTACGCTAAAACTGGAGTCTAAAAAACGGGAAAAAGGTCTATTATTCAAAGTAGTCATATTGTTGTATTGTATATATGCAATACTGTCTTGACGCCATTCAAACTGATAAGGCATTACGCGCATAGAATTTTGTTGTGCCAGCACTTTGTTTAAACTGTCTGCCTCTTGTTTATTATATCCTTTTACGGTGTATTGAATTTTCTTTCCTTCTGGTGTGATGGCTGTAATGCGGAATGGGCTTTTGATTTCATGCAAGAACAATAATTTTCTTACATAGGTCCCCACCTGTTGTAATTTCCAGTGATCCAATCCGCCAAAATAGGATTTGAACTGTTTATTTAATTCCGCTACTTTTCTATTGTTTACAGAAACAATTTTTGTACCTCTGGCTAATATTCCTTTACGACTTAGATCCTGGTCTACTTCCAATGTTTTTTCTGAAACCGTTTTCAGCAAAAAAGGAAATCTTTCACTTTGGGTATATAGGCTATCTGCATATTTTGCAGCTGGTAATCCCAAGTGTCCTTCATTTAATAAAGCTGCGATTTTACCAAAGAACATTATGGCTTGTTGTTGATTGACTTTTTTGGGAAGTGCTTTTATCAGCAATGCAGCTTGTTCCTGGAAAATATTTTCATCTATTGCATGATACATGTTAACGTGAGATTCGCTCATTACTTTCTTCCAAAATTGAAAGTCTTCTACTATTTCTTTTTTATGGATTACAAAACCATTATTGGATATGGTTTTTCTATTTTCATAGAGGATAAAGGATTGGCCTAACATACTACTGATTGTTAAGCACAGCAAAAAAGAAAGAAGCCATTGTTTCATAACAAGGATTTCTACAAAATTAGACTGATTAAAATGATACTACCATCACATAAAAGGGTGATATTGCTTTTGCTATGGCAGCACTTCAACGATATATTGCACATTTAGATCTAGACTCTTTTTTTGTAAGTGTTGAAATGATCAACAATCCAACATTAAAGGGTAAAGCAGTTATTGTTGGAGGCAGTGCAGATAGAGGAGTGGTGACTACATGCAGTTATGAAGCTAGAAAGTTTGGAGTACGAAGTGCCATGCCTATGAAAAAGGCTATGCAGTTATGCCCGCATGCCATTATTGTAAGAGGTACAAGGGGGGAGTATAGCCGTTACTCCAGGTGGGTAACTGAAATTATTGCAGCTAAAGCTCCTTTGTTTGAGAAAGCATCGATAGATGAGTTTTACATTGATTTGACAGGGATGGATAAATTCTTTGATCCGTTTCAGTGGACGATTGATTTGAGAAACGAAATCATAGAGCAAACCAAACTCCCTATATCTTTTGGATTGGCTAGCAATAAAATGATTGCTAAGATTGCAACCGATGAAGCAAAACCCAATGGATACCTCTTTGTGCAGCCTGGTATGGAGAAGTCTTTTTTAGCTCCATTGCCAGTAAATAAATTTTCAGGTGTAGGCGATGCTTTGCATAAAAAGTTAAATGCCAATGGCATTTTTACCATTCGAGAATTAAGTGAAACTTCACCTGATGTATTGAATAAACTATTGGGTAAAACAGGATTGGACCTTTGGAAGAAAGCACAGGGAATTCACGAGGGCCAGGTGCAGCCTTACCATGAATCTAAATCCATTTCTACCGAAAATACCTTTGAAGAAAACAAACGCGACGAAGCTTTTTTATTGAGTGAACTCGTTAGGATGACAGAAAAAGTTGCGTACGAATTAAGACAGGATGGAAAACTGTCAGGCTGTATTGCTGTGAAAATCAGATATCCCGATTTTGAAACAACTACAAAGCAAACCAGTATTGCCTACACTTTAAGAGACGATGAATTGATTCCTGTTGCCATAGATTTATTCCATCAATTGTACCGAAAAGACCAGCCCATTCGGCTATTGGGGGTGCGACTATCAGAGCTTACCTCTCATGTGATGCAGGGGTCTTTATTTGAAGAGACGGATAAAAAAGGAGAACTATATAAAGCCATTGATGACGTCAAAAATAAGTTTGGAAAACAGGCGCTACAAAAAGCCAGGACAGTTAGGAAATCAGCTAAGGAAGACCCTGATAATTCAATAGCTAGTTAAGTGGATTGTTGTTTTAATATTAGTCTACTAAATTAGTAGGAAATTGCCTATTATTGCTAAAATTTCAAATTATGGCACTTCGACTAGGGGATATAGCACCCAACTTTTACGCAGAGACCAGTTTGGGTCCTATTGATTTTTATGAATACTTAGGTAATAGCTGGGGTGTGTTGTTTTCACATCCGGCGGATTATACGCCTGTATGTACAACTGAACTGGGTAAAACTGCAACCCTTAAAGCTGAATTTGAAAAGAGAAATGTAAAAGTGCTTGCACTGAGTGTAGACAGCTTAGAGAAGCATAAGGGTTGGATTGAGGATATCAATGATACACAACATACGCTTGTTGATTTTCCCATAATTGCAGATGAAGACAGAAGCATTGCACATGCATATGATATGATTCATCCCAATGCTTCTGAAACCTTTACCGTACGGTCCTTGTTCATCATTGGTCCAGACAAGAAAGTAAAGCTGATTATTACTTACCCTGCTTCTACTGGAAGAAATTTTTATGAGGTTCTACGGGTGATTGATTCTTTGCAATTAACTGCAGAATACAGTGTTGCTACCCCTGCCGATTGGAAAGAAGGGGAAGACGTAATTGTGGTTCCTTCCATTAGCACTGCAGATGCCATTCAGCGATTCCCCAAAGGAGTAACGGAACTTAAACCTTATTTGCGTTATACTCCTCAACCGAATAAAACTCGATAACTCAATCAATAAAATTGGTTATCTTCCTGAAAATTGTTTGTATGCGCATAATTCTGGTAGGCTTACTCTTTTTGGTAAGCCAGTCTTTAGTGGCACAAAAAACGCTATTGCATTGTGGTCAGTTAATTGATGTAAAAAATGGAACACAATTGCAGCAAATGACCATTGTAGTTGAGGGAAATAAAATTGTAGAAATACAAAAGGGCTACACCAATCCTGCAGCTGATCAAACAGTAATTAATTTGAAAAACCTGACGGTAATGCCAGGATTGATTGATATGCACGTGCATTTAGAGTCTGAAACAGGGCCTGGTAATTATTTAAATGGCTTTACTTTTAACCCTGCAGACTATGCATTCCAATCGGTGATGTTTGCCGAAAAGACATTGATGAGTGGATTTACTGCGGTAAGAGATTTAGGGGGTACTAACGTAAATATTGCTTTAAGAAATGCCATCAACAAAGGATGGATTGTAGGTCCTAGAGTATATACTGCAGGTAAATCCTTGGCATCTACAGGAGGTCATGCAGATCCAACCAATAATTATCGCAAAGATTTAATGGGCGATCCTGGTCCGAGAGAAGGGGTAGTAAACAGTGTGGAGGATGCTGCCAAGGCCGTTCGCCAGCGATACAAAGACGGAGCAGACCTGATTAAAATTACTGCAACCGGTGGTGTGCTAAGCATGGCCAAAGATGGCAGTGGCGCTCAGTTTTCTTTGGAAGAAATTAAAGCCATTGTGCAAACAGCCAATGATTACGGTTTTAAAGTTGCTGCGCACGCACATGGTGCAGAGGGAATGAAGAGAGCAGTTTTAGGTGGGGTGCATTCTATTGAACACGGAAGTTATATGACAGAAGAAGTAATGGACCTGATGAAAGAAAAGGGAACTTATTTAGTTCCTACCATTGTTGCAGGAAAGTCTACTGCTGACTCTGCCAAGAAGCCAGGTTATTATCCCGATATGGTAAAAGCAAAGGCATTGGTGATAGGAAATTTTATACAAGGCACATTTGCCAAAGCGTATAAAAGAGGAGTAAAAATTGCTTTTGGTACAGATGCCGGTGTGTATGCACACGGAAAGAATTGGATGGAGTTTCAATATATGACTGAAGTGGGCATGCCCATACTCGAAGCAATTAAATGTGCAACTGTAAACGCTGCAGATTTATTAGGCGATGATACCATTGGTAGTATAGAAAAAGGAAAGATGGCCGATATTATTGCTGTTGACGGCAATCCGGAAAAAGACGTAACCAGTATGGGACGCGTAAAATTTGTTATGAAAGGAGGAAAAGTGTTTAAGCAATAAACACTATCCCTTCCATTTTTTTAATTGTTGTAATACGGCTCTTAAGTCTTTAGGCAAAGGAGCTTCCAACGAATAGGCAATTCCTTCGTAAGAAAAATTCAATTGCGATGAATGTAAAGCCAGTCTTGATAAGATTGGCTTTTCTTCTTCCGCTACTTTAGCCAATTTAAAATTCTTCTTGATAGAAGAAAGCAAAACCGGTTTAGGGTCACCGTATATTTCATCACATACAATGCTGTGTCCTATATGCTGCATATGCACCCTAATCTGGTGTGTTCTGCCGGTATGAATCTGGAATCTTACCCAGCTATACAATCTAAATTGCTCCTGTACTTCGTAGTCTGTTAGTGAAGGCTTTCCTTTTACATGGGTCATCATCTTGGTTGTTTTACCAGGATGTTCCATAATAGGAGCATCAATACTTCCGCCTGGATTCATCATTTGACCTTGTACAAGGCCTACATAAAACTTTTCCATTTCACGGCTCTCAAACAATGCTGAAAGTGCTTTGTGCGAAATTTCATTTTTTGCAAATAAAATGATACCACTGGTATCTTTGTCTAAACGGTGAACCGTATAAATCTGACCATACTTCTGCTTTAATACATCTTTCAGCGAAATTTCAACACCCATTCTGTCAGGGATGCTCAATAATCCGGAAGGTTTATTTACAGCTACAAAATCAGGGGTTTCTAAAATGATATCGATACTCATGCGGGATTCTCGGTCTTGTTTTTTCTTACAAATGATTTGTTCATGAACTTCAGCAAACGAACTTCTTTCTCATTCAGAAAACGCCATTTGCTTCTTTCTACATTTTTCTTGGTAAGGTTGGCAAACATAACCCTGTCAAGCGCTTTTACATCATAGCCAAGGTGTTCAAATATTCTACGTACAATTCTGTTTCTGCCACTGTGTATTTCAATGCCAACAACATTTTTTGTTTTGGGATCTGCATATCCTACTGAGTCTGCCGCAACAAATCCGTCTTCTAGCGTAACCCCACTGGCTATCTGATCTAGGTCTTTTTTAGTAACCGGTTTGTCAAGCGTTACTTCATAAATCTTCTTAACCTCAAAAGAAGGATGTGTTAGCTTCTGTGCAAGTTCTCCATCATTGGTCAACAATAAAACACCAGTAGTGTTTCTGTCCAATCTTCCAACCGGATATACTCTTTCAGGTGTGGCGCCTTTTATTAAATCCAACACCGTTTTTCTTCCCTGAGGATCATTCGCTGTGGTAATAAAATCCTTGGGTTTGTTTAACAACAGATACACCAGGTTTTTTTGTAGAAAAACGGACTTGCCTTTCACTACAATTTTATCAGACTGCGAAACTTTATAGCCAGGTTCAAAAACCTTGTCGCCATTAACTGTTACTTTGCCATCTTTTACCAATTCTGCTGCTTCTCTTCTTCCACACACACCGGCATGCGCAATGAATTTATTCAATGGCATTGGCTCACTACCAACTGCTTTGGCTTTATAATCTGCATCTCTGGGATTGCCAGGATAGCTTGGTTTTGCCCCTTTATCTTTTGAAAATTTTTTATCGCCAGTTTTCCCTTCTTTAAAAGCTTTATAGGATCCGCTGGCGGGTCTATCTGCTTTGTTTTCCGAAAAACGGTTATGGCTGTTTGTTGTATTTCTACTATTTTCCTTCACAGTTTTACTGGTACGGCTAGCAAATTTATCTGAAGCTTCCGTTTGCTTGGGGCCACTGTAAACTTCGCCGCGGGCCTGAGCTTTTTTCTTTGCTCTCATTTCTTCGCCGACTGCTCTGGCTTCTGCCTTGATTTTCCTTTTTTCCTGACGAATGGCTTCTTTTATAGCTGCCCCTTTTTTCTTTTCAGCAAATTTGCTGAAGTTGTCTGTTCTTTTTTGCATGGTGTTGATTTGCTGTTTTACAACAGGATGAATAAAAATATTTGAATTAGTTTATCTGGCGCTTAGCCTTTGTTTGCCAATTGCCCACAAGCCGCATCAATGTCTTTGCCTCTACTTCGTCTGAGTCTTGCGTTTACTTTGTTGGCTGCAAGAATGTCCATAAAACGTTGTGTATCTTCTTCGTCAGGTTTAGTGAATTTAAAAGCATCAATGCTATTGTATTCAATAATATTGATCAGGTCAGCCGGAATTTGTCTGTAAACCTTTGTGAGTTCTTCTGCATCTTTAGCAGAGTCGTTCAGATTTTTAAACAGAATATATTCAAGCGTAATTTCATTTCCAGTCTTCTTATAAAAATAATTCAATGCTTCAGTGAGAACCTTGATATTGTTGGTTTCATTGATAGGCATGATTTCATTTCTTTTGGCATCGTTGGGGGCGTGTAAGGAAAGTGCCAGCTTAAATTTAACTTGGTCATCTCCCAACATTCTGATTTGTTTGGCAACTCCTGCTGTAGATACTGTTATTCTTCTGGGACTCATGAACAATCCATCTTCTGCTGAAATTCGTTCAATGGCTTTTAAAACATTATTGTAATTCAACAGGGGTTCGCCCATACCCATAAAAACAATATTGGTTAGTTTTTTTTCAAAAACAGATTCACTTTGCTGATTAATCAGCACCACCTGATCTACAATTTCATCAAAATTCAGATTTCGCTTCCGTTGCATATACCCTGTTGCACAAAACTTGCAGCTTAAACTGCACCCAATCTGGGAAGAAACACAGGCTGTTTTTCTGTCGTCAGTTGGTATTAATACCCCTTCAATTAGATGTCCGTCAAAGGTCTTGAATCTGCTTTTAATGGTTCCGTCATTGCTATATTGGGTAGCATCTGTGGTTAAGGCAGGCAAGGAAAAATCTTCTGCCAATCTGGATCTAAGTGCTTTGCTCAGGTTACTCATTGCTTCGAAGCTATGGGCATGTTTCTGCCAAAGCCATTCCTGTACCTGCTTTAATCTGAACTTTTTCTCGCCAATGCTGTCGAAGTAGGTTTCCAGGCTTTCCTGGCTCTGGTGGCGAATATTGGGTAACAAAGCACTCATTCTGCAAAGATAACTTATATCTTGCAGCCTCAATTATATTCTATGATTAGCGCTTGTTATGTGATTGATGCAGTAAGGACGCCAATTGGGAGATTCGGTGGAAAATTAAGCTCTGTAAGACCAGATGATATGCTGGCTACAGTTATCAGAGCCTTAATAGAACGCAATCCGGAAGTGGATCCCAACGCCATTGAAGATGTAATTGCCGGAGCGGCCAATCAGGCGGGGGAGGATAATCGCAATGTGGCCAGAATGGCCGCACTATTGGCAGGTTTGCCAACTTCAGTAGCTGGTTCAACTGTAAATAGACTCTGTGCCAGTGGGTTACAGGCAATAATGGATGCTTCCCGGGCCATTCAATGCGGTGATGGACTTTTTTATATTGCAGGTGGGGTAGAAAGTATGACCAGGGCGCCATTTGTACTGGCGAAAGCCGATAGTCCCTGGAGCAGAAAGCTGGAAACATATGACACCAGTTTTGGATGGCGCTTTATTAATCCAGCTTTATCGGAAAAATACCATCCTTATACCATGGGTGAAACAGCGGAAAATGTAGCCAGAACCTGGAAAATATCCAGGGAAGCGCAGGACGCTTTTGCCTTGCAGTCTCAGGAAAAATATTTTGCTGCTGAAGCTGCTGGTAAATGGAATGATGAATTAGTTGCGGTTGAAATGCTGGAAGACAGAATGGTAAGCTGGGTGAATAAAGACGAACATCCCAGAAAAACCAGCATGGAAAAATTAGCTGCTTTAAAACCAGCATTCATTAAAGATGGAACTGTAACCGCTGGGAATGCATCCGGTATTAATGATGGAGCGGCTGCGGTATTGCTGGCCAGTGAAGAAGCTGTCAAATTATTCAACTTAAACCCTATTGCTAAAATAACGAGTATGGCCGTAGCTGGAGTAGATCCTGCTATCATGGGGATCGGTCCGGTACCAGCTACCCAAAAAGCATTGAAGCGGGCAGGGCTTGGCATAAACGAAATTGGACTGGTTGAACTGAATGAGGCTTTTGCTTCTCAAAGCCTTGCCTGTATGCAGGACCTTGCGCTGGATCCTTCGTTGGTGAATGTAAATGGCGGTGCCATTGCGTTGGGACATCCATTGGGTTGTTCCGGTGCCCGCATTTCGGCAACCCTGATCCACCAGATGTTCAGGAGCAAAACCAAATATGGATTGGCTACCATGTGTGTGGGAGTAGGACAGGGGGCAGCTATCATTTATGAAGGGATGCAATAGTTTTCTTAAATAGGAACACGCATAGTTGATTTAAAATTTACATAAAAGGTATTCCGTTTATAACCGAATTGATTAATTTGTTCAAAATTATTGAAATGAAAAAGCTAATTGTACTTGTATTAATGCTGGTAGGATTTACAACAGCTACCAACGCACAAACAACTCCAACTGACACAACTGTTAATCAACTATTAGGCAAGTATAAATTTGCTGAAGGAAGTCCTGTTGCGGAAGTAACTGTGGTGCTAGAAAATGGGGCATTGATGATGAACTCTGCTGCCGGAGCTTCTCCACTAGAAAAGTCAGGTGAAGATGTATATATCATTACACAATTCCAGGGTACAGCAAAATTTACCCGCAATGAAAACAAAGTAGTTACCGGTGTTACTATTTTGGCAATGGGATACGAGTTAGTTGGAACCAAAGAGCCAGCTTCTAAAACATTTGCATTTAGAATAGTTGCGAAGCCAATTCAGTTTGTGAAATAGTTTTTTGCTCTCCGCTCATAATATTTTTCAGAATACAGGTCCCTTCTGTTAATTCGGTGCTGCCGATAATAACAACATGAGGGACTTGTTTTTTTTCTGCATATTTAAATTGCTTATCAAACTTGGCAGTTTCATGATACAGTTCGCAGGCAATTCCTCTGTCTCTTAAATCCTGCATGATTTCAAAAGCTTTTTTTGATTCAGCGGTTCCTAAATTAAAGAACAATACTTTGGTGCCTTTTTGAACCGCTTCAGGAAAGAGTTGCAATTCTTCCAGTACATCATAAATACGATCAACTCCAAAGCTAATACCTACGCCAGGTACATTGGATACACCAAATAAACCGGTAAGGTCATCATAACGGCCGCCCCCGCCAATGCTGCCCATTTGCGCACCAATAGCTTTGATTTCGAAAATGGTGCCTGTATAGTAATTCAGACCTCGTGCTAAAGTAAAATCAACAATAACCTGTGCGCGATTTTTAGTGGGGTGATTGGCTAAAATATATTCCAGTTCTTCAATGCCTTTCAACGCAGTTGCGTTTTCCTGCATCAGGTTTTTTAATTGACTGATTCTTTCCGTATTGCTTCCTTCAATGGATAAGTATTTTTCAATAATGGCAATTTGCTCAGTAGAAATTTCTCTGGTAGCCAATTCTTCTTTTACTTTTTCCAACCCAATTTTATCCAGCTTGTCAATGGCAACGGTAATAGGCACCATTACTTGAAGACCACCGCAAAGCTCTGCCAGACCTGCTAAAATTTTTCTGTTATTAATTCTGATTTCAACAGGTAGGTTCAGCTTTTCAAATGCTGTTGCATAAATAGAAGTTAATTCTAGTTCATTCAGCAAACTATTACTGCCCACTACATCGGCATCACACTGATAAAACTCTCTGTATCTTCCTTTTTGTGGACGATCGGCTCTCCATACTGGTTGTATCTGGTATCTTTTATACGGTAAGGTCAGCTGTCCATAATTCATAGCCACATAGCGAGCAAAGGGAATGGTCAGGTCGTAACGCAACGCGCGCTCTGTAATCCCCTTGGTATTTTTTCCTTCCAGTACTTTCTGGAAATCAGCGGTAATCTGGGCATGTTTGGCAGGATTGTCCAATCCATTGTTCAGGATTTTGAAAATCAATTTATCACCTTCCTCTCCATATTTACCCATCAGGGTATCCAGATTTTCCATAGCAGGTGTTTCAAGTGGCTGAAAACCATAGAGTTCAAATACAGAGCGTATGGTATTGAATATATAAGTACGCTTCTGTACGGTTATTGCATTAAAATCTCTTGTGCCCTGTGGTATGCCTGCTTTGTTGCTCATAGGCCGCAAAATTATAGTATTGTCATTTAAATTAGCAGGACCAGTTTCCTGCAAATGGGGATTCCCTTTCGATAAATATGTAAATAAGTTCACAACTAACGGTCATTAGTTTATTGCCAATTCACCGAAAGTTTTTTATGGAATTTTAATTTTAGCGCATCTCACGTAAAATATTTACTAAATTGCCCATCCCGTAAAGTGATTGTATGGAAAATACTTACAGAGAGAGAAACCAGAAACGGTATAGTGTCTTCAGAAGGATCTATGATATTTCGATGGCAACTTTATTTCTGGGTGTAGGACTTGCAGTATTCTTCATAGAAAAGCTGGGTATGGATCTGGTGTTTACGGCAGAACCGCTTTATCGTAATTTATTCGGTAGCATTTGTGTTTTGTATGGAGCATTCAGATTATACAGAGGCGTAAAGCAAGAGTATTAATGGAGGAGGGTATGAAGAGATATAGATTGTTTGCTTGGTCACTGATTTTTTTGCTCTTTGTTTCTTGTGATTCAAAAGAATCAAAAAATGCTTTTCAGGATACAACAGAAGAAGGAACCATTTACATTAGTGTAGATGAAAGCTTTAAGCCTGTAATTGAAGAGCAATTAAGAGTTCATCAATCCTCTTTCCCTAAAGCCAATATTGTAGTTTCCTACAAATCAGAAGCGGACTGTTTCAGAGATTTACAAAAGGACAGCACGCGCATGATTATTGTAGCAAGAGGCCTTAATGAGAAAGAAGCTGAGTTTTATAAATCTGCTTTATCTTACCAACCTCAGTATGCGGAATTGGCATACGATGCAGTTGCATTGATTGTAAATAATAATGCCAGCGATAGCATATTTACTTTTAATGATGTAAAAGATATATTAAGTGGAAAGCATAAAATCACAGCGGTGATGGATGGAAAATCTGCTACCAGTACAGTTCGCTATTTAAAAGACAGTGTGTTAAAAGGCGGTTCTTTTGGGGCAAACGTTGTAGCAGCGAATAATAGTCAGGAAGTGATTGATATAGTTACTTCTCGAAAAGATGTAATTGGTTTTGTAGGCCTAAGCTGGATAGGTGATGTATATGATAACCAACAACAATCTTATCTGAAGAAGATAAGATTGGCAAGAGTTGAATGTACCGCTTGTTTAGAAAAAGGAATTTTTGCAAAGCCTTCTCAATCAACCATAACTTATGGTCAGTACCCTCTGGCACGACCTTTGATTTATGTATTGAAAGAGAACCATGCAGGACTCGGTACAGGCTTTATGAATTTCATGAGTCTGGAAAGAGGACAGTTGATTTTCAGAAGATCTTTTTTAGCTCCGGCTAAAATGGCTTTTCATAAAAGGAATAGTAGTATAAACAACGAATAACAAAACAACTATAAAAAGAGAGAACATGAAGAAGACCGTTGCTTTGATGTTTGCAGCTGTATTTGCCGTACAATGCTTAACGGCTCAAATTGCCGAAGGCATTAAGCTGTTGCATTACGAAAAAAACAAAAGTGCAAAAGAAGTACTGCAGAAAAACTATGATGCAAATGCTAAAGATCCTCAGGCCATTTATTGGTTAGGTCAGGCGCATTTGGCTGGTAATGGAATTGAAGTTACCAAAGAAGATGTTGCTGCTGCAAAAGCGTTGTATCAGAAAGGTTTGCAGGAATTGGGCAGCGATGCCTGGTTGCTGGTAGGTATGGGACATGTTGAGTTGAGAGAAGGTGGAGACCTTAATTCAGCGAAACAAAAGTTTGAACAGGCCATTACTGCAACAACTGAAACAAGAGGTAAAAACAAAGGAAAGCCTAATCCAGCTATCTTAACTGCTATTGGTCGTGCCAATGCGGATGGAGACAGCAAGATGGGAGATCCTGTATATGGTATTGATAAATTAAAGCAGGCAGGTGCACTGGATTTAACCAATCCTGATATCTATATCTATATGGGTATCAGCTATCAGAAAATGGGTGGTGAAAATGGTGGAGAAGCCGTGAAAGCTTATACAGAAGCCATTGCACGTGATCCTAAAAATGCGTTGGCCATGTTTAGAATTGGCTTAATCTATAGAAGCCAAAACAATGAAGAATTGTTTAATCAGTATTTTGATAACGCAAAAACTGCTGATGCAGGTTTTCCTCCGGTATACTATGCTTTGTATCAGTACTATTCTGAGAGAGATGTAACCAAGGCAAAGGAATACTTAGATCAGTATGTTCGCACAGCAGATAAGGATTCAAGAAATGAATTGTACCAGGCAGATTATTTATTCCGTGCAGGTAAATACGATGAGTCTTTAGCAAAAGCCAAAGAGTTAGATGCAGCGGTAGGACTAAAAGCTGTTCCTAGATTAGGAGTTGTATATGCATTCAATTATTTAAGAAAAGGCGACTCTTTAACTGCTAAGAAATACATTGAAGAATTTTTGAACTCAGCACCTGCTTCAGAAATTCAGGCTTCCGATTATAAATTAGGAGTTGAAGTGGTAACTAAGTTTCCTGGAAACGAATCAACTGCCTTAACCTATGTAGATAAAGCTTTACAGGCAGATACTTTAAAAGCCAATCAAATTGCTTTTATCAATACTGCTGCTGATATGTTGGGTAAAGCAAAAGCATACCAAGCTCAGTTAAATTTAATGAAGCGTGGAATGTTGATGAAGGGCGAGTTAGCAGAGGTTGATCATTACAAACTAACTTCTTCTGCTTTTAATGCAAAAGCATACGATCAAGTAATTGAATTTGCTAAGCCTTACATGGCAGCATACCCTGATAAGCCTCAGCCGTACAGTTTCTTCAAGAGAGCTGCAATGGCAAATGGTAAGGATACTGCAAAAATCATTGAAAATTTAAATTATCTAGATTCTGTTTACGCTAAAGTAGATTTAGAAAAGCACAGAAAGACTATTTTCTTAGATGAATACTTTAAGATTAACTATTATGTGAATCTTTTCAACGAAATCAAAAAGCGTCCTGATTTCAAAGTAACTACCAAGGGTGAAAAATCTCCTGCAGTAGAAGAGTTCTTGGCGGTTTGTCAAAAAGCCATTGAAGTGGCAGACAAAATGTTAGCCCTTTACCCAACTGCCGGAGAAGAAAATAACAAATTTGCCCAGGATGTAAAAGCAACCATTCAGAAAAACATTGATTATTACTCCAATCCAACAGGAAAAGGTGGCGCTTCAGGTGCTAAAACCGGCAGCTAAGTCGCTAGTTTAAAATTAACGTAAAGAAAAAGCTCCTCAAATTGAGGAGTTTTTCTTTTATATGCTTTACAAGCGTATTTTTGCGGACTTAAAGCGCACTATGGAACCATTATTTACTCTGATTGACGCAAGTTCAAGCAATTCTGCTTCCAATTATCTGCCTATTGCCATTCAATTGATTTTTGCTGCAGGTTTTGTAGCAACCATGATTGGTATCTCATCCTGGGTTGGACCCAAGCGTAAAACCGCCGATAAGCTGGAGAATTTTACCAGTGGTATCGAATCTCATGGTAATGCTCGCCAGCCCATGGCCATTAAGTACTTTCTAGTGGCTATTCTTTTCGTTTTATTTGACGTGGAAGTGATTTTCTTTTATCCTTATGCAGTAAACTTCAGAGAATTGGGATGGAATGGGTTTCTTGCAGTAGTAATGTTTGTAGGATTTTTCCTGATCGGATTTACCTACATCATTAAAAAAGGTGCTTTGGAGTGGGAAGACTAATGGATTAAGGGGGAAACCGAACCAAACCCCTTAGTAGCTGTTCTATACGTTAAACAGGATTATAACTATTAATATTCAGTATTATGTCACGTCCGGTAAGATTCAATATACATCCAAAAGAGGCGCAAATTGCCGATTCAATCACTTATGTTAATGCGCCTGAAGGGTACGGTGGAGAAGGATTTTTTACTACCAAGCTAAGTGATGTGGTAGGATTGGCACGTAAGAACTCTCTTTGGCCAATGCCTTATGCAACTTCCTGCTGTGGTATCGAGTTCATGGCCACTGCTGCTTCTCACTATGATTTGTCCAGATTTGGTGCGGAAAGAATGAGTCATTCACCCCGTCAGTGCGATTTGCTAATGGTAATGGGAACCATTGCAAAAAAAATGGGTCCTGTATTACGTCAGGTTTACCTGCAAATGGCCGAGCCCCGCTGGGTAATGGCTGTTGGAGCCTGTGCTTCCAGTGGTGGAATTTTTGATACATACAGTGTTTTACAAGGCATTGACCAAGTAATCCCTGTTGATGTATATGTACCTGGATGTCCACCCAGACCAGAAGCGATTTTAGACGGATTCATGAAAATCCAGGAACTGGTTGGTCAGGAGAGCATCAGAAGAAGAAACAGTGATCATTATAAAGCATTATTGAACGGCTACGGAATACAATAATATTATGGCAATCAGCAACGAATATATCCAGCAAAAGCTTACTGAAAAGTTTGGAGATCAGGTCTTCAACTTTGAAGAAACCTATGGTATGCTTTCTTTTGAAGCGCCCAAGGATTTCAACTTAAAAGTAATGCAGTACCTATACGATGAACCAAGCCTTGGATTTCAGTTTTTAACTGATTTGTGTGCAGTGAATTATCCTGATGACGCAGGAAGGGAATTGGCGGTTGTTTATCACTTACACAATCTTGTAGAAAATACGCGTATCCGTTTTAAAGTATTTACTTCTATTGCAACACCAGACGTTTTCACCGCTTCTCAATTGTTCTCTTCGGCCAACTGGATGGAAAGAGAAACCTATGATTTCTTCGGAGTAAATTTTGTGGGACATCCCAATCTTAAACGCATTTTGAATGTGGATGAGATGGATTATTTCCCTTTAAGAAAAGAATATCCTCTGGAAGATCAAACTAGAATTGACAAAGACGACGAAATGTTTGGACGCGGATAAAATTTAAAACATGAGTGATCACAATATAACATTAGCAGAAGACGCGATTGAGCGGAAAACAACAACCATCAATCTGGGACCCACCCACCCAGCAACGCACGGTGTATTTCAGAACATCATGGAGCTGGATGGTGAAAGAGTAGTGTCTAGTGAGCAAACAGTGGGTTATATCCACCGTGCTTTTGAAAAGTTAGCCGAGAGAAGACCGCTCTATCAGGTTACTCCTATCACAGATCGTTTAAATTATTGTAGTAGTCCCATCAATAATATGGGATGGCATTTAACCTGTGAAAAATTACTGGGAGTTCAAACACCAAAGCGTGTTGATTATCTGCGTGTGATCATTATGGAATTGGCTAGAATTGCGGATCACCTGATCTGCAACTCCATTGTTGGGGTAGACTCTGGTGCATTTACCGGATTCTTGTATGTAATGCAGTACCGTGAATTAATTTATGAAATATATGAAGAAGTATGTGGGTCCCGTCTTACTACTAATATTGGGCGTATTGGCGGCTTTGAGAGGAATTTCTCAAATACAGCGTTTACGAAACTCGAGAAATTCTTAAAAGAGTACCCAGTTGCTTTAGGTGAATTGGAAAGCCTGTTAACCAGAAACAGAATCTTTATGGAACGTACCATTGGTGGCGGTCCTATCAGTGCAGAACGTGCATTGAATTATGGTTTTACAGGTCCCAACTTAAGAGCAGCTGGTGTAGATTACGATGTACGCGTTCATACTCCCTACAGTAGCTATCAGGATTTTGAATTTGATATTCCGGTAGGAAAAACCGGAGACAACTATGATCGCTTCCTGGTAAGAAATGCAGAAATGTGGCAGAGTATGCGCATTATTCAGCAGGCATACAATAAAATTCAGGAATTCAAAGGAACAGAAGCAGAAGTATATCATGCAGATGTACCTGAATATTATCTTCCCAAGAAAGAAGATGTGTACACAAAAATGGAGGCATTAATCTGGCACTTCAAAATTATCATGGGTGAAGTAGATATGCCCAAAGGGGAAGTATATCAAGCAGTAGAAGGCGGCAATGGTGAGTTAGGATTCTATTTGATCAGTGATGGAGGAAGAACGCCGTTCAGACTACATTTCCGCAGACCTTGCTTTATTTACTATCAGGCTTATCCTGAGTTGGTAAAAGACAGCATGTTGTCTGATGCCATTTTAACCATGAGTAGTTTAAACCTGATTGCAGGTGAATTGGATGCTTAATAAAAGAAGCTATGACTAAGTTTAATGATGAACAACTGAAAGAGTTTAACCGCTTGGTAGCTCGTTATCCGGAAGGAAAACAAAAGAGTGCTTTATTGCCTGTACTGCATTTGGCACAGGAAAGCTTTGGTGGATGGTTAAGTGCTGAAACCATGGATTATGTGGCAGAACTGTTGAGCATTACTCCAATTGAAGTGTATGAAGTGGCTACTTTCTACAGCATGTACAATTTAAAACCTGTTGGTAAATATATGTTCGAAGTTTGCCAGACAGGACCATGTATGGTTAACGGATGTGACGACATTATTGAATATATTGGAACCAAACTGGGAATTAAACCAGGGGAAACCACAGCAGACGGAATGTTTACCCTGAAGACTGTAGAATGTTTGGGTGCATGTGGTTATGCGCCAATGATGCAGATGGGAAAACACTATCGTGAGCATTTAACCAAAGAAAGAGTAGACGCCATTATTGATGAATGCAGAAAAAATGCTGCCGCAAATAATTAAGATATGGGTGTAAAATTATTATTAGAAAAAGCGCATGTGCCTGGTATCCGATACTTTGAAACCTATCGAAAAGAAGGCGGATACCGTGCGGTAGAAAAAGCTTTGAAACAAATGGATCCCGCATCCATTGTGGAAGAAGTAAAGAAAAGCGGACTTCGCGGAAGAGGTGGTGCCGGTTTCCCTGCGGGAATGAAATGGAGCTTTATTGCCAAGCCTGAAGGGGTGCCAAGACACCTGGTTTGTAATGCAGATGAAAGTGAGCCGGGAACCTTTAAGGATCGTTACCTGATGGAGTTTATTCCTCATTTGCTGATTGAAGGTTTAATTGTTTCTTCATTCGCATTGGGAAGTAACGATACCTATATTTATATCCGTGGTGAATACGCATGGATTGTAGACATTCTGGAGCAGGCAATTGAAGAGGCAAAAGCCAATGGCTTTTTAGGTAAGAATATTTTGGGTACCGGTTTCGATTGTAATATCTATGTACAGAGAGGAGCAGGTGCATATATCTGTGGGGAAGAAACTGCCTTGATTGAATCATTGGAAGGTAAAAGAGGAAATCCAAGAATTAAACCTCCATTCCCTGCGATTGAAGGTTTGTGGAGAAGACCAACAGTAGTGAACAACGTAGAAACCCTGGCAGCAGTGGTTCCTATCATCAATATGGGTGGAGATGAATATGCTAAAATTGGTGTGGGCCGCTCTACTGGAACCAAACTAATTTCTGCCTGCGGTAATATCAATAAGCCCGGTGTGTATGAAATTGATATGACCATTTCTGTAGAAGAGTTTATTTATTCTGATGAATATTGTGGAGGTATTGCCAACGGTAAAAGATTGAAAGCTTGTATACCAGGAGGATCATCTGTTCCTATTTTACCTGCCAATCTTTTATTGAAAACAGCCAAGGGCGAAACCCGTTACATGAACTATGAAAGTTTAAGTGATGGCGGTTTTGCAACAGGATCTATGATGGGATCAGGTGGATTCATTGTACTGGACGAAGACCAGTGTATTGTTAAAAACACCTACACATTGGCTCGTTTCTATCGCCATGAAAGCTGCGGTCAGTGTTCACCCTGCCGTGAAGGAACTGGCTGGATGGAAAAAATTCTCAAGAACATTGATACCGGAAAAGGTAAGATGAGTGATATTGATTTGTTATGGGATATTCAACGCAAGATTGAAGGCAATACCATTTGTCCTTTGGGAGACGCTGCTGCATGGCCGGTAGCAGCTGCCATTAGACATTTCAGAGATGAATTTGAATGGCATGTGAATCATCCTGAAGAAGCACAAAAAAGAAATTATGGATTGGCGCATTATGCAGATCCTATTCATGTACCAGCTTAATTAAGTTATGTCTGAACAACCATTATTTAAAGTAACCATCGACAATATCACGGTAGAAGTGCCTGCGGGAACTACTATCCTGAATGCGGCGCGTAAGATTGGCGGCGATGTTGCTCCCCCTGCTATGTGTTATTACAGCAAACTGGAAGGCAGTGGTGGTAAGTGCAGAACCTGTTTGGTAGAAGTAAGCAAAGGATCTGAGAAAGATCCAAGACCTATGCCTAAACTCGTTGCTAGCTGTCGCACAACTGTAATGGATGGAATGGAAGTTAAAAATATTACGAGTGACCGCGTAATGGATGCACGTAGTGGTGTGGTGGAATTTTTATTAATCAATCACCCATTGGATTGTCCAGTCTGTGATCAGGCCGGTGAATGTCACTTGCAGGATCTTAGCTACGAGCATGGCAAAGCGGGTACCCGTTATGAGTTCCAGCGCAGAACATTCAAGAAGCACGATTTAGGTGACAAAATTCAATTGCATATGACGCGTTGTATTCTTTGTTACCGTTGTGTATTTACAGCAGATCAGTTGACTGGAAAGAGAGAGCATGGCGTATTAGACAGAGGAGATCACGCAGAAATTGCTACCTATATAGAGAAAAATTTAGACAATGAATTTATTGGAAACGTCATTGATGTTTGTCCGGTAGGTGCATTGACAGATAAAACATTCCGTTTCAAAAACAGGGTGTGGTTCTTAAAACCAATGGATGCGCACAGAGACTGTCCTACTTGTAGCGGTAAAGTAACGCTTTGGAACAGAGGAGATGAAGTATTCAGGGTTACTGCACGCAAAGATCAGTGGGGTGAAGTGGAAGACTGGATTTGTAATACTTGCAGATTCGATAAGAAACAGACCAGTGATTGGGTAATTGAAGGACCAAGACTGATTGACCGTCACTCAGTCATTTCTCAGGGTCACTATGCAGGTAATGTGGGTACACACAAACCAAAAGAAACTTTTGAAGCAGTGCATGCTGGTCGCCAGCCTAAGTTGCTCATGGATATTCATAGCGTTAGCGAAGTGAACAAGCCTGAAATTACTTTGAGCAAATTAGACAGACCTGCACATTCAACTGACTTTACATCGAATAAAGACTAATAAACCAGAAGCATGACACTATTGGCCTTAGATTGGATATTAATGCTGGAAAAACTAATCCTGATTGCGATTATTGTTTTCGCCAGTTTGGGCATTGCCCTTTATACTACGTTTTCTGAACGTAAAGTAGCGGCAGTATTGCAAGACAGACCAGGTCCGAACCGTGCGGGTCCAATGGGTTTATTACAACCTTTGGCGGATGGTTTGAAGTTGATCATGAAAGAAGAAATCATTCCGAATTCAGCCAATAAAGCCTTGTTTATTTTAGGACCGGCTATGGCAATGACAGCGGCGCTGATGACCTGTGCGGTTATTCCATGGAGTAGTTCTGTAGAATTATTCGGAAGAAAAATTGATTTGCAGATTGCTGACATCAATATCGGAATTCTGTATGTGTTTGGAGTAGTGAGTATGGGCGTGTATGGTATCATGATTGGTGGATGGGCATCCAATAACAAGTTTTCCCTGATGGCTGCATTGCGCGGAGCCTCTCAGGCTATTAGTTATGAGCTGGCCATGGGCCTTTCATTGATTGCTGTTCTGATGCTTTCAGGGTCATTGAGTTTAAAAACAATTGTTGATCAGCAAATGGCACCGGGTGCTTGGTGGAATATTGTATATCAGCCACTAGGTTTCTTATTGTTTTTCATTTGTGCCATGGCAGAATGTAACAGAACGCCTTTCGATTTGCCTGAAGCAGAAAACGAATTGAACATGGGGTACCATCAGGAGTATTCATCTATGAAACTTGGGTTTTATCTTTTTGCAGAATACGTAAACATGATTATGAGTAGTGCGGTTATGGCCAGCCTGTATTTTGGTGGTTACGATATTCCATTCCTGGATGAATCTACCTTGGCGCCGAATATGGCAGCGATTTTGGGCGTGTTGTCATTGCTTACCAAGATTGTGATTTTCTTATTCCTGTTCATGTGGATTCGCTGGACCATTCCAAGATTCAGATACGATCAGCTAATGAACCTGGGTTGGAAAAAATTAATACCACTTGCTTTGTTGAATATGTTGGCAACAGGTGCAGTGATTTTGTGGCAGCAGGGATAAAACCAAACATTTACATTTGTGAACCTTTTATATAAAAGATTACATGCAAGCTTTAACAAACAGAGTAAAACAAGTAAGTAGAGAGCCAATGAGCTTTATGGAGCGCATTTACTTGCCCAATATATTAAAGGGTATGGCTATTACTTTCAGCCATATTTTCAAGAAACAACCCACAATTCAATATCCTGAGCAAAAGCGTGAGTTCAGTCCTGTATTCAGAGGTCTGCACGTTTTAAACAGAGATGAAGAAGGAAGAGAGCGTTGTACAGCTTGCGGATTATGTGCTGTGGCTTGTCCAGCAGAAGCCATTACTATGGAAGCTGCGGAAAGAATGCCTGGTGAAGAGAACAAATACCGTGAAGAGAAATACGCAGCCAAATATGAAATCAATATGCTGCGTTGCATATTCTGTGGATTGTGTGAGGAAGCTTGTCCTAAAGATGCTATTTATTTAAGCGAAACATTTGCACCTGCTAATTTTACCAGAAAAGGCTTTATCTACGGAAAAGATGATTTATTGATTCCGGATAAGAACAAAGCTCCTGAGGAATACGCAGCAGCAAAAGGTGCAGCAAGAGTATAATTATTTGCAAGGTTATAATACAATTAAACAGATGGATACTTTACAAATTTTGTTTTTTTTCTTAAGTGCGCTGGCCATATTCAGTGCCATCATGGTACTGGTAAGTAAGAACCCAGTGCACAGTGTGCTTTGGTTAATTGTGGTATTCTTTGCCATTTCAGGTCATTATATTTTGCTGAATGCACAGTTCCTGGCTATTGTGAACCTGATTGTGTATGCAGGGGCTATCATGGTATTGTTCCTGTTTGTAATCATGTTAATGAACCTGAATGCCGATACAGAACCTAGGAAAAACTGGTGGATGAAACTGGCCGGTGTAGTGTCAGGTGGTTGTTTTCTGATGGTAATGATTTCTCTGGTAAGACAGGCAACTGAGCTTTCCGGCAAAGCTGCTTTAATGAAGACTGGTGATATTGGATTGATCAAGAATTTGGGCAAGGCATTGTTCAGTGACTTTGTTGTTCCATTTGAAATCAGCAGTGTACTTTTTTTAAGCGCCATGGTTGGTGCTGTAGTAATTGGTAAAAAAGACTAACCTATAACAACGCAATTATGCCTATACAATACTATATCTATTTTTCACTGGCTTTGTTTAGCATTGGTATTATTGGAGTCTTAACCAGACGCAATGCTATTATAGTTTTCATGTGCATAGAGTTGATGCTAAATGCAGTGAATCTGCTATTGGTTGCATTTTCCAAAATGCACCACGCAGCTGCTTTAACCAGCAATGCAGCAAGCACTGCAGGGGTAGAAGGCCAGTTGTTTGTATTCTTTATTATGGTGGTAGCTGCAGCAGAAGTGAGTGTGGGCCTTGCCATTATTGTGATGCTGTATAGAAATACGCATTCTGTAGATATTAATTTCCTGAACCGATTGAAAAACTAGCACCCGCAACTTAGTAATATGAGTAAAATTGCTTTTTTAGTCCCCTTGTTTCCCTTGCTGGGTTTCCTGATAAACGGATTAGGCAGACAGCGTCTGTCTAAATCTGCGGTAGGTATTGTTGGATCAGGTATGATCTTCCTGTCCTTTTTAACGTCCTGCTTTTTATTTGGACAGGTATATGGATTGGCAGCCAATAGCGGCGGTGCTCCTATCAACAGCGTAGTTACCTTGTTTAACTTTATACAGACTGAGGCATTTACTATTCCTTTTGCCTTTCAGGTAGATCAGTTGTCAGTTTTGTTTCTGTTAATTATTACAGGTATTGGTTTCCTGATTCACTTGTATTCTACTGCATACATGAAAGAGGAAGCGCCTCATCATTTTGCACGATACTTCGCATATTTAAATCTTTTCGTCTTCTCTATGTTGTTGCTTGTAATGGGTAGCAACTATGTTATTATGTTTATTGGATGGGAAGGTGTTGGATTGTGTTCTTATTTATTAATTGGATACTGGTTTAAGAATGGTGATTACAGCTATGCTGCCAAGAAAGCCTTCATCATGAACCGAATTGGTGACCTTGGATTCTTGTTAGCGGTATTCTGGTTGATTTTTAAACTAGGCACTGTTAATTATACAGATGTATTTGCAGGTATCAGTCAATTATCTTCTTTTGATATTACTGCTATTACCACTTTGCTGTTTGTTGGGGCAATGGGTAAGAGTGCTCAAATTCCTTTATACACCTGGTTGCCTGATGCAATGGCGGGTCCTACTCCGGTATCTGCATTAATACACGCCGCAACCATGGTAACTGCAGGTATTTACATGATTGCGAGAAGTAATATTCTTTATACCATGGCACCTGCTACACAAACATTAGTAGCCGTAATTGGATTGGCAACGGCCATATTTGCTGCAACGATTGCCTTGAAGCAAAACGATATTAAAAAAGTATTGGCTTACTCAACCGTAAGTCAGTTAGGGTATATGTTTTTGGGATTAGGCGTTGGTGCCTATACTGGAGCTGTGTTCCATGTAATGACCCATGCATTCTTTAAAGCTTTACTATTCTTGGGTGCAGGATCTGTGATTCATGCCATGCACCATGAACAGGATATCCGCAAAATGGGAAATTTAAAAAAGTACATGCCCATTACGCATATCACATTCCTATTGGCTTGTTTGGCCATTGCAGGTATTCCTCCATTCTCCGGTTTCTTCTCTAAAGATGAAATACTGGTAGCTGCGTACAGTAGTAATCCCATCTTCTATTATATAGGTGTTGGCGGTGCATTAATGACCGCGTTTTACATGTTCCGTTTGTATACCCTTACTTTCCTTGGAAACTTCCGCGGTACACATGAGCAGGAACATCATTTACATGAAAGCCCTTCTGCTATGACTGTTCCGCTAATTGTATTAGCTGTTTTATCTGTAATAGGAGGTTTCATTGGAATACCTGCTGTATTTGCAGAAAACAAACATTGGTTGGCAGGATTCTTAGCGCCCATTTTTGCAGATTCTGCTAAGCAGGCAACAGCGCATCACTTAAGTCATTCCCAAGAATATATAATGATGGGAGTAGTAACAGTATTGATTATTGCTGTCATCACTTTTGCTGTAAAGTCTTATAAGAACTATCAGCAAAATGAAGCAGAAGAATCAGGACTAGGCAAAGTGCTATTGAATAAATGGTATGTAGATGAATTGTACAATGCTATTGTAGTAAATCCGTTGAATATGCTGGCCGGTGCATTAAAAGAAGTAGTAGAAAAGTCTGGTATTGACGGATTGGTGAATGGCGTAGGGAAGTTTATTGCCTACGGTTCCAGACAAGTACGTTTGATTCAAAGCGGACAGGTAGCAAGCTATCTGTTGATTATGATTTTATCGTTGGTTGTGTTTTTTATCGTATGGTTTAATGATTCAACCATCATTGGTTTTTTAAATAAATTATTTTAATTCGTTCATCAAGTAGCTCTGCAATAATGATTACTTTATTACTCATATTAACACCGCTTGTAACAGGATTAATTGCTTTCTTTTTAAAGCAGGGAAATGCAGCAAAAAATTTTGCTTTGCTGGCTTCTGTAGCTACAGCAGCCCTTTCCTTATCTGCCGTTTTTGCACAGGGTACCCTAACTTACGATGCTAGCTGGTTAACAAGCATTGGTAGCAGAATCACTTTGAAGGCAGATGGAATGGCAAAAATGCTGACCTTATTAACAGCAGTATCTTTCCCTATAATCTTTACAGCGATATATAATAATACGTATAAACAGGCCGCTTCTTTTTATGGTTTAATGTTATTGTCTCAGGCAGGTTTGATGGGGGTGTTTTTAGCGTCTGATGCTTTGTTGTTTTACTTTTTCTGGGAACTGGCTTTAATCCCTGTATATTTCCTTTGTTCCATCTGGGGTGGAGAAAAAAGAATTGCGGTTACTTTCAAATTTTTTGTGTACACGTTTGTAGGATCATTGCTGATGCTGATTGGACTTTTGTTCATGTATTTCAGCACTGCAGATCAGTCCTTCTCATGGCAAAGTTTTCAGGCAGTTCAATTGTCTGCAAAACAGGAAACCGTTTTATTCTGGTTATTCTTTGTTGCATTTGCCATAAAGATGCCCATATTCCCATTCCATACCTGGCAGCCGGATGCTTACGAACAATCTCCAACAGCTACTACCATGGTAATGAGTGGAATCATGGTTAAAATGGGCGTTTTTGCTGTAATCAGATGGTTGTTGCCAATGTTCCCTGTTGCAGCTGCACAATCTGCCAACCTGATTATTGTCTTATCTGTAATTGGTATGATTTACGCATCGTTGATTGCTATCAGACAGGATGATATAAAACGCATGATTGCATATTCTTCTATTGCGCATATTGGTTTAATGTCTGCTGCTATGTTTACGAACAATGCAACTGCTATGGAAGGTGTGATGATTCAAATGTTCAGCCACGGTGTAAATGTAATTGGACTTTGGATTATTGCTGACTTAATAGAAAAACAATTGGGCACAACCAATATGAAAGAATTGGGCGGGCTGGCACAGAAAGCCCCGGTAATGGCAATTCTACTGGTAGTGATGGCATTGGCCAATGTAGCCCTTCCATTAACCAATGCATTTATAGGAGAGTTTTTAATGTTCAATGGCTTATTCCAGTACAATATGGTAATGGCAGCTGTTGCAGGTATTAGTATCATACTTGCAGCGGTTTACACATTGAATATGGTTCAGCGTGTTATTTACGGAAATGTGAATGCAACCACTGAAAAAGCAAGTGAAATACCTTTCAATATTCAGGTGGCACTGGTGATTATTACGTTGATGATATTGGTGTTTGGTGTATATCCTCAGCCACTATTAGATTTAACCGGAGACACTGTTTCCGCAATATTTGTAAATAAGTAAAAGAACGAGAGAGTAGTTATGAACGCAATTATATTTTCAGCAATCATGGGTGTGGTAATGATGTTTACAGGCATTTTTACCAATAAGAAACCTTTAATTACCTTGACGGCAATAGTTGCATTAGTCATACTGCTTGTGGCTAATATACTGAATAGCTATGGCATTTTTTCTATACAGGTCGACACAAAAGAACTGCTTCATTTTAATAAGATGGGCATGTTCTTTAATACATTGATTATTGCAGGCACTTTACTATTTGTTTTGTTAAGTGGATCAGAGCTGGAGAAACTAGGAAACAAAACAGCTGATTTTTATGCGCTGATTTTCTTTGTGCTTTGCGGAACTGCCATCCTTACTTCTTTCAATGGTATGCTAATGTTATTCCTTGGCATTGAAATCTTATCTATCCCATTATATATTTTAACTGGCTCCGATAAAAAGAATTTAAAAAGCAATGAAGCTTCTCTGAAGTATTTTCTGATGGGTTCTTTCACAACCGGTATCATGTTGATGGGTATTGTATTATTGTATGGAGCAACCGGTAGCTTTGGCTTGGTGGGAGTAACAAACTCTGCATTGCCACCATCTACGGGCGTTCAGTCGGCTTCTTTCTTACAAGTAGCTGGTCTTTTATTATTGTTTGCAGCCATGTCCTTTAAAGTGTCTGCAGCACCTTTCCATTTCTGGACGCCAGATGTATACGATGGGGCACCTAGTGTGTTTACTTCATTCATGTCAACTATTGTGAAAGCTGCAGGATTTTTTGCCTTCATTAAATTATTCGCTTCCAATACCAGTTTATTGGGACCAACCTGGTCAATAATCCTTTCATTTGTTATTGTAGCGACTTTATTTGCAGGAAATATCACTGCTGTATTTCAGAGAAGCATTAAGAGAATGCTAGCATACTCCAGTATTGCACAGGCAGGCTTCATGTTGTTTGCTTTGTACAGCAATAACGATTTAGGAACAGAAGGGATTATTCTATATACAGTGGCTTATTGTTTGGCCACTATCGGATTCTTTGCCATTCTGATGAAAGTGAAAGACTATACTTTCGACGGATTCAATGGACTGGCTAGCACACAACCTGTATTGGCTTTTGTAGCGACCATTTGTTTGCTTTCTTTAGCCGGTATTCCTTTAACTGCCGGATTCTTTGCCAAATACTTTATGTTGGCATCTGTGGTTAAAGCAGGTGGCCCTATCTGGTTAGTAATTGTTGCAGTATTATTTGCAGCCATCAGTGCCTATTATTATTTCAAAGTAATTCAGGCTATGTACTTCAAGGAAGGACAGCCAGAAACGGCTGAAATAGGGCAGGGATTCAAAATTGGTCTCTTATTGGTAGCCGCTGCCATTGTACTGGTTGGCGTTCTTCCTTCAATAGTGCTCAATTGCTTCTATTTTTAACCGTTCTTCATAATTGAAGGATGTGGCTGAAAAGGTTTCCGCAATACGCTGTACCTTTATTTCATGACAGTTCTCGACTCATTCAATTTAGCTTGGCGCACGGTAAAGGGTAATAAACTACGTGCCGGTATTACTATTGCTATTATTGCTTTCGGTATTATGGCATTAATAGGGATTATCACCGCCATTGAAGCCATGAACCAGAGTCTGAAGGAGAGTTTCTCTTCAATGGGGGCAAACTCATTCAGTATCCGATACAAAGACTCAAGAGCCAGAATGGGGCCTAATAATGATGAAGTCACCAAAACCAAAAGAGGACTGAAAGAGAAAAAATCCAATTTAAATAAACCACTTCGACTAGAAGAAGTGGAAAGATTCAAAGCCTTGTATAGCTTTCCCGGTGCTATGGTCAGTGTATACAGAAGAGGTCCTGGAGGACAGGAATTGCGTTATGAAGACAGAAAAACCAATCCGCAGATCTTGGTATGGGGTGGAGACGAGAATTATTTAATGGTGAATGGTTATACCATCGAGCAGGGCAGAAACCTGAATAACCTAGATGTGCAGAGTGGAAGGAATGTTTGCTTATTGGGTAGTAATGTAGCAACCCGTTTGTTTGGAGAAAGGCCTGAACGTTCTATAGACAAGATTATCAAAGTAGGCAGTACCCCTTATCGCGTAATTGGATTGCTGAAATCCAAAGGGTCAAGTGCCATGTTAAGACAGGATGATGTAATTGTAACTTCCTATTCCAATGTACGTCGTTATGCCAATATTGGTCCTACTTATCTAGTAGGGGTGAGCGTAACTGATATCAATCAATTGCCTGTAGCAACGGATGAAGCTACATCCGTATTCCGATCCATCCGAAAACTCGAGCCCAAGGAGGACAATAATTTCGTAATTGAGAAGAGCGATAAGTTTGCTGAGATGTTTATTGGATTCCTTAGTAGTATTACGGGTGCAGCCAGTGCCATTGGTTTAATCACATTGATTGGAGCAGCTATTGGTCTGATGAATATTATGTTGGTGGCAGTAAATGAAAGAACCAAGGAAGTGGGGTTAGTAAAAGCGATTGGCGGCAAAAGCAAATATGTGCGTCAGCAGTTTTTATTTGAAAGCATGATTATCAGTTTGCTGGGCGCATTGTTCGGCATTATCCTTGGAATTCTGGTAGGAAATGTTTTTGGAATTATTCTGGATACAGGTTTTGTTATACCATGGGCATGGGTATTCATTGGAATCTTTATATGCACCATTGTTGGGCTGGTAGCAGGTATATATCCTGCTATGAAAGCAGCTAAGCTTAATCCAATTGTTGCATTACGATACGAGTAGTACCGAATTAAAACGATTCAATTATAGGGGTATTATTAATGCCCTATTTTCTTCGGTCTTTCAGCTTTTCGTTGATGTAATACTTAATATCTTCTTCCTTAGGATTTTTTCTTAACCATTCGTAAGAGGGTCTGTAACGTTGCATGAATACTTGTAGTTCTTCTCCTTTGAGTCCACTGTATTTGGTAACAATTGCAGTAGAGAACCTATAGTCAACATATGCCTGCTTCTCACTGTTATTAAATATTTTAATGGCATTTCTCTTGTTCTTTTCTCTATTACTAAACCGATTTAAACTGATGCCAATGCCAGCCCCTGAATTGGCTAACTCAACTGATTTAACGGGTGGACTAACCATTTCTTCTGTAAACTCTCTGATTCTTCTTAAACTGTCCAGACTATATTGATTTACACCAGAATTTTGAACTGTAACATCATTTAGGCTTCTGCTGATAGGTTTTAAAAAAAACGTTACTGTATCACTGGCACTAATGATACCACTGTATAAAACGGTGTCAAAATAATAGCCTACTGCAGCAACGGATAGAATATCATTTTTACTTACTTCTATTTTGAACAATCCTTTTTGATTGGTGATAACCGTATTGTTATTGCGGGTATTGGTAATACTCGCCATTTCAATGGGTTCGTTAGTTATGCTGTCTTTAACATAACCCCAGATTACCTGTTGTGCATTTATTGTGTTGCTAAAAACTAAAATGACGAGAAGAATCAGTAGCTTTTTCATAGGGTAAAGATACAAATAAAAAAACCGCAGGCTATCAACCTGCGGTTTCCATTCTTTTTATTGGTAATCTTCTGTTTGATGGATTTTGAGTTCTTCAAAAAAGAAGACTTCGAATCAATAGAAGTTTTATTTAGGATCTAAAGCCTCTTTGATTCTTTCAGCTAAATCAGCTAAATGAATCTTGCTCATTTTGTCTGCAGTAGTTGCTGCAGCAGCAGAAAGTTGACCACGTAAACCAACTAGCTGTGCTCTTACAATGGCAGTAACGTCTGATTTCTTAGCGTCAATACCTGCAGAAATACCACCAAAGCTAATAGTGATACCGCCAGCTGAAGAAGGTGCAGGATTAATGATAGAAGCTAAACGATCTACATAAGCTCGCTGCAACATTCTCTTGTAAGTGTCAATCGCTTTTTTGCTACTCAATTCACTGAAAATAGTGCCCTGAACATCATTCAATAATTCCATAGCAGTGTAAGCTTTATCTGCACCGAATCTTTCTGCGCTTAATTGTAAGCGGCCTAAACGATCTGTACTAACAATGCTGTTCACTGTTCTTTCCTGCAAACTCATGATTGGGTCTGCAGAAATCGGGTTATTGAATTTATTCCACATGGCACGGTCAACCAACCATGTTGGGGTTTCAAATACATTTTTGTTGATGAATCCAACCGCTTCTTTTTGACGTGTCTTTGGAACAATTTCATAAACAGCTTCGTTTTGTTCAACTGTTTTGAAAGTTTCATACACCCCACCAATATTGGTGCTAACATGACCCACATATCTATTGAACTGACCTAGAGTCTGTCCATACATAGTAGCCAGATTTTCGTACTGATCTCCTTCTTCTTTGGTCCACTCAGGTAAACCTTTCATTACGCGCTTTAAGTTTAAAACGCCGTATTCACTGGCTTTAACAGAGTTGTCGCTCAAATCTTCACTCTGGCTTCTAGGATCAACACGATTACCACTTTCATAGGTTCCAAACCAATGACGAGGGTTTTCTTTTAAAGCAGCAGTAACCATTTTGTTGCTGTTGTTCTTTATTTCTTCTTCTGTGTTACCAGGAATATATCCATAGCCCCACTTCAATGCCCATTTGTCGTAATCTCCAATTCTTGGGTATAAACCTTTTCTGCTGATATTGTCTTCAGGTTGTGCTACGTAGTTAAAACGAGCGTAGTCCATAATAGAAGCTGTGTGTCCGTTTGCTTCTACCCACTGCTTGTCTCTTAGTTTTTCAACAGGAGTCTGGCTACTGCTTCCCATATTATGGCGAAGACCCAAAGTATGGCCTACTTCATGAGAAGATACAAAACGGATTAAATCTCCCATTAACTGATCATCGTATTTCATGCTGCGGGCTCCTGGATCGTTTGGTGCAGCCTGAACCATATACCAATCGTGCACCAACTTCATTACGTTGTGGTACCAGCCGATATGGCTTTCTAAAATTTCACCACTTCTTGGGTCGTGAACGTTAGGTCCGTATGCATTTGGGATATCAGAAGCAAAATAACGAACTACAGAAAAGCGTGCATCTTCCATGCTCATAGTAGTGTCGTTTTCTGGCCATTCCTTACCAACAATCGCATTCTTGAAACCAGCTTTTTCAAATGCAGCCTGCCAGTCGTTGATACCTGCAATCAGGTGAGAACGCCATTGCTTTGGTGTAGCAGGATCAATATAATAGATGATTTGTTTCTTGGGTTCAACCAATTCACCTCTTCTCCATTTTTCCCATTCACCATCTTTAGGTTCTAATCTCCAACGAACCGCAAAACTTACATCTTCTACCTTTTGCTGTGAATCACTATATCTAACAAAATCATCTGTAAAGAAGCCTACACGTTTGTCAGCCATTCTGCGTTGCATGGGTACTTTAGGCAATAACAACAATGAGGTGTTGATTTCCATAGTAACTGCTCCTGCATCTCTTGCGGCTGCCAAAGAAGCACCTGCAGTAGGTAAACCAGGAATAGAAGGACCTGCTGCTGCAGAGGCGCTAAAAGTTTTTACAGTTACAATTTCAGTATTGATTGGATAGGTACTGATTTTGCTGATATAAGAACGATCCTGAGCTAAAGCTGTTAAGTTATATCTTCTTTTGATATTTGGATTTATGCTAACCGCTTGGTTATCGCCACTGAAAAATGCAGAAACGTCGATTACCACTCCGGTAGAGTCCTTGCCTAATGAAGCAACTGGAAATGCTGAAGCAATCGCATTTAGGTTAGAGTTGGTTACTGCCTTATAAATGTCCTGGTTTTCTTCAGCCTTATTTACTAAAGTAACGGTTCTTAGAAACACATTGTTATTGGGGCCTTTCTCGAAAGTAATGGTTTGCTGATTGGCAATCTCTCCACCATAACCTGCACCTGCAGGAACTTTAGAAAATCTTACTACCGATAATATCTCTCTTCCGAAAAGGGAATCTGGAATTTCAAAGTAGTATTTGTCTTCCACCTTATGAACGGTGAACAAACCTGTCTTTGAAACAGCTTTAGCTGTAATTACCTCTTTATAAGGTTTTGGGCCCTGTCTCTGGGCATTGTTCATCATATTAGCCAAATTGCCCATGTTAGGTCCCTGTGCAGGAGCACCCGTTCCAGGCGTCTGGGGTGGGGTTTGTGGTCGCTGTTGAGCCACTAAACTTAGTGCCAGCATCAGCGTTGTACTGGTGAATAATAGTTTTTTCATTGTTGCAATTAGTGTTTTTTAAAAAAATGCCTATAAAGATAGGGTTGTTAACCGTCTAACAATCAAATCATATTAAGGATTGGATGAGTGGTGGAGGTTTTTAAAAAATCGGTAAAATTCATCCAAAGAAAATCAGGCTTGTGTTTGCTGCTTTAAATAAAATACCTATTTTACAACCCCTTTCCAATGCTGGTTTAAATTGTTTTAAAGAATTTCAAACAATTTGTTAAATCAGGATAATTTTCATTAGCATTGTGAAGTAATTTTTTAAACCATTAGTTATTTTTTTAAAAAATCAAAAACCATTTGAGTCATGGCTGAAACAAAACCAACCGCTGCAGTGAAAAGTGCAACTTCTACTCAACCTAAGAAGAGCAGCAACGTTATTTCATGGATTGCTCCTTTCGCAGGGGTATTAATCGGGTACATTCTTTGGAGATTCGTACTTGGAACAAACAGTAACTTCACCAATCCAGACTTGGCTGGTGGTTTCTGGCCTAACCACAAAGGACCTTTGACTGGATTAGCAAAAATGTATGAAGGTGGTATCGTTGTACCTATCTTGATTGGTAACTTCATCATTGTATTGATTTTCGTTATTGAGCGTTTACTTACTGTAATTAAAGCAACAGGTACAGCTAACAATGCTGAGTTTGTTCGCAGCGTACAGTTCCACCTTGCTAACAAAGAAGTAGACAAAGCTTTGGCTGCTTGCGATAAGCAAAAAGGTTCTGTAGGTAATGTAATGAAAGCTGGTCTTAAGAAGTACAAAGAAATGATCAGCAACACAGAATTAGAAACTGAACAAAAAGTATTGAATATCCAAAAGGAAATTGAAGAAGCAACTGCTCTTGAATTACCAATGTTAGAAAAGAACTTGGTATTCTTATCAACTATCGCTTCAGTAGCAACCCTACTAGGTTTGTTCGGAACGGTATTAGGTATGATCAAATCATTCTCTGCCCTAGGTGACGAAGGTGGTGGTGATGCTGCTCGTGAATTGTCAAAAGGTATCTCTGAAGCATTGTTCAACACTGCACTAGGTATCGGTACTTCTGCAGTAGCAATCATTTTCTATAACGTATTTACTACTCGTATCGATGGTATTACTTATGGTATTGATGAGTCTGGTTTCACTTTAACTCAAAGCTTCGCTGCTAACTACAAATAATTTGAAATTATTTGTGGAATCCGCAAAGATTTGAATCATTTATAAGTGAACAGTAAAAAACAAAACAATGGGTAGAGCCAAATTACCTCGGAAGAGTACAAATATTGACATGACGGCGATGTGCGACGTGGCCTTTCTCTTGTTGTCGTTCTTTATTTTAACGACCAAGTTTAAACCCGCAGAAGCGATTGCTGTTACTACACCCAATTCAGTTGCTTCAAAAGTAGCGCCTCAGAAAGATTATGTAATGGTAATTCTGGATAAAAGTGGTAAAGTTTTTCTTGAAATGGACGACGAGTCAAAGAAAGAAGCGATTGCCAATTCCTTGAATTCCACCAAAAATCTGGGATTGAATACAGCTGCTTTTAAAAAGTCACTATTTTTTGGAGCACCATTTGGTAGCCTTGCGTCTTTCCTGGCATTGCCTGAAGATCAGCGCAAAGGAGATAAATTACCTGGTATTCCTGTATTAGATACAGCGAACAATGAATTGGTTACCTGGATGAGAATAACCAAAGAAGTTTACATGGGCGAAAAAGAACCAGCATTCCTGTTAAAAGGAGACAATGCTGCTAAATACCCTGCATTTAAGGCGATCATTGATGCCTTCAAAAAGAATGATATTTTGAAGTTCCAGATGGTTACCAGTCCTGAAGCAGCTCCTGTAGGTACTGATCTTTGGAAATTGAATCAGAAAGGTGAAAAAATAGAAGAGTAAATAATTTATAACGAAAACTAAATTCTACCGACATGGCAGAAATGGATACCTCGGGCGGCGGTGGCCACAAAAAAGGACCCGGCGTCAAGAAAGGGAAAAAATTATCAACCAGGGTTGACTTAACACCCATGGTGGACTTAGGTTTCTTGTTGATTACCTTTTTCATCTTCACTACAACCATGAGTCAGCCAACGGCAATGAGGCTCTTTTTACCAAAAGATGCGGATAAGCCGGAAGATCAGAATAAGGCCAAGGAGTCTGGTGTTATCACCGTTTTGCTTGGTAAAGACAATAATGTCTTCTATTATGAAGGTCAGTTGGCAACAGATGGGTCTAACTTCAAATCCTCAACTTTTAAGGAGATCAGAACCGTTTTGATTGATAAAAAACGCAACACTCCTGAAAAAGATTTAGTTGTGATTATTAAACCATCCGTTGATTGTACTTACAAGAATGTAGTAGATATGTTAGATGAAATGGCAATTAATGTATTGAAAAAATACGCATTAGTGGATATTTCAGAAGGCGAAGCCGCTTTAGTAAAAATATCTGATGCTAGCGGTGGCGCAGCAGCTGGTGCATCTAACTAATATCAACAAGCAACTAATTAATAACATTTTACAATGGACGTAAATAAAATTCAATCAGCAGACATTCTCGACATCATATTTGATGGAAGAAACAAGGAGTATGGTGCTTATGATTTGCGTAAAACCTACAACAAGCGTATGATTAAGGCTTTAGTAGGGACTATTATAATCATATTGCTTGCCGTGCTTGGCAACCTACTTGCCAATTCTTCCTCAGGTTCGAAGACAGAATTAATAGTGCAGGATGTGTCGTTGGAAAACGTGCAGCAGGAAGAGAAAAAACCTGAACCGCCACCACCACCGCCACCACCAAAGCAAGAACCTCCGAAAGTGGAAATCACGAAGTTCACTCCTCCAAAAATTGTAAAAGATGAGGAAGTGAAAGAAGAAGATGAAATTAAAGAGGTTGAAAAATTAGAAGACACCAAGATTGGTACAATCAATCAGGAAGGTGCGAAGGACGAAGGTATCGTTGCTCCTCCTGTTGAATCTGGTACTGGTGTGGTAGAAGCTCCTAAAAAAGAAGAAGATTACGATAAAATTTTCACAGTGGTGCAAATCCCTGCGGAATTCCCTGGTGGTTTGCCTGCATGGGCTAAGTACCTGGAGCGTAACCTGAACAGAGATTTACCAGTTGAAAATGGTGCACCTCCGGGAAAATACACTGTGGTTGTTTCTTTTATTGTGGCTAAGGATGGTTCAATCAGTGATGTAGTTGCTGAAAACGATCCGGGTTATGGTACTAAGAACGAAGCGGTTCGTGTAATTACGAGAGGTCCTAAATGGAAGCCTGCGGTACAGAATGGTAGAAACGTAATCTATCGTCACAAGCAGAGCATTACATTCATGGTTTCTGAAGAGTAATCTTAACACAATGAATATAAAGGCCCCGATTTTAAAAGAGTCGGGGCTTTTGCTTTCTATACCCTTACTACCCTTATGCGTATTTTATGTAGGGGGCTAAAAGCCGTAACTTTACTGTATGAATATGCAATTAAAAGGCTGGGATGATACCATTGTAGCGTTGGCAACTGCTCCAGGCATTGGAGCCATTGGCGTTATCAGGGTTAGTGGGCCAGCTACATTTACGGTCATCAATACTTTGTTTCCATCCAAAGATTTATTGAAGCAAACTTCCCATACCCTTCATGTTGGTTTACTGAAAGACGGGGATACCATTATAGATGAAGTAGTGCTTTCTATATACAAAGGCCCTAAATCCTATACAGGGGAAGATGTTATTGAAATAAGTTGTCATGGTTCGCCCTATATACAAGAACAAATAATACAGGCCATAACCTCCAAAGGAATCCGTTTAGCGAAACCAGGAGAGTTTACACAAAGGGCTTTTTTAAAAGGCAAAATGGATCTGGCTCAAGCAGAAGCGGTGGCTGATTTAATTGCAAGTAATACGGAAGCCAGCAAGCGGGCAGCTTTGCATACCATGCGTGGGGGCTTCTCTTCTGATTTATCGCAATTAAGAGAAACGCTGATTCGTTTTTCTGCTTTAATTGAATTAGAACTAGACTTTTCGCAAGAAGATGTGGAGTTTGCTGATAGATCTGCATTTGCTGAATTAATAGCGCAATTGAAAAAGGCAACTCAGCAATTAATTGCTTCTTTCAAGCTGGGTAATGTAATCAAGAATGGTGTTCAGGTGGCAATTATAGGCAAACCTAATGCGGGCAAATCAACTTTGCTTAATACATTATTAAATGAGAACCGTGCCATTGTTAGTGATATCGCAGGAACCACGCGTGATACCATTGAAGAAGTATTAAATATAGACGGCGTTTTATTTAGATTGATTGACACTGCCGGAATACGCGAACACACTGCGGATGCAATTGAGCAGATTGGTGTAAGTAAGAGCAAGGAAAAAATGCGTGCAGCTGAATTAGTGATATATCTCTATGATGTGTTAACAACAACAGCGGATGAGCTTAGTAAAGTCGTGGCTGAGTTTGACGAAGAAAAAATTCAATATATATTAGTTGGGAACAAAGCCGACCTCGCTTCTAAGGAACAACTGAAATACTTTGAGCAATTTTCAAATCAGTTATTTATTTCAGCAAAGAATAATGAACTAATAGAAGCATTGAAAAAAGAACTGGTGAATAAAACCATCCATGGAAATATTCATGCAGAGTCTACCATTGTAACCAATGCCCGACACAATGCAGCATTGGTGGCTTTGCTACAATCGATTGAAGAAGTAGAAAATGGCCTGCAGAACAGAGTGCCTGGTGATTTACTCGCCCTGGATATAAGACAGTGTTTGCATCATTTGGGAACTATCACAGGTACCATTACGCACGAAGATCAGTTAGATTATATATTTAGTAAGTTTTGTATTGGTAAGTAACACATGTTTACAAAATTCATTCAACACTTCAATAGTAAAGTACCTTTAACAGAGAGTGAGCAAGAATTGTTGCAGTCATATCTTGTATATAAGAAGTATCGCAGAAAACAGTATCTATTGCATGCTGGCGATATCTGCCAATCTTTTGCTTTTATTGAAAAAGGGGCAATGAAATCTTATACCTTAGACGAACAAGGGGTAGAACATATTATTCAATTTGGAGTTGAGGGGTGGATTATATCAGATTTGTATTCATTTTTAACAGGAGAGCCAGCTACATATAATATAGATGCAGTAGAAGATACGGAAATAACGCTGATTAGTAAAAATGCTCATGACAGGCTTTTGCTTAGTATGCCTAAATATGAAACATATACCAGACTCAATTTTGAGGGGGCTTATATTGCAATGCAAAGACGACTTACTTCTATGATTAGCTTATCATTGGAAGAGCGGTATGAAAAATTTAGAATAGAGTATCCCGCTTTACTGCAGCGATTCCCTCAGCACATGATAGCGTCTTATATGGGATTAACTCCAGAAACTTTAAGTAGAATAAGGAAAAGGATAGCCGATAAATAAGGAAATCATTGATTTATATCAATCCTTTTTATTGCCTGAAGTCATTGTAGCCTCATATGATACCTAATTAATTTTGCTATAGAAATTAAAGCGGTATCATATGGAAAATGCGAATGTCAATCCTATGCAATGTAACCCCATTACAGGTCTTTGTGAAATGCCATCTTCAAGCATAAATGGCCAACTTGAGCAAATAACTTTGGAAAGCACAAAGCAAAGGGGTTCTATTCAGGAGAAGCCAATAAAATTATTGTATTTTACTGATCCCATATGTTCTTCTTGCTGGGGTATTGAACCTCAGTTGCGTAAATTAAAAGCTGAATATGGAAACTACTTAAATATAGAATATAGAATGGGTGGTTTATTGAAAAGCTGGGATAGTTATGGGGGCAAGGATGTAAATGGTCCTGCAAGTGTAGCTGCGCATTGGGATGACGCAAGCAAATACTATAATATGCCAATAGATGGTTCTTTATGGTTGGAAGATCCTTTGTATTCTTCTTATCCACCTTCCATTGCATTTAAAGCAGCTCAAATGCAAGACTTGGCTAAGGCACAATCATTTCTTCGCAGAATCAAAGAAATGGTTTTTATTGAAAAGAAGAATATTGCCAAATGGAATTTTATAAAACAAGCGGCTATGGATGTTGACTTAGAGCTGGGGCAGTTTGAAATAGATTATAATGGTGAAGCCAAAGACCTGTTTGCTGATGATCTTGCAAAAGCAAAAGAGTGGGGAGTTCGTGGCTTCCCGACTATTTATTTTTTAGATAAAGAACAAAATCAACTTAATGTATATGGAAGTAAACCTTACGAAGTATATGAACAAACATTGTTAAAATTATTACATGGTATAATAGTAAAAAATTTACCCAGTAGCCCATTACATATATTTCAGCAATTTCCTTCAGTCGCTTTACAGGAATATGCTCTTTATTATTCCCTTGACTTGTCTAAAGCAATGGCTGAATTAGAAAGAATGGAATCAAATCAACAAATTAGAAAATACAGTTCCAGGGCGGGTATAATTTGGTATAAAAATGAAAAGGAAATTGAGTGAAACGAACGACATTTATTCAATCATTATTATTAACAACGGCGGGTATGACAACACTATCACAATTCAAAAGTTTTACTCAGGGATTGCCACAAAATGACTATTTGATGCCAGTATTATTTATTGGGCATGGTTCTCCTATGAATGGAATAGAAGATACTGAGTTCAGTAGAGGCTGGAAAAAAATGGCTTCAGAAATTCCTACACCTGCCGCTGTATTGGTTGTTTCTGCGCATTGGTTTACGCGTGGCACACAAATTACCGCTATGGATTTTCCTAAAACCATTCACGATTTCGGTGGATTTCCTCAGGCGCTATTTGATGTTCAGTATAATGCACCAGGTAACCCAGCTTTAGCTAGGGAAACGGCATCTATGATTGTATCTACACAAGTTGAGCTAGATCACGACTGGGGACTGGATCATGGTACCTGGACTGTAGTAAGGCATATGTATCCAGAAGCCAATATTCCTGTTTTGCAGTTAAGCATTGACTATACAAAGGGCCCGCAGTTCCACTATGATTTAGCAAAGGAATTATATTCCCTGAGAAAGAAAGGAGTTTTGATTATTGGTAGTGGAAATATGGTACACAATTTAAGAATGGTAGCCTGGGATAAACTGAATGAAGATCAATATGGATATGATTGGGCCATTCAAATCAATAGCCAGTTTAAATCATTCATTAAATCCAGAGACCATGCTCCCTTAATTAATTATACCCAATTGGGGAGAGAAGCTTTATTAGCTATTCCTACTCCTGAGCATTATTTACCATTAATGTACACATTAGGCGTAGGTACAAGCAAGGATCAAATTTCTTTTTTCAATGACAAAGCAGTAGGAGGATCATTAACCATGACCTCGGTTAAAATTGGATAAAGAATAGGATTTAAGTTTTCAAAAGTCAATCATATTTGCTTTAACCATTCAAAATTCCATTTATTGAATGTTAAAGTTTGGCTTGTAGTGAAATAAAAAATGTTCTTCCATCACCTGGTAATGCACCCGGACCTGGATAACCACCTGCTCTTCTGGTAAAATATCTTGTGTCAAATAGATTGTTTAGCCCTCCTTTAATATTGAATTTATTATTCATCTTATAGGTCAGGGTAATATCTGTGATATCATAGGCAGGAATCAAACCATTATTTCCATTGGCCGTTGGAGTAACAGTATTGTTAGCATCACTGTACACTTGTCCAACATGACTGTATTGCCAGGTAATCAACCATTTATTATAGCCTACGGTAACACCAGCTCTGATGATATGCTCGGGTGCATTTTCAACACGCTTCCCTTTGGTATTGGCATCTTTATGATTACCACTATATCTGGCATCTGTAAAACCATACGAACTAAAAATAATCAGGTCAAAAACAGTTGGGGCTTTAAAAGCCCTTGCAGGATTAAACTCTAGATAGCTTTCAATTCCCTTACTAGTGCTAGCTCCAACATTGGTAATTAATCTGCTGCTTGTCCCATTAGGGGTGATCACTCCCACCCGATTATTATATTGTAAAACAAATCCACTGATGTCAAACTGTAAAAAGTTTTTAACTTTTCCTCTAAATCCAATATCAAAATTATATCCCTTTGAATCTTTTAAATCAGGATCCACGATATCGGTTGTAGGAGGAGCCTGTAAATTGGCAAACTGGATAGGTCGATATGCCTGAGAATAGTTTGCGTAAAATTCTGTTGTTGGGGTTACATGATATTCTGCACCCAAACCCGCTAAAAGAAAACCTCTGTTCCTTGTAATGTTTTGTAAGAGAATTTCATTTCCGTTATTGGCAAACCCATTTCTTCCACTTGCTGAACCTTGTATCCATTCGTAACGAATACCTGGAATTACAATTAATTTATCATTGATGCGAAAAATATTTTCTGCAAAGGCAGCAATATTATTTGATTTGAATACAATATCTCTGGGATGCTTTCCACTTATGCTAATGTCGTAATTAGTTCCAGTTGAGCCTGCTCCATCAGATTGTCTGCTTGTGCTTCCTGTATATAATCGAATTCCAGCAGATACATTATGTTGCCTGTTGCCTAATGAGTAGCTAGTCAAAATACGGCTCTCTAACCCATAATTTCTATATTGATCCAAACTTACTGTTCTGCTATTATAATTACCCGTTAAGCTATTGATGGTATCTCTTATAGTAATAGGCAGCATAAAACCAACGCTATTTCTGTTGCCAATGGTTGCAAATAGTTTTGTATTCCATCTTGTATGCTGATTGATTTCGTAATTCGCAATTAAAGCAGGAGTGGTCCAGGTAATATCAAACCAATTCCTACTCCTCCAACTTTGTTGCGCATTTTGAGTGATTTGAACATCTGTTAATCCGCCAGGCTGTTGTGAGCGCATGTTCGAATGCATGATTTCGGTAGTCAAAGAGAACTTATTGGTAAAGTGGTAGGTAAGGGTCCCATATCCGGAATTGGTGTAGAAACGACTATTGTGTCTCCAACCATTGCCTTCTCTGTGATCAAAGAAACTGTAATAATGCACTTTTCCTTTTTTGCCTCCAATAGCATTGTAAGAGTTGAAGAGCCCATTACTACCTACACTCTGCTGGGTTTCTAACTCAATAGGTTTATTGATTTCACTTCCATTGCGTAATATATAGTTAATCAGTCCACCAAATTGCGGTCCGTATTGCAAAGATCCTTGCCCCCTCACCACTTCAATTCTTTGTACTGCTTGTAGTTGCGGGTTATAGTATGCTTCTGGATAACCATAAGGATCGGCAGCAATATCATATCCATTTTGCCTTACATTAAATTCCCAGCTTCTATTAGGACTTAACCCTCTTGCTGCAATTCCTATTTGAATGCCACTAGGGTCACTTTCCCATACATGTATACCGGGTATTTTGGCCATCACCTGGCGCATAGTATTGTTTACCACATTTCCCTGTACATTGTCCATTACAATTAAAGCATTTTTCTTACCTGCATAAATATTGGTCCCAACAATTTCAGGCATTTGCTGATAATCACTTTTACTGTTCCTTCCAACTACTGTTATGTCAGGCAAATTCTTTGTATTGAATGTATCTGTTAAGGAAGTAGACGTTTGTCCATTTAAAACGAATGTGAAAAACATCAATGCTAACACTGCCAATTCTCTCATTTCTATATTTTTAGCTGCGAAATTCAGTTATCCATATTTCTATGACTTATTAAATCGGGAATTCAGTTTATAGAATCGGGAAAACTTACTTATTCTATTTAAAAGGAAAATAGCTCATCCCTTTTTAAAAGCAAATGCGAGGGTGTTTGAGTAAGAAGCATAGTTAAATGGGTCAATTGTAAGGCAGTATGAGTCAAAATCAAGGGAGTAATGGTTCATACTATGCTTCTTTACCCATCTCCCTTTTCATAAACCTTAAATTAGAAATACGATTGTTTATGTATTAATAATAAATCATATGAATTTCAGTCACAGAACCTTGTCTGCAACCTTTGCTATTGTAATGATGTTGTCATGCAAAAAAGGGGTAGAGTCGGGTACTTCAACGCCTTCTACTCCCACTACACCCCCAACCATACCCTCACAAGAGAATTATTCTGGAAATTATTTGACCATTTCTTCAGCAGAAAATCTAGTGTCGCCTTGGTCTGAACTTAGGGCAGATACAGTGTATGCCGATTATAATTTATCTTCTGGACTAGTAAGAAAAATCCCAACTGGATTTGATGACAAAATCGTTTCTTTCTATCTACCTAAAAACTATATGGCTGTGTTTGCTGAAAATGCTGATGGAACAGGCGAATCGGCAACATTTGTGGCTTTGGATAGCGCTATTAAAGCAAATTTGCCCACTCGTTTGCGCAACAATATTTCTTATATCCGCTACATTGCTATCAATAATCCAGATAAAAAAGGGACGGGCTCTACAAATGCTATTGCAGTTCAAAATTTTGCAACAAAATGGTACTATGGTTGGAGTATTGATAAATCTTCGTTTACCAATCAACAGTTTGTGCCAATGACCTGGGGTAAGGGAACCTGTACTGATCCACAAGCCAAGTACCTCATTGAAAGAAATGATGTAGACCATTTACTGTCTTTTAATGAACCAGACAATGCAGATCAGTCCAATGTACCAGTTGATACAGCCATTAATAGATATAAGATAATGATGAAAACAGGTCTTAGATTAGGTACTCCTGTTACCACGCAAGATCAGGCTTTCGGCTCAGGAAAATGGTTGACTAATTTTATGACTAAAGCACAGTCACAAAAATTAAGAATTGATTATATCGCAGTGCATTGGTACGATTGGGGAAATCAAACAAATAATGCTGCTACAGATTCACTAACAGCTGAACGTGTTTTTACAAGATTTACTAATTACATTAATAATGTGCGTTTGGCTTATCCAAATTTGCCAATTTGGGTAACTGAATACAATGCGAATATTAATCGTACATCTGAAACGGTGCATAAATATTTCATGAAACTCAGTACAGATTGGATGAACGCACAAACATATATTGAACGATATGCTTATTTCTTTCCCAATCCACTTCCTGCTGTAAATACAGATAACAGTTTAACCAATGCAGCTTCTTATTGGAAGAGCTTGCCAACAACTAAATCTCTTTCTGGTAATATTACTGGGGATGCGATACTGATTAAATAAAAAAAACTCCAGGATTTCCTGGAGTTTTTTTTTGCTATTTAATGATTGAATTCCTGCTATTCAATAAGTAAATTCCCGCGATTCAATTTAGATTTATTCATTTTATCAGGGGGATAATTATTTATTGAATAATGATTTTCCTTGAAATGCTTACAGTTCCCTGTCTAGCAGAAATAATATACATTCCTTTTTCAAAACCTTTGTTAATCTTCACCTGATTCGTGCCATTTAGCGTATAAGGTTGAGCAAATACTGCTCTACCACTTATATCGTTAACTTGGATCAAAACATTCCCTTGTTTGGTAATAGAGCTTGGTAAGCTAACAGTAATTGCTGTGTTGGCCTGAACAGGATTTGGATATACAGATAGTTCTTTATTTATACTAGTCTCAACTATCAGACTGTTGATTGCTGCTGTGGGCACTATTGCATTTTCTGCTGGTGCTTGTACAATTTCTCTGATGACAATTCTATCAATCATAGGCGCATCTGTTCCTGCAGGTCTGAGCAATAAATTGTTATTGCCCAATTCAAAATCTACTTCAATGGTTTTTATTTTAACAGATGGGTTTGGCTCAAAGCACCAGTTGCCAGATGGGTCAACGCTGATAGTGGTAAGGCTTTGGCCATTTAAAGAATAGCGTAAGTTTCTACTCACTTTCGAAATATAATAAATATCAATAGCATATCGCTTGGCACTCTGTGCAAGCAGATTATTGAATCTAATACCATTTGAAACATTGGCAAACATATTTACAAAAGCACCATTCGAAGAAACAGAACATGTGGTTGTGGCAGG
>Ga0208492_1000111_pt1 | contig 83333 bp, 67 predicted proteins | sample Subbioar_CSW14AB_FD_184820 | JGI IMG/M metagenome (GOLD analysis project Ga0208492, IMG submission 184820) | Serpentinite rock and fluid subsurface biosphere microbial communities from McLaughlin Reserve, California, USA - CR12Mar_CSW14AB (SPAdes) | ecosystem: Environmental > Terrestrial > Deep...
CTTCGCGCCGAACCAGCCTCTGCATCCGATGAACAAGGACAATCCACACTACGACCAGCTCTGCGCCTACACAGTGAGGAGAGGCATTGCGCACGGATCGGCAGACAAATCTCGACCTCCGAGCCTCTGTGCCTCCCTGTGAATTCTCGCGCTCGTTTTCACGCCCTTGGGGTGAGCGGCGGAGCGCTCGGTCGACTCCGTGGTGAGTTTCTCTCACTGACTCGGCCGCAAAAACGTCGCAGTCCGAGAGCGGCCTGTGCCTGCTCTCGGACTGACGACTGACGACTGATGACTGACGACTTGGTCAGAACGCGAACCGGATGAAGATCGCTGCGCGCGGCAGGATGAACGTGCCGATCGCGCTCTCGGGCGTGGCGTTGGGCTGCGGGACGAAGCCGATGGCCTTGCGCGGCGCCGCGGGATCCGTCGAGGGGACCGCCGGCTGGGTGTCCTTGCTGGTCGCCTGCGGCGTCTGGACGATCTTGGGGCGGACGTCGGCGATGCCGATCATCGCGCCGAGCGAGAAGCCCACCTGCAGCGAGTCGGTGATCGGGAACGCGATGCGGATCTCGGGGGTGAAGAACGGAATGGTCTTCTTCTCGGTCCCGCTCGTGGGAAGCATCGGGCGGGGGTTCGGATCGTCGCGCGTCTCGGCCGACGAGCAGGTCGCCGAGCCGGTCGGCGAATCGAGGACGAGACAGGGCGTGGTGCCACCGCGGCGATCACGCACCGTCGCGCCGAGGATGAGACCGCCGGTGACCGCGCCGTAGATCGCCACCGGCTTGCGGAGGAAGCGATACGAAGCGCCGACGCCGGCCATGAAGCCCGCCATCGACCACTCGTCGGTGATGTCGACGTTCACTGGGATCTGCTGCTCGCCGAGGAGGCGGGTCTTGCGCGCGACCTTCGAGGTCACGTACGCGTAGCCGAGATCGAGCTCGATCGAGAGGCCCGGGGCGAGCTCGTAGCCGGCGCGTGCGCCGCCGACGAACCCGACCGGCTTGCTGCGCTCGTAGCAGTTGGTGTTCGCGTTCGAGCAGCTCTTCTCGTAGTCGCTGCCGAAGCCGAAGAGGCCGTACACACCCGCGCCGAACAGACCGACCGAGATCGGACGGGTGCGGCCCTGGCTCCAGAACGGGCTGTTCTCGTCGCGATCGAGGGCGGCCTTGAAGTTCACCTTGCCGGCGGCGGTGGCCTCGAAGGTCTTGGAGAAGCGGAAGTAACCCTCGCTCGACGCGTCGACCTTGTGCGAGCCGACACGGAGGCGACCTTCCCACGTGCCCTGACCGACGGGGACGCCGTCGAGCACGATGGCCGCGCCGACGGGATCGGTCTCGATGCGCGCCTCGCCACCGAGCTCTTCGAGCTTGAGGCGAAGGGTGAAGGTCTGGTCGACCTGCACGTTGACCGGCGACGGCTGCGTGCCGAGGTTGCCCGGACCCTTGAGGGCGACCCAGTGCGCGCCGGGGCCGATCTTCTCGGAGTACGGGGTCTTGCCCGTCTTTCCCTTGGGGGCGCCGTCGATGATGATCTCGGCCTCTGCGCCGGTCTCTTCGATGACCTGGAGGGTACCGGAGCGCGCGAGGACCTCGAGCTTCGCGGGGATCGTCACCGTCTGCTTGCCGAGGACGGCCTGCGTGGTCTCGAAGGGGACGTAGCCCTCTTTGAGCACGCGGACGGTGTGGGTGCCCTGACCGACGCGAATCGGACCGAGCGGCGTCGTGCCGCGCGGCCGGCTGTCGATGACCACCTGCGCGCCGGCGACGTCCGTCGAGATGACGATGAAGCCGGTGATGTTCTTCAAGTCGGCGATGGCCTTGTTCACCGACTCGGCGTCGGCCGGCGGGAGCGAGCTGCCGAACTCCTTGACCAACAGCTCGTACTCGTCGAGCGCCTCGGCGAATCGACCGAGCTGGCGGAGACAGACGGCGGCGTTCTTCCGCGCGTTACGCGTCGGGAACATCTGCAGCGACGCCTTGAACTCGACGAGCGCGGCGTCCCACTGCTCCTCCTGCATCAGGCTCACGCCCTTGAGGAAGTGCTCCTTGGCCTCTTCCTTGGCCTTGGCGATGTCCTCGGGGCTGCCCGATGCGGCGCCTGCCGGGGCGGCAGACGGGGTGGCAGACGCCGATGCGGCGCCGCCCGCTTGGGCGAGCACGGTGACCGCAGGGGCGGCCGCAACGACGAACGGTGCGGCGAGGGCGCAGACGACGACGGAGGCGAAGACGGACTTGGAGCGGCGCATCGAAGGACCCTTGGTCCGCCCGTGAGACGGTCGGCGGAGCGCCCGTGAGCCTACTCGAAAAGTGCACGCAAGGGGTGTCGATCCGCGCGGTCCCGGAGTGCTAACGAGCCGGGGACACCAGGGTCACGAGAGCCGATTCGAGCTCTGCGAACGAGAACGGTTTGCGCAGTACGGGCGCACCCGAGGCCTCGACGCCCTCGTCGATCGTGCGCGAGATGGAGCCACCGGTGATGAGCAACACCCGCGGCGCGAGGCCCGGCCAGTGCGCGCGGATGGTGGCGAGCACCTCGAGCCCGGTGCGCTCCGGCATCACCACGTCGCAGACGATGGCGTCGAAGCGAGCATCCTCCGACAACACGGCGGCCGCCTCGTCGTGCGATGCGGCGGTACGTACCTCGTGACGCGTCGCCAGCAATCGCGCGAGCGCGTTGCGAACGGCAGGATCGTCGTCGATGAGGAGTATCCGCACTCCAGGGTCCAATAGTCCACGGAACGTCAGGCGCAAAGAGCTCGTTCTCGGGTTGGCTCGTCGTCGTCGTCGTCGTTCGCACGGTCGGGACGGACCGCCGAGGCAATGCTCGGGGCGACCACAATTCCCAGCGATTTTCGCAGTGAGTGATGTGCATCGCTCACCGAAAAACGGACGAGCTCTTTCACCTTTTCCGTCGGCGACAGGTCGCCCGCCACGACTGGCTCCTGCCGAAGGATCTTGGCGGCCACCGAGAGGTCTCCGCAGAGGAGCAGGCCTGCGCGTACACCGGTCAGCTCCGAGCGCTGCAGCCACCGCGTGACGTCGCCGTCGGCGTGGAGGTCGAAGAAGCTCGCGGCCGCATGGCGCAGCCGCTCGCGCTCCTCGGGCCCGAGCTCGCGAGACATGGCGTCGCTCGCGCGCCTCACCTGTTCGGGCCGCCCCTGCTCGGGCCTCACGACGTGCAGCGCTGCGGCGAGCAAGGTCGAGAGCTCGCTCACCGAGGGGCACACCGAGCGGACGGCGTGCTCGCCCTGATGTGCGACGAGGTGCTTGCCGAACACGAACATCAGCTCGGGCACCGAGAACCCCGAGAGCAGCGTCGATCCGAGCAAGCTCGCTGGAGGCTCGGTCGGCAGCGCGACCACCGAGCCCATCACGTCGGGTCGCACGAACAACTGCGGCGCCGTGAGCCCGAGCACGTTGGCCGCGCCGAAGAACGCCTTCGCGGCGAGACTCCGGGTGCTCGCGGCGTCCTCGCGGGTCCCGAGACCTCCAGGAGCCGGGGGGCGTTCGCGTTGCCTCGCCGCCCTCGCTGCGCGCGCGATCACCTCGAACACGCCTCCGATCGCTCGATCGAGCTCCGGGTGCGCGAGATCGCGCAGCCAGGCGCCCAGGCCCAGTCGAGCCTTGAACTCCGGGGCCCCGCGCGGACGCAGCTCGCTGAAACACGCGCGCTGGTCGGCATCGGCGCCGTGGAGGAAGACCAAGGCTGCGGCCACGGAGTACGCGCGATCGAGCTCCCCCATGCGCGCGTAGAGCCCGTAGAGCGCGCGGTGCAGCGCCGGCTCCAGCGGGTCGCGGGCGATCGCCTGCTGCAGCTCGTCGATCGCGAGATCGGTGCGATCGGTCGCGACGCACAGCTCGGCGACGATGCGTCGCTGATCGGAGTTCTCGGGGCGAAGCCGGGACTTGGTGCGTGCGATGGCTTCGAGCAGCGAGACGCGGTTGGGATCGAGATCGAGCGCGCAGCGGAAGGCATCGAGCGCGCGCTCGGGGACGTCGAGCTCCTCGAGGAGGACGCGCGCCATCGAAGAGAAGCTCGAGATTCTCACCTCGGTGTCGTCGACCGCGTCGATGTGCCGTTCGTACGCGTACACCGCCGCGTCCCACAGCCGGAGCTTGGCGTAGCAACGCTCGAGCGCGCGCCAGGCGTCGTCGCGAGACGGATCGAGCTCGAGGACCTGCTCGAGGCGCCGGGCCGCGCGATCCGGATCGAGGTCCTCGTCTTCGTGCAGGCGCGCGAGGCGCACGAGCAGCTCGGCGCGTTCGCCCACGGTCTCCGTCCGCTCGAGGCGCTCTTCGAGGATGGTGATCAGGCGTGCCCAGCGGCGGCTCTCCACGCACCGCGCGTCGAGCGCGCGGAGCACCGCGAGATCGTCGGGATCGAGCGCGTGCGCGTCCTCGAGCAGCTCGTGCGCTCGGCTCTCGCCGCCGACGAGCTGCCCGTGCAGCGCGGCGAGGCGGATCCGCATGGGATTGAGGGCGACCGACTCTTGCTCCCGCACCCGTTGCTCGAAGAACGCGATCAGGTCGTAGATCCCTCCACGCGCGAGGAGCAGTCTCTCGAGCGACTCGGCGGCGACGGTGTGGGTCGGATCGAGCTCGAGGATTCGCCTCAGCACCGGCGCGCTCCCGGCGAGGGCACCCGAGGCGATCGAGACACGGGCGAGTGTCTCGAGCACCCGCACGTCGTTGGGCGCGAGCTCGCGCGCCTGCTCCAGGTACGGCAGGCCCCAGGCCGGCTTTCCCAGCTCCTCTCCGTACCAGCGCCCGATGTGGGTCAACAGCGCGACGCGCGGTGCAGAGCCCAGCCCATCGTCGCGCAGCCAGTCGTTCGCGGTGACCAACACGTCGCCGAAGCGATCGTTCCATCGGGCGAGCGCCTCGAGCTCGCGGACCGACTCGTCGTCGGACGGATCTTCGCGGAGCGCATCGAGCAGCACCTCGAACGCGCCAGCGTCGTCGTCGAAGTGCTCTCTCAGGATCTCGGCGATGGCGCGGAGGAGCGCGGCGCGCTCGCGCGGGTCGTGGATGGCGTCGAAACGCTTGGCGTGCAACTCGGCGAGCTCCGCATGGCGGCCCCCGCGCGCGTACAGCCCGGCGAGGGCCTCGTGCGCCTCGGCGTCGTCTGGGAACTCGTCGACCAACCTCTGCAAGACGGCCTCTCGTTGCAGATCGTCTGCATTGTGCGGACCGGACTCGGGTTGCGCGAGCGATTGCGCAAGTCGCGCAGGCTCGTCGGAGCTCTCGATTGCGCACGCACGACGAATTGCCGTGGATTCACGAGAGAGGTCGTCGCCCATGCCCTCGACTCAGCAAGGGGCGATCCCACAATCCGCACGTAATACGATGGTTTCCGCTGTCATCTGGCCGTTTCTGCGCGGGCGTGGTCGACGCGCGCACATGGCTCAAGAGCCGTCGTCGGAGAGCTCCCCCGGACTGAAGTCCGGGGCACCGACAACAAGACGAAGCCCTCCGGGCTGGGGAAGGTTCGAACGAGGAGGTTCAGTCCTTCGTTCACGGAACGCGATTCGCTGATCGGCACGATATTCCGCACGTGCGACGCGAAGTTCAGTTTGCGGCGACAACCTCGGGCCAGCCCAGCGAGTCGGTGAGTCCGAAGGACTTGAGGTCAGCTGTCGGTGCCCCGGACTTCAGTCCGGGGGGATTTTCCGACAGTTCTTCACTGCGCGTCGTACGCGCAGCGGAAACCGACCCAATCGTGGCGCGAGCCCTCGGCGAGAACGCGTCGCCAGCGCGGCCGTAGCGAGGTGGCATCGAGCTCGCGGAACGAAGCGCCGCGCACCGCGACACTGCCGGGAGGCGCGCCGTCGTCAACCCACTCCGCGACGTTGCCGGCGAGGTCGTGAATGCCGGCTTCCGTCTTGCCCCACGGTCGCGCGCCCGCGGTGTCGGGCCCGACGGCGCCGTGCGCGCACCGACCGTCGAGCGCGAACGCGGCACGGAGGCACAACGCATCGGGATCGCCCCACGGGTAGCGCTTCTCGACCTCGCCGATGGCGGCCCGCAGCCACTCCGCGTCGCTCGGCAGTCGCCCGCCCGCGAACCGACAGAACCCGCGCGCCTCCTCGCGCGAGACCCCCGAGACGGCCTGGCCGGGATCTCCCGGGGCCGAGGCCGGGCACGCATGGGCGGCGACACAACCGGCCCAATCGCGCCAGGTGACCTCGTACGCGTCGATCGCGAACGCGTTGGTCTTGGCCACCTCGCCAGCGCCGACCGTCGTGTCCGGCGGGCGCCAGGATGACTCGCCGGCCCCGAGAACGACGCGCCGCCGCGGGGCCACGCACCCGTCGGGGCGAAGCTCGAGCCCGTCTCCGCAGCGGCTGGGGGTCCCGACGCACCGGCCAGACTCCAGCCGTTGACCCTCGCCGCAGCAACGGGCTCCCAGCGGGATCATTCCGTCCGGGCAGCGTGGGAGGTCGCGCTGGCTCTGGGCGAGAACGACCAGGAACGTGGCCACCGCCAGGCCCAAGAACCAGCCGCCGGCTTGGTCGAGCACGGAAGGGGCGAGCATCCGGAGGGCGGGTACAGCGGCTGGCGGACGGGTGGAAGCCACCGACCGAATCGGTGCATCAGACCCCTACTCGCTCGCTGGCGGTTGACCCGCCCGCGCCGCGAGCCGAAAACGAGCATTCCCCATTGCTCGAGGCCCATTGCTAGTGGAGTGAAGACCCGATGGCGAGCCCGAACGTCGTCTCTGTCAACGACCTGAATTTCCAGCGTGAAGTGCTCGAGAGCGACAAGCCCGTCCTCCTCGACTTCACCGCGACCTGGTGCGGCCCCTGCCGCGCCATCGCGCCGATGATCGACGAGCTCGCGAACGAGTCCGTCGGTACCTACAAGGTGGCGAAGCTCGACATCGACGAGGCGCCGGCGACGGCCGCCAAGTTCGGCATTCGTGGCGTCCCCACGCTGCTCGCGTTCAAGAGCGGCAAAGAGATCGCGCGGCACGTCGGCGCCAACACGTCGAAGGCCAAGCTCAAGGCGATGCTCACCGGCGGCGCGGACTGATCCTACCTGAGCGCGAGGTCCCACGTCGCGCCCAGACCCAGTCCGTAGAACGAGTGCGAGGCGGTCTGATCGATCGCCTCGTCCTTGTTTTGTGCGGAGTCTTTCGCGTCTTCGTAGGTGAACGACGAGTAGGAGCCAGTCGTGATCCACCCGAAGGCGACCAGCGTCAGCGTGGGCATCAGCTTGTACGCGACGCCGAGCTTCAGGCCGAGCTCCCCGCCGCTGAACGTCGCCTTCTCGCCGGCGGCGCGGTCGTCGTATCGCGTCGTGCGAAGGCCGACGGAGACATCGCCGTAGCCGCCCAAGGTGCCGTTCGGGTGGGTGAGCAGGCTGAAGCCGAGGCCGTACGCATCGGTCGACCCGGAGAAGTCGCTCGACTCCTGCGAGTGACCGCTCTTGCCGAGGAACCCGTGTTGCCAGAACACGTACGCGGCGAGCGGTCGAAGGAAGCGGAAGCCGATGCGCGGCTCGATCGCGAGGCCGGAGCCGACGTAGTCGAGCTGATCGCTGCTCGCATCGCGGGCGAAGCGCGGGAGGTTTGCGGTGGCGGGATCGACGATCTGCCCACCCGGGACGATGTTGCCGAGCGAGAACCCGAACAGCACCGACATCGCCGGGGCGCCCGTTCGCGGCGGCTCCGGCTTGGGCTGTTTCGAGTCCGTGGGCGTGGTCTCGGGACTCGGCTTCGGCCCCTCTTTGGGCTTGTCCTTGGGCTCTTTCGTGTCTTTGGGCGGCGCTGCGGCGCTCGGTTCCTTCGGTTCGAAGACGACCTCGCGGGTCTCCTTCTCGACGACGGTGATCTCCTGCGAGTCCGCTGCGATGCCCTCGCCCGAGAGCTCGACGAGGTGCTTGCCGACGTCGACCGGGACCGGGGTGTCGAGCAACGCCTCGCTCACCGGCGTGCCGTCGATGCGGACCTGGTACTTGCCCTTCTGCGTCCCGGCCACCTTGGTGCGGATGCGCGGAACACGTGGGCGCAGCGATTCGCCGGCCTTGCGTGCGGCGTCGACGGCGTCCTTCTGCTTGGGATCGCCCTGGCCCTCGATGGTCGCCTTGGCGTACGCGTCGAGCGCCTCGATCCACCGACCGAGCTTCTCGGCGCAGTAGCCCTCGTGATACCGGACGATCGCCGTCGACTTGATCGTCGCGACCTTGCGGAACTTCTCGAGCGCCGCCGCGTAGTCCTTCTTCTTCTCGAGGTCCTGACCCTCGGCGAAGAGCGTGCGGGCCGCGACCAGCTCGGCGGCGGTCTGCGCGTGTGCGCGCGGGGCCACGCTCGCGAACGCGAGGCTGAGGACCAGGGCCACGGCCGACCGACGCATCGGGCCGGAGCTTGCACCGGAGCCGGGCGGGAAGGCTACTTAGAATCAGAAACCCGGGCCGGGACCGACGTTGGCCGGCCCCTCCTCGGAAGAGGACGCCTTCGGCTTCGGCGGCTTGACCGGGCCCTGCACCGGCGGCGCGGAGGCCTTGGGCTTGGCGCTGAGCGAGGCTGCTGACGTCGCGGACGCGGAGCTCGAAGGCGCAGAAGCCGAAGGCGCGACGGCGACCGGCTCGACGGAGGCGGACGGCGCAACGGGTGGGGGAATCGGTGGCGCCACCACGACCGGCGAGGCGATGGGCGGGGAGGAGGTCGACGCCGCAGGCCGCGAGCGGCTGCGCTGGATCGACCATGCGCCGGCGGCGCCCGCGAACAACAGGGCACCGAGCGCGGCGACCGCGAGCACGTTGCGACGCGCGGTGTTCTTCGGCGGGTCGACGACGGTGACCGCGCCCATCGTGAGCTGCGCCGGGTCGTTCCGTGCCGAGACGACGGTGTCCTTCTCGGCCGGCGGCTTGGTCGGGATCGCACGCGGAATCGCGTACGCGCCGATGCGCGCGCTCGACGGCTTCTTGCCGGGCGTGTCGCCGATGTCCATCGGAGGAATGCCGTACGCGGCGCGCGGCGCGACGTAGGCGTCGAGCAACGCGGCGAGCGAGTCCATCGTGGGCGGGCGCAGATCGCGATCCTTCTGCAGGCACGCGTCGACGATCGCCGCGAAGTCCTCGTCGACCGACGGCGCCGCTTTTGCGAGCGGGGTCGGCGGATCGAGGGTGATCGCCATCATGACCTGGTTGTAGTTCTCGCCGCTGAACGGGAGCTTGCCGCTCACCGCCTCGTAGAGAATCACGCCGACCGCCCAGATGTCGGCGCGCCCGTCGATGTCGGTGCGGCCGCGCGCTTGCTCGGGCGACATGTACGCGGGGCTGCCCAGCACGGCGCCGGTGCGGGTCATGCGCACGTCGCCGCCGATCGACGAGGTGATCTTCGAGATGCCGAAGTCGAGGATCTTGGGGACGAGCTGCTCACCGCGCTTGGCGATGAGGATGTTCGCCGGCTTGAGATCGCGGTGAACGATGCTCGCCGCGTGCGCTGCGGCGAGCGCGTGAGCGACGTCGAGCATGACAGCGGCGATCTGGATGGGTACGAGCGGTTCGCGATCGATGATCGCCTCGAGGGAGCGCCCGTCGAGATACTCCATCACCATGAACGGCGCGCCGTCGTCCAGCGTGCCGAGATCGAGCACGTCCACGATGCTGGGATGGTCGATGCGTGCGCTCGCCTTCGCCTCGCGGAAGAACCGCTGCACGGTCTCCGGTGAGGTGGCGAGCTCGGGGAGCATGAACTTGATCGCCACCCGACGCTCGGTCAGCTGGTTCTTCGCTTCCCACACCTGTCCCATGCCGCCGCGGGCGAGCGGACGTTGCAGCTCGTATTTCTCGGCGACGATCTCGCCGGGCTGCCAGGTCTTGCCGCCCTCGCCCATGGACTCCGAATGCTACCGGGCCCGCGGCCCGGACGCCACGGAACGGCTGGGCAGCGTCCCATGGACGTGACTCCGGCACCGGGGTTGCTCCTGCTCACGGGGAACCCGTGGCGAAGGAGACTGACCATGAGCAACCAGGATCGGAAGGAAGAGGGCAAGCTCGAGCAGATCGGCGGCAAGATCAAGCGTGCGATCGGCAGCCTCTTCGGCAGCGAGCGCCTGCGCGCCGAGGGCGAGGTGCAGCAGCTCCGCGGCGAAACTCGTGAGAGCGGCGCCAAGGCCAGCGAGCGGGCCAAGGGTACAGTCGAGGAGATCGGCGGCAAGATCAAGAACCGCGTCGGTGCGTTCGTCGGCGACAGGAAGCTGCAGTCCGAAGGACGCGCCAAGGAGGTGACGGGCGAGCAGCGTCAGGTGGAGAACCGCCCGAGCGCGCCGTCGATGCCGTGAGTTAGCCGGCGAGCTTTTTTCGAATCTCGTGGAGCGCGTCGAAGGTCCGGCTCCCCTGGCGATCCACCAGGATCGTCGGGGGCAGCGGTCCCTCGGTATCGGCTGGGCCCGGCCGGAACGGCACCTCGAGCTTCGCGACGATCGCGCGCGCCGGGGTGTCGTCGGTCGCAGGCGTTTCGACCACGACCTGCACCCGCGCCCACTGGTCCGTCGCAACGCGGAGCGTGCGACCGCCGATCTTCGCCGTCGTCAGGTCGATCTTGTAGATCGTCTGTTCCTTGCGGCGTAGCAGGAGATCGCCGCCGTCGAGGAGCAGCTCGCCACGCACCACCGCACGGTCGCGACGGCGATGATCGAACACGTACACCGCGATGCCCGCGATCGGCGCGGCGATCGCGACCGACCAACGGCCGACCGCGGCGGCCGCTCCGAGCACCGCACAAACGACGAGCGCCGCGGCAAACACCGCGGCGCTCCGTGCACGTCTCGATTCGCTCGCGAGGACGAACGTTCCGAGATCGGCCATCTCTCTGGGATCAGGCCTTGGCCGCGCCCGTCGCCTGCTGCTGCAACTGCTGCAGGATCTTCGAGATGCCCTGTGCGCGCTCCTGCGCGAACGCCTTCACCTGCGCGTTCTCGGCGCGGACGAGGGTGTTGAGGAAGCGCGTGACCTTCTCGATCTGCCGCGACTGCCAGAGGCACTCGAAGTAGTTGTTCGCGAGGCGCACGTCGGTGAGCATCTTGCTCTCGTGCGGGCGGAGGAGCTTCTCGACCTCGTCGAGACGGCCCTGCTGGCCGTAGATCGCCGAGAGGCAGAGGAGCGACATCGGGTCGTTCGAGTCGCGCTCGACGGCCTTCTTCGCGTAGGCGAGCGCCTTGTCGCGCGTCGACTCTTCGTTCACGTAGAAGCCCTGCAGCGCGATGTACGGCGCGGCGAACTTCTTGTTCTTCTCGGTGTTGGCGAGCTCCTCGAGGGCCTTCTCGGCCGGGGCTTCGCCGCCGCCGTGCTCCTTGATCGAGGTGTAGAGCCCGATCCACGCGTCGAGGAAGTTGCCGGCGATGTCGATCGCCGAGGTCAGCGTGGTCTGGACCTTCTCGTGGTCACCCTTGAGCTCGTACACCTTCGCGAGGTGGATGAGCGGGATCGGCGACTCCTTGGCGAGGTTGGCGGCGCCCTTGAGCGTGCCCTCGGCCTTGTCGAACTTCTTGAGGTTGGTCTGCACGACGCCGAGGGCGAGCCAGTCGTCGGCGTCGCCGCCGCGCGCGACCATCTTGCCGATGATCTGCTCGGCCTTCTCGAAGCGCTCGTGCTTCATCAGCTCCTGCGCGTAGACGCGGGTGCGCTGCACGTCGCTCGGGTCCTGCTTGTACATTTCCTCGAGGCCCTTGAGCAGGTCCTCGACGCCGATGAGGACCGGGCGGCCCTCCTGGTCCTGCACCTGGACGGCGGGACCGTTGAAGCCGAGCAGCTTCCACATCTGCTCGTTGGTGAGCGCGACGGGGCCATCGACGAGCGGCTTCGGCAGCGCCTCTCCGTCGGCACCGATCGGCACGACGATCATCGCGCCGGGGGGCAGCTGACCGTTCTGGAAGGCGGTCGGCGGTGCGAGGATCGCGGCGCCAGAAGGCTTGAAGCCCTCGCCGCCGGTGAGGAGGTTGGAACCGGTCTCGTTGTTGTCGGCCATTCGGTTTCTCCGTCAGCCCTGAAAAGGGGACGGGCAACCTAGCAACGAACGACACCGGCCACCAGGAGGGGGAGGGGGGGGACGCCGGATCAGGGTTTCTTCGGGGCGGCCGGCGGGGTCGGAACGGCCGGTTTGGCGGGTTTTGCAGGCGTGGCGTCGGCTTTCGGCGGTTCGGCTGCGCCCGGCGGGGCGACCACCGTGATCAGCACGTTCGTCTTGCTGGTCGCCTTCGGGTCCCACGCGACCGCCTCGGCGATGCCACCGCTGTGCGCGAAGCTGACGAGCGCCTCGACGATCGAGATCGCCCGGGTGGTCGCGACCTTCGAGGCGTCTTCGCCCTTGCCGTCGGGTTTGACCGCGACGCGCACGCGGGTGCCCGGATGTCCGAGCAGCCAGGCGGCCACGGCGCGCAGATCACCGGTCGACTCCTTGGCCGGCGTGTTCACGTCGAACTTGATGGGACGAGCGAGCACCAGGGTGCCCTTGCCCTCGGTGAGCAGAGCCTTGGGTTGGGGCTTGCCCTTGGGGGCGGGGGCGTCGTCCGGGCAACCGTCCTCGTCGGTCACCCCGTTGAAGGTCTCTGCCTGATCGGGGCAGTGATCGACCGCGTCGAGGAACGTGTCGTTGTCCTTGTCGCTCTCGGGACAGCCGTCGTCGTCCTCGTAGCCGTTCTTGGTCTCCGGCTGATCGGGGCACTTGTCGATCTCGTCGGGGATGCCGTCGGCGTCCGAGTCGGCCGAAGCGATCGCTTCGGGCGCGAGTGCGGGAGGCGGCAGAGGCGGCTCCTCCATCTTGGGCGGCGGCGTGGATTCGGTCGTCTCTTCGCCCTCGTAGTCGGGACAGCCGTCGTGCGGCTTCTTGCCCTGACCGTCCTCGGGCAGGCCCGGGCACTCGTCGACGTCGTCGGCGACCCCATCGTTGTCGTCGTCGATGATCGTCGGCGCGTAGGTGAGGCCGAAGATGCCGCGGAACGCGGGCGCGCCGAGGGCCTGGGTGAGGCCCTGCTCGACGCCGGCGAACAGCGAGAAGCTCTGGTTGATCTCGTACCGCGCCGAGAGGCCGATGAACGCGGGCGAAACACGAGACGACTTGAAGAGCGCGTTGGGGACCGCGCCGATCTCGCCGTGGCCCTCGACGTTGACCTTCCACTTGCCCGCGGTGTCGACGCCGAACACGCGGGGCTTCAGCGAGAGCGTGAGACCCCACGGGATGGTGTCGCCGATGGTGACGTCGGTGATCGGGTGCTGCACGAAGCGCATCCGGTATCCCGCCATCGCGCTCACCTGTACGAGGTGGAGCAGATCGATTCCGACCAGCGCGCGCAGATCGGCGATTCCGCCCTTGTCGCTGATGAACGACGAGCGATCGCCGGTGGGCAGCTGCATGCGGGCGAGGAACGCGAGGCCCGGCTTGAGTGCATCGGGATCGGGCTCGATCGCGATGGCCTTGCCGGTGAACGCGAGATCGCCGATGCCTTGCGCCGGGGTGGCCCGACCCTCGGTGAGCGGCGAAGGCTCGCCGTCCTGATAGATGGCGTACGGGATGGCTGCGCCGATCGCCGCGCGACGTCCGAGACCGAGCGCCACCGTCGGCTCGCCGAGGAGGCGCGGGCCGATCACACGGGTGCTCTGCACCTCGCCGCCCACGGTCTGGTCATACCGAAGGGAGGCCGTCTCGAAGACGAACCAGTGCTGGACCTCGAGCTTCAGGTGCCCGGGGACGGTCAGCCCCTCGGTGGCCAGCGTGCCGTGCCGATCGGTCGACGCGCGGAAGCTGCGGAGATCGGCGTCGCTCGCGCCGTCGGCGCGGGCGAGCTTGGGCGCGACGACCGCGAGGACGGCCGGGAGGATAAGGAGGCGGCGCAAGGTGGCCGAAAGGTATCTCTCGTTCGCCCGAAGGTTAAGTGACCAGCCGACGGCGGACTTCGGCGAGCGCCTCGCTAGCCCTGGCCTGTAGGGTGGCCAGGTCGGCGTCGTTGTGGATCACCAAATCCGCTGCGGCGATCTTCGTCTCGACCGGGGCCTGTGCGTCGAGGCGCGCGTCGGCCTCGGCCTCGCTGATCTGGTCGCGTGCCACGAGGCGAGCCCGCTGGAGGTCGCGCGAGGCTGCGACCACCACCAGGGGACGAAATGCGTCGGCCAGACCCCGTTCGACGAGCAGCGCCGCGTCGTAACAGACCAGCGGCTGAGCTTCGAGACGCGCGAAGTGGGCGGCGCTCCGAGCGGCAATCGCAGGGTGCACGATGGCGTTCAGTCTCGCGCGTGCCGCAGCGTCGTCGAACACGATCGCGCCGACTTTCTTGCGGTCGAGGGTGCCGTCGGGGAGCAGGACGTCCCGTCCGAAGGTCTCGACGATCGATGCGAGCGCCGGCTCGCCGGGCATGACCACCTCACGCGCGACCTCGTCGGCGTCGATCACTGGCACGCCCTCGTCGCGAAACACCGCGGCAACGGTCGACTTCCCGGAGGCGATGCCCCCGGTGAGCCCGAACAGGCGCATGGTCAGCCTCCGACGCCGGCGAGCTTGCGCGCCTCGACGTAGGCATCGGAGATCGCGAAGAGAACCATGTCGCGTGCGGCCGGGTTCTCCGCGAGCCACGCACGGAGCGCGGCGGGATCGGTCGGGACGTCCTTTTGGCCGAGCGACCAGGCCACTCCCTTGAGCGCGGCGCCCAGATCGCCGACGGCGAGCAACGCGACGCGATCGCCCCACGTCGCCGCGGCGCTCGTGAGCCGCTCGACCGTGAGGGGCCCGCAGGCGTGGAGCTCTCCCGCCAGCTTCTTCAGCTCGGGCTCGTCCTTCTTGGGGATGAACCGTTGCAGGCGTTTGGTCATCTCGTCGAGGCGATCGGCCTCCATCGCGGGCGCCGGGTGCTCGGGGTGGAGGTGATGGAGCAACGCATCGAGGTAGGTCGCGAGGTCCGCCGACGGAACGCGAATCAGCGCTGCGCACCGCGCGCCACACAGCTTCATGGTGCGGGCGAGGGCGAACCGACGCGCGACCTCGTCGTCGGTCGAGACGATGCCGTCGCCGATGACGATCTGGAACGGCTTGGCTCCGACCGGCAGGCAGAGCAACGGCATCGACCGCGAGATGACGACGTCGGCGTCGGGCAGGCCGAAGCCGTGGGCCACGGCGTCGATCTTCGCCTTGAGCGTCGGGTTGGTCGGTCCGAGCTTCGCCGCCTTGAGCGCGCGGAGATCGACGGGAACCGATTTCTCGATGGCCTCGCCGGCCTTGTCGAGGAACGCGCGCAGCTCGGGGAAGAGCTCGGGGGGGCAGAGGAGCGGATCGACCTCCGGAACGGCCGCGCCGTCCTCTGCGCCAATCAGCTCGCTGGGCTCGCCGGTGAGGCCAGCGATGGCGGCGCGGACGACCTTCGCAGCGTCTTCTCGGCCGCGGAGCTCGAGGATCTTCGCGAGCTGCCCGAGCTTGTCGACGTTGCCAGGGTCGGCGGTGAGGGTGGTGCGGAGTTGCTCGATGGCGTGATCGAGCGCTGCCGCGACCGCGTCGGGACGTCCGTGTTTGGAGTGGAACTCGGCGAGCGCGGTGAGCGCCTCGAGATCCGAGGGGTCGCTCGCGCGCGCTTGTTCGAGGGCCTTGAGCGCCCGGTCGGAGTCGTTGGCGACCTCGTCGAGGAGGCGCGCGAGCTCGAGGAGACGCGAACGGCGGACGGCGGGATCGGTCGCGTGCCGGACGCGCTCCTGGTGCATCTCGACCGCCATCTCTGCGTCGTTCAGCTCGACGTAGATGGCGACGAGTCGCGCCCGGATGTCGTCGTTGTCCTCTTCGTGCTCGAGGATCTTGCGGTAGACCGACTCTGCCCGCGAGGCGTTCGGCAGCTGGTTCTCGTAGAGCGCGCCGAGGCGCTTGAGGACGGCGACCTGCCCCTCGACACCGGGCTGCACCTTGGAGAGCTTGATGAGCAGCTGCTCGTACTCCGGCCAGTCCTCGGCCTCTTCGGCCAGGCTCAGGGCGGATTCGAGCGCTTCGGTGTTCGTCGGCGCGGACTCGAGCGCGGCCGCGAGCGCCGTGCGCGCCGCCTGGCGATCGCCCATCTCCACGAGGAGACGCGCGTGATCGACGTGCAGCCGTGCCCGCGCTGCAGGCTCCTCGAGGCTGATCAGCCGCCGCTGATAGAGATCGGCGATGACCTCGTTCTCGGCGCCCTTACGCGCCAACGCGACGAGTCGATCGAAGACGTCGGCGTAGCCGAGGTCGATCTCGGCGGCGCGCTCCAGAGCGGCACGGCCGCGTGCGACGTCGTGCACCTTGTCGAGCCAGAGCATCGCCGCCGCGTGCCAGTCCTCGAGACGGTGCTCGGCGACGAGGCCGTTCTGCGCCATCGCCTCGATCGCTTCGCCAGCGCCGGTGAAGTCCTGCGTGCTGCGCCGGAGCTCGGCGAGCGATGCGAGCGCGGTCGGGTGCTGCGGATCGGCCTCGAGCGCACGCTCGAGATACCCGCGTGCCCGCTCGATGTCGCCGAGGCGGAACGCCGCTTCGGCTGCGCGGGTGGCGAGCGCGGCCACCTCGATCGCGCGGTCGGCACGCCCGAGGAGGAGATCCAGCGCGCGGAGGCGGGTCTGGTCGTCGCCTTTGGCGCGCGCGAGGCCGTCGAGCATGCGCGTCGCCCAGAGCGAGGGGTTCTCGCGGGCGCTCGCGGCGTCGACGAGATCGGCGACCGATTCCCACTCGGCGCCCGGTCGACGAAGCCTGAGGCGTGCGGCCACTTCGGCGTGTGCGTCGCGACTGTCGGGCGGGAGAACGCGCGCGAGCAACGTTGCGATCGGCTCGAAGTCGTCCTCGCGGCCGACGGAGATCAGCATGTGTTCGAGACGGCGAAGGCTCGGCAGGTGCTCGGGCGTGTTCTCGAGGATGGCCTGATGCCACATGATCGCGCTCGCCGTGTCGCCACGGGAGAACAGGTCGAGGTCGGCTAGCGACTCGTAGAGCTCGCGCTGGGTTTCGCCGTCGGGCGCCTTCTTCGCCGAATCCAGGAGCTCTTCGGCGAGACGGGCGGCGCCGTCGCCGCGCGATTGCACCCGATGACGGAGGGCGGCGGCTTCGGGGCCACTGCCCGCAGCCTCGGCGGCTTGGGCGTATCTCTCGGCGGCGTTCAGATCTCCGTGGAGCTCGGCCTCTCGTGCGGCATCGAGCAGGGTCTCCGCCTTCGCGGCGCCCTCGAGGGACTCGGCGATCTCGGCCCGCCACTCCGCGCGGCGCTGCGCGCCCTCGCCTGCGATGCGCTCGTAGAGCGCGCGGACGGTGAGATCGCGCGGGAGCAGCTCGGCTGCCTCCTGGGCGCGTTCGATCGACGTGCCGAGGTCGTTCCCCATGATGAGGAAGATCTCGCGAACGAGGTTGGTCGCGCGCCCGACCGGATCGGTGACGGCCGAAGCGCGCGCGCGAATGGCCTCGATCACCCCGTCGAAATCTCCCGCGCGCCGCGCGCGCAGCTCGGCGACGAAGGGCGCGACGGCGTCGTCGGGCGCTGCGCTGCGCGCGACGTCCCCACTGCGCTTCGCTGCATCGAGGTCGTTGCGACGGATGGCGTTGATCGCGAGGCGCAATGCGAGCATCGCGTTTCGCGCGTCGCTGGAGCTTCCCTCGGCGGTCGCGGTGGCCACGGACTCGGCGTCTTCGGCGCCGAGAGCGAGCATCGCGAGCGCTGCGGGGAACGCGGTCGGATCGAGGTTCGCTGCGGTGCGCGCGGACTCGATGGCCAGAGCCACGTCCCGCTCGGCAAGAGCAGCCAGGAGCCTGGCGAGCGCCTCGTCCGAGGCTGCATCGTCCCAGCTCACGAGCGGGGTGAGCGCCTCGATGGTCGCGCGCGGGCCGCCGCCGCCGATCGCGTCGGCGAGCGCGAACCCGAACTGCGCACCGCGAGACGTCTTGTCGCGCAAGCCCTGGTCGACGGGCCCGCCGTTCGCGAGGCGCTTGGCCACGCGCGCCGACGCGTCGAGCGTGTCGTCGAGGTGAAGCTGGCTCGGGGGGTCTTCGTTTGCAGCGAGCGCGAGGCCGCGTGCGATCGCCGAGATGCCCGGCGCGCTCGCGAACGGCGCGATCGCCGCGGCGCTGGCGCGCTCGCCGCCCATCGCGTCGAGCGTCTGCTGGAGGAGGACGGTCTCGGCCGAGGTGTGCTCGTGCGCGAGGACCGTCGCAGCGGTGCGCGCCTGCGCGACGTCGCCCAAATCGAGCGCGAGGTGAAGTCTCGCCTCCTTGGCCGCGCGGGACGGTGCAACCGCGCCGAGGTGCTCGACAGCTGCCTTGCGCGTGGTCGAGCGTGCCGCAGCGAGCGCGACGCGTACCCACGCCGCGGCCCGGCCGAGGCTCTCGGAGCTCTTCGACAGCTCCTCGAGCGCCTCGGCCGTATCGCCCTCCAGCGCGCCGCCCTCGGCGAAGCCGGCGATCCCTTCGAGGACGACCGCGAGTTGGGTGTCCTCGGCAGGCTCGCCGCCGCGCGCGCGTCGAACGACCGCCTCGGCCAGCGGTTCGGCGCCGAGGTTCTGCGGCCAGCGAAGCATGGGCAGCAGCTTGGCTTGCGCGACCGCGCTGACCGCGCGCGCGAGCGAAGGACGGAGGTCGTCGTGCGCGGCGCGCTGGGCCAACTCGTAGAGCTTGGTCGCCTCTTCGGGCGCGCTGCGCGCGAGGCGCGCGACATCGGCCGCGAGCAACGCGGCGTGCGCCTTCACGTGGGCGTTGGTGCCGCTCTTCGCTTCGCCTTCGAGCAGCGGTGCGACCTCTTCCCACCGTCCTTCGGCGGCGAAGAGCTGACGCAGCTGCCGGACGGCGAGCGGCTCGTTCGGGCTCTCGCTCCAGGCCTCTTCGGCGAGCTCGATCGCGCGTCCGCGCTCGCCGGCGATCGCCGCGAGCTCCGACGCGACGACCAGACCACGCGCCTTCTGTCCCTTCTCGAGCGAGCGCGCGTCCGCGGCCGCACGCTCCGCGCGCGCGAGCCAGGCGGCGGCGTTCGCGCCGATCCACTCCGCAGCGGGCCGTCCGCCGCCACCGATGTTTCCGACCGCGGGCAGCGCGTCGCTGCTCCCCTCGTCGCCGTGCAGCAGGTCGATGATCCCCGCGGCCTCGGCGTCGTCCGCCTCGGTCGCCGCGACGACGCCGTCGTCCTCGTCGCCGGCGGCGAACGGGTCCTTCGTCGCGAAGAGATCGACGGGCGGCGCGAACGGGTCCGGGGTCTCGAGGGTCGCGTCGGGATCGCGCTTGGGCATCGCCGCGCTGAGGATCTTCTTGTCGAAGACCGCCGTCGGCTCGTCGGCGCTGTGCTTGCGGTTCTCGGGCTCGATGAGCTTCGGCGCGCCGACGCTCTCGGAGGCCGGCGGCTCGAGATCCATGCCGTGGAATGGATCGAACTTGCCATCGCGCAGGGGCGCTTCGGCCGGCTTTGCCGCGGCGGGCGGGCGCACGTCGGCCGACTTGGCGCGGAGCTTCTGCACGACGTCGGGCGCCGAAGTGACGACGGAGGGATCCTCCGGCGGCATCGGGGGATGTTCCTCGGTGTGCTCCTCGGGGGCTTCCTCGAGGCCGCCGAGATCGATCTCGACCGGCGAGGCCGGTTTCGCGATCTTCGCCTTCGGTTCGTTGGGTGGCTCCACCGGCTTCTTCGGCGCGGCACGGCGAATCCCCGCCGCTTCGAGCTGGTCGAGCAGATCTTGGGAGACGGTCGCGACCACCGTGCGGTTGTCGTCCTCGTCGTCGTGGCGAGCCTGCGCTCCGTTCTTGGTCGGGACCTGAGTGCTCTCGTCGTCGTCGTCGAGCAACGAGGGAAGCGGGCGATCGGAGGCCTTCTTCCCCGGCGGGGGGAACGCCGGCGCGTGCGCACTGGAGCGCTTGGGAGCGCCGGGCGGTGGCCTGTAGAGCGGCTTCTGCGTCTTGAGCCCGGGTGACGAGTGGTGTCCCTCGGGCTTGGCCTCGGGCTTGGCGGCCGCGGGTGAAGCCGCGGCGGCCGGCGGCGGCCTCGAGAACGACTCGGGCACTTCGGCGCCACCCGGGGCGCTCGTCGAGGAGTCCCAGCTCTCGAGCTCGGCATCCCAGTCGAGGCCGGCGAACGGATCGTCAGGCTTTTTCTGCTCGCTCACGTGCTCACCCGATCCCGAGGCCGAGCTGCTTGCGCAGCATGAAGTAGTCGTCGCTCCACACGAATTTCAGCATGGCGGTGGCGCGGCCGTCGGCCGCGATCTTCGGGGCAGGCGCGTTCTCGCCGACGACGCCGGCGAGCGCCGCTCCCGGATCGCCCGTAGCCACCGCGGCGGCGCGATCGAGGGTGCGCAGGGCGTGTCCGCGGAAGGTGCGGAGATCGCCCCCGCCGCCGAGCTGGCGCCCGACCGCCTGCGCGACCTCGGGCAGGAGCTTCTTGGTCTTGCGTGCGATCGCCTTGGACAACATGCGCTGGGTCTCGGCGAGGACCGAGTACGCCGGTGTCTGGAGCTGCACTTCGCCGAGCGCGCAGCTCGCGACGATGACCGCGGCGACCGCGACGTCATCGCGGACCAGCGCGATGGTGGTGCCTCGCTCCATCGCGACGAGCTCACGCACCACGCGCGCGCGGTCGACGAGGGAGAGCGGCGAGCGAATCGCGCTGCCGACGACGATCGAGGGCATCTCGCCCGGAACGCCCTGGATGAGCGACTGGTCGCGACCGCCCACGTACAGCTCGAACTCGGCGATGCCGAGCGCGCCTGCCCAAGCGGCAATCTCGTGGCGAAGCGCGCTTCCGGCTCGCGAGTCGACACGCTCGCGGCGGCCGACGGCGAGCGCGTCGAGCGTGGGTCCGAGCGCTTCGGCGATGGTCGGCCCCATCAGCCGGAAGAGATCGAGGATCGGTCCGACCTCTTCGGGCGCGTACAGCCGCCTCGCGCTGGTCGGATCGAGCGCGACGGCGGGCGCGGTGCCCAGTCGCGAGTTGAAGACCGCGGCCTCGTGGCGCTCTTGGTCGGTCGCGGCACCGAGCGCGACGAGCATCGCGACGCCGGTTTGCGTGAGATCCACCTGCTCGAGGAGCGCTGCGGTGCGGGTGACGATCCGGGTGAGCCGGTCGTCGGCGGGCGTCTTGAGGAGCGCGTCGCGCGTCGTGTCGAGGACGTCGCCGAGGGTCTCACGATGACGCTCGCGGTTCGGTCCACCCTCGAGGAACTGCTCGGCCGCGTCGAGATCGTGGGGCGCCTCGCGGAGCAACGCGACGAGCGCCGGCAGCGCGCCGGACGGGTCGTCGAGCCGATCGCGGAAGATCGCGGCGCACAGGCGCGCGGCCTCGATGCGGCCCTTGGGGTCGCCCCGCTCTCGGATCAGCTTGGTCAGGTAGGTGGTTGCCGGGATCCAAGCCTCGGCGCGCGCGGCCGCCCGGGCGATGCGCTCGTGGATGGCGACGTCGGAGAGGCCTGATTTGTCGAGCGCGACGAGCACGTCGAGGGCGGCGTCGGGGCGATCGAGCTTGGACTCGTAGATGTCGGCGGCACCGATGCCGGCGCCGAGCTTCTGCTGCGGCGGCACGTTCTGGCGCGAGAGCTTGTCGAGCGCGACCGCCGCCTCGTCGTATTGCTGACGACCGACGTAGATCTCGGCCGAGAGCGCGAGGGCGCCGACGTGATCGGGCTCGAGCATGCTGACGTTCTCGAGCGAGGAGAGAGCGCCGTCCTTGTCGCCCTTGGCGCGGAGCACGCGCGCCTGCTCCCAGAAGAGCTTGGTCATCTCGGGCGGGTCTTCGGTGACCTCGAGTCGACGTTGCACGAGCTGCAACAGACGATCGTCGTCCTTGCGCGTGCGGACCGCGCGGAACACGCGATCGAACGCCGCCTGGCGCTTGTTGTCGCGGCCGAACGCCTCGGCGAATGCGCGCTCGCCGCGGTCCTTGTCGCCGATCTGATCCCACCAGGCGTGGCCGACTTGTTCCCACAGCTCCGCGGCGCTCGCCACGTCGCCGCGGGTCTCGACGTGCCGGGCGAGACGCTCGATGAGCTCGGCCCAGGGCGCCGTCGGACGACCGCCGTGGGCGAGGAGCTCGGTCTCGATCGCACCCTCGAGGGCAGAGCGCGGCTCTTCGGCGGCGAGCTGCGCGAGCTCGAGGGCACGCGCGAACAACGCGCGGGCCGAGCCGAAGTCGTTGCGCGCGAGCGCGGACCAAGCGGCCATCTCGTGCAAGGTCGCGGAAGAGTGCTCGAGCAGATCGGACATGCCGCGAAGCGCAACCTCGCGGTGGGTCGGGTCGGAGCCCGGCGGTGCCAGCTCCGCGCGTGCGAGCGCGAGCAAGGGTGCGAGCTCGGGCTCGCGCGCCGTCGGCACCGGCGGCGCGGGGAGGTTCGCGACGTGCGCGGCGAGCGCTGCGCTCGCTCCGACGAGATCGGCGGCTGCGCCTTGCAGCGAGGACGCGAGCGCGAGTCGCGCGCGCACCTCGGCGTCGGCGTCGCTCGCCTGTTCGGAGGCGATCAGCATCTCGAGCGCAGCGGGCACGCCACCGCCCGCACGGTGCCACCCCTCTGCGGCGATGATCGCGGTGGGAGCGTCGGCGTCGCGCGTGGCGCGGCGCAACGCGGCTCGTTCGATTTGCCTTGCCGCGTCGGGGCCGAGGCCCTCGAACGCACCGAGCGCCTGTTCTTTGGTGTCGGCCGAGACGTTGCCGTCGGGCCAGATCACTTGGAGGAGGATGGCAGCCCGCGCGAGGCCGGCGTCTTCGCTGCGCGAGAGGTCGACGAGGAGCTCCTCGGGGCCGGGGCCTTCGCTGACCGGATTGGACAGACGTTCGATCGCCCGCTCGAGTGGACCGAACGCCGGTGCGTGGCTCGCCTCGACGCCGTCGCGGCGTGCTTCGTCGTCACCCTTGGCGAGGAGACGGCGCATCGCAGCGCGCGCCGGGGCGAATGCTGCCAGGGTGTCGGACTCGAGCTCGTCGAGCGCGTCGCGCGCACCGGTCGAGTCCCCCGTCCTCGCGAGGAGGAACGCGGTGGCCACGCGGAGCACGTCGCGCAGCTCGGGGCTCTCTTCGGTCTTCGAGAGCTCTTGGAGGACGGCCGCCGCGCCCTTTGGATCGGCAGCAGCCAGCGATGAGGCGCGGACGAACGCGGCGAGCGAGTCCTCTTCGGAGGCGGCGGCGAGCGCAGCGACGGCGGAGGCGCGCGCCTCGGCCTCGTCGCGGCGGTTGGCGCGGACCGCGCGGGCGACGGCGAACGCGATGGCAGCGTCACCGCTCGTGCCCTCGGCGAGTCGGGCGAGGAGCGCGTCGCCGCCGGCGTCGCCGCCCAGCACGAGGCGCGACACGCGGCCGAGCAGCGCGCGCGGCGCGTCGTCGGCGATGCGCGCGAGCGCGGCGCGCGCGCCCTCGGGGTCGCCGCTCGCGAGGCGCAGACGCGCGAGCTCGAAATCGAGATCGCTGCGCTCGAGCGGATCGGGTGATGCCGCTCGCAGCGCAGTCGCGGCCTCGTCGTACCACTCAGGGTGGAACGGAAGGACTCCGCCGTCTTCGAGCGCGACCGGCGTGGCACCGGCCAGCGCGAGGCCGAGGCGCGCGACGTACGCGGGGCTCTCGCCGTTCGCTTCGGCTTGGGCGAGCGCCGCCTTGGCGCCGTCTGCGTCGCCAGCGAACAATGCGCGTACGGTCGCCGCGACGAGGAAGCCGCGCGAACGCCCCTCGGGCGTCGGACGTGTGGCGGCGTCGCCCTCGAGCAGCTGCGCGAGCCGCGCTGGATCGGACCCGTCGAGGAGGAGGTCGACGGTGAGCGTCTTGGGGACGACGGCGGTGCGACCCTGCTCGGCCTCGTGCGCCGTCTCGAGGAGCCGACCGCAGGCCTCGAGGACGGCGTCGCGATCGCCTCGGGCGAGGGCCGCTTCGGCGATCGCGAGCCAGAGGTGGGGTGCGAGCTCGGGGCGCGCGCCGCGTGCGAGCAGGGAACGAGCGATGTCCGAGGCGCGATCGAGATCACCGAGGCGCGTGGCTGCGGCGATGCGCGCGATGTGGGGCATCGTCGCGTCGGGGTCGACGGAGATGGCGCGCTCGAGCGTCGCGAGCTCGTCCTCCAGGCGACCGACGAGGCGATAGCAGGTGGCCGCGCGTACGAACGCGTCGGCCGCGACGCCGGCTCGCCGGAGCGCGCGCGGCACACCGCGACCACGCGCCGTGGGCGAATCGGAGGCCGACTCCAGGATGATCTCGGCGCGTTGGACGAGCGCCCAGGCCTCGCGGTCCTGTCGCTCGCCTTTGCGCGCGAGGCGCTCGGCGACCTCGCAGGCACGGAACGCGGCGCTGTCCTGCGAGGTGACGACTTCGACGAGCACGTCGAGCGCGTCGTCGAACTCTCCGCCCTGCGCCTTCTCCTCGGCGAGATCGACGCGGAGCAACCCGGCCCAGCGACCGTCGGTGGCCAGCTCGACGCGACGCGCGAGCGCGCGGCGACGTGCGTCGCCGTCGTTGCGGAGCGCGGCGTCGATCTCGAGCATGAGCCACGCGGCTTGATCGGATGCGTCGGCATCGACGGCCTGCTCGAGGAAGTCCCGCGCTCCGTCGCGATCGTTCTTGACGTCGATGGCGTCGGCGGCGAGCGCTCGGAAGGAACGCGCACGCTCTTCGCTGGTCTCGGCGGCCTTGGAGAGGCTGTCGAGCACCCGCCCGAGGTTCTTCAGCGAGCGACGACGCTCGAGGATGCGCACGAGCGCCTCGAGCGGCTCACGAAACGTGTTCTCCAGGTTGAACGCGGCGAGGGACTCGCGTGCCGCGCCCAGCTCGTCGCCGGCGGCGCGCTCCTCGAGCTCCGCGGCCTCGTGGAGGAGCACGGCCTTGCGTGTCGGGTCCTCGCACGCATCCGCCTCGAGCCGAAGGCGCGCGATCATGTCGGTGCCGGTCGCGGAGGGCGGCGCGGACGCGGACGGGCCCGCCGCGGGGGGCTCGTGCGGGGGCGCGACGTGCACTGCATCGAGCACGGGCATCGCGGGAACGCTCACCGCCGGATCGCTGTCGCCACCCGAGGGAGCGATTTCGATCGAGTCGGCGATTTCGATCGCCGGGCTGCCCCCGGCGTCTTCGACCACAGCGATCTCTTCGGCTGCTTCGGACTCGATCGAGACGAGATCCTCTCCCGCTTCGTTCGTCACGTCGTCGTTGGGATCGGACATCCGCTCAAGGCCTCGTGGGCGTCAGGATGCGTCGCGTCTACTACCGACTCGCCCGTCGTCGGGTCGACGAAACGGGGGCCGGCATCCGAGGGTAGGCGGGTTCCTCCGACGATTCCAGCGGTTCGGCGCCCCTGGCTACCGAATGCGTCGGGCCGTGTTAGCCTGTCTGGTGAGGCGTGGACCGGTTCATCCCCGGCCGCGACCCGGAGGCTCATGTATGGTTCCACGAAGGGGGGCGACGCCCCCGTCCGCAAGGTGACCGTTCCCGAGTTGCGCGCTCGGAAAGAGGCAGGCCCGTCCATCGCGATGGTGACGGCCTACGACTACACGATGGCCCTGCTCCTCGACGAGGGCGGCGCCGACATCGTGTTGGTCGGCGATTCCCTGGGAATGGTCGTCCAAGGGCTGCAGACGACGCTGCCCGTCACCCTCGACGACATCGTCTATCACGGCCGCGCGGTCAGCCGCGCGCTCCGTCGAGCCCACCTGGTGGGCGACATGCCGTTCATGAGCTTCCAGGTCTCGCCCGAGAAGGCGCTCGAGAGCGCTGGCCGCCTGATGAAGGACGGCGGGTTCGAGGCGGTCAAGCTCGAGGGCGGCGCCGAAGTGGCCGAGCACGTCAATCGCATCGTGTGTGCGGGTATCCCGGTCATGGGTCACGTCGGCCTGCTGCCGCAGAGCGTGCACGCCATGGGCGGGTTCAAGGTGCAGGGCAAACGCGACGACGACGCCGATCGCATCGTCCGCGACGCCCGCGCGCTCGAAGACGCAGGCTGTTACTCGATCGTCATCGAGGGCGTGCCCGCCGACGTCGCGGCGCGGGTGACCGAGGCGGTGGCCGTTCCGACCATCGGCATCGGCGCAGGCCCCCACTGCGATGGCCAGGTCCTCGTCTGCTACGACTTCCTCGGCATGTACCGCGGCATGCGGCCGAAGTTCGTCAAACGCTACGCCGAGCTCGGCGACGCGGTGGTCGACGCGACCCGCCAGTACGTCGACGAGGTCCGCTCGGGCGCGTTCCCCGCGCCGGAGCACTCGTTCGGCATGAAGATCGTCCCGTCGAAGGCGGGCTGACCTGACAAATAGCAGGAGAGCGCGAGCAGCCTCGGCTGCCCACGCTCTCCCCTTCACTCACTCACTGCTTCCGGGCGACGTTCAGTCCTCGGGGCAGTGCGTGGGGGGTGCCACGCTTGCCGATGTTCGACTGCGATGCGTGGCATCGGCGCAGGCGAAACGCACCAACGCGCTTCTCGAGCAGCTCCTCGATCATGTGATCGACGCAGCTCACGTACCTGCCGTGGTTCCTGTAGCAGACGCCGGTGGTCGGACACGGCTCCGACTCGATCTCGACGCTGCGCGGATCGGGCACGAAGGTGCCGTTGACGATGGTCCTGTGCGCGCTCGCGTGTCGGGTTCGGCGGTCAACGCCGCCGACGCAGCCGTGTCATGATCATCGCAGCCGCCGCCAGCCAACCTGCGGCGTAGGACGAGCCGGTGGTCGACGCGGGCGTACGACAGCCGCATCCGCCGGTGTCTCCGGCCGAGCCGTCCGGTGCGCCGGTGTTCGGATCGGTCACCGCGCCACCCGCGCCGTCGGCAACGATGCCGGCGCCAGCGTCGTCACCAGCCCCCGTCGTGCTGCCGCCGCCCCTGGTGCCGCCGTCGAGCGTGGTGCTGGCGCCGCTCGCGTCGTCGGTCGGGCCGCCGCTTCCTCCTCCGGCCGTTCCGCTGTCACCCGTGCCACCGGTCGATCCTCCACCACCGGAGGTGCCGCTGTCGGCGCCCGTGCCGCCACCGCCCCCGGTCGATCCTCCACCTCCGGCCGTTCCGGCATCGTCACCAGTGCCTCCCCCGCCTCCGGTCGATCCACCACCGCCAGTTGCTCCCGCATCGTCACCGGTGCCTCCCCCGCCTCCGGCCGATCCACCACCGCCAGTTGCTCCCGCATCGTCACCGGTTCCTCCTCCGCCTCCGGTCGATCCACCACCGCCAGTTGCTCCCGCATCGTCACCAGTGCCTCCTCCTCCTCCGTCCCCACCTCCGCTCGATCCGCCCCCGCCGCCGCTCGGACCGCCACCGCTGTCGAGCTCGGATTCGATGGGGATGGGGCCATCGGTGCCAGAGTCCCCAATCGCGGGACAGTGATGCGGCTTCGAGAGCTTCTCGCAGGCTCCCGCTCTGCACTCGCCCTCGCAGACCGCGGAGTAGTAGGGCGAGCCCGAAGGCATGCACGGCTTGAAGTCGTCGGCGATGGTCGTCGTGCACACCCCCGCGCGACAGGAACGCGTGCAGTCGACGTGCTCGTCGACGAGCTCACCGCAAGGCATTCCGTCGTTCGCGGTGGTGCTCGTGGGGACGCACTGGGGGGAATTGTCTTTCGTCTCGTCGATGATGCAGATGCCTTCGCACGAGCTCGCCGGTCCATCGCCGTCCGGATCGCACGCGGCGCCCACCGTGGGCAGGCGGCAGCCATTCACCAACGCCTGGCTCTTCGACGCCGACGCGGGTCCGTCGCTGCCGCTGCTGCTGCAGGCGGCGAGCGCCGCAATGCAGAGGAACCCCACCGATTGTAGACCGAATCCGTTTGCTCTCATGGCTGCCCTCCTACTCGCGTGATCCGTCGCACCAGTCGCGACGATGAATGCATGACGACCGCGAGATGAGCGGGCGCGGAACGACATCGCGACGCCGCTGTAAGAATTTGTCGTGCATTCGGCGTCGTCCCGTCGTCGCCCACTCGAGCGTTCATCAGGGCCCCTCGTCCCACCCACCCCGCATTCGCGGTTCTGCAACGCGCATATTTGCGCGTGTCGGGCGCTGCCCGATCGCGCGCGGCGCACATGGCGTAGAGGCCTGCTGACGGCACCCGCCTTGCGACGTCACGCCCAGGCGATGCGCTTGCCGGTGAGCGTGAGCCCGGAGGAATCATGCTGTCGCGTACAGCGAGATTGCGGCGGGTGCGGGACGTCGACTCGATCCCGCTCGGCGCCATTCCAGACGTCCTCGAGGCGGGGGCCCGAGCTCTGTCGAACTTCGAACGCAGGCTCGTCGAGAACATGGATGGACTGCACACCGTGGGCGAGATTGCGCGGATCTCGAAGGTCCCGGTCGGCGACCTCCGGGCCTTGCTCTTGGAGCTCGCCTGGCAACGTCAGGTCAGGTTCTACGAGTTCGTGGAGGTCGACGAGAGCGACACCCCCGAAGATGTCCCCGTCGACGAGCCCGATCCCGAGGTGCTTCTGCTCGTGAGGAGGCGGGACGACGACTTGATATCGGGGATGATTCGGGACGTCCTCGCTGCGCTCGCCGAGCAAACCGACCTGCGATGAAGCTGTCGCTGGGCGATGGGGCATGCGCGCGCCAGTTGCCGGTCGAGACGACCGGGCGACCTTCCACCAGCGCGCGCGTCAGAAGGTACGTCTCTGCAGAAGATTCATCGGCGAGCGCGATCGGCGTGCGCCGGTAGCGAGGCGGGGGTGCCCTTCGAGGCGATCGAGATCGACGAGCGTGGCGCGGTCGACCGCGCAGACCTCGCCGGCGAGCAGCGAACCGTAGACGAAGACGCGCATGCTCGGTGGGGTCTGGACGCGGCGCTTGCGGCCATCCGCGCATCCTTGCCGAGGAGCCGATGAAGGATCACGACCGCCGACGCGCGTGGGCTGACAGTCAATGTCCACGCCCCTGGCTGTAGTTGAAGGCCACGACTCCGCCGGTCATCGTCAGCTTGCTCGGCCCCTGAAGGAAGATGCCTGGTCGCTGACCTTCGGGCGTGAGTGAGAGCGCCGTCGAGATTCCGCTGTTCGAGATTCGCGTCGCGAGCGTCGTCAGCTCCGCTCCGCCCGTGACGTGCGCTCCGACCGAGAGGTTCGCCGTCACGTCGCAATTCGTTGCGGTCAGATGCGCGTTCGTGCCAGTGAGGACGATGCCTGCACCGCTCTGGGTGAAGCGGCACGCGGAGGGGGTGGCACCCGCGCCGGGTGCAGCGGCCGTGGCCGTGACGCTCACGGAACCCGAGCCGCTCGACCCGACGCGCAGTCCGGCGCTCAGCGCCCCCGAGACGCTCGTGCTCGAAAGCGAGACGTTCCCCGAGTCGGCGACGATCCCCCACTTCCCGCCGACGATCGATACATTGGAGATCGTGGCCGCGCCGCCGAAACGTAGGCCGATCGCGGCCGTCGGAACCGCGAGCACCGTCCCAGAGCTCGGATCGCCTTCCACGGTCACACCCGCGGCGACGTTAGGCGCAGATGCGAAGGGATCGTCGGTGCTGGCGGCGACGTAGGTGTCGCCCGTCGCTGCGCCATACCCGCTGGTCCCATTGGCGGCGATCGAGACCGTGTCGCCCGCCGCGGCGACCGAGAGCCCCTTCGCGATCGAGCGGAACGGGCTCGCGCTGGTCCCGTTGCTGCCGTCGCTGGCGCTCGGATTCGCGGCGGCGACGGTGATCTTGTCGATGATCATGGCTGCCGGGCACACCGCCCCGCCGAGCACGAGGTCCCGTGATCCGAGCGCGGCCCCGTGCGCGACCGAGCACGTGAGCGTGACCCGATCGGCCGCCGTCGACGTGATCGTGCACCCGATTCCGGAGCCGAGCGAGGCCGACGTGACCGACGACATCCCGCTCCCGAACGCGGTCAGGGCGAGCGTGCCGACGCCCTGCCGGACGTGAGGGTCGGCGTATCCGGTGATCACGACGACGCTGCAGGTCGCTGCGACGCTCGCCGTGTCGGCCACGAAGGTGTCGGCCACGAAGGTGTCGGCCACGTGCGTGTCGGGGACGTACGTGTCGGCGACCGTCGTGTCGTCGACAGCCGTGTCAGTGCTGGTGGTGTCGCTCGCACCTTCGGTATCACTTCCGGTGTCGCTCGCGCCGCCGGTGTCGTCGGTTGCGCTGGTCTCCGGCGCCAGCGCAGAATCGGCAACATCCGGCTCGGAGTCGCCGCTCGACCCCGAATCGCTGGCCCCTGTCGCGCTGTCGACGTCCACATCCGTCGACGCCGAGTCGGTGCTCGTGTCTTCGCCCGGGCTCGAGTCCTGTGGAGTCACCACCTCGGTGTCGGCACCCGTGTCCGACTCGATCGGAGTCGAGTCGGGGTCGTTGGACACCTCTATCGTCGGCGAGCTTCCGCAGCCGGTGACCATGACCGCGAAGACCAGCAGTCGAGATGAGCGAACGTCGATCACGAGGAGCCTCCCACAAGGGTTCGTCGTGCGATGCGATTCACCGCGGCTGATTGCTCGTCGATCTGCGCTCGTCGTCGTGCGCGCTGCGCCACCGACGTATCGAGCCCCCGCCCGCACACGCGCTCACGCACGGCGTAGGCGCGCCCATGCGAGAAGGCGTGCGTCATCCCACGTGTTGGCCACGCGCTCCGGCTCGACCCACCGTCCCGTGGTCGAAGGCACCTTGGTGGAGGTCGAGCTCGTCGCGGAAGTGCTGGAAGGCGCAGGGGCGGAGGTCTTGAAGAGGCGAATCGCCTGAAGGCAAGACACGGCCGTCATGGCCCCGCTCGAGAGAGCAGCCGAAGACCGGCGACCGCTAGCGCCTGACCGCGTGTGACCGAGGCGGTTCCGACCATCGGCATCGGCGCGGGCCCCCACTGCGACGGCCAGGTCCTCGTTTGCTACGATTTGCTCGGCATGTACCGCGGCATGCGCCCGAAGTTCGTCAAGCGCTACGCCGAGCTCGGCGACGCGGTGGTCGATGCCACGCGCCAGTATGTCGACGAGGTCCGCTCGGGCGCGTTCCCGGCGCCGGAGCACTCGTTCGGCATGAGGATCGTCCCGTCGAAGGCCCGCTGACCTGACAAATAGCAGGAGAGCGCGAGCAGCCTCGGCTGCCCACGCTCTCCCCCTTTCAATCAGTCACTCATTGTCAGGGACGCTCAGTCCTCCGGGCAGTGGGTCGGGGTGCCACGCTTGCCGATGTTCGACTGCGACGCCTGCTCCTGAATGGCCTCGGCGCAGGCGAAGCGCACCACGCGCTTCTCCAGCAGCTCCTCGATCATGTGGTCGACGCAGCTCACGTACGCGCCGTGGTTCCGGTAGCAGACGCCGGTGGTCGGACAGGGCTCCGACTCGATCTCCACGCTGGCCGGATCGGGCGTGAAGGTGCCGTTGACGATCGTCCGGACCTGCGGACACGAGCACCCGCGCGCGCTGCGCACGCCGAAGGTACCGACAGGGCAGACGTCGCGGATGACGCCAGTGCCGTCGCGCGGCTCGTCGCTGACACCGTCACCGTCGCCGTCGTGACAGCCGTCGGCGGCGACAGGCATCGCCTGGGTCGTATCGGCGTCACAGCGATCGATGAGATTGCTCACCCCGTCGCTGTCCTTGTCGAGCCCGCCGCCGATGGGGCACCCGAGGGTGTTCACCTGCGTGCCGGGCGCGGTGCTGGGACACTCGTCGTGGTTGTTCGGAACGCCGTCGCCGTCATCGTCACGCGGCAGTAGCTCGAGGTTGGCGTAGCGCCGCGCGGCCTCCGCCGCGTTCAGCGCGTTCTTGTAGATGCGCACGTTGTCCATCGCCCCGGTGAAGGGGAGCTGGCAGCCCGTCTGCGCCAGGGTCGGATCGTCGTTGTAGGCGCCGAAGTACAGGTTGTTGTGCTTGCCGAGGTTGTACTTGATCGACTCGGCCGCGCCGGTGGTGCCGGTGCCTGCTTGGACGCCGTCCACGTACAGCCGAACCATCGTGCCGTCGAAGGTGCCGATCACCTGGTGCCAGGTGCCGTCGAGCACGTTCTTCACCAGCGACGATCCGGGTGACTCGCGGAAAAGCGAGGTCGGCGTCTGCACGTAGAACTTCACTTGTCCGCCGGTGACGTAGAGCGCGTACGAGCCCGCCGAGCAGCCCGCCGCAGCGCCCTTCGAGATGATGTAGCCGGTGCCGGACATGGTCGTCTTGATCCACGTCTCGACGCTGATCTTCTCGGGCTCGAGCTTCGCGAAGTCGCCTTCGGTCGAGAGGACCGTGGCGAAGTCGTGGGCGGGAGGCGTACCCGCGAACATCAAGGAACGCGGCGTGAGGCCGGTGTCGAGCGGGAACGCGCTCTGGATGTCGGAGCGCGTCGGGTCGTTGGCGTCCACCCCGAACGTCGAGCCGCGGAACGCCAGGTTGTCGTTCATCGACGAATCGAACAACGACTGCGTGGTGAGGAGCGACTCGTTGAACTTCCACCACCCCGCGAGAACCGGATCGTTGATCGTTGCCGAGAGGTGGAGCTCGTCGTCGACGGAGTACACCTTGCCTTCGCCGTCTCCGCCCTTCTCTCCGCCCTTCGTCGCGGGACCTTCGCTGGCCGCGCTGCATCCGATAGTAAGCAGACCAGCGGCGCAGATGTACCGAAGGTACGCCTTGTTCCAGAGGTTGGTGTTCATCACAGAGACCTCCCCTCGTCGCCGCGAGATCGTGGCGACGCCTTGGCCCGACGCGCTCCGGCCGAACGAGCAAAGTCTCGTTGCCGAAGGCGCGAAGGGCTCGACCAGCACGAACCGCTGGGTCACGGCTCGTGACTGACGAACCCCGCTGCAACCGGTAGGCCCTGGTTACGCCAGAGATCTAGCCGTGCACGATCCGAGACGTCGTGGCCGAACGGACGCCATCGCGTGCTCAGGATGGAAGCGCGTCTGGAGAGAATCTGGAGAGCGAGGGCACATGCGCCCTGCCCGTGCTCGCCTTCAGCAGGCGTCGTCAGAACAACCACGCGGGTCGCAACGAGACCACGCGCGAGAACTTCCCGTGCACCCACTTCACGAGCGAGGTCACCGCGTCGTCGGGCTGTGCTACGCGAGGCGGCTGCTCGAGACCCGCGAGGTGCTTCTCGAGCACTTCGGCCACGAGCGCGCTCATGTCCTGATCGTTCTTGCGGCAGTGCGCCGTGAGCTTCTCGAGGAGCGCGTCGGGGAGGTAGAGCGTCATCGCCCGGAAGCCGGGCCGACCTCCGGAGACGAAGGTGTCCTTCGTCTCGGCCTTCGGATCACTCGGCTGCGCAGACGACGCTTTGCGGATCGTGACGGACAGGGGCTTCTTCGCCATGGAGGAACCTCTCGAGCTCGTTGAGCAGGGAAACAATCTCTTTGGCCGCGGGATCGCGCGGCGCGTACTTGGTGACGCCCATCCCGGCGGCGATCGCCTCCTGGTAGGCGATCCGCTGCCCGAGCTCGGTCCCGAGCACGGGAATGCCGGCCGACTCGAGGACCGTGCGGGCGCTCTTGCCGAGCGCGGTCCGGCCCTGCTTGCGGGTGAGGAGGATGCAGGCGCGGAGCTCGTCTCGGAGCGTGCGCGCCTCCTCGATCACCTCGAGGGTGCCCGCGAGCGCCCAGGCGTCGGCCGCCGAGGGACCGCAGGGGAGCACCGCGATGTCGGCGATCATCAGCGCCGAGCGCTGGATGTCGCCGTGGCGCGGCGGACAGTCGATGACGACGAGGTCGTACCCCTCGGCGATCGAAGTCAGCTGTCCTGGCTTGTGCATGGTCGACCCCATCGCGACCACGGTCGGGGCGGCGTGGCCGTTTTCGGCGGCGACGTCTCCCCAGGTTCGGGAGGTGGCTTGGGGGTCGGCATCGACCAGCAGGACCTTCTGCCCGCGCGCGAGCGCGGCGGCCGCGAGACTGATCGCGGTGGTGCTCTTGCCGACCCCGCCCTTTTGTCCGGTGAGCGCAACGATCATGACGCCCCTCTACGCAGTGCGGCATCGCTCGGGCCAAATTAATTGTCGACCTTGTCGAGAACGTGCCGAGCTCGCACCCTTTCTGCATCAGTCAAAGGTGAGGCCACCATGACCACCCGCCTGCTCACCGCGCTCGCTGCTCCCGCCCTCGTTTTGGGCTTTCTCGGGCTCTCGGCCGCAGCCCCGGTCGAGCTCGCGGCCGACGCAGGGGCTGCGCCGTGCGTGAAGTACTGGGGGGAGGCCCGACCGACCGGGTTCGGCTATCGGCACGTCGTGGTGCTGAAGAGCGAGTGCAAGAAGCCCCAGACCTGCGACGTGTCTACCGACGTCAACCCTGACATCCAGCAGGTCCCGATCGCGCCGAGCGAGACCAAAGAGGTGGTCACGTTCCTCGAGTCCCCCGCGAGCGCGTTCACGCCCCGGGTCGTGTGCAAGTGACCTGGATTCCGTGACGACACGCATGGAAGACGTTTGGGTGTTCGGGTACGGGTCGCTCATCTGGCGGCCGTCGTTCCCGTTCGAAGAGCGGCGGAAGGCCTGGATTTCGGGCTTCGCACGGCGGTTGTGGCAGGGGTCGGACGACCACCGGGGCGTGCCGGGTGCGCTCGGTCGGGTCGTGACGCTGGTGCCGATGGCCGAGTCCCGCACCGTCGGGGTCGCCTTCCGCATCGCCGGGCCGAACGTGCCGGAGGTGCTCGACCACCTCGATTGGCGCGAGAAGAACGGGTACGAGCGGCACCTCGTCGACCTCCATGGCGACGACGACCGGAGCTTCGCCCGGGGCGTGGTCTTCGTGGCGGGCGCGCTCAACCCCCATTTCCTCGGCGACGCGCCGCTCGACGCGCTCGTCCGGCAGATCGCCGGGGCGCGCGGTCCGAGCGGCGAAAATAGGGAATACGTCGTCGAGCTGGCCCAGGCGCTCCGTGCCCTGGGGGCGCCGGACGACCACCTCGAGTCGATTGTGGAGCGTTTGGAGCAGCTCCCGCCGGATCCAGGCCTGGCGGAGGGCTCAGCCGCTGGACGTTCTGCCGAGCCTGGGGACTGACGGACCGTGCGACCCCCGCCGTAACCTCCGCGCCCCATGGCCAACGGCTCCGGATCCTTCGACGCTGTTCGACCCCCGAACGCACGCGGAAATGCTCCCTCCGGCGCGAAGGGTGGTACCTTGCCCGGACCGATGCATCCCGCGCAGATGGACGACCTCGTTCGGCGCTTGGTGGCCAACCCGAACGATCAGGCGGCACTCGGTGCTGCCTACCAAGAAGGCACGCACGATCCGCGCGGTTATGCTGCGATCTTGGAGCGTGTCGGCGACGCCACGCCAGACACCACCTTCGCCGCGCACTGGCTCTCCGAAGCCGCGCATGTGTGGTCCACGACGCTGGGCGACGCCCGTCGTGCGGCCACGTTGCTGATGCGGGCGATCGAGAAGGATCCCGCGAGCGACGTGGCGAGCGATCGCCTGGCCTCGCTGTATCGCGACAAGGGCGATCACCGCGCGCTCGTCGCGCTTCTCGAGCGTCGCGCCAAGGCGCTCGCAGGCATCGCCAACGGCGATCCGAACCTCGTCCAGCGCGCGTCGATGCTCCACGAGGAGGCAGGTCGTCTCTGGCAGGACGCCCCGCTGTCGCAGAGCCGCAAGGCCGTCGAGAACTACAAGAAGGCGTTCGAGATCGACCCCTCGGCCGTCTCCGCGATCTACGCCGCGCGCGAGCTCCTCAAGTCCGAGGGCAACGTCAAAGAGGCGCTGCCGCTCTACGAGGCGGAGATCCGCGCGATCGACGACACCGAGCGAAAGCTCGCGCTCTATCGCGACGAGTCCGCCGTTCGCCTGGCGAACAACGACGCCAAGGGCGCGACCAACGCCCTCCGCAACGCGCTGCAGATCGATCCGCAGGACGCGGGGCTGCAGTACGAGCTCGCGACCTCGATCATCACGCGCATCCAGGGCGGCGAGAAGGTCGCCGAGGAGGAGCGCCGCGAGGCCGCCGAGCTGCTCGTCGGCATGGCGCAGATGTACGACGGCGAGCACGCGCTCGCGTACTCCGAGGCCGCGCTCGACGCCGAGCCCGGCCACGATCGCGCCATGCAGCTCGCGGCGCACTGGGCGAAGGATCTCGGTCGCACCGAGACGCTCGAGGCGCGGTACAGCGCCTACTTCGAGGCGAACCCCAAGGGTTCGATGGCCGTCGAGGCACGCCGCGCCGCCGCTCAGTCGTTCGAGGCGCAGGGCAAGCTCGAAGAGGCGATCAAGGCGCTCGAGCCGATCAAGGACGAAGCCTCCGTCGCGATGAAGCTCGGCGATCTGTACGCCAAGGCCGGCAAGACCAACGAGCTCGCCGCGTTCATGGATCGTCACGCGGCCGCGTTGCCGCCGACCGAGCGCATTTCCAAGCAGCTCGAGATCGCCTCGATGCTCGCGCAGAAGGGCGACAAGAAGGGCGCGCTCGCCAAGTACCGCGACGTCCTCGAGGTCGACGCGCAGCACCCCGAGGCGCTGTCGTACGTCGAAGACGCCCTCCGGGCCTCGCGCCAGTACAAGGACCTGCGTGACGTGCTGCTCAATGCGGCGCGTACCTCTGGCGCTTCGATCGACTCTCGCCGCGCGCAGCTGCGCGAGGTGGCGGGCCTCTCCGAGACGCAGCTCAAGGATCCCGAGGGCGCGATCGTCGCCTACCGGCAGATGCTCTCGCTCGATCGGAGCGACGAGTCGGCGCGTTCGGCGCTGCACCGTCTCCTCGAGAAGGGCCAGCGGTGGGACGACCTCGCCGCGCTCTTCGAGCAAGAGGCGATGGGCGCCGCCGACCTCGAGGAGCGGATCACCCTCGAGAAGAGGCTCGCCGACCTCCACGAGAAGAAGCGCGGCGACAAGCGCGAGGCGGCCGAGGCCCTCTTGCGCGTCGTGACCAGCGCGCCCAAGGACGAGGAGTCGCTCGCCCGTGCGGTCAAGTTGTTCCGCGGCGTCGAAGACCTCGCGCGCGCAGCCACTGCCATCGACGAGAACGTCGGCGCGCTCGACAACGGTCCGGCCAAGGGCCAGCTGCTGCTCGAGCTCGGCGAGCTGCGCGATCGTCTCGGCGATCACGCGAGCGCCGCCGATGCGTACTCCGAGGCCGCCGAGCTCCTCCACGACGCCGATGCGTGGCGCCACGCCGAGGAGCAGGCCGCCAAGTCCGACAAGTGGGAGCAGGCCGCGACGGCAGCCGGCCACCGCGGGGACCTGGAGAAGGACCCGAAGGTCCAGGCCAAGCTCCGCGCCACCGAAGCCGAGTACCACCTCAAGGGCGGCGATCCGGCGAGCGCGATGACCCGTTTGGAGCAGGCGTGCGAGCTGTCCCCCGGCGACGGCGAGCTGGCCGAACGACTCGAGCAGTTCTACGAGCAGGAGGGCCGGCTCGACGAGCTCGCAGCCTTCATCGTGCGGCGTGCCGAGCAGACGAGCGATTCGGCCGCGTCGGTGGCGCTCTTCAAGCGTGCCGCGGCGTTCCGTCGCGATCGCCTCACCGATCCCGATGGTGCGCGCGACCTCCTCTTGCGCGTGGTCTCGTCCACCGACGACTTCGAGGCGCTCTCGTCGCTCGCCGACGACGCATCGGGTCGCGAAGAGCACGCCGACGCGATCAAGTTCCTCGCGCGGCTCGAGCCGCTCGCCCAGGACAAGCCGGCGAAGATCCGCCTCGGCCTGCGGCAAGCGGCCCTGCTGTCGGACGGTCTCGGCGACATCGACGGCGCGGTCGGTGCCTACCAGCGCGTGCTCGACACCCTCGACGAGAACTGTCGCGAGGCGCTGCAGGCGATCGCCGATCTCGAGCAGGCGCGCGAGCGGTTCCCGCAGGCGGCCGACGCGCTCGAGCGCGATCTCGAGCTCGCCGCGGCCGGCGAGGAGAAGGCGACCATCGCCCGTCGCCTCGGCGAGATCTACATCGAGCACACCCGCGAGCTCGGCAAGTCGCTCGCTGCCTACGAGACCGTCGTGCGTGAGGACGCCGAGGATTTCGCCGCGCTCCAGAAGCTCCGCGAGCTCTGCGAACGCGCCGAGAAGTGGCCGCGCGTCCTCGAGCTGCTCGACGCGCAGATCGAGGTCGAGGGTGACGACGACGAGATCGCCTCGCTCACGGCGCGCAAGGCCGAGATCCTCGCCGATCACACGGAGCAGGTCGAAGAGGCCCTCCGCACGCTCGCGCCGCTCACGATGGCGGGCTCGGACGTCGCGCGGGTGACCGCGATGGCGATCGCCGATCGGCACAAGGCCGACGCGCAGATCGGCGGTCAGATCCTCGCCTGGGCGCGCACGACCGGCGGCGTCGAGGGCCAACGGCTGCTCGGCGAGGCGTTCGATCGCTTCGTCGCGGGTGGCGCTCGCGACCGCGCGCTGGAGATCGCGCCCGACGTGCTGCGCACGCCCCGCGGCAAGGATCCGAGCTTCCTCCAGCAGGTCGAGCCGCTCGCCGTGGCCGCGCGTGCGACCGAGCTGGTGCTGGAGATCCACGACCGTCGCGGCGCCGGCATCTCTGGCGTCGCCCGTGCGGAGGAGCTCATTCGTCAAGCGCGCGTGCGCATCGACCTCGGGGTCGATCGCCGCGAGGCCATCGAGCACGGCGAGATCGGCCTCTCGGCCGTGCCGCCGAGCGAGGCCGGGCCGTTGCTCCTCGAGCTCGCCGATCTCGCCCCCGACGCGAACACCGCCGTGGAGCTGCTCGAACGCCATGTCGGTCGCTGCAAGCAGCCGGCCGATCGTCTCGCTGCGATGGTGCGCGCGTATCGCCGCGCGATCGTCAGCGGGGTGAGCGAAGAGAAGGTCCGCGAGCTCACCGAGCACGCGCTCGCGGTGCAGGCCACCGACGATCCCTTCGACGCGTTGTGGGCCGAGGCGCGCGACGCCGACGCCGCCGACGAGACCGCCGATCGCCGCCGCGCGCTGCTCGACGTGCTGGTCAACACCACCGCCGGTCCGCGCGACGGCGGGCGTACGCGCTCGGCGCAGCTGCGGCGCGCCGCCGACTGGATGCGCGCCGAGGTCGGTGACGAGGAGGCGGCGTTCGAGCTGCTCTCCCGTGCGCTCGTCGCCCACGTCGACGCCGCGACGCTCGACTCCATCGAGGCGATCGCCGCTCCCGACCGGGCTGCCGCGATCTACACCCGTGCGCTCGAAGAGGTGTTCGACGGACCGCTCGTCCGGCAGATCATCTCGCGCCGCGCGACGATCCGTCGCGAGCAGCTCGGCGACGCCGACGGCGCCATCCGCGACCTCAAGAAACTCCACGAGCTCGCGCCGGCCGATCAGCAGATCACCGATCGCTACCGGGTCGTGCTCGAAGAGGCGAACGACTACCGCGGCATGATCCAGCTGTACGAGGACCAGATCCTCCGCAGCAAGGACCAGGGCGTGCGCGCCGATCTCGCGCGGCAGATCGCGCGGCTGTGGGAGGAGCGCCTCGGCGATCCGCGCGAGACCGCGGACGCTTGGCGTCGGGTGCTTCGCCTCAAGCCGCAAGATCCCGAGGCCACCGCGGGGCTCGATCGCGCCAAGCGCAACAAGCTGCAGTTCGAAGAGGGAAAGTACCCGCCGCAGCGTGCGCCGATCGCCGAGACCTCGATCGCGCCGCCGGCGATGAAGGGGTCCGTCCGGCCCTCCTTCGCCAACAAGGGCGCGTCTGCGCCTCCGATTCGAACCCCGTCGGTCGCTCCGATGCGGGCCGCGCCGCTCCGCTCTTCGGCGCCGCCGCCTCCGATGCGTACCCCGCGGATCTCTTCGGTCCCGCCGCCCACGGACTTGAACGCTACCGGCGAGTATGGGTCCGGGTCCGAGACCATGACCACGGTGCCGCGGGTCCATGCGCCGTTCTCGTCGGAGCGCACCACGCCCGAAGACGAGATCGAGACGGGCGTCGGCGCGCTCGGCCGTCGTTCGGCGCCGGCGGTCGAGATCGCCGAGGCGACCTCGGAGATCCAGTACCAACCGGCGGTCACCGACGCCTATCCCACGCTCGCGGCGCTGACCGACGATGACGACGGCGACAACATCCCGACGCTCGCCGGCGATTCGCCGCTGACGGACCACGATCCGCACACCCATCGTCAATCGTCGCGGCCTCTCTCGACGGCGACCGAAGAGGTCGCGGTGCCCGTGCTCCCCGTCGCGGCGCGTAACGCCGACCCCGATGCGAGCGCCGAGTTGATCGGCGACGAAGAGGTCGAGGAGCTCGTCGAAGACGCCGAGCTGATCGACGACGACGAGCACACCCAGTAGAAGTTGGCCCCGGCCGACGACAGCCGTTACGGGGCTGTCATGGCCTGGAACCGTCTTCGCCGTCTCGTTCTCGCGCTCCTCTCGCGGGAGTTGAAGCGTCCGCGCACTCTTTGGCTCGCGCCGATCGCGTTGGCTGGCTGCATGGGCGGGATGTCACCCGCGATGAAGCTCGACGACACGGTCAAAGAGACCAACGACGCGGCACGGTTCGGGCGGACCGACCTCGCGGTCGAGCGCGTGATGCCCGAGGCCCGCTCCGCCTTCGTGAAGCGCCATCGCTTCTGGGGCGGCGACGTACGGATCGTCGACGTCGAGTACGGCGGGGTCGAGAGGATGACCGAGGGCGAGGCCGTGATCATCGTTGGATTCGGCTGGTTCCGCCCGAACGAGGGCGTCCTCCGGAACACGATGGTCCGCCAGACGTGGAAGAACGATCACGGCCGCGGGCCCTGGTACCTGCTCGACGAGGAGCGCGTCGCGGGGGATCCCGGCCTGCTCGGCGAGCAGGTGACCGTGGTTCGGCCCGAGACCAAGAAGGTCCAGTTCGAGACCACGGTCATCAAATGAATCGTCCGGCTCTGCTGCTCGCGCTCGTCGTGCTCGGGCCGGGCGCCTGGTCCGGCACCCGGATGTAGGCGACTTGTTGCGCTCCCGCGCAGCCTCGTCGACCCTCGGCGCGTGACGTTCGACAACAGACGCCCGGAGCCGCAGGGCGATTCGCTCCTCGGCCGAACCCTGGCTGGTCGCTACCGGCTGATCGCGCGCATCGGCACCGGTGGGATGTCGGTCGTCTACCTCGCGCGCCACGTGCTCATCGAGCGCTTGTCGGCGATCAAGGTCCTCGACGAGTCGTTGCTCGACGAAGAGGTCCCCCCTTCGGGTCTGGTCGAGGCCTTGCGCGGCTACGCCGCGTCGCGGGAATCGCCGTACCGCGAGCACTTCCTGCGCGAAGCCCGCGCGGTGAACCGGATCAACCACCCGAACATCGTCGAGATCTCCGACTACGGCGAGGCCACGGTGACGCTCGAGGGCGGCGGCCGGCGGCAGGTCGTCTACCTGGTGATGGAGTACGTCCCGGGGGAGTCGCTCCACCGGGTGATCGCGCGCGGGGCCATCCCGGTGGCTCGTGTGCTGCCCGTCGCCGCCCAGGTCGTCGCTGCGCTCGCACGCGCGCACCAGACCGGCGTCATCCATCGCGACATCAAGCCGGAGAACATCCTCCTCGTCACCCGCAAGGGCGGCGGCGATCTGGTGAAGCTCACCGACTTCGGCGTCGCCAAGATCAATCAGCTCGGCAAGAGCGGCGGCGGCGTCGATCAAGTGCTCGGCACCCCGGGGTACATCGCGCCGGAGTACCTCCTCGGCGAGACGTCCATCGATGGGCGCGCCGATCTCTATTCACTCGGCGTGGTGCTCTACGAGGCGCTCACCGGTGTGTTGCCGTTCGGCGGGCGCGACGAGACCGAGCTGCTCACGAGGCCGCTCACCGAAGATCCGCTCCCCATCTCGCAGCGCGTGCATGGCGTACCGCCCGCGCTCGAGGAGCTGGTCATGCGATGTCTGCGCCGGCGCCCCGACGAGCGCCCGCACGACGCGTTCCGCCTGCTCGACGAGCTCGAGCGCGTGGCCACCGCAATCGGCGTGAAGATGGCCGAGGGCCCGAATCGGCGCGACAGCGGCGCCGAGATGCAGTCTTTGACCCACGTCGAGACCATCGACGACGAGCCGCCTCCCTCCCGGTTCGTGCCGTCGATCGTGCCGCCGCCGCGGCTCGGTACGGTCACGCCGTCGTCGCTCGCGCAGTCGTGGCGCACCCATTGGGACGCGCTGCGCTCTCGCGCTCGGCGCGTCGGGAGCCTTCCGTTCGACGTCGAAGACAGCATCCATCGCGCGGCGATCCTGGTGGAATCGATCGATCGCGCGGCGACGATCGTCGGTGCGACGCAGCGTGCGCTCGATCAGCTCGAGGCCGAGGCGCGCGAGTTTCGCAACAGCCTCGGCAACGCCATCGACGTGCTCGCGCACGATCTCTCCAAGGCCCACCAGCGGGTGATCGACCTCACGTCGCTGCGCGCGCAGCTGTACCTCGAGCGTCGGCACCTGCGGGAGCCAGCCTTGGTCGAGGCCAAGCTGTGGGAGGTGGCTGCGGCCGACGACGAGCTTCGCAACGCAAGGGCCATCCGCGAGGACCTCGGCGAACAGATTGGCGCGCTGCAAGACTCGCTGTTCCAGCGGAACAACGCCCACGAGGCCGAGGTGCAGCGCACGGTCGCCGCGCTCGAGGGCGAGTCCGCCGCGATCGCGACGCTGCATCGCGAGCTCGAGCTCACGAGCGCACAGGTCGGACGCGCCATCGGCGCGTCGGTGTCATGACGGACATTCGCAAGCTCCTCGTCATCGCCAACCCCCAATCGCGCGCCGGACGCACGGCCGAGCGACTGCCCGAGATCGAACGGGCGCTGCGCCGCCAGGGTCTCTCGTACGAGCTCGTGTGCACCCAACGCCCCGGGCACGCGTCGGAGATCGCCCGTGGAGCGCGGACGCGCGAATTCGACGTCATCGCGGTGGTCGGGGGCGACGGAACGCTCAACGAGGTCGCGCAGGCGTACCTGGACGACGAGGGACGAAAGGTCGAGGGGCCCGATCTCGCGATCATCCCGAGCGGCACGGGCGGTGACTTCCGCAAGACGCTCGACCTCTCCGGCTCGCTCGAGGAGGCGGTCGCGCAGCTTCGCTTCGGGCGGCGGCGCGCGATCGACCTCGGCGTACTGCACGCCCGCGATCACGCCGGCCGCAACATGATGCGGGCCTTCGTGAACATCGCGTCCTTTGGTGTCGGCGGAGCGGCCTTGGGCCTCGTGAACGCGGCGCCCAAGTGGCTTCATGGACGGGCGACCTACCTGTTCGGCACGCTGCGCGCGCTCACGTCGTACCGCAACGTCGAGGTGCGGTTGCGCATCGACGGCGTGCCGTTCTACGAGGGCCGCATCTTCTCCGTCGCGATCGCGAACGGTCGGTACTTCGGCGGGGGGATGAAGATCGCTCCGCACGCCGATCCGAGCGACGGGAAGCTCGAGGTGGTGGTGCTCGGCGATCTCTCGCCCACCGAGGTCGTCGCGCTCGCGCCCAAGATCTACAGCGGCGGACACCTCGGCACGCAGGGCGTATCGCTCGGCAGCGGGCGGGCGATCGAAGCCGAACCGGTGCACGCGTGGTCGAGCGTGCTGCTCGACGTCGACGGCGAGGGGCCGGGGAAGCTCCCGATTCGCGCGCTCGTCGAGCCCGGTGCGCTCACCTTCCGCGGCTGATCATTTCGTGGAACGGAGCTCGCCCACCACCTGGGCGAGATCGTCGCTCCACCGCAGGGCCACCCCCGCGGAGGGCACGCCGGAGGTGATTTGCGCCGCGGCGTCCGCGGTCGAAAGACCCTCGGGGACCCGCACGAACAACACCGGTTTGGCGCCGATCTTCTTGGCCGCATCCTTCGCGGCGCTCACGGTCGCAGCGGCGTTTGCGGAAGACACGACGAGCTCGACCACGTCGGCGCGCGCGCCCACGGCGGCGAAGCTCGGGCCGGTGCTCGGCACCTCCACCGAGACGAACAGTTTGCGATTGAGGCCGTGCACCCGAGCCGCAATTCGCGTGAGGGTCGCGTCGTCCACTCCGTCGGTTCGCGAGAGACCGAGCACGCCGAGCGCGGCGGGCACTCCGCTCGCGATGACGCTGTCGATCTGCGCCGGCCGGTCGAAAGCCACGCCATAGGCCGCGAGCGGCGCATCCGTGTTGGCTCGCTCGCTCCACGACATGAACGTGGCCGCGGTCGAGTCTCCGGTGATCCGCGCGAGCACCAGATCGCCCTTCTCGAGGAAGCGAGAGACCGACGGCCAGACCGTCTCGGGCCTCGCCGAGTCGTTCAGCGGGATCAACATCGACGCGGTGACCTGGGCGGGCACACTCGTGCTCGTGCTCGAACTGCCGCCGCCTCCGCCACCTCCGCCACCACCGCCGGTGTTCACGATCGGGGGTTGGTTCGCGGAGCCCATGGTCGTCGGCATGCCGAACGACGGGACCATGTAGGGGGCGTTGGGATCGGACGACGGAGCTGGGCCTGCCCTGCCGATGGGTCCAGCGCTCGCCGAAGCCGAAGCCGACGCAGTCGCGTTCGGCGCAGTCGCGTTCGGCGCGGTCGTGTTCGGCGCAGTCGTGTTCGGTGCACTCGGGTTGGCGACGGTGTCGCTCGGTGCACGCGCCGCGGTCCTCGCGGGCGGAGCCTCCCCACCCGTCGCCGGGCCCGGAGTACCAGGCGGCGGGGCACCGATCTGGTCCTCGTCCGAGTCCGGAAACGCGCTCGACGCCGCGGGGCCGCCGCCCGATCCCGTGGGGGCAGGGAGCGCAGGCTCCGTAGCCGTGAGTGGGAGGGACGGCGCGCTGGCCACGCTCGAGGACACGCCGGGCTGGAAGGGAGGCTTCGCGAGCGGGGCGCTCGCCTCCGTCCGCGGGGGCGCAGGACGGCTCTCCGGGTACGCGAGGATCGCCCCCCCGACGAGCACGGCGCCGCCGAACAAAGCCAGCGCCAGAGGCAAGTTGAGCGGAGCCTTGACCTTGTGCACGACGAGACCTCCGCATGCCCGAGGTGCAATGCCCGCGCCCCCTGGCGTCTTCACACCCGGGAAATGCTAGGCTGCGCCGCACTCGCGCCCGTAGCTCAGCCGGATAGAGCGGCGGCCTTCTAAGCCGTTGGTCGGCAGTTCGAATCTGCCCGGGCGCGCGCATGCGCTCAGAGCGCCGGGATGGTGAACGCGAAGGTGCTGCCGACGCCGACCATGCTCTCGGCCCAGATGCGCCCGCCGTGCGCCTCGACGATGCCCTTGGCGATGGCGAGACCGAGGCCGGTGCCTTCCGCGCCCGCTTGCTTGGCGCGGAAGTAGCGGTCGAACACGTGGGGGAGCTCCTCGACCGGAATGCCGGGCCCGGTATCGGTCACCGCGACCAGCGCCTCGTTTCGCTGTCGCCTGGCGACGACGGTGATCGCGCCGCGTTCACGTGTGTACTTCAGCGCGTTGCCGATGAGGTTCGAGAGCACGCGCGCGACGCGGTCGCGATCTGCGCGAATGGTGAGCTCGTCCTCGACGTTCACGTTCAGCGTTTGCCCGCGCCCGAGCGCCACGGGTTGCAGCAGCGTCACGATCTCGTTGAGCAGCGGTGCGAGAGGCACCTCCTCGAGGCTGAGCGTGAGCTTCCCCGCACGCAGGCTCGCCCAATCGAGCAGGTCGTGCACGAGGCGGTTCATCCGGTCGGCCGCGCGCGCGATCATCTGTGTGTGGCGCCGCAGCTTGTCGCCGGTGGGCCCCTCGGGCGTGGCGCGCTCGAGGAGCGTTGCGTTCATCACCACCGAAGTCAGCGGGTTCTTCAGGTCGTGCGAGACGGACGCGAGGACGTCTTCGCGGGCGCAGATCGCGTGCTGGGCCTCTTCGTACAAGTTGCGCAGCTGGTCCTCCGCGCGTCGACGCTGGGTGACGTCGGCGACGATCGCTCCTGCGCCGAACAGCGTGCCGTCCGCACGCACGAGCGGGTAGTACGAAACCAGCCAGTGGTGCAGCGCGTCGCCTGTGGCCGGTGTGCGACCACTGATGTCGCGGGTGATCGACTCTCGGCAATCGAGCACGTGCTGCAGATCGTCCTCGAATGCCCTGTCCATCTGCGGCAGCAGCTCGGTCACCCGCTTGCCCAGGTGTTGCTCGGGGGGAATGCCGTTGATCTGCGCGAGCGCGGCGTTCACCTGGACGAACCGTCGTTGCTTGTCGAACACCCCAATGCCGAGCGGGGCGTTCTGCATGATCAGGTCGAGGATTGCGCGAGCCTCCGCGGCGCGACGTTCGGCATCGGCGAGAAAGCGGACGGCGTTCTCGCCCCGTCGCTCGTCGGTGACGTCGGCGAGGACGTGGAGGGCGCCGATCGCCGCGCCCGAAGCGTCGCGGATCGGATCGCGCGACAACCGGAGCACGCGGCCAGCCACCTCGAGGTCTGCCGTCTCCTGTGGCTCGCAGACCCGCACGGGATCGAGGATGGGGGGCGGCTCGACGGCGAACGCCTCGCGGAATCGATGCGCGAGGATGCGACCCCGCAGCTGCTCCACGCTCACGGCGAGGAGCGCGCCGAGTGCGCGGTTGGCTTCGACGATGCGAGCCTGCGCCGACACCATGCAGACGCCATCGCGCAGCGAGTCGAACGAGCTCTGCCACCGTTTGGCGGTCGCGCGCTCGGAGGCCAGCGTCTGCGCGCGCACTTCAGCCATCGGCGACCTCGCGCAACACCAGCACCGTGGCGTCGTCGTGCCCCCGTCGTTGATCGCGGAACAGCACTGCCGCGAGCAGCGCGGCGTCGTGCTGCTCCAGACCTGGATAACGTGTGAGTTGGAAGCTCGAGGCGATGCCGTCGGTGTGGAACACCCCGCTGCGGCCCGCGCCCCACTCGTAGACGATGGGCTGCGAGCGCGTCATCTGTTGACCGAGCGTGCCGTTGTGCGAGACGAGGCCGCGCGGCACTCCCGCGCGATCGCACACGACTCCGGCGATGTTGCCGACTCCGATCCACTCGAACGCGCGGGTGCTGCGATCGAGCTCGCCGAGGCCGATCGCAGCGCCTCGCGTGGGGCGCAGCGCCTCGTGCAGGGCAGTGATGGTGGCCGAGAGCGGCCGTGAGCGAGTCGAATCGAGCGCCTGCAACGCGACGGCGGTCGCCGCGTGGGCTGCGGCTCCATGGCCCAGGCCGTCGATCACCGCGACACGCAGGTGGGTATCGCGTCGATCGATCCAAACGCCATCGCCAGAGACCTGCTCGCCCGGATAGGGAGCTGCGACGAGTCCCAGCTGGGTGCCGTCGGCGCAGCGCGTGCCCACGCGAGCCACCACCACGTGCTCTCGCGTGGGCGACGTCCACGCGTCGAGCTCGAACGCCACGTCGCGGAGCTCGGCCACGTCGGCGGTCGTCCGGAGTGCGATCAGCTCCAGGAACTGGCCCGTGGAGTCGTGGACACCGCGGAGGATCAGCGTCGTCGCGGGGCGGGCGAGCACTTCGACCACGTTCGCGACCTTCTGTCGGGCGGCCGGGTCGAGATCGAGCCCCTCGGCCTGGGCCAGAGCGATGGAGCGCGCGGACGCGCGCTCGTCGGGGAGAACCACCCGCGAGATCACCGACGCCTCCACTCCGTCGTTCGCCCGACCGCCTCGGCAGGGTGGCGCGTCGAGGCTGAGGCTCATCTCGACGATGGTACGAGATGGGCTGACGGAACGTCACACGGCACGAGCGAGAATCAACTCGATCACACGCGCGATGCCGACGAGACGCGGGCGTCGCGGCGGGTTTCGGCGTCTTCCTCTTCTCGCCGGACCGTCACGACAGGGCACGAGATGTCGCCGGCCACGTGGTCGGCGACGTTGCCGAAGAGCAGGCCCTTGGCGGACTCGTCGTCGTGTGCACCGATGACGACCATGTCGAACTGGGCAGCCAGGCGCGGGATGACCACGATCGGATCGCCCGATTCCAAGACACCGACGACATCCACACCCTCGCGCCCTTCGCGCCGAGCGTCTTGGATCATCTCGTCGAGTCGCGCGGTGGCGAGGTCGTGCACGTGGGTGCTGAACGACTCGGTCTCGCTGCGCGGGGCGCCTTGCTCGCGGAACTTCCCCATCGCGGGGTAGGGCGGCAAATCCCAAACGTGCAGCACGTCGACGCTCGCATGGTGGCTCTGCGCGAGATCCATCGCGTACTCGAGCGCGGCGGACGACGCGTCGGAGAAGTCCACTGGAACCAGGATGCGACGCATCGTGGCGGGGATCAGTCGACCGTTCTCGACGGTGCAGACGTAGCGCATGGTGGTGCTCCTCACGACTAGCGAGCAACTGCTGCGCCAGTCACGGAGCGGCGCGGCGCGTGCGTCTGTCTCATGGCTGGGTAGATGTGGCCGGGGTACGACGCGCAACCCCTGCGTACGCAAACGAACCTTGCGCGTGAAGTCGACACGAGCGGCGAGATTCGATACGCATGGAGCTTCGCGTGAGTGCACCAGCTCGAAGAGACACGACGTCCCCCATCGCCAGGGTGGTGCGTCATCGGTTGCGGCACCCGACCGCCTACGCCGCCGGTGTCACCGGCACGGTGGCACTCGACAGCGGGCCTGACGAGTCGTGGACCATCCACATCCGGCGTGGCGAGGCGACGCTCGAGCCAGGGCACGCACGAGGCGCCACCGCGGTCGTCAGCGCCGACCCCGAGACGCTCCACGCGGTGATGGATGGGCACATCTCCGGCCTCGACGCGTTCCTCACGCAGAAGCTCGGCGTTCGCGGCCACGTCGGGCTCGCCCTCAAGCTCGATCTGTTCTTCCCCACCGGGCCGCGGCCGGCCCGTGCGTTTCGACCGGGCGTGCGTCTGGTCGACGGCATCGAGACGTTCTTCCTCGAGGCCGGCGAACCCGACGCTCCGCCCGTCATCCTGCTACACGGTCTGGGTGCGACCAACGTGTCGATGGCCACGCTGATCCCCGAGCTGGCCAAGACCCACCGCGTGATCGCGCCTGATCTGCCCGGCTTCGGCGAGACCGGCAAACCACTTCGCCCCCTGCACGCCGCGTACTTCTCGCGGTGGCTCGTTTCGTTTCTCGACGTGCTCGGACTGCCGAAGGCGTCGGTCATCGGAAACTCCATGGGCGGGAGGATCGCCCTGGAGCTCGGGATGCGCGCGCCGACACGGACCGATCGGCTCGTGCTCCTCGCGCCGTCGATGGCGTGGAAGTCGTTCCGTCAGTTCGTGCCGCTCGCCCGCCTGTTGCGACCGGAGATGGCCGCGGTGCCGATCCTCGTTCCGCGCATGCAGGTGTTGACCACGTTGCGTGCGTTGTTCGCCAAGCCCGAACGGTTGGTGCCGACGTGGCTCGATGCCGCCGCAGACGAGTTCCTGCACGTGTTCGGCACGCCGCGCGGACGCATCTCCTTCTTCCACGCCGCGCGGCAGATCTACCTCGAGGAGAGCCACGGCGAACGCGGCTTCTGGGAACGTCTGAGTCGACTCGAGGCGCCGTCGATGTTCGTGTGGGGCGAGAAGGATTGGCTCGTTCCCCCGGCCTTCGCGCGCCACACGGCCGACGCCGTCCCGCACTCCACTTCGGTGACCATCGATGACTGCGGGCACGTGCCGCAGTACGAGATGCCCGACCGGGTCAACGAGCTCGTGCGCCTGTTCCTCGCGTGAGCTACGGGTCCCACCGGCCGAGGCCGCTCACCCGTTCGATGATCTCGAGGTCGTCGAGCACGAGACCATGGTCGTCGAGCAGCTCGTCGAGGTTCGCGTACTGCACGGCGCCGTCGTCGGCGTAGGTCGCCACGGCGATGCCCTCGTCGAGGAGGAGGACCTCTTCGGGGAGGATGGTGAAGAGCGACCTCACTCCGCCGGGGCGGCGGTGCGGTCGCATCAAGGTGAGGCCGAGCGACTTCACGCGCGGCGCGGTGGCGCGGGTGCGCGCCAGGTCTGGTTTCGATGGCGTGGTTGGTCCGGAGAAGAGTCGTGCGATGGCCCCCATGCCGTTGATTTCGGGCAGGTGGCCGCCGGCGATCAAGTGGAGAAGAGCTCCTTTCCCTGCGCATCCATTGGGAAATCGGAAGATTCACGCATGCGTAGGGCGCGAATTTCTCGTCCACCGGCGGACCGCCGGCGGATTCGCCGCGCCGCCGGTCGAGATCGACGCCAAGTGCGCGAAATTTCTCGGGCGGAATCGCGGCACGTCGTGTGCGAAGTCGGCGCGCATGGAACTCCAATCCCTCTCGCAACCACGCGCCGACGATCCGCGGCGCGTCCTTCGTCACGAGCTGCAACGCTTCTTCGATCACCGCGATCTCTCGGTGTGGATCGGCTGTGACGTCATGATCGTCCAAGGCGACGTCGCGCTGCACGCCGACGTCGCCGTCGCCCTCGGCGCCGATCCGAAGAACCGCCGCGTCTGGGTCAGCGAGGTCGAGGGCCGATCGATCGATGTGGCGTTTCGCATCGTCTCGGGTCGCTCCCGCCTCGGTGCGCTCACGTCTGCGGCTCGGCACGTCGAGCTCGGCGCCGCGGAGGCCTATGCGTTCCACCCGCACGAGGCGGCGCTGTGGGGATTTCATCGCCCCCACCAGCTGATCGATGCCGTGCCGGTCGGGCGCGCGGGCTCGTTGCGTTCGCGAGTGCTCGGCGCAGAGCTCGTGCCGATGACCGGGCGTATTCGCCTGCAGCGCTCGGGCGATCAGCTCGCCGCTGCGATCGAGCGGCTCGAGCGCGCCGTCGATCGCGCGATCGCGTCAGCCTGAAGATCTGTCGAGAGATCCCCCGGACTGAAGTACTTCAGTCCGGGGGCAATTCTTCGACGGCTCCTGAGAGCACGCGCGCGAGGGCTATCGGCACGATGTCGTCGTGAGGGTTGTCGCCGGGGACGTCGAGCGCGACCACGGGGCCACCGAAGGTCTCCTCGAACGCGCGCGGCTCGCGTGGCCACACGCGGGTTTGACGGAATACGTGCACCGGCACCTCTCGCGCGAGGTCGGCGAAGCGCGCGCCGAAGCGGGCGTCGAGGCAGGTGTCGATCGCCACGACCGAACAGGGACGAACCGCTCCGAGCGGCGACAACAACCCGCCGGCCACGTTGCAGCCCGCACCGCTGTGGCCCACGAGCGTCACGCGCGTACGATCGATCGCCCGTCCGGTCGCCTGCTCCACCGCCTCGACGAACCTGGTGAGATCGAACGCGGTCCATAGGCGACTCCCGCTCGCGGCGTCGCGCGTCTGGCTCGGGCCGGCGACGAGGAATGAAGTCGGAACGAGCGTACGGAGATCGAACCCCTTCGCACCGAGTCCCCGGTGCAGTGGTCCCCTGTCGTTGGTGCCGTGCAGCCACACGACCAGCGGCGCGGGGTCGACCACCTCGTCGAACACGTGCGCGAGCCCGCCCTCGCGCTCGCCGGGATGGAGCCATCGCTCGTCTTCGAAAGGAAACGTGATCGTGCCGCGCACCACCGAGCTCCATGGCGGCGAACGCGCGCCGCAGCAAGCGTCGCGTTCACGTGCGGGTGTGACCGCAGGGACACGCTCGCGCACCGTTCAGCACGAATATGCACGGTACGAGGGTTGCTCAGGGCGCGCGCCATGCGATCGCTGAGCTTCCTTCCTTTCGTCGCCGTCCTGCTTGGCGCCCCCTTCGCCTCGGCGGCGGAGCCGGCACACCACCGCGCGTCGGTCACGTTTTCGCCGATCCACCTGCTGATGCCGATCGTCGAGGTGACCGGAGAGCTCGCGGTCGCCGAATCGGCGTCGCGGGCATCGTCGGCGTGGGCTCGGTGCCGGTGCAGACGACGACGGTGACGCCCACCTCGAAGACCGAGAACACCGAGCGCCTCTCGGCGTGGGAGGTCGGCGGGCACTTCAACTACTACGTGGTCGGCAACTTCGACCACGGAATGCAGCTCGGCGTCGAGGCGTTGTACCTGAAGGTCTCGACCGAGGGCTCCAGCTACCAGTCCGCCGCGGCCGCCACCGGCTTCGCCGTCGGGCCGTACGTCGGCTACAAGGTCATCGCCGACGTCGGATTCACCTTCGAAGGTAACCTCGGATTCGAGTACGTCGCTGCACGCGCCGAGTCATCGACCGGGACCTCCACCGCCGAGGCGAAGAAGGTCATCCCGCTATTGAACCTGAACATCGGTTGGTCCTTCTGAATCACTCCCGAGCATGCCGCTGATCTCCGACAAGACCGCAGCCAAAGCGCTCGTCCTCGTCGGAGTCGCGTTCGCGCCGATCAGCATCGTCGAGGCGAGCCGTCGCGGCGAGGTGCACCGACTCTTCCTCGCATGGCCGGTGTTCGCGCTCCTCGGGCTCGCGTTGCGTGCCTATCCGCCGTCCGGGCCGCCCGACGAGCACGGCGATCGGAAGCTGGGCATGGACACCAAGGCAGCCCTCGTCGGGTCGATCCTCCTCGGGTGCGTGCTGATGTTCGTGTGGGAGTGGGCGCTAATCGTGCTCCTCGGCAGCCGCTTCCGTACGTGAGGCTCAGATCCAGCGCAATCTCAGCAACAGCATCTTCACGCCCTGCGTGACCAGGATGTAGCTCGCGAGCGTGAGGCCGAGGAACGCGAAATAGAGCGGAGGCAGACGGGTGAAGCCGAGATAGCGGCCGAGCGCGGTGAACGGCAGCGCCAGGCCGATCGCCATGATGACGATGCTCGTCGTTGCGAGAGAGCGCGACGCTCGACTCTGGAACAGTGGAATCTTGTTGGTGCGAATGATGTGGATGATGAGCGTCTGGGTGAGCAGGCTCTCGACGAACCAACCGGACTGGAAGAGGCTCTGGCTGTGCGCTGCCGCCGCCGGCGTCGAGACGTCCCAGCACTTGAAGACGTACAGCATCAAGAAATAGGTCGTGTAGTCGAAGATCGACGAGCACGGACCGATGAAGACGATGAAGCGGCTCAGCTCCTTGATGTCCCACGCGCGCGGCTTCTCGAGGCGCTCCTCGTCCACGGAATCCGTGGGAATCGCTGTCTGGCTGATGTCGTAGAGGAGGTTGTTCGCCAGGATCTGGATCGGCTTCATCGGCAGGAACGGGACGAAGATGCTGGCGCCGAGCACGCTGAACATGTTGCCGAAGTTGCTCGAGGCGCCCATGCGCACGTACTTGATGATGTTCGAGAAGACCTTGCGACCCTCCATCACGCCTTCGTCGAGGACCATCAGCGACTTCTCGAGCAGGATGACCTCGGCGGACTCTTTCGCGATGTCGACCGCGGTGTCGACGCTGATGCCGACGTCGGCTGAGTGAATCGCGGGGGCGTCGTTGATCCCGTCGCCCATGAAGCCCACCGTGTGCCCGTGCGATTGGAGCGCCTTGACGATCCTCTGTTTGTGGGCCGGTGAGACGCGCGCGAAGAGGGTGGTCTTCTCCGCGGCAAGGGCGAGCTCGGCGTCGGTCATCTTCTCCACTGCGTCGCCGGCGAGCACCCTCTCGGTGGACAACCCGACCTGCGTGCAGACCTTTCGCGCGACGAGCTCGTTGTCGCCGGTGATGACCTTCACCACGACGCCGTGCGCCTGCAGCGCCTTGATCGCCAGTGGCGCAGTCTCCTTCGGTGGGTCGAGGAACGCGACGTAGCCCTGGAGGATCAGGTCGCACTCGTCTGCCTTGCAGTACGGCGTCGTCGAACCGCCGGCATGGGCCTGATGCGGCGGCACCTCTTTGGTCGCCATGGCGAGCACCCGGAAGCCGTCCGCGCTGAGTCGCTCGTACTCCTCCCGCAGCTCCTCGATGTGAGGGTGGTCCATCGGGAGCCGCTGACCTTCGAGCGCGAAGCTCACGCACCGGGGGAAGATCGACTCGGGTGCGCCCTTGGCGATGAGGCGGTCGTTGCCCTCGGGGGTGCGGACCACCACGGACATGATCCTTCGCTCGAAGTCGAACGGGATCTCGTCCACCTTGGCGAGATCGGGGATGCGGGCGTGCGCGTGGGTCTCCTCGTGGGCGAGCACCGCGCGGTCGAGCACGCTGACGAGGCCGGTCTGGAAGTGGCTGTTGATGTAGGCGAGGGCGAGGACGTCTTCGTTCTCGCGGAGGATGACGTCGCAGTAACGCTCGAGGATGATCTGGTCGCGCGTGAGCGTGCCCGTCTTGTCGGTGCACAAGACGTCCATCGCGCCGAGGTTCTGGATCGCGTTGATCCGCTTGACGATGACCTTCTTCTTGCCCATCGAGACGGCGCCCTTCGAGAGGCAGATCGTCACGATCATGGGCAGCATCTCGGGCGTGAGGCCCACCGCCACCGCCACGGCGAAGAAGAACGCCTCACCCCAGGCGCCCTTCGTCAGACCATTGATGACGAAGACCAGCGGCACCAGCACCGCCATGAACCCGAGCATCAGCCAGGTGAGGCGCGCGATGCCGCGGTCGAACGCGGTCTCGACCTGCTGCTCCTGCATCGATTCGGCCATGCCGCCGAGGTAGGTGTCCTTGCCGGTTGCGACGACGACCGCGGTCGCCGAGCCGCTCCCCACGCTGGTCCCGAGGAACGCGATGTTCGAGAGCTCGAGCGGCGTCTTCTCGTCCGGGCCCTTCTCCACCACGAACTTCTCGACGGGAAAGCTCTCGCCCGTGAGCGAGCCTTGGATGACGAAGAGATCCTTCGCCTGAACGAACCGTACGTCTGCCGGGATCATGTCGCCCGCCGAGAGATGCACCACGTCGCCACGAACGAGCTGAGCCACCGGCATCTCTCGAGGCGAACCGTCGCGGAGCACGGTGGCCTTGACCGAGATCATCGCCTTGAGCTTCGCCGCGGCGTCGTTCGCCTTGGCCTCTTGGACCAGGCGGAGACCGACGCCGAGCGCGATCATCAGCAGCATCATCGTCCCGGCGCGCACGTCTCCGGTGGCGAACGAGATCGTCGAGAGGACGGCGAGCAGCACTACCAGCGGGTTGCGCACGGCGTGCCAGAGGAGGCTCCAGGTGGTCGGCCGAACGTCCTTCGCGAGGACGTTGGGACCGTGCTCCTCGAGCCGCGCGGCGGCCGCCTCGGAGGTCAGACCTCGAGCGCTCGTCTCGAGGCGCGCGAAGACGTCGGTCGGCTCGAGCGCGACTGTGTCGACGACCGCCTGCGACACGCGCGTGGCGCGCCGGTCGTGTTGGTGGCTCTTGGCGAGGAGCCGGTGGGGGAGGACTGCGTGGGCGCGACGGCTCACTTCACCTTCACGACAGGCGCCGACGTGGTCGAGCCCGCGCCCCAGAAGGAGAGCCCAGACGGCTTGCTCGGGATGGGGATCTTCGTCGCGGTCACCGTCGACGTCCCGAAGGTGAGCTCGAAGATCTGACCCGAGTTGTCGAACGTGAACACCGAGCCGGCCCAGTAGGCGATGCCATAGACAGCCGATGCGCCGACCGCGCCCCAGTTCTTCTTCATCGCGCCGGTCTTGGGGTCGACCTCGAGGAGGCAGTCGCCGCAACCGTTGCCGTTGACGGTGACGTAGGTGCCGCCGCCCTTCACCGAGACGATGTCGCCGCTCGACGAGAAGCCCGAGGGGAGCGAGCCGAGCAAGGTGGTCGCACCCGTCGTGGCATCGACGCGGTAGTAGCTCCCGCCGTTGTAGGTGACGAGGGCCTCCTTGGTCGCATCGAGGACGCCGGCCGGCACGAACGACAGGCTGTTTCCCGCGAACAACCCACCGCCCACGCTGGTGCACTTCGCCGTGGTCTTGTCGACGCGGTAGATGCCGCTGGCCGAGGCGAAGATGTTCGAGTCCTTGTCGACCGCGATGTCGACGACCGAGCTGCACCCGCTGAAGTTGCCGATGACGGTGACGGCCTTGGTATCCGGATCGAGCTTGTAGAGCGTGCTCGCGCTGTGGGCGTAGACCGCCGCTGCAGGCGCCGTATCTGGCGGGAGCGTGTCGGGAAGTGCGCCGTCGAGGACGATGCCTCCCTCGCCCGGGAGCTCGTCGCCGTCGCTGACCGCCGAATCGCTCTTGGTCCCCGCGTCGGCTGATGCGGGGTCGCCGCCCGCGTTGGATGACGCCGCGCAGCCGGCTCCGACGATGGATACGAGGACCAGCATTGCGACGCGGAGCATGGCGGCGAGCTTGGGCCGCGCGCGGCGTCCGGTCAACTCGGCATCGTCAGCCGTGCTTCACGAGCCACTCACGCAGCGCGATCGCGTTGTTTCGGGCTTCGTCCTTGGCCGCGAACAGCAGCGTGACCACACCCTTCTTCGCCAACGCGACCAGCTGCTGCGCCGCCGCGCGCGCAGGCTCCTCCTCGAGCTCCGCGGCATACGACTCGACGAACGTCTCCCACGAGTCGGTCCCCGCGTGCACCCGTCGACGGAGGGCATCGCTCGGCGAGACGTCCTTCGACCACAGATCGAGCTTCGCCTTCTCCTTGGTGATCCCGCGGGGCCAGAGTCGGTCGACGAGGACTCGGGTTCCATCGTCGTCGGTCGGCGCCTCGTAGATGCGTTTGACCCGGAGGTTCTTCTCCACCGACTTCGCGCGCGGCATCGCCCGAGAATACCCACTTCGTGTCGACATGATCGATGTCAGCTCGCGCTCTTATCGCGGTCGCTCTCCGCGCCGTACACAACCGCGTCCTTGGTGGACACGGAGGGAGAACATCATGCGGGGGGCATCCTACTGGGTCGTCGGTCTTCTCACGCTGTCGGTGGGCTGCGGCAGCGGTGGCAAGAAGGTCAACTACGCCAAGATGGACGTCAGCAAGCGCATCGCGCTGGTGGGCGTGTGTCAGTTGACCGACGTCGTCGTGGCGCGGGGGATGAACACCGGCAACGCGGACATCGGCGACGGGCTGATCAACGCAATCGCCGACGGCTTGGACGCCGCGCTCCCCGCGGCATGGCAAGGCGTCCAGCTCACGCCGTTCGCCGCGGTGAGCGCCAACGGCGCATTGCCCAAGAAGGACGAGTTCCATCGCCGTCGATGTGCGCGCGACCGCGACCCGTTCCTCGCCAAGGGCTACACCGGCGATCCGGACAAGGCCTACATGGGCCAGGTCGCAAAGGCGCTCGGGGTCGACGCCGTGATGGCCGTCACCGCCAATCTCGGCGTGCGCTACGGCGGCAGCACGGCGCGTGTCTACAACGGCGGGCTGAACCCGCTCTACGTGTACATCGTCGACAAGGACGGCGAGCAGATCGCGCAGCTCTCGATCAAGGGGCTCGACTCCGCCGACGTGCCGATGGGCCCTGACGGCGTGATGATGCCCGCGCTCGGGATGTCCTACGGGAAGGTCGTCGCGACCGAGTTCGTGACCCGAATGGGCGACCGATGAGCGTTCGGCACTGGGCCTGTGTCGGCGCGGTGGCAGCAGCGGTGGCAGTAACGGGCCAGGCCTCGGCATACGGGTATGGGGCCGGTGGTGGCGGGAAGTTCCGGGTGGCAGTCAACGAGCCCGACGAAGACAACCTGCAGGTATCCGCCAACCTCTACTACGCGTTGATCGCGTCGCATTTCTTCAATTGGGGTGCGCACGCGCAGGCCACGCTCGCACTCTCGCCGGCGCTCGAGATCCAGGGCTCGGGAATGCTCAACCTGCCGGGCTCCGGCATTTCGCTGATGCACGCCGAGGCCAGCGCGTTCCTGGGAATCCCCTGGCTCCGCAGCCTCGACGTGGTGGTCTCGTCCTCGAGCGATGGGCGCTACCTCTACCAACAGGTCGCGCCCGTCCCCGATGGTCGACGGAAGAAGTTCGGTCTCGATGGGGGCCTGTTCTTCGACCGCCATGGGGTCAACTACTTCGACTCGACCGATTATCGGCACACGGGTCAGAGTCCGGTTCCCGTCACTTCGCTCGGGGCCTTCGGCGGCCTCAAGTGGGTGCTCCAGTCGCACGTCGAGCTCGACGTGCCGCGGGGCGTGGTGCACATCGAGCGCGCAGCGATCTACGTGCACCTGATCAAGGCTCTGACTCAGTCCGTCGACATCGAGCTGAAGCCGACCGACAAGGAGTCGAGCTTCGCCCCCTGGGGCGGCCGTTTCGGATTCGAGTGGGGCATGAGCGGCATGGTGTCGGGCTTCATCAAGGTCGAATTCGTCGCGCTGCCCTCGCTGCGCGGGCCCGACTTCAGCTCGTTCTACCTGTTCGGTGTCAAAGGGGTCCGAGGCCTGTTCTGACAGAAGCCAAGAGTAGAGGGACGGAGATGCATCGATTCAACCTCGGAGCGATCGCCCTTGCGGTATGGGCCGCAGGAGCGCCGGTCGCACGCGCCGCGCCGACGCGTCCATCGGTCGCGCGGTTCATCGCAGCCGAAGGCGCCCTCGAGGTCAGCAGAGGTGCGATCCAACGGACGACTGCCGTCGGTTTCAGCATCGGCGGCGCTTTCCGTCTCCTCAGCGGACTCTATCGCGAGGTGCAGCCTGGGGCGCTGGTCGTCACGGATGATTTCGGAATGCGCTTCTCGATCGGAGGGCTATCGAGAGGCGAGGGCTCAAACGACCTCCCATTCCTCCTCGGCCTCCGCGTTCAGGCAGGACTGCGTGCTGTCTACCTCGCGAGACCCGACGTGGACGTCTACGCGCTCGGTGGCGCCGCTGCCGGGGGCACGACCGCTCGGGGGCGCTGGGATACGACGGGCAAGAGCACGAGCGGCTATGCCTTCTTGTATGCTGGTGGTGGTCTACGAATCGACGACCTCTGGCTCGAGGGGATGCTCGGGGTCGGTGGCCCGTTCAGCTCCGACACCGTGCGGGTCATTTCTGGGAGTGCTGCGTACCGACCGGGGGACTTCTCCTACGGTGTTCGCTTCGAATACATGCCGGCAACCACTCAACGGCCTAGTGGGAGGACGATCGAAGATGTCGACATCACGCTCGCCACTCTGCACGTCTTCGTCGCGTACTGATGACGGCGGCTGAGCGCGATGTCATCTTCCGACGCCTCGACTGACTAGGACGCTCCAACGGCCAAGTCGAAGGTCACCCCGGTGAGCTTCTCGCTGACGTCCCACAGACGATGCGCGACGGCCTCGTCGTACGACGCGCGGCTCGAACGTCCCCTCACGGGCGCGCCGCGCAGCTCCATGAAGCCGGTGGGCCCGAGGTATTCGGCGCCTTCGACGTTGCCGGTCGCGGCGAACAGTGTGCCGAGCGCACCGACGGCTGCCGGCTGGGCGACGACCGCGTTCATCACCTTCATCACCGTGCCGAGCGCGGCGGACCCCTTCATCTGCGGGCCGGCGGTCTGGAGGTTCGTCGCCGAGTAGCCGGGATGGCACGCGGTCGCGATCGCACGGGAGGACGCGGCGCGCAGCTTGCGATGGAGCTCGTAGGTGAAGAGCAGGTTGGCGAGCTTGCTCATCGCGTACTGCTTGTCCTGGTCGTACCGCGCTGGCTTGGGGATCGCAGCGAAGTCGATGCGGCCGCGACGGTGCAGCAGGCTGCTGACCGTGACCACCCGCCCGTTCGGCGCTTTGGAGACGAGTGGCAACAGCCGGCCGGTGAAGGCGAAGTGGCCGAGGTGGTTGGTCCCGAACTGCATCTCGAAACCGTCGGCCGTGGAGCGCTCGGGCAACGCCATCACCCCGGCGTTGTTGATCAGCACATCGACGTGGTCGTGTCTCCGTCCGATCTCGGCCGCGGCCCGCTCGATCGACGCGAGCGACGACAGATCGACGACGACCTCCTCGACGTCGGCGCCGCTCGCCTCCGCGCGGAGCTGTGCGGACGCCTCGGCCATCTTCTTCTGGTCGCGACAGGCCAGAACCACCCGACCGCCCTTCTGCACCAGCACGCGCGCGGCCTCGAAGCCGATGCCGCTGTTGCCACCGGTGATGACGAAGAGCTTGCCGCCGAGGGCCGGAACGTCGCTTGCCGTGAACATGGGTCCCCCTCCGATGCCGCGAAGCGAGGGGAGGCTCAGCCAATCCGGCTTTTCCGACGACGACCTGCCGGGCTAGAAAAATAGATCGCCGACGGTGTCGATCCGAGCGCTCCTCGTTCGTCGCCACTTCAGCGGGGGGTCAGGTGACTCGCCCCAACCTCAGCCGACGGGAGAGAACAACGATGCGCGTCATGGTGATCGTCAAGGCAACGAAGAACTCCGAGGCGGGCATCATGCCCAGCGAGAAGCTCCTCACCGAGATGGGGAAGTACAACGAGGAGCTCGTGAAGGCCGGCGTCATGCTGGCTGGCGAGGGCCTTCACCCGAGCTCGAACGGAAAGCGCATCCGCTTCGCCGAAGGGAAGAAGACCGTGCTCGACGGTCCCTTCGCCGAGACCAAGGAGCTCATCGCAGGGTTCTGGCTCTGGCAGGTGAAGTCGATGGACGAGGCCGTCGAGTGGGCGCGGCGCTGCCCCGACCCCATGCCCGGCGAAGAGTCCATCCTCGAGATCCGCCGCGTCTTCGACGCCGCCGACTTCGGCGAGGCGATGACGCCCGAGCTCCGAGCGCAGGAAGAGCGACTCGTCGCCGAGATGGAGCGCCAGCGCAAGTCGTGACCGTCGCTGGTGGCCGCTACCGCGTCATCGAACACGTCGACGACGACGGAGCGTTCGATCGAACGACGACCTTCACCGTCGTCGACACCGAGACCGGTGCGGAGCTCCTCACGTTCGAGGGCCGATTCCGAGACAGCATGTTCGCCGACCAGAAGGAGTACGAAGGCGTTCGCTGGGTGGAGCTCGACGCGGACGGCATCCACGTCCTCGTCCACGGCTACGAGGGTGCTCCGGCGCGCGTGGCGATTCCCGACCGGGTAGGCTCGCGGACGAGAGATCCGCCGTGAGCCTCACCGGGCGCGTCCTCGACGGGCGCTATCTCGTCGGTAACTCCAGCCGATCATCGACGACGGGGGCGTCCACCTCTACGTCTTGATCTCCCGCCGCTCGAGCTCGCCGATGCGACGCCGGCGAAGGACTCGTTGGGCAAGCTCGATCCGGCTCGCGCGACGGTGCGTGAAATTCAGGAGCTCGCCCAGAAGGCCCGGGGCAAGAAGAAGACGGCAGCACCACGTGGGCGTACGACCACCACCGAGGAGCGTGCGCTCGCGGCGAAGCTCCAGGCGGCGCTGCACAAGGCAGGCGCGAGGGACGCGACGGCGGCGGCGGTCGCGACCAAACCGGGTGCGGCCGCCAAGCTCCGCCTCGAGCTGCCGATCGACAAGCTCAGCGAGCTGCAGTCCGCGCTCGCCGCCATTCACCGACGTCGGTGAATGCGTTCACCAACGTTGGTGAATCCGTCAGGAACGCGGGGTCAGCGCCACCAGCAGAGCACGGAAGCTCGGGCAGCGTCTCTCGAGCACAGCGAGGTCACACGTCTCGGCGATCGATCGTCGAACTTCTCGATCGCCAAGGCGGCTCTGTGACGAGATCCAGCCGTTCAGCCGCTCCTTCGCTTCGCGCCGCCCAAGCCGTTCGATCTCCTCGTCGACGGCCAGGGTCGCGCCGCAGACCCGGCTCGCTGCCGGCCCGTCGGCGACCAGCCACGACTCGAATTCCTGGACAGCGACACCAACAACGAACGGCACGGACACACCCAAGAGATAACCCTCCAGGGTGCCTTGGCGGGTGGCGTCGTCATCCGCGTCGACCAGCACCACGACGAGCTGAGGTGCGCGTGCCGGAGTGGCCCAGCTGCACAGGCGGCGCAGGTTCCCTCGATCGAGCAGCATTCCCCCGCGCGGCACTCGTCCGCGGTCCACTCGGAGCCCTGCCTCGAAGTGAACGGCTTGTTCGGGGACGCGTCGGATTCGGTGGACACTCCGCCGCAACAGAATGTGCGCAGGTCCGAGATCGTCGTCGGTCAGTCGCGCTCCAGGCGAGGGTACCGGTCCCTCACCACCAATGTCGCGTCCGCCTTCTCCGTACAGCACCACGCGCAGGGACATGGTTCACACGCCTCCTGCGCCACCCGAGAGCCAGACGTCGGCGAGAGAGTGCTTGTACTCCTCGTAGGTCTGTTTCCAGGAGGGAGTCGTCGTGTCGACCGCGTCGACCGTGACGCTGCCGTCGGATGGATTCCGAGAAACGAAGCGAACCTCGTTTGGCTCGAGGTAGTCCAGCAGCTCCGCAGAATGGGTGGTCGCGACGACCTGGATCTTGCGCGGGCCGAGCTGACCCATCGCGAGCTTGCGCAGGAGCTTGACCAGTTCGGAGAGCAGGTAGGGGTGGAGTGCGTGCTCCGCGTCTTCGATTGCGAGCAGGTCGACGGTTGCCGGTTGGTACTGCAGCGCGAGGAACGCGATCACCAGCATCGTGCCGTCGGACACCTCGCTCGGCGCGTACCACACCTCCGGTGCCCAACGATCCTGGAAGCGTAGTTGGTGCTGTCCGTTCGCAACCGGCTGCACGTCCACGTCGCCGATCACTGGGATCAGGGTGCAAGCCGTCTTCGAAAGCGCTTCCTGTTCTCGCCGCGTGAGGGTCGCGATCAGATTCGCGAGATTACTTCCATCGAGCGCCAACCGATCCGCGCGCGCAACCGTGTTCGCTCTTCGCAACCGGTCCGGTTGCAGGTGAAGAATCTGCGCGGCGTAGGGGTGACTTGTGTCTCCCGTCCAATCCGTCGTCCTGCCGTCGACGGACGCCACGAAGGCGGCGCGGCCATTCAGCCGTCTCCACGTGGTAACGCCTTGCCGCGAGTGCTGCGGGTCCAATGCATCGACGATGGTGCTCTTGCCTGACCCATTGGGTCCGACGAAGACGGTGAGCGGAGCCAAGTCGATCTTGGCCGACCGAATGCACCGGAAGTCCTTGATCTGAATGGAGTCGATCACCTTCTCAGGATACCTGGGTGTCGAGCAAACCGTGAGGCGAGAGGCGAGGGTGGCGCGTCATGGAGGATTCGAACCTCCGACCTACGGCTCCGGAGGCCGTCGCTCTATCCAGCTGAGCTAATGACGCGTGGACCCGAGTCCTAGCGCGCCCCCGTCCCGCCGCCAACCCTCAAAGCCGGCGGGACTCGCCCACGTCGAGCCGCCACAAGCGAGAGCGGTCCGAGGGGCCCTCGGCGGTCCACCAGGACTCGATCCTGGTGACCGGCTCGCCGAGGGGTTCGTCCGTGAGCTTGAACGTGCCCCAGTGCATGGTCACGAAGTTCTTCGCGCGGAGCTCCATGAAGGCGCGGCCGGCCTCCTCGGGACCCATGTGCTGGGGCTGCATGAACCACACGGGGTCGTACGCGCCGATGGGGAGCATCGCCCAGTCGATCGCGCCGACGCGCTGACCGATCGAGGCGAAGTGCGGGAAGTAGCCGGTGTCGCCTGCGTGGTAGGCGGTGCCCTCGGGCGCTTGGATGACCCACCCGCCCCACAGCGCCTCGTCGCGATCGAACGGGCCGCGCATGGACCAGTGTTGTTGGGGGACCAACGTGAAGCGCACGCCGTTCACCGTGTGGTGCTCCCACCACCCGAGCTCCACCATCGGGAAGCCGGGCAGGTAGCGGCCGACGGCGGTCGGCAACATCAAGAGCGGGGGCTTTCTGCCGAGCTTCTCGTTGTGCGCGCGGACCATCTTCACCGAGCTGACCTCGAGGTGATCGTGGTGCGCGTGCGAGATGCAGACGACGTCGACGGGCGGCATCTTGTCGAGCGAGAGACCGACCGCCACGTTGCGACGGGTGAGCCCGACGCGCTCGACGAGGACCGGGTCGGTCAAGACGACGAGGCCGCCGAGACGCAGCGCGAAGCTCGAGTGACCGAGCCACGTCAGCGACGCTTCGGGCGCTTGGAGGAGCGCGCCATCGTTCTCGCGGAACGGCGTGACGAACGACTCCTTGCGGTCGGGCCGTCGATCACCGAGCTGCCACTTGAGCACGTCGGCGAGCCGACGCTTGGGAAACGGATCGAGGTTCTTGAAGCGTCCCATCCACCTACCGATGCGTTTCTTCCGGGGTTTGGTGCGTCGAGCGTACCGCAGGGTTAGGCTTCGTGCTCATGCGTAGGTTGGTCCTCTCGGCGGTGCTCCTCGGCTGCTCCGCGGATGGAGGCGGTGACGTCGCCGTCGTCGACGATGCGAGCTCGGCCGATGTCGGCACGAGCGCGGACGCGACGACGAGTGACACCACCGGCACGGTCGACGTCGCGCGCGACCTCGGCCCGCCCTCCACGCGCGCATACCTCCACGCCGACGTGTGGAGCACCTTTTGGAACGACCGCACGCGCTGCGGTGCCGAGCGGACCTTCCTCGAGATCTGCAAGCGCCGCGGCGAGGCGGACTGCTCGAACGAGCAGAAGGCGTGGGACGCCTGCGATCCGACCAAGATCGTCTACGGCCAGGTCGGTCCCGAGAAGTCGGGTGAGCCGCTCTGCCAGCGGAGCCTCTTCCCCGCCGTCGGCGGGTGCGACGCGCGCGTCTACGACTTCGAGAAGCTGCGCTTCTACTGGTACGGCGCCGAGTGGGAGGGCAACTGGCCCTGGGCCACGCTCAAGGTCTTCGAGGACGGCAAGGACTGGCGCGGTGCTGGCGAGACGATCGCGTTCAGCAGCATCCCGAACGCGGCGCAGTCGGCGATGAGCGGCATCGCCAACCACGGGCTCGGCTCGGGTTGTGCGCTCCGCGGCGTCACCACCGGCACCGACAAATACGTTCGTCCGTTCGGCGCGTTCGCGTGGATCGAGGTCCCCACCGGGCGTCCCGTGACCCTGGTGTCGGTGGCCTCGACCAACTTCGGCGACAAGGCGTTCGCCGGCTGCAACCGCGGCGCTGCGACCCAATCGCCGTGGATCACCTCCGCGCGCGGCGCGACGCTCGGCTGCGTGCACGTGCTCGAGAAGGTGACGTTCCAGCCCGGGAAGCAGTACCTGCTCCGCTACGGCAAGCTCCAGGAGATCGCCGGACCGCCCGCCGACCTCACCAAGGTGTTCGAGTCGGTCTCGGTCGACGTGCGCACGCCGGCGCCGTGTGGCCCATGAATTCTCGGAAGAATCAGCTCGACGAGATCGGTGCTCGCGTCCGAAAGTCGCTGAGGAGCTGCAAGGTCTTCGGGTCGAGGATGAACCGGAGGCTGCAGGGGCCCCCCTCGTTGGGCATGTGGATGCCCACGACCATGCCCTTCATGAACCCCTGCTGCAGCGGCTGGTCGAGGAGCTGACCGACGAGCAGCGAGAGATCGGGCTCGTGGCCGACGACCATCATGCGCTTTTTGTTCTGTGCCGCGCACTCGCGGACGAAGTCGTGGGCGTGCCCGCGAGGGGCGAGCGTGCGGTTGGCCTCGACGGGCATTTGCACGCCGATGGTGGTCGCGACGATCTCCGCCGTCTGCAGGGCGCGGACGAGGGGGCTCGAGACGATGAGGCGCGGGGCCTCGTCGAGCTGCGCGAGGTGCTTGGCCACGTTGCGCACGCGTTCGCGGCCGGGCAGCGTCAGCGCACGGCTCGAGTCGAGGCCATCGGCGGCCTCGTCCTCCGCCGGACCATGGCGCATGACGTAGAGCTTCACGTGCAGACCACCCTAACGCCGCTCAGGTGCGGGGCGATAGACCGAGATTGCGACGGATGCGCGTCAGCGGCGGCTCCGGGTCCGGTACGAAGATCGTCCCGGTGATCCGCTCGTAGGCCTCGACGTACCGGCGCGCCGCCTCGACCCGGACCTCGTCGGGAATGGTGGGCGGAGTGCCCTCGCCCACGTAGCCCTCGCTGGCGAGCCAGCGACGGACGTACTCCTTGTCGAACGACTCGGGCTCCTCGCGGCGGGCGTGCCGCTCGGTGTAGGACTCGGAGAACCAGTAGCGCGAGCTGTCGGGGGTGTGGATCTCGTCGATGACCACCACCTGCCCGTCGGGCCGGACGCCGAACTCGTACTTGGTGTCGACCAGCACGAGGCCCCGCGCCGCCGCGTGCTTCTGGCCGGCGGCGAACAGCTCCATCGCCATCTTGGCCGCGGCGTCGAACTGCTCGGCGGGCATCTTGCTGATGGCGAGGATCTCCTCGCGCGACGCGGAGATGTCGTGCCCGCCCTTCTCGGCCTTGGTCGAGGGAGTGAGGATCGGGTGCGGGAGCTTGTCGTTCTTCTTCAGGTCATCGGGCAGCTTGTGCCCGCAGAACTCGCGTTTGCCTTCGGCGTAGTGCGTCCAGATCGAGGTGGAGGTGACGCCGGTGATGTACGCCCGGACCACCATCTCGACCGGCAGCGGCTTGCACTCGATGCACTCCATCACGTTGGGATCGCGCATGGCGATGACGTGATTGGGGGCGATGTCCTTGGTCTTCTCGAACCAGAACGCCGCCATCTGGGTGAGCAGCTGCCCCTTGTAGGGGATGGTGCCGAGCACCCGATCGAACGCGCTGATCCGATCGGTGACGACGATGTACCGACGACCGTCCTTGGTCGAGTAGTTGTCGCGGACCTTGCCCTCGTACTTGGCGCCGAGCTCGTCGAGATCGGTGTGGTCGAGCGTGTGCGAGAGGCCGCCGTAGAGCGCTCGCATGAGCTCGACCTTGTGCACGGGGAGGGAGGGCGAAGGGACCGTGTGGACGTCGGACATCGCGAAGGGGTGCTACTCCCGACGCCTGCGGAATTGAAGCGCCGGCGGTCCGCCGGCGGGAACGCCGTGCCGCCGCCCGTCCGGCCGTCGATTCCCCGGGAAATCCCACGCGAGCGTGCTCGGCACCGCTGCTGCAGAGCGGCGGGCATGACCACCCGATGGTACGCTCCCTCCGCTGACATGGGCCTTCCGCGCGAACGTGGGCCGTTCCGGCCCGACATGGTCAAGGACGGAGACCGCTACGAGATCTCGCGCGGGCACCCGGTGTACTCGGCGCCGGCTGGCGGGCGGCACGGGAACAAACAGCTGGTCGGCGCACTGCCGATCGCGACCGATCCGGCGGTGACCGAGGCCGGCATCGACGTGGGCTACGCCACCGACGAGCACACGCTCCGGGCGCCCGATCTCGCGGTGGGCAACGTGCCCGATCGGCCCGGGTGGGTGTCGGGCGCCCCCGCGTTGGCGATCGAGTACGCCGATCGCGGCACCGACGAGGACGAGCTGCAGTCGAAGATTCGCGAGCTGCACGCCGCCGGCACGCAGCTCATCTGGGTGGTGCGCCTCGTCGGGCCCCGCCGCGTCGATGTGTACGGTCGCGAGCGCGAGCCGTTCACCGTCGGCTCCGGCGGCCTGCTCGACGCGGAGGGCCACCTCTCGCAGCCGCTGCCGGTCGACGCGCTGTTCGATCCCGATCGGGCGAACGAGGTCGCGCTGAACAACCTGCTCCGCCGGGGCGGACACGGGACGATCGACGAGGTGCGTGCCAAGGGTCGCTCCGAGGGGCGCTCCGAAGGCCTCCGCACCGCGATCGAGACCGCGTGCGGGCTGCTCGACATCCCGGTCGAGGACGCGCGGCGCGCATGGCTCGACGTCGCCACGCTCCCCGAGCTCGAGACCCTTCTTTCGCATCTGCGCACGCACCGCGAGTGGCCGTGAACGTGTACACGTGTAGAGTGGCGCGCCATGCTGCTCCGCGACCCCGTCCATGACCTCGTGACCTTCGAGTCCGAGGAGGAGCGGATCATCCCCGAGCTGCTCGACACGCCCGAGATGCAGCGGCTCCGGCGGATCAAGCAGCTCGGCGTCACGCACCTCGTCTTTCCGGGCGCGGAGCACTCGCGGTTCACCCACGCGGTCGGCGCGGCGCACGTGATGACCCGTCTCATCCGTCGGCTGCGCGCGCTCCACGACGAGCTCCCCTTCTGGCAGCGGCTGGCGTCCGACCGCGCGCGTGACGCCCTCTGCGCGGCGCTGCTCCACGACGTCGGTCACGGACCGTATTCGCACCTGTTCGAGGAGGCCATCGTTGGAGCGCCGCACCACGAGTCGTGGTCGCTGCGCATCGTCCGCGACCCGAGCACCGAGGTGCACCAGAAGCTCGTCGCGCACGATCCGAGCTTGCCCGAGCGCGTGGCTTCGCTCATCTCGGGCGGCGACGATCCGGGCCCGTATCCGTTGCCGTACCTGGCCAACGCGGTGAGCGGCACGTTCGACGTCGATCGCTGCGACTACCTGCTCCGCGACGCGCACATGACCGGCGTGCGCTACGGGCTGTTCGATCTCGACTGGTTGCTGCGGAGCCTGCGCTTTTCTCCCGTCGAGGGGGACAAGCCGCCGCGGTTCGCCATCGATGGCATGAAGGGGCTGCCCGCGATCGAGGGCTTCGTCCTGGCGCGGCGGTTCATGTTCGAGCAGGTGTACCTGCACAAGGCCACGCGCGCGGTCGAGGTGATGATCAAGGCGATCTTCGCTCGTGCGGCGCTGGTCCTCCGCGACGGTACGCGGCTCGAGGCCATTCCCCCGGCGCTCGCCCTCGCCGTGAACGGCGACCCGATCCCTCTCGGCGCCTACCTCGACCTCGACGACGGTGCGATCGGCGCCGCGTTTGCCGCCTGGGAGAGCGCGAAGGACCCGGTCCTCGCCGATCTCTGTCGCCGCCTCCGCCGTCGGCGCATCGGCAAGACGGTCGAGCTGACCGGTGAGAACGCGGTGCGCGAGCGGGCCGACGAGTTGGTCGAGCAAGCGCGCGAGCTCTCGGCGCACATCGGGCTCGACCCCGACGCGCACGTCGCGCTCGACATCGCGGAGGACGTTCAGTCCTTCGGCGACGCCGATACCGTCGGGTCCGAAGGGCCGCTCGACGTGGTCCTGGCCGATGGTCGCGCCCGCCCTCTCGGGGCGGTGTCGGTCCTGCTCGCACGTCTCGACAACGTTCCGATCCGGCGCATTCGGCTGGTGGTCCCGCCCGAGATCCGCGACGAGATGGTCCTGAGGGTGGGCGGAGGACGCGACGGAACCGGTGTGCCTTGAGCCCTCCCGAGCGTGCGTGCTACCACCTGTAGACGCGTTGTCCCCCTCGAGCGCGTCCCCCTGATCGTGATGAAGGCCCCGTCACCGCTGCTTGGGTTCAACAACAACTTCAAGCACAAGGGGTCCGTCTATCACATCCAGACCGAGGACTCCGGGGTCAAGCACCCCCACATCATCACGCATCTGTTCGCTGACGGCGGGCGCATCCTGAAGTCGATCAAGACTTCGTACGCCCAGTTCCTCAGCGAGCCGAACATGGCGGAGATCGTCCGCTCGATGATGAAGGAGCAGCACAAGGCGATGATCGTCGCCCTGCGCGACGGTCGGTTCGACGCCGGTGGCTCCAAAGAGGTCGACCTCCCGACGACGGGGTACTTCGACAACACCACGAGCCTCGGCTCCGCCAAGAAGGCCGACGCGCCGCCGCCGTCCGAGATGCCGGTCGTGCCGCCCGCGCCGCCGATGCCGAAGCTCGACGTCGAGGTCGCCGCCCTCGAGAGGGGCGCGCAGGCCGCCACCGGGCTGGCCAACGATCTCCCGCCCCCGGCTTCCGCCGGTCCCCGGCCCAACGGCGGCTACGCCAACGTCGGCCGCAAGTCCGTGCGTCCGCCGTCGATGCGTCCGCCGTCGATGCGTCCGCCCGCGGGCTCGCGTCCCCCGGGTGCGAGCCACAGCGACTCGCGCCAGCTCGCCGCCCCGAGCGTCAAACCGCCGAGCGGTCGCTACGCGATGACCCGCCCCGCCTCGATCTTCGCGACCAACAAGCCCTCGCAGAAGGGCTCGATCTTCGGCGAAGAGCTGATCAGCGAGCGCTCGCTCGACGAGGTCATCCTGGCCTACCTGGCCGAGGACCTCGACGGCGAGAAGAAGTAGTCACGCGATCGCTCGCGAGACGAACCAGAACACCCCCGCGGCGAGCGCCGCCGCCGACGCGAGGTCGAGCGCCTCGTTCCGCATCCGCGTCCGCGCGACGAACCGCCAGACCGGCCAGGCGAGCGCGATGATCGCGAGCTGACCGAGCTCGACGCCGAGGTTGAAGCCGAAGAGCGCGGAGGCGAGGCGGGCGCGAGGGAGGGCCATCTCGGTGAGCACCGTCGAGAACGCGAAGCCGTGCACGAGGCCGAACAGCGCGGTCACCGAGCCGCGAATGGCGGTGCGCTCGGGGGCTCGGGCGACCAGGCCGAAGTAGCAGGCGACGAACAGCAACAAGCCGATCATCAGCCGCGGACCGAGCCCGGCGAAGAGCGCGACGGCGGCGAGCCCGACGAGGAGCAGTCGTGGAAGCCACGGATCGCGCCGCGCGAGCCACACGTTCTCGATCGCCACGATCGCGATGGTCGCACCGACGAGCGCTTCGATCGCGCTGCTCTGGGGACGCACCCCGAAGAGCACCGCGAGGATCAAGGCGGCGCTGTGGCCGAGGGTGAAGCCGGTGACGATCGCCGCGAGCGCGCGCAACGAGGCCGCCGCGACCAGGAGCGTGACCAGGAACACCAGGTGATCGGCACCCGACAGAATGTGTCGTACACCGACCGAGACCATCTCGGAGAACCGCATCCCCGTGCGCTCGCGCGGCAGCTCCCAGACCTGGCGATCGCGCGAGAGCATCTGTTCGGCGACCACCACGCCGTCGCGCGAGAGCGTGGCGAAGTGCAGGTGCGAGGGAATGAGGTCGAGGAACAGATCGCTCGTCACCCGCAGCGCGGCCCCGTCGGGGCAGCGTGCGTGCAGCGTTCGCACCACGAAACCTGCCTCGGACGGCTCCGCGCCGCGCGACTCGAGGACACACGGCTCGAGGTGCAGGTGCGCGCGCAGGTACGCGTCGGCGTCGCCGACTGCGCTCAGATCGAGCGCCGACATGCGCACCCGCACGTCGAGCGACGTACCCACGATCGACTCGGAGGGAGAAAGTGCCGGCGTGCTACCAGCACGCCGGCCGATCGTCCACGTCGACCACGACACGCTCCGCACGTGTGCGTGCGCGATGCTCGGCCAGAGGACGAGGAGCACGAGCAGGAGCCAACGCCTCACGGCAGGGGCTCCCGCAGGGCCACGCGCGTCTCGTGCCTCCGGCGCTCGAGCCAGCGACGCAGGGTCTCGTCGTCTTGCTCGCGTCGCCAATCGGCGAGCACCTGTTCGCGCACGAGCTCGAACGCCGGCGTGTCGCCGTCTTTGCGTTCGAGCAGGCGGACGACCCAGATGCCGCCGCTCGATTCGATCGGTGCGGTGACACCGTTCACCGGGAGCGTCGCCACCGCCTGCGCGACGGTCGGCCCGAGGTAATCGGCGAGCTTGATCTGCGGGACGAGCGCCGTCGGGACCACGAGCCCCGGCGCGTCTCCCACGACCTTGTCGCCCGCGAGCAGGCGCACCCGAGCGGCGTCCGCCCGCTCTTTGATCGGGCCACTCGCGAACCAGAGCGCCTCGACGCGCACGCGACCGTTCCGCGCGAAGACGGCGGTGTGCGAGGCGAAATGGGCGCGGAGCTCGTCTTCGGTGGGTGTGCGCTTCTCGCCGATGACCGCGTCGATCATCGCCGTCGCGATCTGGCCCCGGAGCATGGGATCGCGGAGCGCCATTCCGTTGGCGAGCGCGGCTTGCACCAGCAGCTCTTCGTCGATCAATCGATCGAGGACGTGCTTCTGCAGGGTACGGTCGATGCCGTCGCGGCGATCGCTCGCGACCGCGGCCAACGCACGGGCGTACTCCTCGGTCGTGATCGGCACGTCGCCGACCATCGCGACCACCCCAGGCGGGAGTGCGCTGCGATCGCGTTGCAGAATTCCCTGCGCCGCGAGCGCGAACCCGAGGGCCGCGCCTGCGGCCAGGAACAGGCGCGTTCGCTTCCGCGGAATCACGTCCCGGCCTTGCGGACGAAGATCGGCGACGACCACGCGCGCTCCTCGACGGGCGCGAGGCAGTCGTCCTTGAAGTCGGTGCGGTAGTCGCCGTAGCAGGGGTGAACCTTCACACACTTGCCCGCGGCGTCCTTCTCGCAGCGCAGAGCGCCGCCGTTGATGGCCGGCGAGGCCTCTTCGATCGCCCGGACGTAATAGGTCGTGTCGCGCGTGAACTCGGGATCGTCGAACTCCACCTTGCAGCCCGCGTCGCTGGGCGGGCAGGGGAAGGTGCGCCACGGATCGCTCACCAGCGACGCGATCGGCTCGTCGGGTTTGCTCTGCGGGCGGATGCGTACCACCTCGATGCGCACGATCTGTTTTCGCTTGGTGCTCGGGCGATAACACTCGCCGCGACAGAGCGCCTCCATGCGTGCGGCGGGTGGACCTCCGGGCATCGGATCGCAGCCGGGCAGCTGCACGAAGGCGCCGGCCGCGCGGACGACGAACTTCGGGGTCTCGCCGAGGGTGACCTCGCTGCCCATCGACTGCGGCGTCGGGCCGTTGACCAGGTCGAACCAGAGGAGGATGCGATCGCCGGAGGTACCGTACGTCGCGCGACGCTTCATCGCGTCCCAGATCGCGTCGCGGCTGCGACCCTTGGAGTGCACCGCGACCAGGCCGCCGGTGAGGAAGAACGAGGCCTGGCGCTCGATGTCGACCGCCAGCCAAGGTGCGGCCGTTGGCTTGGCCGGATCGATCGGGAGCGCCTCGGGCGCCGCGGCACTGGGAGGAACCATGAACTCGTGCCACGCCTCGTCTTTCGCGCCGATCGCCTCGGTCATCATGCGCCGCGCGTACTCCTTGTAGCCGGTGCCCGGTCGCGCGCTGTGGTTGTCGCTGGAGGCGATGAACCCGAAGGGGTGGTTCTTCGGGTGCGCGGGATCGGTGAAGTCGGTGGTCGCGAGCACGAACTGCCCCGAGCCGCCCGGCCGATAGTTGAACGACGGGAGGAAGCAGTCGCGACACTGCCCGCAGTCGCCCCAGTCCTCGACCGAGGCTCCGGGCACGGTGAGGTGGCCGGCCGTGTTGGCGGCGAGATACTTCGATTGTGCGTCCGCGACGCGCTTGTCGCACTCGGCTTTGGGGATGTTTCCGCAGCGCGCGCGAATGAGCTCTCCGGCGCGGAAACAACATGGCTCGTAGTTGTCCGTCGGGGCCGGGCACATCAACTCGCCCTTGGAATCATGGGCGATTGGGGTCCACGACCGATACTCCTCGGAGTTGCCGTGACCCGAGAAGATCTCGAACAGGAACTGCTTCTGCGGCTCGAGTTGGGTCGGATTGAGCTGCTTCTTCCAGTCGCTCCCCGGTGGCGTGTAGAAGCCCCACGTCGTCCCGTGCGGGATGACCATCGACTCGAAGCCCCAGTCGGCGAGCTTGTCGAACAGCTCGCGCGGCGTCGCCACCTCTTCGCGACAGTCGGCGGGGAGATCGCGCTCCTTCACGCCGTCGGCGCACGCCGGTACTGCGCCCGTCTCGCGCGCGAACTTGAAGAAGTCCATGTACGTGGCGCGATGGGCGAAGTCCCTGATCGGAACCTTCCACACGCCGGGCGCCGGCAAGCGCGCGCGCATCGCGGGCCCGAGCGGCCCGGTCGCCGAGATGACGCGCGCGGGAAGGTGCGCGTCGTCGGTCTCGCGGAAGAGCACGTTCTTGTGCCCGTAGTGATTCTCCGGGGTGAGGCCGACCTGGGTCCACTCGAAGCCCGAGAACGCGACGAGATCAGGGTTCTTCGGATCGCCTGCGACCGCATTGCACTGACGTATGGTCTCGCGCTCTTCGGCCCACCGCTTGGGGGTCATCGACTCGGCGTGATCGGTCAGCGCGAAGAAGTCCATGCCGGAACAGAACCGCGCGTAGTCGCACGCATCGGCCGGAGGGTGCGCGCCCTCGCCCTGGAGCAGCGGCAGGCTCCGGAGGAACGCGTCGCCCGAATACGTGGTGTGGACGTGCAGATCGCCGAAGAGGATCTGATCGTCCTCGGTGCCGAGCGCCTGGGCGGCGGTGTGATCGGCGAGCGCCCGCGCGGCGAGCACCGACGAGGGCACCGGCTTGGGGTGCACCTTGCCCGGTCCGCGCGACGCACCTCCGCCGTAGACGACCTCGAGGCCGATCCCGACGAACAGAAAGGGCACGACCGCACCGACCCACCGACGCTTGTTCCACCGGGCCATGAGGTGTTTGTACACCTACAAAGACAATTGGGAAAGCCCCTGTGCCGGGCACGTGCATCGAGTACCCCACCGACTTCCGGATCTCCGCCAACCCGAAGCAGGTCATGAACGGCACGACGACCTATCCGCGTGCGACGGTGGGGTGGCAGGCGAGCGCGTACTGATCACCCGTCTGCTATACAGGCGGGAGTCGATGAACGGTCATCCGCCGCTGTCGCAGGTCGTGATGGTGACCGGCAAGGGCGGGGTCGGGAAGACCACCGTGTCGATGGGGCTCGCCGCGTCCGCACCGAAAGGCGCGGTCGTGGTCGAGTTCGGCGACGGCGAATCGGGCAAGCGCCTGCTCGCGAAGCACCCGCAGGGCCGGATCGAGCACGTGGTGATCGCGCCGCAAGACGCGGTCGCGCGGTGCGCCGTTCCGCTGTTCGGCTCTGCGCTCGTCGCCAAGGCGGTGCTCGGGAACTTCGCGTTCAAGCGGTTCCTCCGGACCACGCCGGCGATCCGGGAGATGGCGATGCTCGAGTGCGTGCGCATGGTCGCGGCCGAGCACCCGAACAAGCGGGTGGTCGTCGACATGCCGGCGACCGGTCACGGCATCGCGTGGCTGCGGGTACCCTCGCAGCTTCGCGAGTTCACCGGTTCGGGGCCCCTCTTCGAGCTGTGCGATCGCGTGTGCCGAGAGCTGCTCGAGCCCACGCGGTCGTCGATCGTGGTGGTGACGTTGCCCGAGCGCCTCGTCCTCCACGAGACGTTGGAGCTGTGTGAGGCCATGCAGCGTGACGTGGGGCTTCGTCCTTCGCGCCTGGTGGTCAATCGCTTTCCGGTCGCGCTCCCCGCCCAGGCCCTCGACGACGCGCGTGGCCTCGCGAGCTCCGCGAGCTTTCCTGCCGTGTTGCCGCTCTTGCGCGTCCTCGAAGCACGCAATGCGGCGCTGTCCGATGCCGACGCGGCGCTCCACGACGTGCTCCACGGCGCGGGCCTCTCGCCGGTGGTGCTCCCCGAAGCGGCGACCGATCCGAACCCTGCCACCGTTTCGCGATGGATGAGCGCGGAGTCGGCGGCATGAGCAAGAAGCCCACGGTGATCGTCTGCGCCGGTGGCGGCGGCGTGGGCAAGACGACCACCTCGGCCGGCCTCGCCCTCGCGCTCGCTTGGAGCGGGCAGCGCACGTTGGTCGTCACCGTCGACCCTGCGCGGAGGCTCGCCGACGCGATGGAGACGCCGATCGGCACGGTGCCGACGCGGGTGCAGCTCGACCCCTCGGTGCCGGGGCAGCTCTACGCGCTCATGCCCGATCCGCGTGAGGCGATGCGCACGTTCATCGAGCACCTCTTCGTCGACGAGCCGGCGGCGATGGCGCGCCTCGTGAAGAACCCGATCTTCCTGGTCATGGAAGACGCGGTCGCGGGCGTGCACGAGCTCGTGAGCGTGATGCTCGTGGTGCGCGCCGTCTCCGAGATCGAGCTCGATTGCGTGGTCGTCGACACGGCCCCCTCGCGCTACGCGCTCGACCTGGTGTCCTATCCGGGGCGCCTCGCATCCTTGTTCGAGGGGCGCGCGGTTGCGTGGTTCGGGAGCCTCGCGCAGCGGGCGGCCGGTGAGGACTCCGGCGGAGGCGTGCTCGCCTGGGGGCGAAGGCAGGTCGAGGGCGCGTTGGCTCGAGTGCTCGGGGTGCGGGTGATCACCGACGTCGCCAATCTCTTCGCCGAGCTCGCGCGCGTGCGCGTTCGGTTTGCCATGTTCGCGCGCCAAGCCGAAGAGCTGCTGCTCGGGGAGGCGACGAAATTCGTGCTCGTCGCCGCGCCCACCGGCGCCGCGGCTGCCGATCTGCATTACCTCGCGCGCAAGCTCGAGAAGCTAGAGCGTCACGCGACGGCGGTCGTGCTCAACCGCGCCGACGTGGCCGCGCCGGATTGGGCCGCCGAGGTGTACGGGCACGTGGAGGCGACGCCGGCCCTGATCGCTGCCGTGCGCCAGCTCGAAGAGGAGCGCACCCTGCGAACGCAGGCCGCCGACGCGCTCTCGCGCGAGGTCCAGCGCCGCTACCCGGCCGTTCGTCAGATCCGACTGCCGACCATCGCTGCCGAGCACCCGGCCGCGATCGTCAGCGCGCTCGCGTCGGAGCTCTCGGCCAGGCTCGCGATGTTTCTCGGGTAGTCTGCGCGGATGTCTTCCCGAGGAACGGTTGCGAGCTCGCTTTCCGACGCAGAGCGGATCGGGCGTCTGAAGCGCGCCGTCGGCGCGTCGAACCCCGCGGTCCAGCCGTTCACCGATGCCATCCGCGCGGTCGTGTTCGAGAACTACGATCGGTACGTGATGCCGCTCGTGCGGGCGCACTGGCCCGAGCTTGCAAGCGATCCGTTCGGCAAGAAGCTTCGATTCCTCGCCTGCAATTTGTACGCGAGCGCGCCGTATACGGTGCTGTTCTGCTCGCGGCGGAGGCCGTTCGCGATCTCCGCCGCCGTGCGCGCGGGCGATGGTCTCCGGCTCCCGACGCGCGCCCTGAGCTTCGCGGGCTCCGCGGCGGTGCGGCTCGTCGGACGGTTCTCGCTCGAGACCGAGCACCGTCGGATCATCCTCATCTCGGCGTTCATCGCCGCCATCGATCACGCCTTCGATCACTGCATGGAAGGCATCGAGCCCCACGAACGCGAGCGGCGGATCAAGGGGCTGCTCGCCGGCACGTGGAGCCCCGATTCCGAGCCCGATCCGAAGAAGCGATTGCCCCTCGCGCTCACCCGCGCGCTCCAGCTCGCGATGGCCGACGGCATCACGGGTGAGGACCTCGTGGTGTTCGAGGCCGCGCTCGCGCGGGTCGTCGAGTGGTGCGAGTCCGAGGTGAAGGGCATGACCGGCGTGCCGGATCCTCGCGGCCTCGGCCACCGCCTCGCCGGCGTCGAGGGCACGATCGACGGCCTCATCTTCCCGGTGCACCGCTACGCGGGCGAGGACGCGAGGCAATGGATGTACGGCGTCTCGATGGTCACGCAGATGCTCGATGACTGGATCGATTACGCCGACGACAGCCGTGACATCCGCACGACGCCGGTGATCACCGGCACCTGGACCTTCGAGGTCGTCGAGGCCAAGTGGCGCGAGACGATCGCGGGCATCGAGGGGCTCGCGCGCGACAACGGGGCGCGGAGCGAGCGCTATGTCTCATTCATCCGGGACGCCTATGTGTCCATGATGAACGAGGTGATGGACGCGATGATCAACGGCATCGCGGCGTGATGTTCGGGTAGAGCGCCTCGCCCCCGCGATTGGCCTCATGTGTTGCGCTTGTGTCGTTGAGGAGATAAGCGAGCGCATCGAATTGCGGCGCTACGCACGAGATCGTGCGCTCGCGCGCGATTTCAGGCTGCGTTCAAGGCGCAGCCCAGCGCGACGGCAGGCTACGAGCTCGGCGTCACGCTGCGCGCGCTCGGTGACCTCAACGGCGCCTACGACATCCTGATGCAGGTCGGCGAGCTGAAGGCCGATGGCGTCGAGGAGATCGGGGCGCAACGGAGCGCCGCCGCGCTGCTCGCCGAGATCGATCCCCTGATCCCGATGGCCATCCTGGACCTCGGTTCGATCGCGCCCGAGGTCACGAAGGTGGAGATCGACGGCGCCCAGCTCCCGCGCGAGGAGTGGAGCGAAGCGCAGCCGCTCAATCCGGGCAAACACGTCGTCGTCGTGTACCTGCGCGATGGCACCGCACTGAAGAAGACCTTCACCATCAACGAACGGGCACGCGCCAAGTTGAAGTTCGCGCCGTCGGGTGGTGCGCTGCCGGGTGCACTGGCGGGCGCGCCGCCGGATGCGACGCCGGACGCCGGCGAAGAGCCTGCCGCGCCGGTCCGGTGTCCGGAAGGAGGCGTGTTGCGCGCCAACCAGTGTTGGAAGCCGGGGGGCGACTACACGTGGCAGCTGGCGCTCGTCGATGGCCTGTCGACGGCGGCCCTCGCGGGAGCCGTGGCCACCGAATCGACGCCGATGCTGATCACCGGGGCCCTTGCGTTCCCGCTCGCTTCGCCGATCGTGCACTGGTCGCACGGTCGCGTGGGTCGCGGCTTCGCGAGCTTCGGCCTGCACGCAGGAGCGCTCGTCGGGATGATCGTGACGTGGGCGGCGCTCTTGGACGAAGACAACGACGACACCATCCCGCCGGGCCCCGCTGCGCTCGCCTCACTGCTCTGGGGTGGCGCAGCGTTCGGCCTCGATTACCTCGTCATCTCTCACGTCGGCGAGACGAAGGTCGCGCCGATGCGAACCGGTTTGTCGCTCCCGCTCGTGACGGTCGCGCCGATCCGCGGTGGCGCCGCCGCGAACCTGACGTTCTCGTTCTGACGGAGTTGATTCAAGAGTCCCGTCGGAGAATCCCCCCGGACTGAAAGTCCGGGGCACCGACAGCAAGACGAAGCCCTCCGGGCTGGGGAAGGTCCGAACGAGGAGGTTTCGTCCTTCGTTCACGAAACGCGATCGCTGATCGGCACGAGATTCCGCACGTTCGACACGAAGCCCAGTTTGCGGCGACAACCTCGGGCCAGCCCAGCGAGTCGGTGAGTCCGAAGGACTTGAGGTCAGCTGTCGGTGCCCCGGACTTCAGTCCGGGGGATTTTCCGACAGTTCTTCACTTCGGGGGCGACCCGCTCTTTACGCGATAGCCGAGGAACTTCCGAGACCGCGTGCTGGCGAAGAGCGTGGACCCGGCGAAGGTGACGCTGTCGCCTCCGACCCACGCCCGAGGCTCGAGGTCGTCGCCTCCGACCAGCGCGGTCAGGTCGGTGGTGGACGAATGCGCGAGCCACACGCGATTTTGTAGCGGGTCCGCGATCGCGGTCCACGGGCCGTCGATGGCCAGCGACGCGCCGAACGACACGCGCGGAGCTTGCAGCTCTCGGTCGTTCGACCACTTGCCGTCGTGCTCGGAATGAAAGCGCACCCTGCCGGGCCCCTGGTTGTCGAGCTGGCGCGTGTGGACGACGAGCCGGTCGTCGGAAGTCGTGAGCGCATGCACCCGCTCGCCGGGAAACTCCAGACGATGGACTGACGCGAACTCCGCGCCGTTCCATCGATGCACCTCCAGGATGCCTCGCTTTCCGGCAGCCCACGCCACCAGCAGCGTGCGCCCCGACGGGGACATCGCGAGAATCGGATTGGAGAAGCCATGCTTCTCGGGCACAGCGATGCGTTGGCGCGCATTCCAGGTGCTGCCGCTCCGTTCGTAGAGCCGGACCTCGAGCGCCGCGCCGGGGCTCGTCGAGCTCGCGGCCGCAGCGAGCCGCCCGGCCGACAGCGCAACGACAATCCCGAAGTGATCGTCGGAGTCGCCGTCGCCCTTCAACGCCGCTTCCTGGACCCAACTGCTCCCGTCCTGCCGCACGATCAACAGATCGGTCGCCGCGAAGTTGCCGACGCGAGGCAGCGCCAGGCTCGTCCCGTCGAAGCCGAGCTGCCGCCCGAAGAAGAGCATGCTGTCACCGGTCGGGTCCCAGTTGGGCGCGCGGTAGGGAGCCGACCACGTGAGCCCGTCCGGAGTGACGCGTGCGATACAGACGAGTGGAACCGTGTCGAAAGGCTCGCGCAGGCGCGCGGGCGCGCCGACAGCGAGCAGCTCGCCGTGGCCCTGGAGCATCGCTCCGAGCTCGAGCTTCTCGGACGCCGCGCAGGGGCCACCGTCGAAGACGAAGTCGGGCTTGCGCGTCTCGGTGGCGGTGGGGGAGATCGGGTCCATCTGTTTCGACGAGGCCGAAGAGGTCGCGTGGGTCTTGGTCGTGGGAGCGCTCGCCGAGGCCGGAGGGGATACCGACGGATGCTGCCCGGGAGCCTTCGTGCAGCCGCCGGGCCGGCCGTCGCATGATCCGGCGCCCAGCAGGGTCACCAGGGCGAGGAGCAGGTTTCGGCCAATCATCGCAGCTGGTCTTCCTCGCTACTTCTTCAACATCGTACTCATCGCGAACCGGCCCGCGAGCTCCACGGCGGGGCGCGAGACGTCGAGCATCACGAACGGGCCCTTGGCGCCCCTGCCGACCGCGACGAACACCGGATCGTTCGGGGGCGTGGGCGCGGACACGTTCGCGCCGCTCGCGAGGGGAACCATGCGCGAGGGAAGACCGAGCGCGACGCCGGCGAGGTCGGGACCGAGCTTCTCGATTTGCTGCTTGAGGAGCGGGAACGCCTCGAGGGACTTCTCGCTCTTGGCCTCGACGAAGGTCGCGAACAGCTCCTTGGCGCCGACGCCCGCCACGATCGCGAGCTCGCTCTGGCCGGGCACCGGCCCGAACACGATGTCGGCGGTCTCGGGCTCGCCGGGCTTGAGCTTCTCGCCGGGCTTCCTCGGCAAGTTGATCGACAGAACGTCGACGTGGGTGCCCGCGACGGTCGCGTCCGAGAACTTGGGCACGCCGATGCCCTGCTTGGTCAAGCCGGAGGCCACGCCCTTGATGGCGAACACGCTGGTGAACGCATCTTTGGTGAGCTTGGCGAGCGCGACCGGATCCTTCGCCGCGAGGCGGGCGCCGATCGCGAGGCGCGCGGGCCCCTCGTAGAGCAACGCGCCCGTGGTGCTCTCGCCGCGGGCCTTGTCCCATGCGGCGAGGAACTCCTCGACCTTGGTGCGCTCTTTCGGCGTGACGTCGTCGGGGTACATCGTCGCGAGCATCTCGGCGAGGTCGTGGGACGCCTCGCCGCGGGCTGCCTCGCTCGACTTGCCGGTGAACGCGAGCAGGGCGCCCGAGGGCGTGCCGAGCGCGGTGAGCGCGTTGCCCACGGGCCAGCCCGCGACCTGCTTTCCGAAGGGCGAGTCGGCGTTGGGGATCTCGACGTCGCCGCGCACCGAGAGCGCGCCGTCCTTGGTGGTGATGGTGATGTGCGCGTCGCCCGCGTCGGCGAGCCAGCTCACGATGCGCTCGTTGGTGCGGGCGCTGTACTCGCCGATGGCGTCGAGCATGCCGATGCCCTGCGGGGCACCGGCGTCGGCGCTCTTGGCCTTGGCGACCATCATCTTGCGCTGCAACGCGGCCTGCTGCACGACCGCGTTGAACCCGTCGCGGAGCGAACCGCGCATCGCCGACTGCGGAACGGTGATCGATACGTCCTGCGTGGGCACCGCGCGGGTGGGCAGGGTCCGGGTCGCGTACGGGGTCAGCTCCTTGAGCGATGCGACGTTGGACGCGGCGATGAGGTAGTTCCTTTTGACGCCGAGCACCTGGCCCTTGGGGCCGGTGGCCGCCTGCCCGGCCTCGAAGATCGAGAGCGCCTGGGTCGCGTCTTCGGTGCGGGCGAGCCCTTGCTTGCCGAGGGCCTCGAGCACCTTCGCCGGGTTCTTCAGCTGGACGGCGAAGACGAAGCCGCTGTCCTTGGTGGTGGGGTTGCGTACGACCACGACGAAGGCGGGCTTGGTCCCGTCGACCTCGTCGGTGGTCTCGCGGCTCACGTGCATCATGTCCGCCAGGAGCGGCGAGGCGCGGTCCGGAATGAGCGGGGTGATGACCCGGAACGACTGCACCACCGCGTCGGGCGACCGGACGATCGCCTCGGCCACGAGCCCCTCGGGGGCGGGGACGGCCGTCTCGGGCGCGACCTCGACCTTCGCGACCGGGAGCGGCTCGTCCTTCTTCTTGCAGGCCGGGGTCAACGCGATCAGAGCGAGAAAACCGGCCGTCAGACGCCTCATGCTCCGTTCCGTATCACCGGCGGAAATGGGATGCATCTCGACGGTCGGCCGCGGGCGCGCTACGTCCCGCCTCCCCGCATGGACATGCCCGTCACCGCTGGCGGCTCCGTCGATACGCGCGGTGGTCCTTACAAGACCATCCTGCGTCTCGCGACGCCGACGATGATCGCGATGCTGTCGCAGAGCGTCGTCAACGAGATCGACATCGTCTTCTTCGCCCACCTGCCGTGCCCCGAGTCGTCGAACGGGCAGGCGGCGCTCGCGCCTTCGCTCATTGCGCTGTGGGCCTTCGGCGGCTCGCTCTCGGCGATCTCGGTCGGCACCCAAGCGCTCACAGCGCGCCGGAGCGCCGAGGGATTGCGCGAGGACGCGGGCGCGGTGCTGACCAACGCGGCGACCTTCGCGATGGTCGCGGGCGTGATCTTCAGCCTGATCGGGTTTCTCATCCTCGACCCGCTGATGCACGCCCTGGTGAAGAACCCCGAGGCCGCAGGCTATGCGGTCTCGTACACGCGGTTCCGATTCCTCGGCATCGCCTCGATGGCGATGACCTTCGCCTTCAAGGCCTTCTTCGACGGCCTCGGCGCGACCCGCATCCACATGGTCAGCGCGCTCGCGATGAACGCGGTGAACGTGGCGCTCTGCTGGGTGCTCATCTTCGGCCACCTCGGCGCGCCGCGCATGGGACCGCCAGGGGCCGGGCTCGCCGCGCTCATCTCCACCTGGGTCGGCCTCGCGATCATGATCGTGTACGCCGTCCGCCGTGAGTACCGACACGTCTACGGCTGGTTCGAGCGCAAGAAGCTCTCGTGGTCGATCACCTGGCAGATCCTCCGCCTCGCCATCCCCGGCGGCATCGCGACCATGGCGGTGATGGTCGGCTTCGGGTTCTTCCTCTTCGTCGTCGGAAAGCTCGATGCGCTGACCGGCGGTGGAGCCAAAGCGGCGGGTGCGTGTGGTGCGACAGAGGCGGTCAATGGCGCAGCCACGACCGCGATCATCGGCATCCTCAAGCTCACCTTCACCGCTTGCCTCGCGTTCGGCACCGCGACCGCGACGCTCGTCGGCATGTCGCTCGGTGAGAAAGATCCCGAGAAGGCGGCGATGTACGGCTGGTCGTCGGCCAAGCTCGGTCTCGTGTTGTTCGGCATCCTGGGGATCCTCGAGGGTCTCATCTTCACCAAGCCCATCCTCGCGTTCGTCTCGCACAGCGGGGCCGTTCAGGAGGCCGCGCTCCTACCCTTCCGCATGATGGGGCTCGCCACGCCGGTCATCGCGGTCGCGATGATCCTCACGCAAGCGCTCTTCGGCGCCGGCAACAGCCGGTTCGTGATGATCGTCGAGTTGATTCTCCACTTCACCTGCCTGATGCCGCTCGCCTGGCTCTTCGGCGTCACGCTCGGGGGCGGACTGCCGGGCATCTGGGTGTCCGCGGTGGTGTACGCGGCGGGGCTCGCAGCGGCGATGGTTTGGAAGTTTGCGCGAGGGGACTGGAAGACCACCCAGATCTGATCACTAAATTCGCAACCGCGCTTAACCCAGGTCGGGTCCGGGACGTACCTACCAACACGGGTGGGGGGACGACGCCCAGGGAGGAACGCGGGTGGGAAGGGACGGCGCTCGCGGGCGGCCGTCCCTTCTTTTTTTTGTTGACTCGCACGCCTCGACCACCAGGTCCGCTCAGCTCAGCGACGCGGCTTCTGTGGTGGTGGAAACAAGTTCGTCCGTAGTCTCTCGGCCTGGATCCGGCACGAGACGCTCGGCGAATAGGAGGAGACTCCGATGACCGCGCAGAAGCTGTAGTTCCGCAGCGCGAGCTCGAGCCTTCCCTCCTTTGCGTTCCGGTCCGCGAGCGACAGCGCCGTCTTCGCGATCTCGAGTTGCCGTGCCTTCGTCGGCAGCTCGGCGTCGGTGCGATAGGTCGAATAGCAGCGCCATCGAGCCAAAGCCTCGACCGGCGTCTCGGCGCGGAGGTCTGAAAGGACGCGCTCCACGATCTGATCCGCGGTGTCGTGCAGGAAGGCCGCTTTGCCGCCGGGGCACCGATCGTCCGAGGCCGCCGAGACGTTCGTATACACCTTGTACGCGTGGTACGGCGCCGGCGTCCCCTCGCTGTACTTGCCGAGAAGATCCGGCACGTCACGGAGGATGATGCTCGGCCCCCAAACCAACAGCAGGGTTGGATACCCCTCGTGGGCGAAGTAATCGCGGAGGGCGCTTGGATTGCGATAGTGCTGCGCGAACGTCACGTTCGCCAGGCCAGCCAGATCGATGATCTCCGAGTCG
>Ga0208492_1000113_pt1 | contig 83166 bp, 78 predicted proteins | sample Subbioar_CSW14AB_FD_184820 | JGI IMG/M metagenome (GOLD analysis project Ga0208492, IMG submission 184820) | Serpentinite rock and fluid subsurface biosphere microbial communities from McLaughlin Reserve, California, USA - CR12Mar_CSW14AB (SPAdes) | ecosystem: Environmental > Terrestrial > Deep...
CCCAGCCAGTTGGACCGGCGTAAACTCGCCTGCCTCAAAATGATTTTCGAATGGCGCGAAAAACGAGCGAGCAAGCTCAACCGCCCCGCGCGCAGCCTCCTTCGCGACGATCTTGTCCTCGAAGTCGCACGGCGCATGCCGGCCTCCGAACGCGACCTGACTCTTGTGCGCGGCCTGCAGGCGCGCGACATTCCCGATCTTGTCGAGATGGCGAACACGGCGCGCAAGATGCCCCTCGAAAACTGCCCCGAGCCGCCTGAGAAAGACATCGAAACTCCCTCGATGACGATCAGTTCCGGAGTTTTGGGAGCGATTTTGGGGGATATTTGCGTGCGCCAAAAGCTGGCGCAATCGCTTGTCGCCTCCGTGGCCGAAATCCGCGCCATTGTTCGCGCCCGGGCCACGAAGAAGCCGGTGCCCGAGGGCTTGAGCCTCCTGGAAGGCTGGCGCCGCAAGCTGGTTTGGCCGCTGATCGAGGCGGTTTTGGATGGTAAGCGCGTCATCCGGCTCAAGGGGTTCGATGGGGAAAGCCCGATCGAATACCAGTTGCCGCCGGCGGCGGCCGCGAACGATGCCCTACCCCAGGAAAAAGCCGCCGAGTAAGCGCTCGTTCCACCGGAAAATCAAGGGAAGCATTCATGACCCAGATGAAATCCCTGGTTCCCCGGTTTGCCGTTACCGATCTCTCCCGTTCGCTGGACTTTTATCGGCAGGTTCTCGGTCTCAAAATCGACTTCGCCTGGCCGGCCGAGGCGCCCACCTTTGCCTTGCTCAAAAAAGGAGCCCTTGAGATCGGCCTTTTCGTGGCCGATTCCCAGCGCCCTGAAGCCAAGGTGGGAACCCTGGAACTGGTCCTCGAATGCGAAGGTGTCGCCTCCGTGGCGAACGACCTCCTCGGTAAGGGGCTGCGACCCGATTGGGGGCCTGAAGTCTACTCGTATGGACGGCGCGAATGCGCCTTTGCCGATCCCGACGGTCATTTGATCATCTTCACCGAGGAATCCGGCGATCCGCCCACCTGCGCGCAGGCATGAGGCAAGGTCCAGGCCAAGCGATCAAGCCGGGACGGAGCGCCGCCCCATCCGAGAGAACGATCCGCGAATCCCAGGATCAGCGATTTATTTCTATCGAATCCCTTGGTTGGCCTTAAAATGACTGCGGCCCTCCTGCCGCCCGATTCCTCTCCTTCCTGCCGGAATCTCTCATCCATGTTCCTTCGATCGCCGGTGACCTTTCTTGTCACGCTATTTGCCGTTTCGCAGGCGATTCCGCTTTTTGGCCAGGAGAAGCCGCCCTTCAAGACCGCGCCCCTGCCCGCCGATCATGCCCAGCGCCTCGAACGCGGCGCGCAATTGTTCGACGCGAAGGTGAGCGCAGTCCTCAAGGAGAACTGCCTCAATTGCCACGGCGGCGAGAAAACCCGCTCCGGGTTCGACCTTGCAACTCGCGAAGCAATGCTGCAAGGCGGCGACAAGGGTCAGGCCGTCGTCCCTTTTTCACCACCCGATAGCCGGCTCTTGCGCCTTGTCCGCCATGCCGAAGAGCCGTTCATGCCCGGCAAATCGAAAAAATTGGCCCCCGATGCGATCGAAGCCCTTGAGCAGTGGGTTCTGCTCGGTGCTCCTTTTTCAAAGCCCCTTGTCGATCAAAAAGGAAAATCGGCGTCCAAAAAAATGACGGTCACCGAAAAAGACCGCGATTTCTGGTCGTTTCGCCCGCTGCAACCGGTTCCGGTTCCAGGCTCAAGCGATCCCTGGGTGCGCAATCCGATCGATGCCTTCGTTCTGGCCAAGCTCAAGGAAAAAGGAATCGCACCGAACCCGCCTGCTTCGCGAGCGGTCCTGGCCCGGCGGCTGTCCTTGATTCTCACCGGTTTGCCGCCGGAGCCAGCACGCCTCAAAGCCTTGAACGCCGATCCTGATGCCCTGGCGCTTGACCGCTATGCCGATGAACTGCTGGCAAGCCTGCCCCATGCCGAGCGCTGGGCTCGGCACTGGCTCGACATCGCCCGTTTCGCCGAAAGCCATGGCTACGAGCAGGACTACGACCGGCCCCATGCTTACCCCTATCGCGACTGGGCGATCCAGGCGCTGAATCGCGATCTGCCGTACGACCGGTTCGTGCAGTGGCAAATCGCCGGCGACGAACTGGCCCCCGGCGATACCTTTGCTTTCCTGGCCACGGGGTTTTTGGGCGCGGGCGTCCATGCGACCCAAATCACCAAGAACCAGGTCGAAAAAGAGCGCTACGACGAACTCGACGACATCATCCGCACCATCGGCGCGGGCATGCTCGGCCTCAGCATCAACTGCGCGCGCTGCCACGACCATAAATACGATCCCGTCCCCGCGGCCGACTACTACCGCCTGATTTCCACCTTCACCAAGACGGTGCGCAGCGACATGGAATTACCGGTGGAAGATCCCGAATATCCGCAAAGACTCGCGGCCTGGGAGCAATCGCAAAAGGCACTCGCGGCCAAACTGGCGTCGTTCGATCAGGCCCAAGGCCCACAAGCGATTTCTCAATGGCTTGCGGCCAGCAAGAAAACCTCCGCCCTGACCACCGGCTGGGAAATCCTGATTCCTGAAAAAGCCGCTTCGGAAGGAGGAGCGACTTTGACCATCGACCCCCATGGCAAGGTTCGTTCAACCGGCAAAAACCCGGGAGAAGACGCATACACGGTCAAAGCGCAGACCTCCGTCGATCAGGTCCGCCAAATCCGCATCGAAGCGTTTGCCGACAAGACCCTTGTGGCCGGCGGCCCCGGCCGCGCGGCCAACGGCAACTTCGCCCTGTCGAACCTCACGGTCACGGCGTTTCCGGTGAAGCCGAATCCCGCGGCGCTCTACAAGCCCGTGCTCCTGAAACTCACCCAACCTCGAGCCACCTTCGAACAAGGGGGATTGCCCCTGGCCGCCGCGATTGATGGCGATCGCCGCTCGGGCTGGGCCGTCGATCCCCAGTTTGGCAAGGATCACGCGGGAGCCTTCATCGTTGAGGGCGCCCCGAATTATCCCGGCGGCACCCGGCTGGAATTCGTCCTCGAATTCCGCACCAACACAAGCCACACGATTGGAACTTTTCGCTTGAGCGCCTCGGGCGACACGCCGGCCTTGCCCCTCACCGGCCCGGCCCTTCCGAGCGAGGCCAAGGATCTTTTGTTGGGCAAAGCAATCGATGACGCGGGCAAAGCCAAAGTGACCAAGTGGCTCCTGGCGCAAAACCCCGAACGGGTCAAGTTGAGCCGGGAAGTCGAAACGCACGACAAGGCCAAGCCAACGCCCAAGACGATCAAGGCGCTCGTTTGCAGCGAAGGAGTGCCCGCCATCCGCCTGCACACGCAAGGCGGCGACTATCTTGAGCAAACGCATTTCCTCAACCGCGGCGATCCCAATCAAAAAGGGGACATTGCCAAGCAGGGGTTTTTGCAGGTGCTCGTTCCCGCCGGCAAAAACGAGACGGTCTGGCAAAAGGCCCTCCCCGAAGGCGCGCGCACGACCGGTCTGCGTTCCAACTTGGCCCGCTGGATGGTCGACCCCGCCCAAGGGGGCGGATCGCTTCTGGCCCGGGTCATCGTCAATCGGCTGTGGCACCATCATTTCGGGCGCGGCCTCGTGGCCACGGTCAACGACTTCGGCCTGCAAGGCGATCGTCCCACCCACCCCGAACTGCTCGACTGGCTGGCCGGCGAACTGATCCAGAATGGCTGGAGCTTGCGCCACATTCACCGTTTGATTGTGGGCAGCGCAACCTGGCGCGAATCGTCGTTCACCGATGCGGCGCGCATGAAGATCGACCCCACCAACCAGATGCTCTGGCGCTTCACGCCCCGGCGACTCGAGGCCGAAGCCGTAAGAGATTGCCTTTTGGCCGTGTCGGGCCGGCTCGACCCCACTCCGTTTGGCGCCGGCTCGAACGACCCGCATCACCGGCGCCGCTCGATCTACTTCTTTATAAAACGCAGCCAGTTGCCCGCCGACATGATGGTCTTCGATGCGCCCGACACCCTGCAAATTGCCGAGGCGCGGCCGGTCACCACGGTCGCCCCGCAGGCCTTGCGCCTGCTCAATGGCAAGCTGGCGCGCGACTGCGCCGAAAGCTTGGCCGACCGCGTCGCAGCCGAGGTGAAATCGGCGCCTGTTACCGATCAAGAGCCTTCGCCCACCTGGGTGAACGCACTTTACGAAAGAGCCGTCGGCCGCGCTCCCACATCCAGTGAAATGGAATTGGCACTCGAATTCTTGCGCGAGCAGGGTCAAGCCCTCAAGCGCGAAGGGGTCAAGGATCCGGGCAAACAAGCCCGGACCGAACTGGCCCATGCCATCATTCAACTCAACGAGTTCCTGTACATCGATTGATTAAGCGCCCCCCCAAGAGAAACCTCCCTCATGGATCTTTTTCCTCGCTTTTTTAGCCAGCCCCATCCCTCCACCAGACGCCGCTTTCTCAAGAGCTTTGGCGGCCTGGGAACGCTGGCGCTTGCCGACATGTTGCGCCGGGACGGCTACGCGGCAGGTCCCGAAGGCTCAACCAATGCGGACACGGCCCGCCTTGACCCTCTTTCTCCGCACATCGGCCATTTTCCCGGAAAGGCCAAGGCGGTCATTTGGCTGTTCATGAATGGCGGCCCCAGCCAGGTCGATACCTGGGACTACAAGCCCGTCCTTCAGGCCAAGGATGGAGTCAAGCTCGACAACTTCGACAACAACACCGGTTTTTTCACCGATCAGGTCGGCCCGTTGATGAAGTCCCCCTTTGCCTGGAAACGCCACGGCCAATCGGGCACCTGGGTCAGCGAGATCTTCCCGCACCTGTCGCGCCATGTCGACGACATTGCCTTCGTCCACTCCTGCCACACCGAAACCAACAACCACTCCCCCGCCCTGTTTCAGATCAACACCGGCTACAACCGCATGGGCTACCCCTGCGTGGGCGCCTGGGTGACTTATGGCCTGGGCAGCGAGGCACGCAATCTACCTTCGTTTGTCGTCATGTACGACACGCTCGGACGCGGCCTGCCCAAGGGACATGCAGCCAACTGGAGCGCCGGCTTCTTGCCGGGTGTGTTCCAGGGAACGGCGCTCAACCCCAAAGGGGCCCCCATCGACAACCTCGATCCGCCCGCGGGAGTCAATGCCCGCTCGCAAAAGCTTCAGCTCGAACTGATGCGCAAGCTCAACCAGGCGCACCTCGATACCCACCCCGAGGAAAAGGAACTGGCGGCAAGGATCCAAAGCTACGAACTCGCCTACCGGATGCAGATGGCCGCCCCCGAAGCCTTCGATGTCAGCCGCGAACCCAAGGCAGTGCAAGAGCTTTATGGCATCGACAGCCCGCGCTGTGGCCACTTCGCCAAGCAATGCCTACTTGCACGGCGACTTGTCGAACGCGGCGTGCGCTTTGTGCAGATCTTTTCCGGCGGCATGGAGAACGAACGAAGCTGGGATGGCCATGCCGACATCGCAGGCAATCATCGCCAGTTCGCCGGAGAAACCGACCAACCCGCCGCCGCCCTGCTCGCCGACTTAAAGTCACGCGGCATGCTCGATGAAACGCTCGTCATCTGGGGCGGCGAATTCGGCCGCTTGCCAGTGGCCCAACGCCCCCAGGGCAGCGCGCAAACCGGCCGCGACCATAACCCCCATGCCTTCACGACCTGGTTTGCCGGCGGTGGCGTGAAAGGAGGCGCCCATTACGGCGAAACCGACGAGATCGGTCACAAGGCCGCGATCGACAAAGCCTCGGTCAACGACCTCCACGCGACGATCCTTCATACCCTGGGGCTCGACCATCTCAAACTCACCTACCGCTACAACGGCCGGCAATTTCGCCTCACCGACGTCGCCGGCAACGTGATCCGCCCCATCCTAACTTAAACTTTCTCCATTTTCCCCTTCTTTCTAATGTCGTGATTTCTCTCCACGCGTGTTTTGGAATTCCTGGACTCAATTGGGTGAAGCCGTGAAATATTGGTTGTTTTTTTTGTTGGCTTTTGTGATTACGGCATTAGCGGGAGAAAGTCGTGCTCAGGAGCTACCCAGAGAGTGGCATGGCACCTGGGCGGGCGAGTTGAAAATCTGGTCGCCTACGAAACCGCTCCAGAAGATTCCCATGACGATCGTCGTCGTGCCGCTCGATGCAGGCAAGGTCCAATGGCGCATGGTCTACGACCCCGACGGCAAAAAGCTGGTCAAGGACTATGTCTTGAAACCGGCCCCCGGTGGCAAATTGGTCATGGATGAAAAAAACGGCATCGAACTGCCCGGCCGCTTGCTCGATGACACGCTCTATTTCCAGTTCAAGGTCGACAACACCCTGCTCGATACCCGCTATCGCTTAAGCGGCGAAACCTTGACGATGGAACTGACCACCTGCGATCCGAACAAGACCAAGCCAACCGGTCCCTCCCAGGCCAAGGTGAGCGTGCTGGACCTCGGTTCCATGCAAAAGGCGGTTTTGAGAAAAATCTCTTCCCCCTGATCGCCTTTGTGGGACTTCTTGCTCCCTTTGGGCTCAAAGACGCACTCTTCAACGGGTTTCAGGCAATCCCTGCCCGCACAAGCAGATATTTGACTGCGAATGGACCCCATAAGGGGGGCTTACCCCAGGCGGATTGGATTGACTATGGCGCTCGCAGACGCCATACTAATCACTGCCTTCCTTAGCCTGCGAGCGCCGGGAATCCCCTTCCCGAACTCTTCCTCCCTAGGCTCGTTGCCATGCGCGCATCCCTTATCCTCTGTATATTTTGCTGCAGTTCGCTTCTTGGGGCTGATGTTCCCCGGCCCGCACCAGCGAAGACGACTTCGGCGCCTCAACTGGACCGGATCGACCGCCTGCTTTCCGAAGCGGACGCGAAGCTCCCCGACCAAAGGGCCGCGGCCGCGAGCGATCTGGAATTCCTGCGCAGAGCCTACCTCGATCTGACCGGCACGATCCCTTCAGCTGGCGAGGCGCGTGCCTTTGAAAAAGACCGCGATCCCGCCAAGCGCGAGCACTGCGTCGATCAATTGCTTGCCAGCCAGGCCCATGTCTGGCACATGGCCGAACAGCTCGATATCTGGTGGATGGAACGACGCACGGATACGGTCGTAAGCACAGGCGATTGGCGGCGCTGGCTGCGCGAAAACCTGCAAGGCGGCGAGCCACTCGACTTCATCGTCCGCGATATCCTGAGCGCCGATGGCCTCGTCAAGGAAACCCAGCCCGCCGCTCGCTTCTCCCTGGACCGCGGCTCGGAACCCAACCTGGTCGCCAGAGACATCGCCCGATTGTTTCTTGGGGCCAATTTGCAGTGCGCGCAATGCCACGACCATCCTCGCGTCGAAGACTATACCCAAGAGAAATACCAGGGCCTTCTCGCCTTCCTCGTGCGTACGCGCCAGATGACCGACCCCAAAACGAAGAAGATGGTGCTCGCCGAAAAAGCGGACGGAGAAACCACCTTCGTCTCCGTGTTCGACAAGGCCAAGGTGCAGAAAAAGACCGGTCCCAAACTGCCCGGTTTGAAAGAGATTCCCGATCCGGCACTTGCCAAGGGCACGGAATACATCGTCGCTCCGGCCAAGGATGTGCGCGAAGTTCCGCGCTATAGCCGGCGGTCCCGGCTTTCCGAAGTGCTGGCGCAAGGCGGCTACGACCCGTTCGCGCGCAACATGGCCAACCGGCTGTGGGCGATGGTCATGGGCCGCGGTCTGGTCTTCCCCCTTGACATGCATCATCCCGCCAATCCGCCAAGCCACCCGGAACTGCTCGACCACCTCACGTCCGAACTGATCCGCATGCAGTTCGATCACCGGGCATTCCTCAAATTGCTTGTCTTGAGCCAGGCCTACCAGCGTTCCAGTCAGCCCCCCTCGGGGACGGCACTGACCCGCCCCGATTCGGGCAACCGCTGGCGCATGATGCCGCTCAAACCGCTGGGTCCTGAAGTTTTTGCTCGTTCGGCCTTACAAGCGACCGGCTGGACCGATGGCGAAAAAGCAAGCCTGCGCTCCGGCGCCAAATCGGTCGAAGAGGGTGTTGAAGAAACTTTGCAGGGACGCATGGCCCCCTTGATGGCGCCCATCGTCCGTTCGCTCAAGGGTCAGCCCGGATTGGCCGAAGAGTTTGATCCCCGCGTCGACCAGGTTTTGTTTCTGGGCAACAATGCCCACCTGCTCAACCTGATGGGCGATCGGCCCGATTCCCTCATGAGGCGACTCTCCGGCCTCACCGATCCCGATGCCATCACCGAAGAGATTCACCTGAGCGTCTTGACGCGCCACGCCACGGCCGAAGAGCTGTCCGACTGGCGCGCCGCCGTCAATACGGCCAAGTCGTCGTCCCAACCTCAGGCCGGTTTCAAACAGTTGATCTGGGCGTTGATCGCCTCCGCCGAATTTCGCTTTTCCTCTTGATTGACCTCTTGAGCGGCACGACTGAAGGAGTTCCACGATGATGAAAACAACAGGTTGCGGCCGCGCCATCCATGGGCTTTCGCGCCGGTCGTTCCTGGGCGGCATGGCCGCCGCCGTGGCGGGATCCGGTTCGCTGGGCTCAGGCGCCGCCTTCGCCGGCGACCTGGCCGCCAAGCACAAGCGGGTGTTGATGGTGTTTCTGGCAGGCGGCGTCAGCCAACTGGAAACCTGGGACCCCAAACCGGGCGCCATCACCGGCGGCCCCTTCCGCGCGATCGCGACCAGCGCGCCGGGTGTTCACATCAGCGAACTGCTTCCCTACACCGCCCGGCAGATGCATCATCTGGCCCTGGTGCGCGGCCTCAACACCGCCGAAGACGACCACGGCAAGGGCTCTTACATCATGCACACGGGCCGGCCGCAGGAGCCTGCGATCGAATACCCCCATTTGGGATCGGTTTGCTCGAAATTGCTCTGCCCCGAAGGCAGCCCCCTGCCCGGATATCTGCATGTCACCCCCGGTGGAGGAGGCGGCTCGAGCCCGGCCGACGCTGCTTACCTTGGGCCACGGTTCGCGCCCGTGAACATTGGCGAAGGGCGCGCGCCGCAGAATATCGACCGGCCCGGAAGCCTCACCGCGGAAGCCGACCGGATGCGCCAGGAACTCAGGCGCAAAGCCGACGAGCGTTTTTTGGCCACGAGAAGAGCGGCACGCACCGAGGCGTACACCCAGACCTGGGACCAGGCCAAGGGCCTCATGGACAAAAAGGGCCTCTTCGACATCACCACCGAACCGGATCGCCTGGCCGCTGGCTATGGCAAGCACGATTTCGGCAGGCACTGCCTGCTTGCAAGGCGTCTGCTCGAAGGGGACGCGACCTTTGTCAAAATCACCCACACCAACTACGACACCCACCACGAAAACTTCGATTTCCACATCGAGCAACTGGGGGAGTTCGACCGCAGCTTCGCGACCTTGGTCGACGACTTGCACCAGCGCGGTTTGCTTTCGAGCACGCTCATTCTCGTGGCCAGCGAATTTGGCCGCACGCCGAATGTCAATCACCTGTACGGGCGCGATCACTGGTCCAAGGCCTGGTCGGTCGCGCTCGGCGGCTGCGGCATCGTAGGCGGTAGCGTGGCCGGCAAGACCAACGGCAAGGGGACGGAAGTCGTCGACCGCCAAGTCAATGGCGGCCATCTTTTCCACACCTATTTCAAGGCGCTGGGTCTCGATTCGACCAAGAACTTCTTCGTCGAGCAACGCCCCATTCCGATCGCCGATCCCAAGACCGAGCCGATCAAGGAGATCCTGGCATGATCTGGGGTCAAGACGCCAAGAAAGAGGACAAGCCGAAGTCCAAGGATGAGCCAAAGAAGAAAGACGAGCCAAAGAAGGACGGCCTGAAAAAGGACGATCCCAAAAAGGCGGCGCCCAAGGCGGAAGAAAAACCCAAGCCCCCGCCGCCTCCTTACCCGGGCTGGGAACTCGACAAACTCAACACGCCTGTCGAACTGAAGCAAGGGACGCCCATGTCGGGCTGCTGGTTCGACCCTTCAGGGAAGTGGCTCTTCACGACGGGAATCGATTCGTTCATCTACCGCTGGGAACTGGCGAACAACAAGAAAACCGAACTGGCCGGGCACGGCAGTTGGGTGCGCTCTCTTGGGTTCTTCCCCGCCAAGAACCTGATGGTAAGCGCCGGCTATGAGGGCCGGTTGATCCTGTGGCCGATCGATGGCGTCCAGCCGGAACCTTTGCGGCAAGTCGAAGCCCACGAGGGCTGGATCCGCTCGATTGCCGTCGATGCCCCCACGGGCAATCTCGTTTCGACGGGCAACGACGGGCGCATCGCCTTGTGGTCGTTGCCCGATCTCAAGCCGATCCGCTCCTGGGTCGGCCACGACTGCCATGTGTACCAGGTTGCCTTTGCTCAAGGAGGTAAGGAGATCCTCTCCGCCGACCTCAAGGGAACCATCAAGGTGTGGGAAAGCGCCTCGGGTCAACTGCTGCGCGAAGGCAAACCGGCGGCAGCGCTGCACAAGTACGATGCCGGCTTCGCCGCCGATATTGGCGGCGTGCGCCATTGGGCTCTGTCGGCGAAAGGCGATCAACTGGCATGCGCGGGAATCTCCAATGTCAGCAACGCCTTCGCCGGAGTCGGCAATCCCTTGATCGTCGTCACCGACCCCGCCACCCTGAAATCAAAAAAGCTCTACAAGCCCAAGGACGCCATCCAGGGGACCATGTGGGGAGTCGCATTTCATCCCGCCGGCTTCCTCATTGGTGCGGCGGGCGGCAACGGCGGCGGCCTCTGGTACTGGAAGCCAGAGCAAGGCGACTCGCTTCGTTACCACAAACTGCCCGATAACGCCCGGGGCATGGCACTCAGCCCCGACGGCACCAGGCTGGCACTCGCCTTCGCCGGAGGCTCGGCAAGGATCTACCCGTTGAAAGCCTAAGTGCGCCACGCAAGCCGGCATAGGGTAGAAAACCAACAAAAAGCCTCCGGTAACGGGCCGATCTTGGCCCCGGCGGACGTCCTTGTCAAGCGCCCAGAAAAAATCTGGGATTGACTTGATCCCGCATCTCCCCCTATCCGTCGTCTCCTATTCGGGGAATTCCATGACCCGGCGGGGGATTTCATGACCCGGTCGATTTTTCTTCTACTTGTTGGCGCCGGCGCGGTATTTCCTTGCGGATGCTCCGTAATGAAGGCCACGCAGCAGCCCGACCGCAAAAACCTCGATGTTCTTTCCAAGGGAACACCGCGAACTCATGTGATCGCCGAACTGGGCGCCCCGGTCTGGTCCGATTCGAAAGACGGCGGCACGACCGATGTGTTCGCCTTCAAGCAAGGCTACTCTCGCTGGAACAAAGCAGGCCGAGCCATGTTCCACGGCGCGGCCGATGTCGCCACCTTTGGCCTCTGGGAAGTCGTGGGAACACCCGTCGAAACGATCGCCGACGGCAAGGACATGAAGCTGCAAGTGTCTTACGACACGGAACAGAAGGTCCGCGATATCGAAGTCATCAAGGGCGCCGATCTGATTCCCAAATAGGACTTTGGCCATAGCCGCATTGAGCGCGTGCGGGAGGACGAAGCGCCCCGTCCCCTACGCTTGCAAAGTCAAAATCTCCTTGATCGATCGGAAAACTCGAATTTCCGGATCGCTTAGAAATTCAAAATCCCCTTGATCACGTTGCCATAAACATCGGTGGCCCGCTCGTCCCGGCCCTGATGGAAATAGGTCAACCGTTCGTGGTCGATACCCATGCAGTGAAGCATGGTTGCATGCAGATCGTGGACATGAACTTTATCCTTGACCGCTTGGAAACCGAAATCGTCTGTCTCGCCGTAGGCGGTCCCCCCCTTGATGCCGGCGCCGGCAAACCAGTTCGTGAAGCCATAGGGGTTATGATTTCTGCCCGGTTCTCCCGGCCCTTCGCTAAAGGGCATGCGCCCAAACTCGCCCCCCCAGACAACCAGCGTGCTGTCGAGCAGTCCTCGTCTTTCCAGGTCGATCAGTAAGGCAGCAATCGGTTGGTCGACTTCGGCACCATGCTGGCCATGGTTTTTTTCCACGCTGGCGTGGGCATCCCAGGTTTCTTCCAGGTGGCCGCCGCCCGAATAAAGCTGGATGAAACGCACGCCGCGCTCGACCAGGCGCCTGGCGATCAAGCAGTTGCGGCCAAACTCGTCGGTCGGTTGCTTGCCGACGCCATAAAGTTCGAGCGTTTCCTTGGTTTCTCGGGCGAGGTCAACCGCTTCGGGGGCTTCGGCCTGCATCCGGTAGGCCAGTTCGTAACTTTGAGCGCGTGCCGCCAGTTCCTCACCGCCTGGCCGCGAACGCAGATGTTCTTCATTGAGTTTGTCGAGAAGATCGAGCTGGGAACGCTGCGTCGATCCGGAGACCGAGGCCGGCCCCTTGAGATTGAGGATCGGCGTGCCTGTAGGGCGGAACAAGGTGCCCTGATATTGCGCCGGCATAAAGCCAGAACCGTAGTTGGGCTGCCCGCTGATCGGGCCGCCGCGCTTGTCCATCATCACGACATAGCCGGGAAGGTTGCGGTTTTCGCTGCCCAAACCATAGACGCACCAGGAGCCCATCGAGGGCCGGCCGATGAAGGTGCTGCCGGTGTTCATGGCAACCAGGGCCGAGCCGTGCGCATGGCTATCGGTGTAGCAAGAACGCACGACCGCCAGCTTGTCGGCCTGAGTACGGACATGCGGGAAGTAGTCGGAAATCGGCAGGCCGCTTTGACCCCCTGGCCGAAAGGGACGAAACGCCGGGGTCAGGTAGCCGACCTTGCGGCCGCCGGAGTTGATGAATTTCTTGTCGGACGGAAGCGGCTTGCCGGCGTATTTTTCGAGCATCGGCTTGGGATCGAACGTGTCGACCTGGCTCGGAGCGCCATTCATCATGAGGTGGATGACGGCCCGGGCTTTCGGTTCGAAGTGAGCTTGCGGCAAGGCGGGCGCGGCCGCGGCGGAGCCGGCGCGCAAATGCTTGCGGAAAAAACCGCTTTCCTCAAGCAGCGCGGCCAGGGCGACTCCGGTGAAGCCGCCCCCCATTTGCCACAAGGCTTCACGCCTCGAAAGCCCGCAAGGAAACCCGCTGGTCTTTGAATTTCGATTCATCGGTTTACTCGGCGTAGGCGAATTCGTTCGTGTTCAAAAGCACGTGACAAAGCGATGCCAGCGCGGGCAGGAATGCCTTGGAATCCGGACGGTCGCCAGCAAGCTGACGCAAATGCTCAAGCGCCGCGTCTTGTTCTGAAGGCGAGGGGTATCGCCCCAGGGCCTTGCGCCATGCGGCCCGAACCAGTTCCACCTTCGACGAATCGGATACCCCTTCCTTTGAGGGCGAAAGCAACAGTTTTCGCGCCATCGCCTGGCTTTGCTTGTGCACGAATTCATCGTTGAGCAAGGCCAGGGCCTGAGGCGCCACCAGCGTGATATCCCGCTGGGCGCAGGGGCGCGTCGTGTCGCAAAAATCGAAAGTACTCAAGAATGGAGAGATCAGCGATCGGCGATGGAGCATATAGATGCTGCGCCGCCGGAGCTCCGATTCCGGAGACGATTTCCAGGCGCCGTTTTTCTTCGAAAGCCCCTCGGCGGCCTCGACCGAGAGTGGTGGAGAGAATCCCGGTCCGCCCATGCGCAAATCAAGGCCTTCACCCGCGGCCAGAAGGTTGTCGCGTAGCGCCTCGGCATCGAGGCGGTGCCGCTCCCACTTCCAGTAGTAGCGATTGGCCGCGTCGGTTTTGGCAAAGACCGCTTCCTGGGGATTGACCGATGACTGGCGGTAAGCCCGCGACGTGACAATCAACTTGTGCAGACGCTTGGCCTTCCAGCCGTTCGCCACGAAATCGCCGGCCAGCCAGTCGAGCAATTCGGGATGAGTTGGGGGATCGCCCTTGAATCCCATATTGTCCGAGGTGCGCACAATGCCATGACCAAAGTGCTGCTGCCAGATGCGGTTGACCGCCACCCGTGGGGTCAAGGGATTGGCCGGGTCGATCATTCGCTTGGCGAGTTGCAGCCGGCGCGTCGTCGTTTTGGACTGGGGAGGGGCGGGCTCGAAAGGTTGATTGAGAGTCCCCACCATAGAAACGAATCCGGGGCCGACCTGTTGTTGCGGCCGGTGAGGATCTCCCTTTTTGAGCAGATGGAAGGGCTTGAGCGGCCGGTTTAGATCGGTCCAGGCCAGCACATCGTGCCCATCGATTTTGGCAACCGAGTTACCCACGAGGTCGCCGGGCCAGAAGGCGGCGGCAAAGCGGTGGTAGTCGACCTGCGGAATCGGGTCGAACTTGTGGTCGTGGCAGCGGGCACACTTGATCGACATGCCCAGAAAGGCGGTCGACGTGACCTGCACCAGGTCTTCGAGGCGGTCGTAAGTGTATTCGAGCTTGTCGTTGGGTTCGTCGTCCCAGGTGCCGACGCGCAGCATGCCCGTGGCGATCAGGTCTTCTTCCGTGCGGTTGGGTAGTTCGTCGCCGGCCATCTGCTCCAGTACGAATCGGTCGTAAGGCTTGTCCTTGTTGATGCTCTGGATCACATAGTCGCGGTACTTCCAGGCAAAGGGCTTTTCCGCGTCGCGCTCGTAACCGTTCGTGTCGGCATAGCGGACCAAGTCGAGCCAGTAACGGGCCCAGCGCTCGCCGTGGCGAGGGTCGGCGAGCAGGCGATCGACCACCGCTTCATAGGCGTTGGGGGAGTCATCCGCTTCGAATCGGTCCAGTTCCTCAGAGGTGGGCGTCAGGCCGATCAGGTCGAGATAGACCCGGCGCAAAAGCGTTCGCTTGGATGCGACCGGGGCCGGAGCGACCGCCTTGTCCGCCCATTGCACAGCCAGAAAAGCGTCGATTGGATTGATTTCACCCGACTTGGCGGGAATCGCGGGATTGCGGATCGGCTGCAGCGACCACCAGTCAAGCCCGCCGCGGGCATCGGTCGTCTTTTCGTAGATGCCGAGCACGCGGCCTTTGGGCCAGGGAGCTCCCGATTCAATCCATGCCTTGACAAGTTCTTTTTCCGCCGCGGACAGTTCCTTGCTCTTCCCCTTGTCCTTGGGAGGCATTTCCCCGGATTCAATCCGCTGGAAAAGGGCGCTATCGGCCGGTTTGCCCCGGACGACCACCTTCTCCATGCCGGCTGCGTTTTGCAGCGACAATTCGCCGGACGGCTCCAGATCGGTGTGGCAGCCCAGACAATTGCGGATGAGCAGCGGCGCAATGCGCTTTTCGAAGTCGGGAGGCTCGGAAAACCCAACGACGAGACCAAGAAGAAGGCAGGCGCTCATGGGGAGGGACTCGAGGCGGTGCCGAGGGAAGGCAAATAGCAAATATTACGGAAGGTCTTGTTCATCTTTTGCCTGGAACCGGTTTTGTCAAGGCGAGCCGGGTTTGCCATGGCTTGCGATCTTCCCATTCACCGCTGCACTCCAACCCTTGGTCTCATTCGTTTGCAAGTTCTTTTTCTACCCTGGCATGAATCCGTTCGCGAAACCGTTGCCAGTCACCCGGCGTGAAATTCGGGAAGATCTCGGAGATTTCCCAGAGCGCTGCCAATTTCAAGCAAGCAAGCTGGCGGATCTCGATCTCTTTGCCCCAGTAGATGCTTTTGCTAAGGGGTAATTCGTATCTAACTTCCCAAATCGCCAGGTCATGGAGGAATGTTGCCAAGAACCGCACTTGCCTTTTCTGATTATTCGCGGTGCGCACCGGCTCAAAATCTCCCAGGAATCGCGCCAGATGATCTATTGGCGCGGCTTGGGCGACCTTGTCCACCTCAAATCCAAGCTCGGCCAGGCTCAAGATCACACCGGCACTTGCACGATTTCGCATCCTGTCATTTCTATACCTTTCGAAAATACTATCGCCTTCTTGAATAACGTACAATTCGCAATCCGTTCTATGCGAGTACTCGACCACTCTCTCAATCAACACTTCATTTTGCACATTTCTATTGATCGGCGATTTCAAGGTGGCTTCCAAATCGGCAATCAATTGGCGGGTTGAATCCACGACGCATTCGGGGTTTTTCGCCATCATTTCCTTGAGGCGTTTTGTCAACGCGCCTCGATCGGAATCGGGCATTGTCAATTGATCCACCCAATGATTCCAGGCAATGAGCAAAAGTCTCTTCTTCAGAGGAATGGGCGTACGAGCGCGGCATCGATCCAGCAGGAACTCGGCCAGTTCGTTCTGGCCTTCGGCATGACATTGGATGGCCAGGATGAGGTCGCGATCAAACCAGGGTTGCCACACGACGGGCTGATCGGGATCGGCCGCAACGGCGCCAAACAGGCCCGCTACGATCCTCATGTCAATCGGGCTGCGCAATTCCTGAACCGGCACCCGCGAGACTTTCGTATCGAAACCGATCAAAAACTCGCCCGGCTGGCCCTTGTGGCTTGGTTGGATTTCAAAGCAAAGTGCCAGGGATTCCGGCTGACGCTGCACGATTCCCAGGGCTGGGCCCGCCTGCGACTCATCCGCAAAAACGAGCCGCGCTCCCTTTGGCGGCAAGGGTAAACCCAGTTCCTTGTAATCCCGATACAGGTCGGCGAGCGTAGTGGGAGTTTGATCGGGCAGAACCGGGGGCTCCACCGGGTCGATTTGAGCCCTGACAGGGTTCATGCCCAGCAAGATCAGAATGAAGGCGAGGAAGGACGGGAGTTTGGGTTGGCGATTTCTCGAAAAGAACGCATCGAAAAGAGAGACCCGGACAAACCAGGGCTTGATCAACCTGCTCCTGTTCTCAACGAACCTGTTCCTGTTCTTAACGAACCTGTTCCTGTTCTTAACGAACCTGTTCCTGGGCATGGCGGCACCCTGTGTAGGGAGTTCACCGAACTGGTTTCGCGAATGACGATGTGAGGATTCGCGAGTGAATTTAGATTGGCACGGAAACGATCCATTGGCAAGGTCGAAGTCATACTAAAAGAAAAGGACCGCTTTCGCGATCCGTTTCTTTTGCTTGCAAAAAACGACATTTACCAAGAACCGATCAGGCATGAGCGACCGCTTCCTTGTGGAAGTGAGTGTTGTGCTTCTCGGAGGTGCCCAGTTCGGCGAGGATGGTCGCGGCGCGATTGCCGTCCTGCGCGGTGTCGAAGGTGACATAGCCGACGAATTTGCCGTTGAGCACCGAAAGCACCAGGCCGTGCAAATTGATGCCGGCGAGTTCCCAGGCCTGGGTCAATTTGCCGCTGAGACCGGCCTTGTCATCGCCTTCAATGCGCATGACAAACGGCTCCTTGACCTCCTTGAGGCCAAGATCCTTGGCAATCTTCAGTTCGTCGCTGCCGCGCAAGGGAGCGATGTAGAGATCGCCCATGCCCGCTTCTTCCGAGGATCGCTCGCTATGAATGTATTCGAGGTGGGCACCCGCCTCCGCGAGCAATTTCAATTTCGCCCCGACTCCGCCGGGTTTGTCTTCTACCTTGGTGTGGAAGACCTGAACCCGTTGCATTTTGAAGCTCATGGAAAACTCCTGGTACAAGAAGGGGAGATACCGGGATGGGTGCCATCACCCAGAAAGAGAAAATCCCGAAGTGAATTCGGATACCCCCCATTTTGTATGGCCTCGCCGGTTAGTTCAACCGTGTAATTGCCGGCATGTTTCATTTCTGGAGGAGTCGAGTCGGTTTCTTCGCGTTGCCGGTGACTTTCCCTAAAGGGGAATCGAGTTTCTCTCAAACAGGTTAGCTAATCGATGTGTTCAGCAAGGGAATCAACAAGAGGTCCAACCAGGAAGCAACTTTCGTGAATTTTCTTTCCTTTTTTCTCTTTTGTTGCGACCTCTTTGGATTCCGGGTTCGTAATGTGGGTACGCAGTCCTAACCGGGCTGATTTTCTCGAGACTTCCCAGCGTGGGTAGCGGGGATGCGAGGAACTCGGAACCGGCCACTGCAAAGAGGGAGGGTCCGGGCCATGAAACGACCAAAGAACAGTCCGACCCGCGGAGTGGTTCAACTCAATCCTTGGACCTTGATGCGGGCAAGGTCAGCCGTCAATTACCTTCGTCAGGTATTGGGATCACTTCGGGAAGCTTACCTGGAACACCGGAACGCCTCCCATCGTCTTCATAAACTGGAGCACCGGCCGGGACGCCAAAACACGGCCCTGCTCGTGGATATCGATGACTGCAAAAAGCTACAAAACGATAGCCACGCGCGGATTGTCGAATCGGTAAGCGAACTGGCTGCCCTCGGCGCCGTTCCCGGTCCCATGCATCAGGGGATCGCTTTCCTGCCGGTCGTCAACAATAAACGGCTGGCCTGGCTCATCGTGGATATTTTCGATGACGCCACCCTTTCCGGCTGGCGCTGGCATGGCGAACCGGAAAGCATCAAGCGGCCGATCCAGGAATGGGAGGCCCTTAACTGATCACGGTTTGAGTCAACCTCAGATCGTTTCAGGTTCGTCTACTTCAAGCAGAACTTTCGGGTCCAAAAGGACTCCTTTCGACTACCCGCGCTGACCTTTCCGGTCGACTCCCCTTTTAAGAGGATGGAGTGGGCCGGAAAGGTCGATTCAAGCTGTCCAGTTTCGCTTGATTTCGTCAATCAAGCCGGTTATTGACGGAGTGGGAAGCCCCTTTTTTCTGTTCCTGCGGAGCCGCGAAGCCATGCGTCCTTCTTCAAAACCGTCTCGGAGGACCGCCGACAAAATGGCCCTGGCGGCCCTGATTTGCGGGTTTGTCGCGGCGTTTAGCTCCACGGCGAGCGCCTTTCAACCGCCCAACCAGACGCGGGTTCCTCCAGGAGCCAGCCCGATGGACCCTCCAGGCGACATCAACAGCGCCGCGGGAGCGACCGACGCCACGGGCGATAACGAGGCCAAGCGCAATCCGCGCGATCCCAAGCCACCCGGAATCTGGGTGCTCGATTTCGAATTCAAGAACCCGCGCTCGATCAAGGTCGACATCCCAGGCCGCGGTCAGCGGGAATGCTGGTACATGATTTATCAGGTCAAGAACTACACCGGCGAACCGCGTTACTTCCTGCCCGAATTCGAATTCAAGAACCAGGAAAAAGGCACGCTTCACAAGGACCAGATCCTTCCCAAGGTTCAGCGCCAAATCATCAAGCTCGAAGACTCCACCGCCGATCCCGACGATCCGGAATCGGGCTATCTGCGCATTCACAATTCCGTGACCATCGCTCGCGCCCCCATTCCTGTCTCCATCAAGAATGGACCGACCAAGCCAGTGACGGGCGTAGCGATATGGGACGATATCGATCCCGATTCGACTCGGTTTAGCATTTTCATTACGGGGCTATCCAATGGTGTGGCCCTGGCCGACCCCATTCCGCCGGCCAAGGAGCAGATTGTTCGCAGAAAAACCCTGCAAGTTAACTTCAAAAGAACCGGCGACAAGTATAATCTAAAGTCTGGTGATGTCCGTTTTCTGCCACCGGCACAATGGATCTATCGCGCAACCGATCTTCAGCTCCCCGCTCTTAATGCGGGGGGTGGCGCTTCGGATGTCATTCCGGTAAAGTCGGAAAAAGAAGTTCCGCCCAAGTAGGGCCGTTTGTTTTGCATTTGAGAGGCATTTGATTCATGGCACACAAAAAAGGTCAAGGCTCGTCCGCTAACGGCCGCGACTCCCACAGCAAGCGACTCGGCGTAAAGACTTCCGACGGAACCTTTGTGACGATCGGCTCGATCCTCGTTCGCCAACGAGGTACCCGCTTCCACCCCGGCAAGAATGTCGGCATTGGCCGCGACGACACCCTGTTCGCCCTGGCCGATGGCCTGGTCAAGTTCGACCAATCGGGTCGCCGGGTCAATATCCTCGGCGCCTAACCCGCCTGGTCTTTTAGCTCAGCTCACCCGCATTCGGGGCAAAACATGGCGGATTTCCTCCGGCTGGGAATGGTCGATTTCGACACTTCCCATGCCGTGGAATTCACCAAACGGCTGAATCAGCTGAAGACCGATCCCTCGCAATTCGTCGAGGGAGCCAAAATTGTTCTCGCCTGTCCGGGCCAATCCCGGATGGCCCAGCCGCGCATTGCCGAATACACCCCCATCCTCAAATTGATGGGAGTTCCTCTGGTCGACAAGCCTGAGGATCTCCTTGGCAAAGTCGACGGCATGCTCATCGAATCGCTCGAAGGGGAAATGCACCTCGAGCGGGCTCGCTTATTTCTTCAGGCGGGCATTCCCTGCTTCATCGACAAGCCCTTCTCCGGCTCAACCGCCACCGCACGCGCCCTTCTCGAATTGTCGAAGCGTCACAAAACGCCCATCTTCTCCTCGTCCTCGCTACGCTTCACTCCCGAACTCGTCGCCCTCAACCAACCCGGCAGCGCCGGAGCGGTCATGGGGGCGTTTTCTTATGGGCCCGCTCCTTTCCATGAGCCCGCCCAGGGAGAACCGGTCCGCAATCCCGGGCTTTACCACTACGGCATCCACCCGGTCGAAGTCCTCTACACACTCATGGGCCAAGGCTGCGCCGAAGTCACCTGCCTGCGCACCCCCGGCGCCGACCTGGTAACGGGCCGCTGGAAGGATGGCCGAATCGGTACCGTGCGGGGCATCCGCACCGGCGCCGCCTCTTACGGCTGCACGCGCTTTGGGCAAAAAACGGTACAGTCGCTTTCCCTGTCGACCCAATTCATCTACCGCGAACTTCTCAAGGCCATTGTCTCCTTCTTCAAAGAGCGCAAAAGTCCCGTTTCCCCTGAAGAAACCTTCGAGATCATGGCGTTCATCGAGTCGGCCAATCGCAGTGGCGAAAACCACGGGCGCATCGAGACCTTGGCAACGCTTTGACCGAACGCTTCTCTTCCCTCAACCATCCTGCGTGCACCTCATGTCTTTGCACCACTGGATTCGAGCGACCTTCTTTTGCGTCTTGATCGCTCCCTTCCTTGGCGCGATGGCATCGGCCCAGGAACCGCCTGCCTGGAAAATGGATGCGCTTCATCTGAAAAACGGCGCGCGCATCGAAGGCCTTTTGATTGAAACCACTCCCGCCGGCTACCGGTTTCGCCAAGTCATCCGCAAAAGCGGCAGCCCCACGATCACCGGCACCGAGGATTATTCAAACTCCGAAGTGGAATCGGTCGAAGCTCTGAAAGACGCCGAGCGCGCCGAACTGATTCGCAAACTCGCCGATCTGGACAAGCAAAGGCAACTGTTCCTCGCCAGCCTCAAGCAACTCGATCAGGGCGGGCCTCCCTCGGCCATCGAAGGACTGATCCTCAAGCCAGTCTTCTGGCCAGAAAATGCCCTAAGCAAGGAATCCGACCCAAACGGCTGGGCCTTCGATTCGAAGTATTTCGAACTGCGCACCAACTTGCGCGAACCGCTCGCCGTGCTCATGGCTCTGCAGCTTGAAGAGATCTTCGGCGCCTGCGCTCACGTCATTCCGGCGCGCATCTCAGGAAAACCGACTTCCATACTGGTCTGGTCCGACCGTGCCGGATTCATCCAGGCGACCGCCAAGCGCAACGCCTCTCTCGCTCATCCCGCCGTCTTCGATCCGGCCACGAATCGAATCCTGGCGGGGACCGAACTGGCACAGTTCGAAGCGGAAGGGATCTCCATCCGCAACTATCATGTCGGCCAGCTCGCCCTGCTCTCTCAGCGTGAAACGGAAATTAGTAAGGCGATGGGCGGCCGCATTCCCGCCGAATTCCAGGACCTGTTCGCCAAATCGCGCCGGGAGATTCGCGAAGCGGAAGCGCGCAACGACCGGACGATCCGCCAGGCGCGCCAGCATCTGCTCCAGGTGCTCAACCACGAAGCGATCCACGCCTACCTGATCAACTGGGTTTTCCCTCCGACCACTCAGCCGCTGCCGCGCTGGCTCAACGAGGGGCTTGCCCAGGCCTTCGAGACGGCCTTCATCGAAGCCGGCGAGTTGCGCGCCGACTGGCCCGACCCCAAACGGCTTGCCGCGGTGCGCAACCTTTTGGCCGTGAATCATTTTCCTTCCTTGAAACGAACGCTTTCAACCGCCCCCGATCATTTTCTGGTGTTGACCGCGCAGGCCGCCGCCGAACGCGAATCGTCGCGCGAAGCCTACCTCTCTTCGTGGATTCTGACCTACTATCTGCTGTTTGAAAAACGGTTGCTTCCCGGATCGAAACTCGACGAGTACCTCACGGAACTGGCCGCATCCAGGGATCCCATCGGCGCCTTTGAGAAATGGACCGGCGAGCCGCTCGATCGTTTCGAACTGGGTCTGCGCCAGTGGATCGGCAAACTTCGCCCCGATGGCACAAGCGCTAGCGAGACTCCCCCTGCCACAAGATAACCCGCGGGGCTCGATGTGTCCCCATTCGCGCCAGGCAGCGATCCCCTAAGCGCCCAGCTCAATGAAGTCGATCCATCGCTTGCGAAATTCCTCATTCCCCAGCCCCTTCAAGTGGGAGTGGTGGGTCATCAGAATCACCTGAGTTTTCTGGCCAAGCTCGGCCAGAATCTCAAGCGTGCGCGCGGCTCGCTCGTCGTCGAAGGTCATGAGGATGTCGTCGAGAATCACCGGCAAGGGGGACTGGCCCAAGTCGCGCATCTGGTTCACGCGCGACTCAATCCCGGCCAGCCGCAGCGCCAGGTAAAGCTGATCGGCCGTGCCCTCGCTCAGGCCGTTGGCCTTGGTCGAACTGATTTCCAGCGGCTCGGTCCCGGATCCTCGGTCGAGCAGTAGCACCAGACCCTTGGGACCTTGCTCCCATTCGATGCGCTGGAAGCGCTCGCCCGTCATCCGGCGAAAAAACTCGGCCGCACGCCCAAGGGGCCCCGAGGTTTGATCCTGGCGACGCTCGTCCACGACCTGGTCGAGGCAGAGCCTCGTCAGGTGCAACTGCATCCAATCGCGGGCCTTCTCCTCAATTTGCGAGCGCAATTGTTCGATTTCCAGCCGCAGACCCATCGCCTTGTTGCTGTCGGCCAACGCTTGCAACAGGCCTCGAATTTCGGCATGGTTTTGCACCGCCTCGCGATGCGAGCGAACCGCCTGTTGAATCTCTTGATCGATCGCTTCGAGTCGCGCTTCCACGCCGGCGCCATCGAGCTGGGAAATTTCCACACGAAACGCGGCCACCTCCCGTTGCCCCGCTTCCGCCACAAGGTGGCTGCGGCAATCTTCCGCCTTCTCCTTCAAGCGGCGGCGATCTTCCAGCTTGACGAGCAGGCTTTCCATTTCCGCGGCGGGTCGATCCCCCGAAAGCCGGCGCAAGCGGTTCAATTCGACTTCGAGCGCCGCCGCCTCTTGTTCGCTACGGTTCAGCTCCTTTTGCACACTTTCCACTTGTTGTTGCAAGGCGCCGCCACGCGCCCGGTTGGAACGATCGTTCTCTTGCATGGCATGGAGTTTTGCCAGCGCCGTTTCCCAGTCTTTATCTTGCCAGGGACCCCCTTCCAGACCGGCGGTTTTCCAGGCATGGTTCAACCGTTCCAAAAAGGTTTGAACGGCCAGTTCCATCTGGCCAATGCGACGGCTTGCATCCACTTCTTCCTGAAGGAGGCCTCTTAACCTGGCAATGGCCTCGGCCAGTTCGAGGCGCTCTGGCAGGGAAACCTTGACCGCATGCGTTTGCTCCCATTCGGTCCATTGCGCTTCCGCTTCGGCGAGAGCCTTTTCCGATTGATCAAGCGCTTCCTTGCGTTTGCGCGCTTCCCTGGTCTTCTCTTCCAGGAGGTCCTCGACCCTGATCCGGCTCTTCTCTTTTTTCTGCTCCTCCTCAACCCTGGCACGCGCAAGCGCCAGCAGGGCCGGCGCCGACAGGGAGGCCGCCTCGGCGTGGGGTAATGCCTGCGCCAATTCATTCAATCGAGATTCCCAGCGCGCTCGATCGTCCTGCAACTGCGCGTCCGCCGCCTTCCAACCGGCCCATGTCTGCTGCAAATCCCCCACCCGTTGAAACCATTCCTTGAGCCCCCTCGGAGTGGCAATCACCACGGGGCCAGCACGCCACTCTTTCCATCGCTTGGCAAACTCGTTTTCTCTTTGCAGCCCCAGCTCTCGATGCTTTTGCAACTCCCCCTCTCTTGTTTGCAGCCGGGACTCGAGCTCGGCTATCTCCTGTTCTTGAGCTCGCTTCTGATTGACCCGCTGAGCATCTTCAAGCAGGGCCTTGGCCAGCGAATCGGCCCGGGCCATAAGCTGCGTGAGGGCTTCATCGAGATCGATGCCGGCACGGGTCGCCACCAGAAAGCGATCGATCTCCTGCCGCACGACGGCCACGCCTCGACGTTCCTTGCGAATCCATTCCCAGGCCTGATCGCGGTCCTTGCGGGTTTTGGCATATTGCTCGGGATCGGGCAGTTCCCCTCGCTTTTGCAATTCGGCGAGAGTCTCGCGGCGTGCAAGCAGATCGGCCTTGGCGGCGGCGATTTCCCGTTCGATCGTTTCCCTGGTTTTTTCCCAGGCTTCGAAGGCAGCAACCCCCTTTTCCATTTCCGCCACGGTGGGAATCGCGATCGCTTCGAGTTGCTCGAGCTGAGCCACCGGAGGGTGAAGGTTGGCGGCGCGGCGCGCGAGGTCGGCGCGGCGCGCCTGGAGCGCTTGCGCTTCCTGTTTCAGCTTCTCTTCTGACAGGCCCGACTCTTGAACTTGCCGTAGCGCCCGCTCCAGTTCGGTCAAAGCAAAGGGCTTGGGCATCGCTTCTTTTTCTTGAGCCAGTTCGGCCCGATCCCGCTGCACATTCTCCCATTCCAGGCGGTCGGCGTCTCGTTTTTCTTTTCTTGTCCGGCTGGCTTCCGCCAGGCGGCGAATGGACGCCGACTCGCGCTCGCCTGGCAGCCAGCGGCCCGCTTCGGCGATTTCCTTGCCGGCAAACCACTGCGCCGCCAGCCGGGAAATGGCCTGCTGGGCCTGGGTCCACTGAAATTTGACGGCGGGCAAATCCTTGATGGCCCGGCGGATATGTTCCTTTTGCCCGTAAAGATCGCTCGAACTCTCGGCAACTTCCGAAGGGATGTCCGGCTGGGCCATTGCCTTGATCTCCTGGCGCAAGGTTTCCAGGCGGGACCGGGAACTGCCTATGGCCGCCTCGAGGGCGCCGTGCCGGGCCGAAACGGTTCTCCACTCGGTAGAAAATGTCGATGGCAGATCGGGAATGTCGCTTAACAGCCCCAGTTCTTTTTCGCAGTCGTGCCAGTTCCAGTGAAAACGCGCGGCGCGCTTCTTCCCTTCGAGGTCGGCTTTCTCTCGTTTCAGATCTTCTTGTTTGGTTTCCAGATCGTGAATGGTCTGGTCGAGCACCGCAAGCTGACTGGCTTTTTCGGCGTTGGCCTGGGCGGATTTGCGTTCGGTTTCCAGTTGATCTTCAAGCTCGGCGTGTTTCTTGATCAGGTTGACGATTTCGCCGCCACGGGGAGTCAAGAGTTCGGTTTTGGCATCTTCGATTTTTTGGCGAATGCCCGCCACGGACGCCAGGCCGGTGACCGACTGGAAGAGAAGATCGCCCAGGCTCGATTTTCCCAGAAAGAGTTCGCTGCTTCCCAGGCGCAGCGACTCGCGGTCAATCGCGAAGAGTTCGAGAAAGCGTTGGCGCGTCACATCGGGCGGCACCAGATCGCTCGGGTTGGCACCTTCAAGCGATTGGCCTCTTGTTCGCTTGCGAACGACCCCTTCGCGTTTTTGTCCTTTTTGATCGATCAGTGTCGCGTGAACCTTGTGCAGGGGGTAGTCAAACTGAAAGTTGTCGCCGCTCTTGGGATCGAACTCGAAAAGAAATCCAAGGAGTTGCTTGAGCGCGGACGATTTGCCGGCCTCGTTCGCTCCGTGAATCAGGTGAAGGCCCTTGTCGGGATCAAAGGTCAATTCCGTATTGAGAAAGGGGCCAACCCGATCGAAGCGCACCTTGAGAAACTTCATGGAGAAATGCCCTGCTTCGCGGCCGCTTGAGGCCTGTTTGATTTTCGTTGTCGATCTTGTCTAACGGGAGTTGCGCAGCTTTTCATAAATCCTGTTTGATTTTCGTTGTCGATCTTGTCTAACGGGAGTTGCGCAGCTTTTCATAAATCCTGTTTGATTTTCGTTGTCGATCTTGTCTAACGGGAGTTGCGCAGCTTTTCATAAAGGCTGGCCACCGAGGACAAAAGTTCCGAAGGCTCCGCAATCCGGTTGGCTTCCTGACGGTCAAACGTCTTGGCCAACCGATCGTTGAGCGTCTTCCACGATCCGTCGGCCGCCAGCACCTTGGCCAGTTGAGCGGGATCGCCCTGAAACCGCGCCACCATCTCTTGGATCAGTTCCAGATCTTCGGCGGATGCCTCCTGGGGCGCAGCACTCTCTGCGACCGCCTCCCATTTCAATTTTTCCAGGCAAACGCCCCGGCCCAAACCGGCCAGGAGATTTTCCATTTCCGCGCGCAAGCCGCGATCCCCTTGGGCTTCTTCAAACAGGGAACCCGATCCGGCCAGGACGATCCGCACCACATGGACTTTTCGGTCCGAGCGTTCGAGCGCCTTTGTCGCCTTTTCGTCCACGCGTGCCAGCATCTCTTCACGGTTGGCAACGCCGGCCAGATCGACCCGGACCTGTTCCCAACGCACCGTATCGAGATCTTCAAAGGTGATTTTGCAGGCGCCTTGCCCATCGACCTGAACGACCGCACAGCCGCGCGGGCCGGTTTCCCGAATCGAGCGTCCCTGCGTATTCCCCGGAAACACGATCGCCGGCCGCTGCGCCCGGACGATCTCCCGTTTATGAATGTGCCCCAGGGCCCAGTAGTCGTAGCGCTTGAGGGTCAATTGTTCAGGCGTCGTCGGCGCATAGGAGTTATGCCCTTCGGCACCGGTCAACGATGTGTGGAGCAGGCCGATATTGAAGTACCCAGGCACCGGATCGGGATAGCCCGCGGCAAGATTGGCCTCCTCGGCGCGGCTGCCAAAACCCCGTCCATGAATCGCGACGCGCAACGCGTCAATCTTGACGGTATCGGCCTGGGTCGAACCGATCTGCCGCACTCCCTTGGGCCACGTCAAAGTATTCGACATCTGGTTGAGCGCATCGTGGTTGCCGCGAATGAGGAACACCGGAATCGTTTGACTGAGCGCCCCCAGTTGATTGAGGAGGAAGTGCCCCGTGCCCGGATCCTGAATGTCGCCATCGAACAGGTCGCCCGCCAAAAGCACAAAATCGACCTTCTCCCTTTTGGCCAACGCGATCAGGTTCAGGACCGCGTCGCGGGTTGCCCCCTGAATCGTCGTGCGCAAGGAGGGGTCGATTTCCTTCAAGCCCTTGAGGGGGCTGTCCAGATGCAAGTCGGCCGCGTGAAGGAATTTGAACATTTTGTTCCCGTTTGGCAAAATTCGCCGTTTCCCTTATTCCCTAAGGTTCGGGCCACATTTCAACTGGTCTCAAGGATTTTCCTCAAGAGCCCGAGTTCCGCCCACAATTCAACTGGCCTCACGGATGTTACTCAAGACAATAACTCGATGAACGCACCAGCCTCCGCCTCAATGGCCAACGCCCTGGACGAATACCAGCGCAAGACCGCGGTTTTCGCCGCCTATCCCCGAGAAACCGCCCTGGCCTATGTCGGCCTCGGCCTGGCAGGGGAAGCCGGCGAAGTCGCCAATCAACTGAAAAAGATTATCCGCGACGATGCCGGTTCCATGACCGCTGATCGCAAAGAAAAATTGATCGACGAACTGGGCGATGTGCTCTGGTACTGCGCCGCCTTGGCGCGGGAGTTGGGCTTGCCGCTGTCCCAGGTCGCGCAGATCAACATCGACAAGCTTTCCAAACGCCACGGAAAAACCCCGCAATGACTTCCCTATTGGCCCTGTCGCTCCTTCTGGCTCCCGCCGACGAATCGCTCAAGGACAAGGCCTGCCGCTCGGTGCATCTGGGTTATCCGGGGAAATTCGCCAGCGCCTTTTACAACGAAGTCACGGTGCGCCAAAGCGCGCCGGGCACCTACTTTTGCGCGATCGGCTGGGACAAGGGGTATTTTGGCATCCAGGAACTGGACGACGGGAAGCACCTGGCCATTTTTTCGGTCTGGGACGACGACAAGGAGAACGACCCCAAGGCGGTGCCCGACGCCCAGCGGGTCAAGCTGATTCATCAAGGCAAGGGAGTCCGCATCGGCCGCTTCGGGGGTGAAGGGACGGGGGGCCAATCGTTTTTCGATCTCGACTGGAAAAAAGACCAGTCTTATGGTTTTCTTGTCACCGCCAAACCCGATGGCAAGCGCACCGAATATGCGGGGTATCTCTTCGATCCCAAGAAATCGGCCTGGTTTCACATGGTGACCTTTTCCACCATCACGGGCGGAAAAAAGATGTCGGGCTTTTACTCCTTCGTCGAGGATTTCAAGCGCGACGGAAAATCGGCAAAGATCACTCGCGAGGCCCTTTTTTCCAACGCCTGGATCACTGAGCTCAAAGAAGGTAATGCCGATTGGAAACCGGTGCTGAAAGCCAAGTTTACCGGCGACAAGAATCCGGTGATGAATGTCGATGCTCGCATGGAAGGCACCGGCTACATCCTGGCAACGGGTGGTGACATCACCAACAAGGGTACGCCCTTGTTCCAGTCGCTGCCTGAGCGGCCCGCGGGGAAGAATCCCAACATCTCTTCTGAGTTCTTGCCGAAGAATTGACCGGCTCTTCGTGTCGGCCGTCGCCAAAGAATGGATCGGTGAGTTCGATCACGATTTCTTTTTCTCTGGTCGTTGAATTGGACGGACACGGCCCGATTTCCGTGGGCCACCGGCCGTCTTCATCCTTGCGCCGCGGCGCGAACCGACGCCCTAAGATAAAAGCACGGATTCGTCGCGAACGGGACATGCCGCATGACCATCGAAATGATCGCTTCGGCATTGCCCTGCCTCGATTTCCTTGAGCCGCTCAAGGGGACCGTTGCTAGCCATTGGCTTGCCGATTTGCGCGGCCCCCGCGCGCCGCGCTGGATCTGGGTGGTTCCCTCGGCCCGTCGCAAACGCGCCCTACTGCGAAATTGGCCAGGAACCTCCAAGGGCAAGGCGGCGATCCTGCCTCGCATCGTCACCCTGGAAGGACTCACCAATCTGGTCGCCGCCCACATCGGCACCAAGGGCAAACGCATCTCTTCCCTGGAACGACGCCTGCGCGTTTTGCAGGCCTGGCAAGCAGTCAATCCAGAACTGTCAGCCGGCCTCGGCGCGGCCACGCAGGTCGACCAACTCCTGCGCTCCTATCAGGAAAGCCAGGCGACGCCGATCGAGCCGACCGACAAAGCCTTTCTGCACACCTATCAAAACCGACTCGAAAAAGACAAATGCCTGGATCGCAACAGCCTGTGGCTGAAAGTCACCCAGGAACTGCAATCGATTCCTCCCGCAGTCTGGAATCGCTTCCCCTTCGAGGGAATCGTCCTGGACGGTTTTCACCGCTTCGGCAATCCCGAAGCGGGCTTCCTGGTTGCACTGGGCAAGCGCATGCCCGTGCGCCTCTGGACTCCGTGCGTGCCTGAAGGTCAGGCGGGCGAATTGCTCAATCGCCTTTGCTCCGCTCTCGGCGGAATCACTCCTCAGATGATGGAGGACCCCCAGCCGCGCCCCCTGGCGAGATGGGCCAAGTCGATGCTTGGCCATGAATCGCTCGGCGATTTTCCCGCAAGCCCCGTGAACGATTCTCTTACGCGCCTTGATCTGGAAGACCATGGCGCCGAAGCGCTGGAACTGGTCAGACGCATCAGAACGCGGCTGCTTGAATTCGATGCCCCCAAACCGCACGAAATCGCCGTGATCGTTCCCGGCCCCGAATACGATTCCGCACTACGCCAGGGTTTCCTCGATGCCGGCATCACCTTCAACATTGCCGGTCAAAGCCGCGTCCTGGCACAATCGGCGCCGGCCCGGCTGGTGCACGCCGCGCTTCACCTGGTGAAAGGGGGAGATTCGCTGCGCTCCCTCATGGACTTTCTGCGCCTGCCCATCGTCAAGGATCAATTCCTGGGCGAGGCGTGCACGCAGCTTGCCTGGCTCGAAGAAGCGCTGTCGAACCAATCCCGGCCGGAGTCCTTTGCCGACTGGCCCAACTTGCTGGAAAAGCTGCGCGCCCGCCTGGCCCAGGAAAAAGAGGCCAGCACCTTCGATGACGAGGAAGGCGGCATCATCCAGGATGATCCCGAAGAAGAGGAGCAAGGAGAAGACCTGCCGCGCAAGAATCCCCTTGAGGTACGCAGCGATCTTTTGGACCGGGCGCTCCAGGTCCTCGCCCTGCTTGAGCCCCTCTCGCGTGCGCATGAAACGATCCAGTCCTGCCTTGACGGCATCGGCCAGCTCTTGTCACAGTTGAAAGTGCTGGCATGGATCTCGCCGGGTAACGAGAAGTTCACATCGATCGATCCGGCCGTCTGGTCCGATGAGCAGCTCGCCTGGGAAAAACTCAAGTCGGTGCTCAACCTCTTGCGCGGCATTTCCGATGACGTTCTGCCCCACAATCGCCTGGGACTGAAGGATCCGCTCCATGTCGTGCTCATGGCGCTCGAATCCGAGTCGTACCAGATCAAGACCGAAGATGACGAAGGCGTGCAGATTTTGGAAATCCGCGAAACGCGCGGCCTGCGCTTTCGCGAGATCCATGTGCTCGGGCTCAAAAGCGGTGCCTACGATGCGCAGTCGGAAGAAGAGATCTTGAGGCGCCTGCTCGCCGAGCAGCGGCAGACGCGCGGGTACGAGCTTCAAGAATCGCGGCAGATCTTTTTTCAGCTCGGCATGGCCGCCAGCGACCGGCTCACCTTGTATCGGCCGTGCTTTGCCGACGAAGAGGCGTTGCTTCCTTCGGTCTGGCTCGAAGGAATCCCGCCCTCGCCGCCATCATCGGTGCGGCCCATCATCGGCGAACGAAGTATGCAGATCGCGATAGGCCTCGCCGCGCCTTTGGAGGGAATCGTTCCCTTGCGCTGCGGAAGCGATGCCGATCCCGGCGCCAAAAAGGTCGCCCGCCAGACTTCACTCATGCGCGACCAATCGAAGGCCTGGTGGGAGCAATTGAAATCCCCCGCGATCGATCCCTGGGCCCTTCCCTTCATTCCCGAGCTGGCCGACACGAGCAAGGCCTTCAGCCCCAGCCGCATCGAAACCTATTCGCGCTGCCCGTTCCGGTATTTCACGCAAAGCACGCTGGGCATGCAAGAACGCGATTCCGACGAAACGGCACTGCTTCGCGGCACGCTCATTCACGAGCTGTTTCACCGCTTCATCGATCACTGCCGTGTTGCGCGCAACCTCGACCAGGGCCAACCGATGTCGCTTGGGCTGGCGCGAAGCGAATCGCGCAAAAAGCTTCTGGAGCTATGGCATCAGCTCTTGGCGGAATTCCCCGAGCGAGCCGCGCAGATCGACGAACGGGTACGAGCCATCGTCACGGAAACGGGCGGCCCAATCGACTTGTACCTGGACAATCTGGAACGCCTGGACAAGGAAAGCATTTGCCACATCGCTTCCGAACACACCATTGGCCCTCAAGCCATTTCCCCCATGGGAGATCCGGTATTCATTCGCGGCCGGATCGACGACTGGTTTCAACGTCCCGACGGCCGTGCGGTGTTCGTCGACTACAAGGCCGGCACGGTTCCCGGGCAAAAGGACTTTTTTGAAGAGCATGCCCAGAACCTGCGCATTCAGTTGGACCTCTATGCCGCCGCGCTCAATATGACCGTGGCCCAGGGCCTTTATCTCTTTCTGCAAATCAACAAACCGCACAGTGAGAGCGATCATCTGAAGAACTTGACCCGCCTGCAAGGAGAGATGGTCAAGGACTGGGCCGGATTGCCGCGCGGCGCCAAAGCGCCCGCGCCGATCGACGCGGCCAAGGCGCGCGACCACGCCCTTGTGGTGGCCAACGGGATTCGCAAGGGCGCCTTTCCGCTGACGAGCATTAACGACGGGGAAGAATGCGCCAGGGCCTGCATCGGCAAAACGATCTGCCGCACCCCTTACCCGACCATGCGAAGATTCTGAACCAGATAAGCAGCGATTCTGTTTCTGGTTCATGCGGAGAATGGGAATGTCTTTTGAACGGTGGCTCGATTCGCAACAGCTAAACGTTCGGCAACGAGACGCCGTGCTGGCACCGGGCGATCTGGCCATTCGCGCCGCGGCAGGCAGCGGCAAAACCAAAACGCTCGTCTGCCGCATTCTCGCGCTCCTCAATAGCCTGCGCGCGAAGTCGGCCGAAATCGGCGGCGACACGGTCAACCGCGCCAGCTTATCGCGCATTGCGGCGACCACCTTCACGCGCAAGGCCGCGGGTGAAATGCGCGAGCGGTTGCACCAGTACCTGGAACAGTTGGTGCACCAGGATCCGGACAACCAAATCTTCTGGAACGAGCGCCTGCACGAACTGCCCAGCGCCTTCATTGGCACGATCGACAGTCTGGCCGGCGCGATGGTGCGCCAGCTCAACCGCGCCGGCTGCGCTTCCCAGCTTGGCTCCGATTTCACCATGCTCGATGAGCTCGATCGCGATGCCATGATCGAGGAGGCGATCCGCACAACGCGCATTCATTTCGCGCGCCAACCGCAAGCCAAGAATGGCTGGCGTATCTGGGAAGCGGAGGACGGACGCGCCGGAGTCGTTGACGGCATCTTCCAGGTCCTCCTCTCCGGCCAGGATGGCACCGGCCTGGTGCCCGACCCTCACGGGGGGGAGCTTTCCGTGGCCATGCTCGATGTCATCTGGCGCGCCGGAGTCGAATACCGGGAATTGTGCAAGGAAAAAGGGGCCTTCGATTTCTCTCAAGTTAGCCGCGAACTCTTGCGTTTGCTCCAGAGCAACGAAGGACCCCGCGAGCGGATCGGCTCGCACTTTGAACACCTGCTCGTCGACGAATTTCAGGACACCAACGATCAACAGTGGCAGATCCTGACCGCACTCGCCGGTACGCCGGGAAAAGGCCGTCTGACCGTCGTCGGCGATCCGCAGCAATCGATCTACATGTTCCGGGGAGCCGACCCGGGAGTGTTCGAGCGCACCTGGACCTTATTCGACCGGCCCGATTGCCAGAGGATCGTGCTCGATCGCAACTACCGCACCTTGGCCCCGCGGCCGATGGATGCGATGAACCATTTTTCCCAGACCGGTTTTCAACAGGTTGCGGGAGGCGACACGGCCTTTTATCCCTTGCAACCGGGCCTTGAATCGGATCAGGCCGGGGAAATCGGCCTGATCCTGGAAGATACCGACGACCTCTGGTGCGAGCGCGTGGCACGCGAACTGATCAAACGCGCAAGCATGAGCTGGTACGACCATCGCGGCAAAACGCAAAAACGATACCGATTCCGCGACATGGCAATTCTCTTGCGTTCGCGTTCGCGCCTGGAAACAGTGCAGAAGGCGCTCGAGAAGTGGAAAGTCCCCTACGAAGTTCCCGGCGGGATTGGCTTTTGGCAGACTCAAGAGATCCGGGATGTCATTAATCTCGTCAGGGCCTTGGCAGACGATTCCGATGACCTGGCCGTGGCGGGATTGATGCGCGGGCCTCTTGGCCGCCTGAACGACTCGGTGCTTTTGGCCCTCACCCGAAGCGATGCGGGGTCGCTTGGGCAGAAACTGGAAAAGATCGCTTCGGGAAAATTACCTCAAGAGGCTCTCAACGCCCCCGAAGAAGTGTGGCGAGCGCTTACCTTATTTGCGGCGCACTGGGCCGATTGGCGCCGCCATGTCGACCGCATGCCTCATGTCGATTTGACGCTCCGCGCCTTGAAGCAATCGGGGGCCTGGCACTTCTTCGCCTCGATGGATCAGGGGGCCCGGCGCATCGCCAACCTGGAGAAGTTGATCGGTCACTTCCACGACTGGGGGATGACGCATCCGGGATCGATTGCGCAGCTGGCCAGGCGCATCGAGAAGATCGCCCAGGAAGCGACCAAGTCGGAACAGGCGCAACCGCGCGACCAGCAGGACGCGGTGCAGATCATGACCATCCATGCCGCCAAGGGACTGGAAAGGCCCCTCGTCGTGCTGGGCGATATTCAGAATGCCGGCAGCAATCAGAAGGCGTCGTGCGTGGCGCTGGATCGATTTCTCCACTTTTCCGATCCGGAAAGTGAAGAAGCCAGGAAGCTCCATGGCTGCCTGATCCGTAGCGATTCGCCGACGCTCGATCCGCTGACAACACGGATCGAATTGGGCAAGCTTGGAGAACTGGCCCGGCTCTTCTATGTCGGTTTGACTCGCGCCCAGGATACTTTGATCCTCGCCGGGTCGCACAAGCCTCAAAGCAAACCTCCAAAAAGAAGTTTCCTTTTTTGGATCGCGCAAGGGTTGGGACTCGACCCGGAGGAGAACCAGCCGCGCCAGGCCTTCGATGTTCTGGCAGAGGAGCATCATGGGCTCAGTTTGATGGGACAGGCAGAGAACCATCCGGCTCCCGCGCTCATTCCTCTGGAAGAACCTCCCTGGATCGCCGATGAAGTGCACGCTTTTCCCGAAAATCCAGTGCTGGCAACAAGCACGCTCGAGGAATTGGCAGCGCTTTGGGAAAAGAACCCCGAACATTGGCGCATGCGATTTCTCCACTTTGTTCAGCCTTTCCCCTCTCCGCAAATTCCAGGACTACTCCAGAAAGAAGCGGCAAGCGATTCGATCGCACCGGGGAAGCGGATCGGCTCGCTCGTTCACCGCGCGCTGGAACTGGGCATCACGCCGGCCGGCATGTCTCGCGAAGAGGGACTGGAGCTGCTAGGCCACATTCAGATGGGCATGGCCGAACCGGATGAAGATCCCGTGCCCGCCCGTGCGGTGGCCGAAGAAGCCTGGGAGCTTTTTCAGGGCGAGGATATGCTCGCCGATGAGGAAATCAGGCGCCTTGTCGAAGCTCCCGGGTTGAGCGAAGTCGACCTGGTGTTGCCCCTGGGTCGATGGCGCTTATCGGGGCGGCTGGACAAACTGCTTGATGAAGAGGAAGACGGGCCCAGTTTTGTCGACTGGAAGACCGACCATCTGCCCCCCGAGCGGATCGAGCAGAAATACGAGACGGCCATGGGGCTTTATGCCCTGGCCCTCTCCAAGTCGCAAGCAACTCCTCCCAAGCAGGTGACGGGTCGCCTGGTCTGTTTGCGCCACGGAGCGGTGCGCACGCTGATATTTGACAAAAAGCGCCTGGCGCAACTGGAAAAGAAATGGACAGGGCTGCTCAATCAATGGCTTGAAGACCGGGAGCGGCCAAAACAGTCGGCCTCACCAGATGCGCAAGAATCTACCAGCGGATTGCCCAGGAAGAAGCCGGTTCGCCGCACCCGGGGGAAATGAAGTGCGATCGATGAAGGATCGGGCTCTTTGGCGCCGTGCCCCTTGGTTGAAGGAGAGTCAGCCCGTTTAATAAGCTTTAAATTCTTCCTTTGGATTCTGCATCATGAGCGCCGGTTCCCGAGTCATTTGCCCCGGCTGCGGGCAGAATGTCGATCCCAGCCAGAACGGCGGCAAGCCCAAGATGCGTTGCCCCGGCTGCGGGGTGATGCTCGATCTGCGCGACATGCCGGGCTACGATCCCAAGGCGCAAACGAAGTCGAAGTCCAGCAAAGCCGCTGAGCCGGAGGCGATCGACCAGGAATCGCCGTTCGAGTCCAACCCCTTCGTGACCGAAACCAAAAAGAAGAAGCCGAAGCCCGATTCAGCTACAAAAAAAGCCAAGGCAGAAGCTTCGCAGGGGACCGCAGTGCCGATTCCCGCGGGCGGCCCCATGGACCCACCGCCGCTGCCCTTCGCACCGGCCGCCCCCTCGTTTCCCACATCGCTTGAGGATGATGGCCTGCCCTATGCGATGCCGGGCGGGTTCGATTTCCCATGTCCCGATTGCACGATGCTCTTGAAGCCGGGCACCGCCTTCTGCACGCGCTGCGGATTCGATTTGCGCACCGGCAAGAAGAAGAAAACGACCGTCAAGCCGCTGTCGCGCTGGTATGGCCCGGCGTTCACTTACAAGGCGCGCGCGGCTATCTGCATCGTCGTGCCGCCTGTCATGATGCTGGGGCTTTATTTCCTGGGCCACCTCGACAACACCCTGATCGGCTTGCAGATCGTCGGATGGATCCTGCTGACCTTCTTTCTGGGAACCTGGGGCGAGCTGCACATGGAGCGCTCCAGCAAGGGCAAGACGACCTTCACCCGGTCGATGCGCGTGGCCTTCATGCCGATTCCGGCCGGCGTGTTCGACGCCGACTACTTCGACGGCGTCTCCACCCGGATCGAAGAGCAGATCACCTTTGTCGACTACATTATTTTGTTGTCACTGATCGGCATGGGGATTATCCCCGGGGTGATCTTCTACTTCGCGGTGATGAACCGGCCCGAACATGCGATCCACCTGACGGGCGAACATGGCGCCTCACTGCAAGACATCTTCCGCTCGCGCAATCATCAACGGATCCTCGACATTCTTGACGAGATTTCCAAGATCAGCGGTTTGCAAAAACGGCTGTAGACGACTCCCGTGCTGGCAAGGGGCACTGATCCATCGCTCCCGGCCGATTTCACTTCTGAGGGAAGATCGTCCCTTCGGGAAACTCAAACTGAAAAGGGCTCTCCTTTTCGAGTCCATCACATTATGGAGGGAATCTCGTCCCTTCGGGGAATGCGAATTGAAAGTGGTCTTCTTTGTAAGCTTTATTTATCATAATGTTGGAGAAGGAATGTAAAGAGCCAGAGCTATCAATGAAATGATGTTCGATGACGCTTGTCGGCAGAAACAAGCCTTTTTCTAGTTCTTGGTACTCCCAGGTCTCCCTTCGGTAGACCTTTCCCGCCCAGGGACCTTTGATATCGGGTTTCCCTTCTCCTTCGACTTTGACGACGACTCCTTTGGAAACATTATAATATATTACCTGAAATTCTTCCTTCTTCAGTAATTTATGATTCGCCGACGCCTTAATAATTAATAAATCTTTGTCAGTTTTTATGGAATAAATTTCTTGTGCTTTATTTTTCAACTTTAATACGTCGGATAAATTGCCTATATAACAATTAGGAGGAAAATGCCCTATATATCCTAGCAAATGCGTCTCTTCTGAAACCGACCTGTCCTTGATTTCCTTGATCACACCTCGACCGCGCTCCTCTTCCTTGGGGAGGACCTTACCGGGCCGCAAACGCTCGAACCACGTTTCCGTTTCACCATCAAAAACCGAGATCCTTACCCCGGACAAATAAGGATCGGCTCCCTGGATCCATTGTCCGGTTCCAACTTGTTGCCAGCGGTATTTTCCCGACGAGGGTTCGTAGATGGTCGTTACGACCTCGTTCAGATTGGGATCCATGGGGGCCGGCACAATCTGGCCGTCCGGCTCCGACCGCTTGATCTTGTAGCTTTTTGCGGTCCACTCGAGCGTTTTGACGCGGGTTTTGAATTTCTTTTCGTTCTTTTCGACGAGCGCGAGGGCTCTTTCGAACGGAATCTCGCCTTGCGCAGTGGTTTCTTTGTCCGCTTGGGCCGGTGGCTTTACCTGCGTCCAACCGCAGAGCCCGGATGCAAGGAGGATTCCCGCCGCCGCCAAGACCTTACCAGGGTTCTTGAACATGATTGTCCTCGTTTCCGAAAAGGGTGAGGAGGAGAGAAGGGAAATCAAGCAAGCACTCCCTTTTCTATATCTTTCTTCGCAATTTGACTCGTTTCCAAAAAAAGGGAGAAAAAAGGAAGTTAACCCTCCTTCTTTCTTCCCTCTCTTTTGGCGGACAACATCGTTCTATTTTTTCGCCTGGGCCGATTCCAACAGTGCGATCATCGCGCTTGCACCTTGAACTTTGGCCAGACTCAAGGGCGTATTGCCCAACTTGTCGGCCGCATCGGCCTTGGCGCCATGTCTGAGCAACTCGCGGGCGACCTCGGTTTTCCCGGTCAGCGCCGCGAACATCAGGGCTGTTTGACCTGAGCCGTTGGCCGCATCAACCGTGGCCCCCTTGGCGCAAAGCGCCTTCGTGATCGAGGCATGGCCCTTGAATGCGGCGGCCGCCAGCGCGGTCAGGCCCATCCCGCTACGCTTGTCGATCTCCAAACCCTTCTGTTCCAGGATCAGGGTGACCGCTTTTTCGGAGCCGGCGAAAGCGGCAACCGTAAGCAAGTTATCACCGCGGTTGTTGACCTGGTTGACCGAAAACCCAGATAGAAAAAACTCCTTCAAGGTTTTCAGGTCGTCTTCGCGCGCCGCCTGAAAGGCGATCTCCGTCAACTTGGCACGCGCCGCTTTGTCGAGATTCACTTGAGTCGACTCTTTCATCGCAAAGGTCATGATCGTACTCGCCAATAGCCACATGGTTCGGTCCTCAGGGAAGAAAAAGGGTCCGGTTTTATTTCTGAAGCAGTTTCTTCACCGCCTCAAGCGGCACTCCCACCACATTCGCCAGGCGCGTTCCGTAGTCCTCATCGGCCTGAAAGAAGTGCGAAACGACCTTCGTCTTCACCTCGACATTGGCCACCTTGCCCAGGTCGCCCGCCAGGTTGGAAATCAGATTGGCTTTTTCGGAATCGCTCAAGGAGCGATACAGCTCGCCGGCCTGTTTGAAATCCTGGGTTTTGGCAATCGGCCGCTGTTCGACCTGCGAGCCCAAGGGTTGTTTCGAATACTCCTTTTCCGGCTGATCGCTTCGACCTCCGCGGGTGACGCTCGGCTCGTAGTTGACATCCCCCTTCGTGTGCTCGAAATTGAGCGCCCCGTCCTGATTGCCGTTTTGCACCGGCACGAGGGGACGATTGATCGGCAGCATCAGGTAGTTGGCCCCGATGCGGTGCCGTTGGGTGTCGGCATAGCTGAAGAGCCTTCCTTGCAAAAGGCGGTCTTCGCTCGGCTCGATGCCCGGCACGATCATACCGGGAGAAAAGGCCGACTGCTCGGTCGACTGGAAAAAATTGTCGGGCAATCGATTGAGCGTCATTTTGCCGATCGGGATTTCCGGCACATCGGGCCACACCTTGGTCGCATCGAGGATGTCGAAATCAAACTTGTCTTTGTCGGCGTAGGGAATGACTTGCACCGTCAGTTCCCACGACGGGAAATTCCCCTTGGCGATTTCGTTGTAGAGGTCGGCGCTGTGATTGGAGTGATTGACCGCGGTCGCCTCGGCGGCTTCCTTCGCGGTGTGGTTTTTAATGCCCTGCGCACTCTTCCAGTGGAATTTGACATAGGTCACTTCGCCCTGGGCATTGATCCACTTGAAGGCGTGCACGCCGAAGCCATCCATCTGCCGCAAGGTCGCAGGCGTCCCCCGATCGGAATAGACGAAGGTGAGCATGTGGGTGCTTTCGGGGATGTGGCTGAAGAAATCGAAGAAGCGATTGGGGTCCTGCTGGTTCGTGACCGGACTCGGTTTGAGCGAGTGGACCATGTCGGGAAACTTCATCGCATCGCGAATGAAAAAGACCGGCAGGTTGTTCCCCACCAGATCCCAGTTGCCTTCCTCGGTGTAGAACTTGACCGCGAAACCGCGCGGATCGCGTAGCGATTCGGGCGAGCCCTGCGGATGGATCACCGTACTGAAGCGGACAAACACCTTGGTCTTTTTGTCCTTGGCCGAAAACAGGCCAGCCTTGGTCAGCTTGGAAAAATCTCCGTAGCTGACGAACTCGCCATGAGCCGCAACGCCCCGGGCGTGAACGACCCGCTCGGGAATGCGCTCGCGATCGAAGCGCGCCAGCTTCTGAATGAGGTGGAAATTGTCGAGGAGCACGGGCCCATCCTGTCCGGCCGTGCGGCTGTTTTGATTGTTGCCGACCGGCTGGCCGCCATCTTCGGTGACGCGCCGCACCGGCTCCTGTGCGCTGACGATGCCGGCTCCTTCACCCGTCAGGGATACGATGGCAACTCCCGCCAAAAGGTTTCGATTCATGGATCACGGCTCCCTTGCTGATTTGGCCCGGATAAACTGCTTCTCGGGCTCGACCGTGTCATATTAACCCCGGCCGACTTATAAGAAAAATCAGTTCAAACTATTCGATCCATTGGTTTTGCCTATGAGTGAAAGAAGGAGGAGGACGCTCGATGGAGTTGCATCAGATCCGCTATTTCGCGGCCGTGGCGCGGTTAAACAGTTTCACCAAGGCGGCCAAGGAATGCGGCGTCACCCAGCCGACCTTGAGCCAGCAGATCGCCAAACTCGAAACGGACCTTGGCCGGGTACTCTTTGACCGTTCCGGCCGAATCGTGCGCCTCTCGGAAGCAGGCAAGGCGTTCCAAGATCAGGCGGGGCGCATCCTCGCAATGGTCGACGATGCCAGAAGCAGCCTGGCCCACGACCCGGAAACCGGATCGATCGTGATCGCCGCCATTCCGACGGTCGGCCCCTACCTCCTGCCGCAAGCGATCAGGCGATTTCAGAAAACCAGCCCCAAGGCGCGCGTGGAAGTACGCGAGTTGACGACCGCCGAAATCCTGCGTTCCGTCGAGGCCGGCCAGCTTGATTTGGCGGTGCTCGCCCTGCCCGCTTCGGGCGAATCAATCGAGACCGAAAGGCTTTTTCACGAAGAACTCTTCCTCGTCCTGCCCGCAGAGCATCGTCTGGCCAAGAAGAAGTTTTTGCGCATTGAAGACATCGCTCAGGACAACCTCATCCTCCTGCACGATGCCCACTGCCTTGCGGGGGAAACGATGCAGTTCTGCTCGTCGCATCGCGTCGAGCCGGTGAGTACTTCCAAGCTGGCCCAGCTGGCAACCTTGCTCGAACTGGTCAGCCTGGGCCTGGGAATTTCGTTTGTACCTGCCATGGCTGCCAAAGGAGATCACGACAAAAGGCGCGTTTACCGCTCTTTAACCGGGGATAAACCGGGCCGAACGCTGGCCATGATCCGCAATCGCCACCGGCACCCAGGCTTGCTTGTGGAACGGATGAAAGAGGCGATCCGCTTTCTATCTGCCACTTCATGACCTTGTTTGAATTCCAAATCAAGTGGTTGGACTTCCTGGCGGTAACCGCTGGGGCCGCTCTGAGAGAAGGCACTGAAAGCAACTCGCCCACCTCACCCCGCCTGCGATTCCTCAGTCGCGATTTCGCAGACCTTCCCGAGCACGATGCAATCGCCTCAGAGACAACCTGAACCGGTGATGCTTTTATCAATGTGAATCAGGATTTGACCTCCGTCATTCTCAGTTTGGGAACGAGCCTTTTCTCAAAAAGAGAAAAAGCGGGGGTTGTCTCGCCACCGCTTGCAGCTCGAAATCAACCAAAACACCCCAAGGCCACCATTTTATCTCATTTAACTTTCATTTGTCCTTCCGGCATATCCCTTGCATTGGAATCTCCCAACTAAAAACCGGTGACCACCGGAACAAGACAACGAGACAGACGAAGGCATCTTTCCTGGAGTTTAAAAATGTCGAATGGCCGCTTCTCTAGTTTCTTGCGGTTCCTCAAAGGGGTGAGCCCCTCGATCAGCGGCAAACCGCACGCTCGCAACCGTTTTGCGAAAAAGGCCCAAAACCGCGTTCTGGGCAACCTCGAAACCCTCGAAGACCGCAGCGTCCCCGCGACGCTCTATGTCGACCTTCCCGGCAACTACACCATCACCAACGACACCGGTAGCAAGGGCCTGACCACGGGCGACACGGTGACCTGGAACGGCGCCACCGCGAAGACGGGCCTGATCTACGGCACCACCGCTTTCGGTTCGGTCACGACCGCCGAAGCGGCCTCGGGCAACAACGACACGATCAAGGTCAACTCAGGCGCCTATAGCGACGGCGCGGTTTCCGTCCCGAAGAACGGCCAGACCTTTGACATCCCCGTTAACACCACCGGCTTCTCTGTCCTCTTGACCACTGGCTCCAACACCTCCTTCACCCTCACCGGTGCCGGATCGGTCAACGTCGTCGGCAACACGGGCAACAACACGCTCACCGGCAACGCAGGCAACAACACATTCTCCGGTGAAGGCGGCTCCGACACGATCACCGGCGGCGCCGGTAACGATACGATCACCGGCGGCGCCGGAATGGACACGGCAGTCTTCTCGGGAAAGCGGTCGAACTACACGATCACCGTTTCGGGCGGAACCGCCACCGTGGTCGATAATCGCTCCGGCAGCCCGGACGGAACCGACACGCTGATCGGCATCGAAAAGATCAAGTTCAACGGCGACGGCACCACCGTCCGCAACGTCCCCTCATCTCTCGGCTTCACGGTCGGAACTTCTTCCCAGGCTGCAACGACGAGCCTGGTGTTCGGCACTTCGATGATTGACCCGGGCTCCTCCCAAAACGGGGGACGGCCAACGATCGTGTTCCAGTTGAGCGGCAACACTACCGACGGCTACTTCTCGGCAGTGAACGATGGCACGGTCAGCCTCCAAGTCAGTCTCTCCAATCTCCAGATTCAGGGCACTCCGGCCGCGCTGAATGCCTACCTGAACTCGGGCAACATCAAGTACAACTCGCTCACCTCGGCAACGAGGACGATCACGATGCAAGTTGATGACAACCAGAACGCCAACGGCTATGTCAACTTGGTTGCCAACACCGGCACCACTCCCGTCTTCACCAGCGCGAACAATACCTCGGTCACCTACGGCCAATCGCTCAACTTCACCATCGCCGCCACCGCGACTCCCGCCGCCACCTACTCGGTAACGACCGGAACGCTTCCCAGCGGCGTAACCCTGAATTCGTCCACGGGTCTTCTCTCGGGAACGACTGCGGCCGGCTCCTACTCTTTCACGGTGACCGCCACCAGCGGCAGCAAGACCTCGACGCAAGCCTTCACCCTCACCGTGAACAAGGTGGCCCTGACGGTCACCTCCGCGGCCCAGAGTAAGACGTACGGCGATGCCGATCCGGCCCTGACCTACTCGATCACCACCGGCGCTCTTGTCGGCAGCGACGCCCTCAGCGGCTCCTTGACTCGCGCTACCGGCGAGAACGTCGGCACCTACGCGATCAGCCAGGGCACCTTGGTCGCAAGCTCCAACTATGACGTCACCTTCGTCAGTGCCAACCTGACCGTTTCGAAGGCGACCCTCACGATCACCGCCGCCGCCAATGGCAAGACTTACGGCGAAGCCGACCCCGAGCTCACCTACATCGTCTCCGGACTCAAGAACAACGACACCGCCAGCATCGTCACCGGATCGCTTAGCCGCACCGCTGGTGAAAACGCCGGAGTCTACGCGATCAACCAGGGTACCGCGGTTGCAAGCGCCAACTACGATGTTTCCTTCACCTCGGCCAACCTGACCATCGGCAAGCGAGCCGCGACGATCACCGCCACCAGCGTGACCGGAACCTACGGCTCCGCAACCCTGGGCAACGCCTTCACCGCCCTTAACATGGCAAGCGGCGAAACGGTCGGATCGGTGAACCTTGTCACCAACGCACCCCTGTCCGGCGCCGCCCAGTACAAAGCCGGTAGCTGGACGGTCACTCCTTCCGCCGCTACGGGCGGAAACTTCGATGCCAATAACTACACCTTCACCTACGCCGACGGGACCTTCACCGTCAACAAGGCCATCCTCACGGTGACAGCTACCGGCGCGAACAAGAACTATGACGGCAACACCAGCGCTTCGGCCACGCTGTCCAACGACGGCCTCGTCGGCGATGTGGTTGTGGCGAATGCGGCCTCGAAAACCTTTGCCGACGCCACGGTCGGATTCGGCAAAACGATCACCGTCTCCGGCCTCTCCTTAAGCGGTGCCGATGCAGACAACTACGACTTGGCTTCGAGCTCGGTCACCACGACCGGCAACATCACTGGCAGCGGAATTGTCAACAACAACCTGGTCATCGTGGGCACCGGCCTCGATGACGAAATCATCATCGCGATCAACCCCAAGAACGCCACGCAGGTCTATGTGACCTGGAAAGTGAGCGGAACCTCCACGACGACCCTCTACTCGATCGTCGGACTCACCGGGGTCAATGTTCACGGCGGTGACGGCAACGACAAGTTGACCCTGAACGCCGAAGTACCACTGACCGCCACCTTCTACGGTGACAACGGCAACGACACCCTGCGCGGCGGCAACTACAACGACACGTTGTACGGCAACGAGGGCAATGACACCCTCTACGGCAGCCTGGGCGACGACTACCTCGATGGCGGCGCCGGCAGCGACACCCTCAACGGCCAGGATGGCAACGACACCCTGATCGCCGGCCTGGAAGACAACCTGGCCAACATCCTTGATGGCGGCGCGGGCAGCGACAACCTGACCGGCTCCAACGGTGACGACACCCTGACCGGTGGAACCAACTCGGCCACCGACGGCGCCGACATCATCAACGGCCTGGGCGGCAACGACAAGATCTTCGGCGGCGCCGGCAACGACGTCATTAACGGTGGCGACGGCAACGACAACATCGACGGCGGCGAAGGTAACGACACGATCGACGCCGGCAGCGGCGACAACATTGTCAACGGCAGCTACGGCGACGACACGATCGTCGCGGGCAACGGCAACAACACCCTGAATGGCAACGACGGCAACGACGTCATCTCCGCGGGCAACGGCAACAACGCCCTGAACGGCGGCGGCGGCAACGACACGATCTCCGGCGGCAACGGCAACAATACGGTTTGGGCCGGCGACGGAAACGACGTCATCACCGTGGGCAACGGCAACAACCTGGTCATCGGCGCCATGGGTGACGACACGATCACCGCGGGCAACGGAAACAACATCCTCGTCGGTGAAATGGGCAACGACACGATCACCGCGGGCAGCGGCAACAATGTCATCGTCGGTGGCGGCGGACTCGACACGATCACCGCGGGCGACGGAAACAACTTAGTCATCGGCGGCAGCACGATCTATGACGAAACCGATCCGAGCCTGCGCTCGATCCTGACCGAATGGGTGCGCACCGACATCACCACGGCCCAGAAGAAGATCAACCTGGCCAACGGCGTCGGCTCGGGCAACGCGGTCAAGTTGGTTGCCGGCAAGACCGTGATCGACGACCTGCTCGCCGACAAGGTGTTCCTGGGCACCGGCGACAACTGGCTCTGGTTCTAAGCGATCGGAAATAGGCCCGACGGACGGGCCGAGCAATCACCAAGGTGGCGGGGTCTTCCCCGCCACCTTTTTTCGTTGGCAACAACCTCGGCGTCTCTCATTCTGTGCTCACAGAAGGATTCCCATGGAAATGAGTCCGGTCTTATTGGCCCTGAGCATCTCGTCATTTTCAAAAAGCCGCCTAAAGTGTAGAATGATTGAGCATTTAGACGACAATCTGCCATCGGTGAAGGTCTTCCCCAGTTCCCAGGTCGGTTTCGAGCAGTGCTGCATCCGCGCAGACCATGGGGTGAGGCCAGACCACCTGGAATCCAGCTTGCCGCATCGGCTCATTGAGCCGTTCGATTAGGAGGAGGCGACCCATGACATCGGTATCAACGATGGATCAAATCTACGATCTGGGCGCCCGCGGATCCAAGACGATGATGCGGGCCTTGACCGCTCCGGTGCGGCACACATTTTTCCAGAGGGTGTGGCCCAGCCTGCGCCTGGTTCCCGGCTATCTGATCATGACCCCCTATACCCTGACGATCCTGCTCTTCGTCGGTATCTCGCTCGTTCTGGGCCTCGAAGATTTCTAGCTGGCGGCTCTTGATCCACGACCACATGCGACCCGACCCAGGTCTCACGGCCAATGGTTTCTGTCTCAAAACGGGACAACGGACTGAACCTCCCGTCAAAATGGGGTAAATAGGCGAAACAGCAGCCCGCGAAAGTCAATTGCCATTGAGAATGGTGCATTGGCACGACATGTGCACCTATATATTCTTCTCACATTGAGAGAATCAGGGAGCAGCCCAATGACCACAGTAACCCTTCCCCAGATCCATTCACTCCAATCTCCTGCGACGCGAAGCTTCCTCGTGACCGCCGCCGCACCGATCAAGCGCGTGTTCACGGAGACCCTTTGGCCCAGACTGCGCATGATCCCCGGTTACCTGATCATGACGCCCTACTCTGCCACGATCCTGTTACTTGTCGCCATCTCAATTGGTCTGGGTTTGGAAGATCCGCTTTTCCAGGAGTAAGTTCGGGAGCCTGCGATTTCGAGAGCCAATCCAATCTGACGGAAGTGAATGGGTAAAATCCCCTAAAAAATACAAGAAAAATCAAGAATCATTCGCCGCCGTAAGCAAACTGCGTTTTCGTCGCGCCGCCAGGCAAACACCCATCGAGCCCTTGCAACGCCGCAAAGAAATCGAACGCCCGTTCGGTCGCTTCGGGAGGGTATTTCTCTTCCTGATTTTCCTAGCGGAACGAAAACTCGGCGGAAATCGACCGGCTTTTCCAGGCATGCGACCAGAGGATCCCATCAGATCGAAGTCCGCTTCAACCAATTTGCCGTGATCTTTTGCACGCGCTCATCAGGTCCCAAAGGCCTGCCGTTGTGAACGAAAGGCAGAATATGCCCCGGGGGAGTTGAAAGCCCCATCGCCCAGAAGATCGTGCTGGCATTGAAGACAAAGTTCCCCTTGGGCCCGGGATAAATCGTCGCTTCATAGTGCGAGGGCGCTTCGCCCGAATTGATCGTCTTGCCTGCCGCGACGATTTCCAGTCCAGGAATGGGCGCGGGATCTCCATGAAACTCCCAGCCGACCAGACCCGGAATAAAATCCCCCTTCTTCATGCCCGTGCCTTCCAACAGCCAGTGTTCCGGCTTGGTCACGGTCCAGTCGCCCGACCCATTGAAAGGAGACACCGTCTGCGCCCCGATCAAGGTCGACTCGTTCGGCGCCTCGCGAGGCAGGTCGGCCATCCAGGGCTCTTCCCCCTTGCGGATGCCGCCAAATCTCCCCATCCGCTCGATGGAGCCAGGCACGGGCGACTCGATCACAAAACAGCAGGAATTGCCGCTGAAAAAGCCAAAATTCACTCCCCGCTTCACCGCCTCCATGCAGGCGTCGTACTGCTTGCGCGTCCAGTATTCGTCGTGGCCGACTGAAAGAAAGCCCTTCGCTCGCGTCAAGAAATCGACGCCAAACGCGTCAACATCCTCATTGGCGCAATAGCTGACATCGTAACCGTTCTGCTCCAGCCAGTAGGCAAAGGGAAATTCCCATAACAGAAACTCGCCCGAACCCAGCGACAACGAGTGATCGACCACCTGGGGATATTTGGCATAGGGTCGCTTGCGGCTGACCGCCACGCCCGATACCAGCGGCTTGCGATCGGGCCGGTCGTTGTCATAGAGCGAGTGATTGTCGGGCCACTTGTTGTAAGCCTGCCAGGTATTCGTGCTGCACTGAAAGAGAATGTCTGCTTTGCGCTCATCGGTCACAATGAAGATCAAATAACTCTGATATCTGTGGTTTTTCGCCGAGAGCTTGCCCAAATAAACGCCGCTTGGCCAGTCCGCGGGAACGGTGAAGGTGGTGCAAGGGTCCCAGCCACATTCACGCAATCGCTTCTCGGCGACCGCAGGCGTCGCCTGGGCTTTTCCCTCGAAGGGCCCAAGCCGGGTCATGTGCCGACCACCCTTGCCGCCGTAGTAACCCAGCCGGTAAAGATCGATCCAAAAAGGGGAGGCCGGGTTGGTGCTGACATGAAAGGCGATCGATTCGCCCGCCTTGACGCTGCTTCGCGAAGCAAACCCTTCGATCATCGACGAGCGGTATTTGGCATTGCCGTCGAATTTGGCGTAGGTCAATTGCCAGTCGAGTGTGCCGGGCTTGGCGTTTTCCCTGAGGATCAGATCGGATGGTGCTGCCAATGGGGCGCTCGTTGCGGTCGCACCCAGGCCAGCGGAAACGGAGGCGGCCGAGGAAATGGAAGCCGCCGATCCGGTCGCGGCAAGCCACTCGCGACGATTGAAATCTGCCATGGAGTATTCCCGCCCGGAGGTTGAGGTTACTCAGGGTTTACCCCAAGAACGGTGATTTCCAAGCCGTGAAATGCGGCAAAGTGCGTGTAAAAGCAAAAAGTAGGGCGTGCAACTCTGGGCGACCAGGCTGCGATTCAGGCCGAAACGGTGCCGATCACAACGCGGGGAATGCGGGCCGCATCGGGCACGATTTTTACTTGAGAGAATCCGGCCTTGGTGGCGATGGCGGCAACCTGCTCCGCCTGATCGAACCCGACCTCCACCATGACGGAGGCCTTCTCTTGCAAATGGGCAGCTGCTTCGGGCCAAATCCGCCGGTAGAAGTCGAGGCCGTCGCTTCCGCCATCGAGCGCAGCCAGAGGTTCATGATTTTTCACGTCGGCATCGAGCGTCTGCACATCGCCTGAGGGAATGTAGGGCGGATTGGACACGATCAGATCAAACCGATCTTCGCTCTTTAATGGCTGAAAAAGGTCCCCTTCACGAAATTCGACGCGTGAGTCGACTCCATGCTTCTGGGCATTGGCCCTGGCCACCGCAAGCGCGGCGGCCGAACGATCGATCGCAACAACCTGGCTTTGAGGCAGAAGCTTGGCAATGACGATGGCCAGGCAACCTGATCCCGTGCCCAGGTCGAGCACCTTCGGACTGGCAGCTCCCCGGGTCTTGAGGAAGCGGATCGCCTGATCGGCGAGGGTTTCGGTATCGGGCCGGGGAATGAGCACCGAGGCATCGACCGCGAAATTCAGCGAAAAGAACTCTTTGTAGCCGACAAGATAGGCCACCGGTTCGCCGCGCGCCCGGCGCTTGACCAGCGAGCGGAACTTTTCGCGCACCGGTTCATCGGGAACTTCGGCATGGCGCACATAGAGGTCGATCCGTTTGCAGCCGATCGCCTGAGCCAAAAGGATCTCGGCATCAAGCCTTGGGGAATCGGGGCATTTGCTGGCGAAATGTGCGGTCGTCCACTCAAGAAGGCGTGCCACCGTCCATGGCTCTTCGGTTACCGCCATCGACGCCCTCCAGCAAGAAGGGAGCCCGCCATCCCTGGTCTTTCGGTCGCGGCCATCAATGGCCTCCGTAGGCGGAAGGTCAACTCTTCGAGGCGGCCGTAATCTTCGCCGCGGCCAGGCGTTCGCGCCGGTGGGTGTCGCGAAGCGGCACCACCACGGGATCGAGTTCGCCTTGCATGATCTTATCGAGGCTATGCAGCGTCAGATTGATCCGATGATCGGTGAGCCGATTTTGCGGAAAATTGTAGGTGCGAATGCGTTCGTTGCGGTCGCCCGAACCGATCTGACTGCGGCGTGCTTCGGCCCGTTCGTTGTGCAGCTTGAGCCTTTGGGCCTCGTGGATACGGCTGCGCAAAATGCGCATCGCCTGATCGTAGTTCTTGTGCTGGCTGCGGCCGTCCTGGCATTTGACTTCAATTCCGGTCGGTATGTGCACGATGCGCACCGCCGATTCGGTCTTGTTGACGTGCTGGCCACCGGCGCCGCCGGCGCGCATCCGCTCCCATTCGATGTCTTCATCGCGGATTTCGACCTGAACTTCGTCCGGTTCGGGCAAAATGGCCACGGTCGCGGCGGAAGTGTGGATACGCCCCTGCGTTTCCGTTTTGGGCACCCGTTGGACACGGTGGCCACCCGATTCGAATTGCAGCCAGTCCCAGGCTTCTTCGCCTTTCACCGAGAAAGAGATTTCCTTGTAGCCGCCATGTTCGCCGGCACTGAAGGAGATTTCTTCGGTCGCCCAGCCATGAACCTTGATGAACCGCTGGTACATCTCATGGAGGTCGCCAGCAAAAATCGCCGCTTCGTCCCCGCCGGTGCCGGCGCGGATTTCGACGATCATGCTTTCGTAGGCGTCGTTATCGCCCAGCAGCAGGTTTTCGATTTTTTCGGTGAGAGCCCCAAGCCGCGCGTCGACGCTGGCAAGGTCTTCTTGCACGAGCTTGGCCATATCCGGATCGGATTTGTCTTCGGCCATGACCTCAAGGTCGGCCCGCTGAGCAATGAGCCCCTTATATTCGACATAGGGCCTGAGCCGTTTGTCGAGCGAGCCATGCTCCTTGGCGACTTTGGTCAAACGATTGCGGTCGGAAGTGACCTCAGGATCAGACAGCTGCGCTTCAAGCTCAGCGCGCCTGGCCAGCGCCGCTTCCAGTGCCTCGTAACTGGCGGGGAAGGGTGACGACACGGCAGTAACGCTTCCTTACTTTCCGTACAAATGGGGGGCCAAAGCAACAGGCCCGGTTTTTCCGGGCCAGGGAGATACTTCGTAAATGGGCACGCCTCGATCGGCGATCAGGCACCTGGAGCTGCGGCTGGTGCGTCCTTCTTCCAGTTCTGGTAACGCTTGTTGAAGCGATCAACCCGACCGGTGGCATCGACGAATTTCATCTTGCCGGTGAAGTACGGGTGGCAGTTCGAGCAGATTTCGACCGTGATCTGCTTGCGGGTGCTGCGGGTGGTGAATCGATTTCCGCAACCGCAAACCACGGTGGCTTCATCATAGTTGGGGTGAATGCTGTCTTTCATGGCTCGCCTCAATGAATCTCAAACACTCATTCTAACATGCGATTGGGCCCAGGGGAAGTTGTTCCCTTCCTGGAGAAGTTGTTCTCAGGTGAGGGCACCGCCCCGGACCATCGCCAACCGAACCGCTATCACCAGTTATCTTGCGCAATCTCAACCGAGAAAAGAGCAAGACCTTTGCCAGGGTCGAATCACTTGGCCGGCAGCCGGTAAAGGGAAAACGCCAGCCGTTCCAGTTCTGCCAGGTCGGTTTCCATCAAGGGCCAACTCACCTGAGGAAATCGGCCCGCCAAAATGCCGCCGGCCCCCTGGTTTGTCGTTTTGGCGATCGCATAAACCCATCGCTCTTGCGTACCATCCGATTTGCGGACATCGATGCTCGTCGCTTCGAGCGCGGTCTGGCGTGGTCCGGTTTTTTGCGAAGGCTGGGGGGAAGGGCCGGGCTTGTGCCCTTGCTTTTGCAATTGCGATGTCCCCTCCGCGATGATGTCGCCAATGGGCGGCAAGCGGCCCATTCCGTCGGTGGTGGGCCCTTCCAGGGTTAAGAGCATTTCGGCGCCGCCTGGCAGCGAGAACCGCACCTGGTTTTTTTCCTGAACGGCGATCTTCCACCTACGGCTCATCGTGAATCCCAGACCCGTCTCGGGAATCTCGACCTGAAGCCGGGTATTCGTTTCGTCGGGTTGCAATTTCAACCCCGCCAGCGCCCCATCGGAAAGTTCGGCCGTCACGCCGGTGGGCACGCGCTCAATCGCGAATCGTCCCGCCATGCGCCCTTTTTCGGCGCCGCCTGGGCCTTGCAAAACTTGAATTGCTTGCAAATCGAGCACACGAAACGACCCATCGGGACCCAGCTCGATCGATCCGGTGAGGTCATGCCGGGCCAACCCTTCTTCTTGCACCCCTTCCACCGTTCCCTTGAAGGAAACCCGTTGAGGCTGGCCTCCCGGAACATTCTCCAAGGTGCAATCGAGCCCCCCCCGAGCAATCGACTCCAGATCGGTCAATTCCCGGATTGCCGATTCCGTGGCCTTCCAGGTTGCGCCCGGAATGGACCCGGGCGGCGGCAGCAAGCCTTGCAAGGCACCGACGAAAACATCGGTGCGCAAAAGATCGACTTCGCCCAGGGTCATGGGGCCGCGAGGGCTAAACGGCACCTCGGTGCTTCCCTGGCGCAAAATCACGATGGGATTGAGAATCGGACGGATCAACCCCTCTCCGACCTGATCGCCCTGTTCCCGAATCAGCTTCGCCTTGGTGTAGTGACGCACCGTTCGCACCGGTTCGCCCTGAACGGAGCGATCGAGGATTCGCTCGTCGTATTCGACCGACGACTCTCCCTTGATCGGCATGGGACCCTTGGGCCCCATGATCGTTCCAGTCAAACTGCCTCGTGCGCGGATGCGATGAAACGATTGGGCCAGAGGGTCGACCGCCCGAAGGCAGCTTGAGGAGATCGCCCAGGCGAACAGGGGAAATACGAAAAGGAAGAAAAGACGGAATTGTTTCACGGCAGTGGCTCCCGTCCAGGAATTGACCACAAGTCTACCCTATATTTCCGGCATGATTTCAATCACGGCGTTGCGTTTCAGTTCCAAGAGGGTCCGATTGATTTCGAGCATCATCGTGTCGTTTTTCAAACGATCGCGGATTTCCTTTTGCACCGACTCGTCGAATGGCCGCTTGCCGCCGCGCTGGCGCTTCACCAATTGAATGACGTGGAAACCGGTCCTCAGTTCGAGCACGGGACCCAGCTGCCCGTCCTGCAACTTGTCGAGCACCGGTTCGGCCTCGGGCGGTCGAATTTCCCCTGGTTTCGATCCTGCCCCCTGGCCATCGCGAAGCGCGCTATCGCCGTGGCAATAGGTTTTCGACAGCTTGACGAAGTCCTCGCCTTCCCGGACCTTTTGCGCAACCATATCGGCCTGCTGGCGAGCTTCTTCGGGGGTATTGAACTTGGACTTGGCGATGAAAATGTCGCGCCACTGGATCGACTCGGAAAACTTGAATAGGTCCGGATTCTGCTCGTAATACTCTTTGAGGTCGCGGTGGCCGATCCGATCGGTTTTGGGCCGCGCCGTTTCCGATAGATAGATCATCGCGACGCGGTTGCGCTCGGTTTGGCGCTTCATGAGCTCAAGCTGGACCCCCTGAGACTTGAACATCGCCTTCACCTCGTCCACCGTCTCCATCTTGTTCTTGTCTTTGATGTTGCGAAGGAGTGTTTCATATTCCTTGGTTCCCATCTCAAAGATCTTGCCCAGCATCTGCTTTCCTTGCGGAGACTTACCCAGCTTCGTTTCCACGTCCCAGATCGCAACCTCGCGATCGATCAGAACGTCGAGGATCTTTTTGCGGCGTTCTTTATCGGTGATTTCATCGCCCGCGGGGCTGGTGATCAAACTCCAGTTGACCTCCTCTTCGAGGATCGCACGGCCGTTGACCGTTGCGACGACCCGGCTGCCGCTGTACTTGCGACCCAGTTGGGTGGCCCGCTCCTTGAGCGTGGGCACGTCGAAGATCGACTGCTTGCGCATGATGCCCGCTTTTTCCTGCTTGGTCGATTTCGGCTGCACGACTTCCGTACCGATCGGGGCATTCGCTACGGCCGGCTCTTCTCTCTCTTTTTTCGTTTGAGCGGCGACTTCAATCCTCTTGGGCGCGGTGAACACTTCCAGCGGCGCGGAGGGGGATGGGCCGCTCTTGGTTTCCTGGGGAAATGGCGGTGCGTAGGGCTTCGAGTCGGTGGGGAAAGGCGGCGGCGAACTTGCGGGTAGCCCGGCGGGCGGGTCCTCCATCGACATGGCGGGCGCTGCCTGGACGGCAGGTTGCGCCTCCGGTTCCTTGCCGCGATTCAAGATTCCGATGGTGGGTTTCGGCGCGGGGGCTTTCTCTTCGGCGGGAGGAACATGCTGGGAATACCCAACGGGTGTTTCCCCTTCCTTGGCGATGCGGTCGGAGATGTCTTCTGGAAAAACTCCCATCCGGTGCAGGTCGCGCATCTGGGGAGTTTGGCAACCCACCAGCGCCAAGACGCCGATGATGAGCCACAGCCCCAGAATCCGGGCCCACAGGCCTGAGCCGCGCAACCCTGAGCAAAGAAGGAATGCGGCACTGCTCTCGAAACGGAATCCATCAAGCCGATGGCTGGAAATCATGTCCTGCCTGCTCCTTGGGAGAACCCAGAGCTATAACCACTTGGTCCGCCGAATCAAGATCAGTCCAGGCGTTCACCCAGCCCTTCAAGCCCGATTTCTCCCGCCCCCAATCCCATTCTTCTCATGCCTCCCATCATTCCCATCCACCTTCCCGATCGCAAAAACCCTCCCCACAAAAACAAAAAAACCCTCCTGATAACAGGAGGGTTCTCAAGCCAACTCAATTCGCCAGCGTGCTTAGACGGCCGCGGGCGAGCCCGATTCGACCTTGGGGGCCACGGGGGCGGCCGACTTCTTGGTCAGGTCGGGATTGATGAACTCAATGATGCAAAGTTCCCCACCGTCGCCCATGCGACGCTTGTGGATCTTGAGGATGCGGGTGTAGCCGCCCGGGTGATTCGCAAACTTGGGAGCCACTTCGTTGAACAGCTTCCGGTAAGCGTTGGGACGCAGCCAGGTCTTGGGGTTCTTGGCTTCCTCGGATTCCACATTCAAAGCGCGCTTGGCCATGGGTCCAAGGTAGGTGATCGCCTGGCGCCGGGCATGCAGATCGTTGCCGCGGGCAATCGTGATCAACCGCTCGATGAAAGGCCGGAATTCCTTGGCCTTGGCAACCGTGGTTTCGATGCGGCCGTGTTCGAGGATGGCGCAAGCGAGGTTTCTATTGAGGGCCAGCCGATGGGCCGAGTTGCGGTTAAGCTTCCGGCCGGCTTTCATGTGACGCATGACAAAGATCCTTTTCTAACTTTTCACTTACCGCAAAGGCCGGGGGGAATTAGCGTTGGGCCGCGGGAATCCGCATGCCCAGGCAAAGACCACGCTCGGACAATTTCGCTTTGACTTCCTTCAGGGTGTTGTCGCCGAAGTTGCGAACTTCCAGGAGCTCGTCTTCGGAACGAATGACCAGGTCGCGCACCATGGTGATGCCTTCGGATTCGAGGCAGTTCGTGGCGCGCACCGAAAGCTCGAGTTCGGCAAGGCTCATGTTGAGCTTGCGGTCGAGTTCCGGATCGGACGACGGGCTGATCGGCATCTCGGCTTCGCCGTTGTAGCCGATTTCGGGTCCGATGTCGGCATACTGGATGAACGGGTTGAGGTGCTTGCGCAGGATCTTCGCCGCTTCCACCAGGGCCATCTGGGGGGCAATCGTGCCGTTGGTCCAGATTTCCATGGTCAGCTTGTCGTAGTTGGTCTTCTGTCCGACGCGAGTTTCCTCGATTTCGTACTTGACCTTCACCACGGGCGAAAAGCTCGAGTCGACGGGGATAATGCCGATTTCCCGGTCGCCGATCACGTTTTCGTCAGACGACTTGTACCCGCGGCCGTTTTCGACTTTCATCTCGACGACGAAGGGGACATCGGCCGTAAGGGTCGCGATCACATGGTCGGGATTGATGATCGAAACGGTCGAGTCGGCAATGATGTCGGAAGCCTTGACCACGCCGCGGTCATGACGCTCGATGCGAATCGTCTTCGGTTGCTCCGAGGTGCTCTTCACCACCAGGCTCTTGATGTTGAGGATGATGTCGGTGACATCTTCGACAACGCCAGGAATCGAGGAGATTTCGTGCTGAACACCCTGGATTTTGACCTGGGTGACAGCGGTGCCCTCGAGGCTGGAAAGCAGCACGCGGCGAAGGCTATTGCCAACCGACACGCCGAAACCACGCTCGAACGGCTCGACCGAGAACTTGCCATAAGTATCGGTGCGGGTTGCATGGTCCGTGTGAATCCGGTTGGGAAGCTCAAAGCCGCGCCAGCGAATACGCATAAGGTCTTATCTCCCAAATCCTGTGAAGGCCAAACCCGCTCTACCGGTATTTCTACCTGCCGATTAGCGGGAACAAAGTTCGATGATGAGTTGTTCGGTGATTCCTTCGAGGTTCGGATCGATGTCCGAACGGGAAGGATTGCGGGTGATCTTGCCGGTGGGAGGTTCGCTCTCGTTGTTGGTGCGTTCCAGGAACGCGGGAACGGCGCGACGATCGTTTTCGGCAAGCGAGTTGCGAACCGACTTGAGCGAGGTTTCGTGGTTGCGCACGGTGACGGTGTCGCCGGCGCGCAAAAGGATGCTCGAAATGTCGGTGCGCACACCGTTCAAGAAAATGTGACCGTGATTGACAAGCTGGCGGGCGCCGGCGCGGCTGTGCGACCAGCCGAGGCGGTAGATAACATTGTCGAGACGGCGCTCCATCAGCGACATGAGCACTTCGCCGGTGTTTTCCTTCGAGCGCGAGGCGATTTCGAAGTAACGGTCGAATTGGCGCTGCATCAGCCCGTAAAAACGCTTGAGCTTTTGCTTTTCGCGAAGACGGGTGCCGTACTCGCTCAGCTTGCCGCGGCGCTGGCCGTGCATGCCCGGGGCATAGTTGCGCTTCTTGAGCGAACACTTGTCGCTTTCGCAACGGGCGCCCTTGAGGAACAGCTTCCGGCCTTCCCGGCGGCATAGCTTGCAAACGGAATCGATGAATCTTGCCATAATTCGTTTTTCGTTTTTTTACTTGGTTGTGGGGGGTTTGATTAGACGCGGCGGCGTTTCGGGGGACGGCAGCCGTTGTGCGGCAGCGGGGTCACGTCTTCGATCGAACGGACGGTCAAACCCGACGCCTGCAGCGCGGTCACGGCCGATTCACGGCCCGAACCGGGACCCTGAATTTGCACATCGAGTTCCTTGACACCGAATTTCGACGCCTTTTCGGCGGCGACTTCGGCCGCGCGCTGGGCGGCGAAAGGGGTGCTCTTGCGGCTTCCCTTGAAGCCGACCACGCCCGCCGAGGCGAAACAAAGGGCGTCGCCACCCTTGTCGGTGATCGTCACGATCGTGTTGTTGAACGTCGCCTTGATGTGCGCAATCCCGGAGCTCACATTGCGCCGGATCTTCTTCTTCCCCTTCTTGGACACCGTTTGAACCCTCTAGCTGGCCGCGCTCAAGCGGCGGAAATCCCGTATCTCGTAAAAATCGCAATATCGAAACGAACCTCTCGGTCCGTAGTCTCTTACTTGTCCTTGACGCCCTTCTTGCCGGCGACCGTCTTGCGAGGTCCCTTCCGGGTTCTGGCGTTGGTCTTGGTCCGCTGGCCGCGGCAAGGAAGACTGCGGCGATGGCGCGATCCACGGTAGGAGCCGATTTCGCGCAGACGGGCAATGTTCTGTTGAATTTGGCGGCGAAGGGGACCTTCCACCGTATATTCACGGTCGAGGAATCCCGCGATGCGGCTGATTTCGTCGTCGGTCAGTTCCCGGGCGCGACGCTGAGGATCAACCCGGGCCTGTTCGCAAAGCTGCAAGGAGGTCGTCGGCCCGATGCCGTAAATGTACCGCAGGGAAATGTGGGTGGGTTTGTCGTTCGGAATGTCCACACCCAAAATACGAGGCATCTGCTTGGCTCCTTCGGCCTTTTCTCTATCTGTTCGGGTTAAACCTTTTTAGGCTTAGCTGATCGATTTTACTTACCCTTGGCGCTGCTTGTGCCTTGGGTTATCACAAATGATCAAAAGCTTACCGTGCCGCTTTACCAGCTTGCACTTTTCGCAAATCCGCTTCACACTAGATCGAACTTTCATGTTTCACCTCGCCCGACCTTCCTCCACGGAACAGTTCGGGAACTACTCAAAATACCCTAATTTTCATCCATCGGCAAGGGATTTTCCGCCCGGTCTTTCGATCCAGGTCTCATCCCGAGCCGTTAACACATAAACTCCCCGCTCCATAATCGCCAGGGTGTGTTCCACATGAACACTCGGCAGACCGTCCCGCGTCACCACCGTCCAGTGGTCGCGCAAGGTCTCGGTCAAATGGCCGCCCATGTTCACCATTGGCTCCACAGCCAGCACAATTCCCGGTTCCAGCCGGAAATCGTGCCTCCTCATCGCCGGTTCCCAGTAGTTGGGAACCTGAGGCGGCTCGTGCATCGACCGGCCGATCCCATGACCCACATACTGTGTCACCATCGAAAATCCGGCCCGTTCCGCCCTGCGTTGCATCGCCTGGGCCACTTCCGACCACCAGCTGCGAGTTGCCATCTCCTCGGCCGCCAGCTGCAAAATCGCCTCGCCTTCGGTCATCAGGCGTTTCTTTTCCGCCGAGACCTCGCCCACCGGCAATGTCACCGCCGCATCGGCGCACCAGCCATCGACCGAACAGGCCGTATCGATCTTGACCAGGTCCCCTTCCAAGAGCGACCGGTTTCCCGGTATCCCATGGACCACCTGCTCGTTGACCGAAATGCAGGTCACCGCCGGAAAAGGCACCTTCCCCGGATATCCCTTAAAAAGCGACACCGCGCCCGAGGCCCGATAAAGCTCTTCGACGGCCAGGTCGATGTCGCGAGTCTTGGTGCCAGGACGAACCATTTCACGGCAAACATCGAGCGCACGGGCCACGACCTTGCCCGCGACCCGCATCTTTTCCACATCGGCGGCGGTTTTCAGTCCCGTCCGCCCAGGTTTGGTCGCTCCCCTGGCCAATCCCACTCCCCAATTCAATTCGCTGTCTTGAGCGCGTTTTCCAAACGCCCAAGAACACTTTTGACCTCGCCGGTGCCATCCACGCGCCGGAGGATTTTCTGACTCTCATAAAAGGGAATCAGCTGCTCGGTATCCTTGTGGTACACGAGCAAGCGCCCTTTCACCGTCTCGGCCGCGTCGTCGGCCCGTTGCACCAGCGCCGTGCCGCAATCGTTGCACACACCCGCCACCAGGGGCGGATTGTTGCGAACATGATAGGTTGCCTTGCAGCCAAGCTTCGGGCAACTCCACCGGCCGCAAACCCGCTGAACGATCAGCTCGTCAGGCACATCGATCAAAATGGCCAGGTCCATTTCCATGCCATTTCGACCCAGGATCCGATCGAACTCCTCAGCTTGCGCCAGAGTTCGCGGATAACCATCCATCACGAAGGCGTGAGGACGATCAGCCCGATCAAACCGCTCTTCGATCAGGTCGTTCACCAACTCGTCGGGAACCAGGTTCCCTTTTTCGACAAAGGACTGCGCCCGCACTCCCTCGGGAGTCTGCCGGCGGATCGCATCCCTCAAAAGATCGCCCGTGCCAATATGTTCCCAGCGGTGAGAACGGCACAAAATCTTGGCCTGGGTTCCTTTCCCGCAACCGGGAGGACCCAATAAAAGGACGCGCATGTTTGCTATTCCCAAAACCACGCGGGGGAGATCGCCGGTCAAGGGATCGGCTAATCCTCGGTCAAGCCGGGATAGTTCCGCATCACCAGGTGGCTGTTGATTTTCTGTACGAGGTCAAGCGCCACGCTCACCACGATGAGCAGGCTCGTGCCGCCGTAAAACTGCGCTACTTCTTGAGACACTTCCAGGGTCGAGGTCACCATGGTGGGGATCACCGCGATGATCGCCAGAAATGCCGCGCCCACATAGGTCAGCCGCAGCATGACCTTTTCGAGGTAGTCGGCGGTGCGCTTGCCCGGCCGATAGCCCGGAATGAAACTGCCATGGTTGCGCAAGTTTTCCGCAACATCCTTCGGATTGAAGATGATCGCGGTCCAGAAGTAGCAAAACACATAGATGAGCACCACGAAGGTGATCGTGTAGGTCCACCCTTGCCGCTCAAACACTCCGGCCAGAGCCCGGAAGAAGTCGGAATTGGTGGCGTTGGAAAGCGCGGAGAAGATGAAGTAAGGCAGAATCAGAAGGCTGGAAGCGAAGATCACCGGCATGACGCCAGCCTGATTCACCTTGAGCGGCAAGTACTGCCTGGTTCCACCGAACACCCTGCGGCCGCGCACATGGCGCGCCGACTGCGTCGGAATGCGCCGTTGGGCCTTGGTCATCGCCACGACGCCCATGATGACGAGCAAGAACAGAAGCATCAGGACGACCAGCTTTTCAAACGACATGTCCTGGCCGCCGCTGCCGCCAAGCGTCATCACCGAGTCCTTGATCTTCCACACGCCGCCGGTCTGTTCGAACAACAGCGACACCGTTGCGGCCGGAAGCCGCGCGACGATGCCCGCCATAATGATCAAACTGATGCCGTTGCCGATGCCATATTCGTCAATCTGCTCGCCCATCCACATCAGGAACAAGGTCCCGATGACCATGGTCAAGACCATCGTCACATACCAGTAAAAGCCGGTGTAGCCGGGAAGTCCCAGCCCCCTTCCTTGACTGGGGTCGGTCATGAAATTGACATACATGATCGCCTGGAACATGCAAATCGGCACGGTCGCCAATCGAGTCCAGTTATTGAGAATCTTGCGCCCCGCTTCGCCTTCCTTCTGCAGGCGCTCGATGGCCGGAACCATCGCACCCAAAAGCTGGAAGATGATGCTCGCCGAGATGTAGGGCATGATGCCCAACCCGAACACCGTCGCGTTGCTCAGATTGCCGCCTGAAAACATCGAAACGTAGCTGAAGATGCTGCTCAGCCCGCCGCCCAGGTTCTTCGTGAGTTGTTCCTGGTCGATGTAAGGAAGCGGAATGCTGTACCCGACCCGGTAAATGGCCAGGAACATCAGAGTGATTCCGATCTTCCAGCGCAACTCGGGGATACGGAAGATGTTGATCAAATTTGACATGCTGGATTCCTGGCCGGAGGCGTCCGATCCTTGCCGGCTTAGCCCTGGGCCTTGGTCGTCGTCTTGGTCTTCTTCGGCTTCATCTTATTGCGCACCGGCTTCTTGGCCGGAGGGATGACCTCGACCGAGCCGCCCTTGGCTTCGATCTTTTCCTTGGCCGATTTGGAAACATGGTGGACGTTGACCTTGTACTTCTTGGTCACTTCCCCATCGCCCAGCACGCGGATGCCGTCAGACGGACCGTTGCAAAGGCCTGCCTTCTTGAGCGTGTCGATATCGATGACCGCGCCTTCTTCGAAGTGGGCATCGAACTCGCCGACATTGACGACGAGGTAGTGCTTGTCCCACGAGCCGTGGGAGAAACCGCGCTTGGGCATGCGGCGGAACAAGGGCATCTGGCCGCCTTCAAAGTGAAAGCGCGGCAACTTGGCGCCCGCGGAGGCATACTGCCCCTTCATACCGCGACCACCGGTCTTGCCGGTGCCCGAGCCGATACCGCGGCCGACCCGCTTCTTCTTACGGACGGTGAAAATGCCCGTATTCACATCGTTCAGATTCATTAGAGGGCCACTCCGCGCAAGCGGGCGACATCTTCACGGGTCCGCAGTTCCTGCAGACCGGCGAGGGTGGCGCGCACGAGGTTCATGGGATTGGTGCTGCCGTGGGACTTGGTCAGGATGTTGCGCACACCCGCCAATTCCAAAACGGCCCGGACGCTGGGACCGGCCTTGACGCCCGTACCCGGGCCGGCAGGAACCAGAATGACTTTGCTCGCGCCGAATTTGCCGACCACGCGATGAGGAATCGTGTCGCCGCGAAGGCTGACGCGCACCGCTCGCTTGAGGTTGTTTTCGGCGTCCTTGGTCGCTTTTTCGACGGCGGGAGGAACTTCGTTGGCCTTGGAATAGCCAAGGGAAACCTTGCCGTTCTTGTCGCCAACCACCACCAGGGCGTTGAACGTGAAGCGGCGGCCGCCCTTCACCGTTGCCGAACAACGGCGGATCTTGATGACCCGGTCTTCCCAGCCATCTCTACCGCCACCATCGCGATTATCGCGTTCACGGGCCATGCCCAATCTCCCTTAAATAGCTGTCTTGTTGACTACTCTTGTCTTTGATTTCTTAGAACTGCAGTCCGCCAGCGCGGGCTCCGTCTGCCAGGGCCTTGATGCGGCCATGGTAACGGTAGTGGCCGCGGTCGAACGCCACCTTGCTGACTCCCTTTTCGAGGGCGGCCTTGGCAAGCGCCTTGCCCACGACTTCGGCAGCCTTGCTGTTGCCGCCGTAGGACAGCTCGGCTTTCACCGACGCGGTCTGCGAACTCGCCGAGGCGACCGTTTGACCTTCCTCGTCGTTGATGAGCTGGGCGTAAATGTGCTTGGAGCTGCGAAATACCGTCAGCCTTGGGCGCTCCGCTGTGCCCCGGACAAGCCGGCGGACATGGTTGCGCCGCCTGAGCTGCCTGTTCTTCTTGATCTTTTGCGAATTCATCTCTGTCTTCCCCCGGCGCGGACCCACTCCGCGCGGCCAACTCCACTGCAGCCGGGCTTTTTTTCCCCGACCGCGCGCCCACTTGTACTCGATTAGCTCGTCTTGGACTTGCCTTCCTTACGGCGAACCTTCTCGTCGTCGTAACGGATGCCCTTACCTTGGTAAGGCTCCGAAGGCTGGGCGGCACGCACATCGGCGGCGAACTGGCCGACCTTGTGCTTGTCCGCTCCCTTGACCACCACGGCGGTCACCTTGTCCACTTCTTTCTTGCCTTCCATCCGGTACTCCATTTGAGTCACTTCAACTGTGACTCCTTCGGGTGCCGTGCATGCGATCTCGTTGGCATATCCCAACTTGAGAATCACCTTGCGCTTGTCTTTCTTGTCGATTTCCGCCTTGTAACCAAGGCCGATCACGACCAGCTTGCGCTCGTAACCCTTCGTTACCCCTTCCACCATGTTGGCGATCAGGGTGCGGGTCAAACCGTGCAGCGAGCGGCTGAGGCGGTCGTCATCGGGACGAGTCACCGTCACTTGCCGGGTGCCGTTGTCGAAGGCGACTTTCATGCGGTTGTGAGGAGTCAGGTGGAGTTCCCCCTTGGGCCCCTTCATGCTGACTTTGCCGCTGCCCACGGTCACATTGACCCCAGCGGGTACGGCAACCGGTTGTTTTCCAATACGAGACACCTTGAATCCTCCTCCATCCGCGCCGGCCAAGTTCAAAACGGGCCGGAATGATTCTCTATCGACTCTCTATTTCGCTCTGTATTCTCTTCGCCGCTTCGGTTAGTAAACCGTGCAGAGCAGTTCGCCGCCGACCTTCTGGGTGCGAGCCTGGCGATCGCTCATCACACCCTTGCTGGTGGTGAGGATGCTGATACCCAGGCCATTCAGGATTGGCCGGAGCTGGGTGCTGCGGACATAGTGCCTTTGGCCCGGCTTGCTGGCGCGGCGAATGATCCGGATGACCTTTTCACCCTCGGGACCATACTTGAGAAAGCAGCGCAAGATCACACCGGTCTGGGCCAGATCCGTCTCGGGGACGAGCTGGCTGACGCCATGGTCGTCGATCTTGACGGTTCCCACCTGGAAATCGGTGATGAATCCTTCTTCGCGAAGCACCCGTGCGACTTCAATCTTCAACTTGGTCGCGGGCATATCCACGGCGGGACGCTCAATCCGATTTGCATTTCGGATCCTGGTCAACATGTCCGCCAAAGGGTCAGTCATCATGGTCGAATTGCTCCCGTCCGCTTACCAGCTTGCTTTCATGAGTCCGGGGATGATCCCCTCGCTCGCCATATTTCTGAAACAGATCCGGCAAATGCCAAATTTGCGATAAACCGCGCGAGGCCGGCCGCACAGGCGGCAGCGCAATCTCAGGCGAATGCGTTCGCGGGCGGGCATCTTGACCTTTTCCGGTTCCCGGCGCCAAGCGTCGAGCTTGGCCATTTTCACCTTGAACCTCGACATCTTTCCCGAAGTTGCCATGTTCCGCTTCCCGCCTTTAGTCTTTCTCTAGTATGCAAACTATGCAAAAAAGCCGCGTATACTTGTTTAGTTTTCCCGGAACGGCATGCCGAGAGCACGCAGCAATTCGCGAGCTTCCTCGTCGGCGCGAACGGAGGTCACAAAGGTGATATCCATGCCCTGGGAAAAGTTCACCTTGTCGGGATCGACTTCGGGGAACACGCTTTGATCGGTCAGACCCATGCTGTAATTGCCGTTGCCGTCGAAGCTACGGGGGTTGATCCCGCGGAAGTCGCGGATACGGGGCAGGGCCAGGTTGATCAACCGATCGAGGAACTCGTACATGCGCTTGCCGCGCAGGGTGACCCGAGCGCCGATTTCGTTGTTCTCGCGCAGACGGAAACCGCTCACCGCCACCTTGGCTTTGGTGACCTGAGGCCTTTGCCCCGCGATCATGCCAAGTTGCTCGGCCGCTTCCTTCATCCGGTTCTTGTCCTGGAGCGCTTTGCCGACGCCCATGTTGATCACGATCTTCTGCAGTTTCGGAATGCTGTTGATATTGTCGCGTCCCAGCTTCGTTTTGAGCTGGGGGACAATTTCCTTCGCATACCGTTCCATCAACCTTGCCATTTCACACCTCTAAAAACCCTGGCGGTTTGTCTGGTCCTAGCGCCTGGCAAACCTCTTAGTCTACGCTGATTCGAACGCGACTCGCGTGAACCTTGCCGAACTATCCTTGAACGCGCGCGGTCTTGGGACGAGCAATCACCCGGATGTTCCCATTGCACTTCTTGCAGGCCAGATACTTGGTGGCGTCTTTTTCGATTTTGACCCCGGTGCGAACGCCCTTGCGGCAACTGGCGCAGTAAAGCATCACGTTGCTGGCATCGATCGGCATCTCTTTCGAAAGGCGGCCGCCTTGCATGTTGCGCCGGTTGGGCTTCACATGCTTGTACACCTTGTTGACGCCCTCGACGACCAGCGTGCCCTTGCTTGGCAAGGTGCGCAACACCCGCTTGGCCTTACCCGGCTCAGCGTTGTTTCCGGAGATCACCACCACCAGGTCGTTCTTGCGAATTTTCATCTCAGCCTGCCTGTTCTTTCACGCTCTCAAAGGCTAGCCTCACGGCCCCTTGCGCCCACTTGGACTAGACCACTTCTTCCGCGAGGTTGGTGATCTTGGCAAATTTCTTGTCGCGAAGCTCACGGGCGATCGCGCCGAAAATGCGCGTGCCGCGAGGATTGTCTTCCTTGTCGATGATGACCAGGGCGTTGCGATCAAAGCGAACATAGGTGCCGTCGTCGCGGCGGGTCGCCTTCTTGACGCGGACCACCACGGCTCGAATCACTTCGCCCGGCTTGACATCGCCGCCCGGATTGGCCTTCTTCACGCTGGCGATAATCACATCGCCCAAACCTGCGTAGCGGCGGCGATTGCCACCCAACACCTTGATACACATGCATTCCTTGGCGCCGGTGTTGTCGGCGACATCAAGGTAAGTGTACATCTGAATCATCGCGCCACCCCAAACCCTTCCCTTGAACGACTGGCCTTACCGAAAACCTCGGCTTAGGCCTTTTCCGCGGCCACTTCAGTCGTAGCCGCCTTGGTGATAATCCTCACCAGATCCCAGTGCTTGGTCTTGGAGAGCGGCCGCGATTCGACGATTTCCACGAAATCGCCGACATGGCTCGTGTTGCCTTCGTCATGGACCATGCAAATGGTCTTGCGGCGCATGATCTTGCCGTAGCGAGGATGGCGCACCATCCGGGGAATTTCGACCCTGCGGGTTTTGTTCATCTTGTCGCTGGTCACCACACCCGTGACGACACGGCGGCGGCCAAGATCCGACCCCTGGGTAGCTGTCTCAGTCATGCCTTACTTCCCCTTGCCCTTTGCGTTCGAACCGGCCTTGTCGGCCTTGGCGCCCGAACCGGCTTTCGCCCCTTTATCCGTTTTGGCCGATTTCGCCTTGGCTGCGGGTTTCTCCGCTTTGGCCTTGGCCTTTTCCTTGGCCTTCTTGCGCCCTTCTTCGTTCTTCAAAATGAGAGCCTTGCGGCTGGCCACGGCGGCTCGCCATTCGGCTTGCGCCGCGACAAGTCCTTCGGTTTCCGCCTTCTCGGCGGCCGCTCGCTCGATTTTCAGCTCCGCCTCACGCTGGATCGTCTTGACGCGGGCGATGTCCTTGCGGGCCTCGCGAATTTCGCCGACCGCTTGCAGCCTTTCCGTTGCAGCCTGAATGCGCAACTGGATCACTTGCTTGGACAAATCGGAAAGGGCGAGAGCCTGCTGCTCTGCGTTCATCGCCCGAATCTCCGAAGACTTCATCTTCCGCCTGCCTTTCTCAAACTTCGATTGTCTTAGCCGACCGCCGGCAACCGGGTAACGAACCGGCAACGGAAGGGCATTTTGTAAGCGACCTTCGCCAGCGCTTCTCGCGCCGTGGCTTCGGGGACGCCGCCAATTTCAAAAAGCACCATGCCGGGCTTGATCACCGCCGCCCAAAACTCCGGCTCGCCCTTGCCCTTACCCATACGGGTTTCCAGGGGAATCGAGGTCACCGACTTGTGCGGAAATACCCGGATGAACAGCTTTCCTTCACCGCGCATCGCATGGCTGATCGTGATACGACCCGCCTCGATCGTTTGAGCCGTCAACCAGCCGCGATCAAGCGACTGAAGCCCAAACTCGCCGTAGGAAACCGTGTTCCCGCGCGTGGCATTACCTTTTATTTTGCCGCGCTGGCTTTTTCGATACTTTACCCGCTTGGGCATTAGTGCCATCGCCTGCCTCCTCCGCCAAGAAGTCGCCGTTATTGATCCAAACCTTGATGCCGATGTGCCCCTGCGGGGTCATCGCTTCGGTAAACCCGTAGTCGATCTTCGCACGCAGCGTGCTTAAGGGAATCGATCCCATCATGCCGCTTTCGCAACGTGCCATTTCCGCGCCGCCCAAGCGGCCCGACATCTGGATGCGGATGCCGCGGCAACCGGTATCCATCGTCGCTTCGAGCGCTTTTTTCAGCGTTCGACGGAAGCTGCCGCGCTTTTCCAGCTCTTCGGCAATGCTCTGCGAGACAATCTGGGCATCGGTGAGAGGGTTATTGACTTCGAAAGTCTTGACCTCGATCACCCGGTGGAACAAGTCCTCGAGTTCCTTGGTCAGGGTTTCGACTTCGGCGCCCTTCTTGCCGATGATCACGCCCACCTTGGCCGCGAACACGCGCACAATCACCTTTTCGCGTGTGCGATCAATCATGATCCGGCTGATGCCGGCATTCTTGAACTTCTTGCGGATATAACCGCGGATGCGCACATCTTCCACGATCAGATCGGGGAAATCACGCTTGGTCGCACACCAGTTGCTCTTCCAGCCGAGCATGATCCCGGTGCGAAAGCCGATTGGCCTTACTTTTTGTCCCATATCCCAAAGCCTCCGCCTTCAACTTGTTCGGGTGATTATTCTTCCGCGCCGGTGTCTTCGGTTTCGGGCGCCAGGTCACGTTCATCGCCATAGCCGAGGCCGATCACAATATGGGACATCCGCTTCTTGATCGGATATGCCATGCCGCGAGCGCGGGGGATCGAACGCTTCAGAATCGGTCCGCCATCGACGCGAGATTCGAGGACGCGCAGGTCATCGAGCTGTTCTGCTTCGAGGTCGCGAGCATTGTCCACCGCACTGCGAACGACCTTGCGCAGCAAGCGCGCGCCACGGTTCGGCACGAAGCGCAAAAGCTCCATGGCCTCTTCGGCAAAGCGACCCCTGATCAGATCGGCGAAAAGCCGGATCTTGCGCGGGGACATCCGCACATAACGATGTTTGGCTCGATACTTAAGCGCCATGATTCTTTCCCCTCACGACCGATCGGCAATTACTTGCCGCCGGAGGCCGCCTTGGCCTTGGAACCCGAGTGACCCTTGAATGTTCGCGTGGGTGCGAACTCGCCCAATTTGTGTCCGACCATTTCTTCGGTGCAATACACCTTGGCGAACTTGTTCCCTGCATGGACCAGGAAGGTCACCCCAACGAAATCGGGGACAACCGTGCAGTCGCGAGCCCAGGTCTTGAGCGGTTCGCGATTTCCCGACTTGCGAGCTTTCTCCAACTTCGCGTAGAGACGCTCGTCAACGTGGGGTCCTTTTTTCAGTGATCGGCTCATTTATGCCACTCCTGATCGATTAAGCTTGGTTGCGCGGGCCGGGACGGCGCCGACGAACAATAGAGTTATTGGATGGTTTGCGCTTCTTGCGGGTCTTTCCGCCCTTCGACAAAACGCCCGTCGGTCCGCAAGGATGACGACCGCCGCCGGTGCGACCTTCACCACCGCCCATCGGGTGGTTGACCGGGTTCATCGAGGTACCGCGATTGTGCGGCTTGCGGCCTTTCCAGCGCTTGACGCCGGCCTTGCCCAAACTGATGTTCATGTGATCGGCGTTGCCAATCGTACCGATGGTTGCGCGGCAATCGGCGGAAACGCGGCGCATTTCACCGGAGGGCAAAGTCACCTGGGCCCATTCGGCTTCACGGGCGGTGAGCACCGCCGAGGTGCCGGCGCTACGGGAAATCTGACCGCCACGGCCGGGCTGCAATTCCACATTGTGAATCGCCATGCCCAGTGGAACTCGGCGCAGCGGCATGCAGTTGCCGATCTTGGGCTCGATGTCGGAACCGCTGGCGACCTTATCGCCAACCTTCAGACCTTCCGGAGCAAGGATGTAGGCCTTGGTGCTGTCGGAGTATTCGATCAGCGCGATGCGAGCCGAACGGTTGGGATCATATTCGATCGAAACAACCTTGCCTTCGACTCCGTCCTTGCGGCGCTTGAAGTCGATGAGGCGATAACGAACCTTGTTGCCACCCCCACGAAACCGCGAGGTGATAACGCCTTGATTGTTGCGACCGCCCGTCTTGGGCTTGGGCACAAGCAGCGATTTCTCGGGCTTGCGACGCTTGTCGGAAATATCCTTGAAGTCGCTTACCGAGCGCCCGCGCGTACCTGGCGTTACCGGATTGAATTGGCGAATACCCATTGCTTTACTCCTTTACCCTTCCTGTTTTGGTGTCGCTTAGAACAGGTCCAACCTTAAAACAGGTCCAATCCAGGACTGTCAGGATGGAGGGTCACATAGGCTTTTTTCCAGTGGGCAAGCCGTCCCAGGCGGAATTTGTGGCGGCGAGCCTTGCCGCAGCGGTTCATCGTGCGAACCTTGTCGACCTTCACATTGAAAAGCGATTCCGCGGCCGCTTTGATGTGGTGCTTGGTGGCCCAGGGGCTGACTTCAAAGGTGTAGGTCCGCTTTTCCTGGCTCATTTCGGTCGACTTTTCCGTCACGAGCGGACGCAAAATGACCTGATGGGGCTCGAGGGCCGGACCGGCTGGACGCACGGCCTTGCTTAAACGGGCGTAATAGCCGTATTGGGCTGTTTCTTGTTTGCTCATGGTTTACTTCCCCGCTTCGACGGATGCTGCTTGCGCGCCGGCTTGATCGCGGCGGGCCTTGGCGGTGATCGCCTCGAGTGCCGCCTTGGTGAGGATCAAACGCTTTTGGCGCAAGATGGAATACACATTCAACTCTTCAGCTTGAGCCACTTCGACCGTGGGGATATTGCGAGCCGAAAGGTAGACATTCTTCGCGGCTTCCTTACCGGCCTCGTCCTGGCCTTTCGCCAGCCCAAGGAGGCAGGTCACCGCGTCGGTGTTGTGGTCATAACCTTCGGATTGCGAAGCTTGCTTTTTGCCCATCAGCTTGAGGGCGCGCAGAAGCGAGGTGATTTGGCTGGTCTTGGGTTTGTCGAGAGCGATTTCGTCGATGATGATGGCTTGATTGTCTTGGAACTTCGAAAGAATCGCCATGCGGGTCGCGGCGCGCTGCGCCTTCTTCGGCATGTAGTAACTGTAGTCGCGGGGCTTGGGGCCCTTGGCGGTACCGCCACCGCGCCGCTTGTTCGTGCGCTTGGTACCAACGCGGGCATTGCCCGTACCCTTTTGGCGGAACAGCTTTTTCGTACTGCCCGCGACTTCACCACGCCTGAGCGTTGAGTGGGTACCAGCCCGTTGATTGGCCTGGTATTGAATGACCGCATCGTGAAGCAACTGACGATTCACTCGTCCGCCGAAATCGGAGGGATTCACCTCGACTTGGCCCACTTCTGCGCCGTCTTTGTTGTAAACCTTAAGGCTCAACATAACCCAACCCCAAAAAACAGGCGCAAAGACCGGCACGGCCGGTCTTAGGCCTTGAATTCCGTAAGTCCATCGGTTGCGGATTCGCACCGAAGTCCAACACCCAATATCCCACAGCTCAAAAGAGGCGGGGACACAACCGGGCAAAGGACCAGCAAAGAAACCAGGGCAAGCCCCGGTCAAGCAGCAAGGTCCGGTGTAAACCGGACCTTGGCATGGCGCATGCGCGCCATTGGGATCGTCTTAAACTCCCGCGGCAAGAACGCGGATTTTGATATCAACCCCGGGCGGAAGGCTCAGACCCTTGTTCAAGGCCTCGACCGTCTTGCCCGTTGGGCGAAGGATATCAATCAGCCTTTTGTGCGTTCTGATTTCAAACTGCTCACGAGACTTTTTGTCAATATGGGGGCTTCGCAGCACCGTATATCGCTCAATCCGCGTCGGAAGAGGAATCGGACCGTGGACTTCAGCCTCCGTTTGCTCGGCGGTCTGAAGGATTTCCCTGGCCGTGCGGTCAAGGACTTCGTGGTCGTAAGATTCCATCCGGATTCGGATGCGCATTTTTTCGTTGCCTGCGGCCGCCACAACCCTCTCCTGCATCAATTGCCGATCGTTTGTTCGGGAAGCTGCAATCATACATTTTCCCGTAAGAAAATGTCAAGCCAGCATGGTCCCGACCATGTGAGGAATATCGGCTATATCCGGCCGCAGCCCCCGCGATTTTGCAATCTTACGCCACAAACCCAGTTTACGAAGCCCGGTTGGCATCATTTTTCGCAAGTGCCTTCTGGGACTGCGGATTTTCCCCGTGTTTTGGCGCGAATCGCTATTTAGGCAATTAAGAAGGAGAGGCAGCGGAAGCTGGGTTGAATCGGTGAAGGGGCCCAGCTGAGTCATTGCCCATACCAGTTGGCGCTCAGGACCACTTTCCAGTCCCCCTTTTCGTTCAGAAGCACATAAGATTCGCGATATCGCGCGCCATGTCCCCCGCCTTGCCGGGTCCAAATCACATGGACACGTGATTCTTTGTCATTTTCGCTGACGCTCTGAATTCGGAACCTTTCCGAGGCTCCACCCATCAGCTGGCGCCTCTTGGCGAGCGCCTCGCTCAGGCTCTCCTGGTCCCAATGTTCACGCGAAGCCCGCGTGAGACTTTGCAGGACGCCAGGAATTTCCCCTGCCTGCAGCGCGCCCAACCACATTTCCATGGGAGCTTCGCTGGCCTTGGGTGCTTCCGGCGGCGCGGAAGAACAGCCCAACGCACCAACCAGCGCCAGCGAAAGAACCCTCCAGATTGTGGCGGCCTTCAAGCGTGGAGTACCCGCAGCCCGTAGGTCGATTGCCGGACCGTAGGGAATGGCCGGCCCGGAGGTGGCAGCATTAATCGGGGTAAGTGGCATCGTCCACCAGCACTTTACGATCGGGGAAGAACAGAACCGCGGCCTCGTCGAACATGTAAGCGGTCGCATGCCCGTCCAGGAACAGATAATTGGCCGTGCCACCATGGCGATCGTGCGCCAGCCACGACTTCCACGTAGAGGTGCCCAGCCAGATATCGAAGTCGTCCTGCCGTGGATCCTCGTCAAGCTTCGGATCGAAGGCCTCGCCGCGCCGGTCGGTCCAGGCCGCGATGTTGGAAAGCCCCACTTCGCTCGAAAATCGCTCGCGCGTCCACTGGCCGTAGCGGCGCGATTTGTGCGACAACAGCGAATTCATCAGATAGCTGACTCGATGCGCGATCCCGTCAACCGCGCCCGTCTCATCGATAAAGGGAGTCTTTTTCGTTAAGTCGGAAGGACAACGGTAGATCGACTCCGACTTACCCCAAACCCCTTTGCGCGCCAGTTCCTCATTGGCTTCGTTCGTGCCCCCAATGAAAGGAAGCAACTTGTCTGCCCAGAAGATCTCGGCAAACGAATTGGAGTGGCCGGTATTCGTCGCCACATCGGCGTCGTACGGGTGATGCAGGAAAAAGTACCCGTTGGTGAAATCGTAATACTGCTGGGCCGCCAGCCCGATTTGCCTCAGGTTTGAGAGACACTCCATGCGCTGCGCTGCCGCGCGCACTTTTTGCACGGCCGGCACCAACATCCCGATCAAAACGCCGATGATCGCGATGACCACCAGCAACTCGATGAGAGTGAAGGCTGAAGTTCTGGGTGATTTCGCATTCCTGTCGAACCGGGCGGCCATAATCGACCTCAGAAGAAGATCTCGGGGTGGGGATTTTGCCATCCGCGACGCTTGGACGCGGAAGAAACACGGTGTTACTTTTTTAACAACTATCACACCGAGAAACGTCTGCAAGCCGTCCTTTGCCGAATTTCAAGCAATTCACAAAATGGTCATCAACCTCACTAAATGGTCATGAAGCCCGTGAGCTGACCGGTAAACCAACTCGAATCCAAATGAGGGGGCGCCACTCGTGTCGGATATTGTCCGATTTTCCGTTTCGCTCGAAGCCGACCTGCTGGAGCAATTCGAGAAGTTTTGCACCGAGGGAAAGCTATCCACCCGCAGCGAAGCGATCCGGCAGTTGTTGCGCGAAAAACTCACCCAAGAAGCCTGGGTGAACGAGGCTCATGATGTCGCCGCCAGTTTGACGCTGGTGTTCGATCATCACCGCTCGCGCCTGACCGAAAAGATGATCGAGATTCAGCATGAACATGGCGATTGCGTCGTGTCGACGATGCATGTTCATTTGACGCACGATCTCTGCATGGAATTGATCGCGTTGCGCGGTCCCGCCAAGGAATTGCAGGCACTCGCTTCGAAATTAAGCGGCCTGAAGGGAATCCACCAGGCGCAGCTCGTGGTGGCGCGCGCCGACGAAATGGGTCATTCGCACGCTCATTCTCATGGGCATCCTCACCCCCATTCCCACACCCACCCTCATACGCACGAGCCTCGCCCCAGGCACGGCAAGAAGTGAGACGACGGGTGGGAAAGAGCAGGAATTCCACGCAAAGGCGCGAAGGGAAGAGAAAAGACGCAAAGGAAGAACGTTGGGGCAGTTCCAAGCATCGATCGGCTACGCTCTTTGCAGGGTGAAACGCGTGATTTCCGGAGGAACATTGAATCGCACCCGTTTCAAATAGCCCAGTCCGGGGTTGATATACAGCCAGCGGTCATTCCCCAGGGAGAATTCTCCCTGGGTGTAGCGGCGATTTTTGACAGGGAGCATGGGCGGGGGTAAAAACGGCGGCTTGACCTGCCCGCCATGGGTATGACCTGAAAGCACCCAGCCTGGCCAGTCGGCCATTTCCGGGAGATCGACCGCATCGGGGTTATGGCACAGCGTCAAGATCGCATCCTTGGCATCCCATTGCGACTTCGGCGTGGCCGGATGAAATCGCGAACTCCACAGATCGTCCAGTCCCACAAGCTGCAGATCGCCGACGTGCGCGATCTCGTTACGCAGCACCCGAATGTTGCGCGAGTTCATCGTCGCCGCCAATCGGTCGGCCGCCTTGAGGTCGGACCAGTTGAGGCCATAGTCGTGATTGCCAAAGATCGCGTAGCCGCCAAGGGGCCCGGGATCGAAGCCGTCAAATAACCGGCCGACTTCATCGACATGCTCATCGCCGCGGCAATGCATCAGATCGCCGGTGATTACCGTGAAATCGGGTTTCAACCGCGAGATTTCTTTGAGAGACCGCGCCAGATAATCGAAATCGACAATCGCGCCGACATGCAGATCGCTGATCTGGACCATCCTCTTCCCGGCCATCCGGTCAGGCAGACGATCGATCGGCAGATCGCGTTCGACAAGGTTGACCCAGTGGGGCTCGACTCGCCAGGCGTATAGCCCGAGCGCTCCTCCCACGCCAACGAGGCCCGCGCCCCATTGCAGCACGCGACGCCTGGTGAAAAAACGATTGGGCGAGGTCGCCATGCACGGTCTCCGGTGGGCCCCGTTTTGTCTTGGCTCTCAAGTCCTTGACCAAGCCATGTTAGCGCGGACGACAGGATCCGCTGCGAAAGCCGCCGCGCTTTTTCTTGGCTCGATCCTCCCTTGGCCAGCCTCGCCCAAACCCTATGGACACGGAATGCCCTTCCCGCCGAAAATGCCGGTTGGATTTTTTGCTGTTTTTTGCTGTCTGGGATGGACCGTTTCCCATGAAACAGATTTTTGGCGGCTTGTTGCGCTCCATGGGCATGGGCCCGCTGCTTCATAAGGCCAGAATCAACAGATGGCGCTTGCAAGCCGATTCTCTCTTCGTCCCTCCCGGCCACTACTACTCCCCTATTGTCACTCGCCAGAATCTGGCCGAAGAGGAACATCAGCTCTCCCGGGACATCCCGCGCCAACTGCCCGAAATCGTTCTCGACGAAAAAGCGATGCTCGACAGGCTGATCCGGATGAACTTCCCCGGCAAGCCGCTTGGTTTGCCGGAAGTGAAAGACTCCTCCTGGCGCTACTGGTCCAACAACGGTTCCTACGGAGCCAACGACGCTCATTGCCTTGCCGGCATCGCACGGCTTTATCAACCGCGCCGCATCATCGAGGTGGGTTGCGGCTTCTCCTCGGCGCTGATTCTCGATCTCAACGATCGGGAATGGAACGGCCGGGTCGAACTTTCGTTTGTCGATCCCGACCTCGAGCGCATGAAGCGACTCTTGCAAGAGAACGAAAAAACCCGCGTCAAGCTGACCCAGTCGCGCTTGCAGGACATGGACCCAGGCTTTTTCACCTCGCTTGAGGCCAATGACATCCTGTTCATCGATTCGACCCATGTGGCCAAGACCGGCTCGGATGTGCTTTATCTCTTTTTCGAATTGCTTCCCCGCCTGGCGTCAGGCGTGCTCATTCACATTCACGACATTTCCTGGCCGTTTGAATACCCCAAGGAATGGATCGCCGAGGGCCGCTCCTGGAACGAGAACTATTTCCTGCGGGCGTTCCTGATGCATAACCGAGCCTACGAAATCATCCTCTGCAATTCGTGGCTCAGCCACTTCCATCCCGAAGCGGTGCGCGCGGCCATGCCCGGCGTGCCGTTTGAAGGAGGGAATATCTGGTTGAGGAAGGTTTAAGTTCGCCAAACCCCGGAAGGTTCGCAAGGTTGGATTGACAACTCGCTCTGCCCCTCGGCCAATGAGGGAACGTCTTCGAATTAAAGATCTTGTAAAGTGCTTTGACAGGCAATCGCGTCTGAGCAGTTCCTAACTATGAGGCGAACGGTATCGGCGCGCTCTTAGTTAGGGTGTGTCAAAGTAATCAGACTTCAGCTTCCCCAACATCATCTTCGAGTTCGATCTCCTGCTGCGAGTTATGGATAGCAACCATCATGTTGTCGTAAATCTTGACTTCTCTGTTCACCACTTCAAAGGTCACCGCTAGCGAATACCGGGCCGTCGCATCAGGATCGTTGTTCCACCCTTTGTGGGCAATTACCGCAATGCAGAAGTGGTCGGGTAACTTGTACGACTTCACTACCGCCCAATCTTTTTGCACCGTCCCGGCGCTGCGGCGCGCCCCGTCAATCCCGTGGTTCGATTGAGCGCCAAGTGTCCAAGGTAGCGTCGTTCCGGCGGTTTGGCCTTCGACTGTCTCCCGATCCTTGAGGGCTTTGCAGCGGAAGTCCTCGACCGACTGACCCAACTTGCTTGCTTTCCACTCAAGCCACGTCGCCATATACCGTTTGGTTGCTCGCCGCGTCCGCTTGGGTTGGGCGACATAGGAAAGCGTAACGTCAATGCGAATATCGAACTCGTCCCCCTGCCCCCGCATCGATTCAGGAATTGGTACCTGGAACACGTGACATTCGTTGGCGGTTATCGTTTGGTCGCCGCGGCTGACAATAGTCACGCGACAGTCGTCATTGGTTGTGGCGCGCACCATATCCGGAATGCCATAACCGATGCGTCGGAGAACATTTAATTGCTCGGCACTCGAAATCCCATTCGCCCACGCGGGCCACTGGGCAGATTGAACTATCAATGCCCGATAGAGTAGACATGATTCCTCAGGCAGCACTGCCTGAAGCTCGGCCGCGATCCGGCTAACTTTGGGGGCAGCGAACGAGGTGCCGACAGCGCCGTCGCGTCCGTGGGCCTGAGTCCGGCCGTGCATCGTCGAGGCAACGAGGTCCGGATAACACGCGACGGCCGCTGGCGGGGTGCCCACAACTGTCAGGTCCCGGCTGGCGTTAACGAGATTGTCTCCGCCGTATTCCACGACTTCGGGTTTGATTGCGCCCCAGATGCCGAATCCGCACCGGCTGAATGCGGATGCATGATCCCGGTCCGAGGCGATGCTCATCCACCCCCCTTGGTTGAAGGCCTCATAGGCGACCGAACCCACCGTAAGAGCTTGCAAGCTCTGGCCGGGACTTGCCACTCGACAGCATGATTCGTGAAGGTAAGCAGGGTATTCCAGGTTATTGCCGAACATCTGTCGTAGACCGGGAAAGAACTGGTCGTTCCGGTCCGCCGAAATGTTGCCGGCGGAAACGACGAATAGGATGTCGTTACGCAAGCTGAGCAGGTCAATTTCAGACGCCCAGGCGGACATGAAAGTGGTCCGACAGGGCACATCCGCATTGATCGAGTGGTTGAAGATTCTGGTCTTTCGCCTTCCTTTGTGGAAATGCTCGACGATGGCTCGGAGGTATCCAGGTGGGAATAGCGTTTTGGGAAGCTTGCAGTTTCCGTCCAGCACTCGCGCATTCTGCAACCAGTAGCATAAGTTTACTACACCAGAATCGGGTGGCGTCTCGCCATATAGCACCGCGCCCGCCACACGCGTGCCGTGGCCGTTCGGGCGTACCTCATCCGCGACAGCGTTTGCCGCACGCTCTGGCAAGAAACACTTAGACTGATGCCGATCTATTGCTGCATCGAGCAGCAAGTGTCCTTCCTGAATACCACTATCGATCACGCATACCGTGGGAGCGGTCGCACGCGGGGGATTCAAGGTTAACTGGGAGGGTGTTGCCACATCAGAGATTTCGAGCTGAGCCGGGTTATCGACCTCGTCCGGTTCGGTCACTTCAAAGATGTAAGGGTAGTTCAGGACCAAGTCGCGCAGGCCAGCCCCTTTAATCTCAATGCGAACGGTGAAGTGATCGGGGAAGCGAGAGCGAGGATCTGGTGACGTTGTATTTAGAATTTCACCTTTGTAGCTCGGATGAGCGATAAACCTCCGCAATTCCGACTCACGCTCATTCTGTAGATCGTCCCATGCCACATAAGCCTCATCGCGTCGGCGGCTCCATCCTAACTGTCGGTGTGCCCACTCCGAATCGGTTTCATGCTCATTCCGCTGGGGAGACTCTCCGACTTCGATGATTCCTTGACATTCGATGCCAACATCGACCGTGTATCCATTCTGGTTGTCGATGGTCGGCCACGCATTGTAAAGCGACTCGGACAAGATGCGATGGAGCCTTGCATCCTGATCCTCGGGGCCGATAAGGCGAATAATCTGGGCAATACTAGCCGATCCGAGCGTAGACGAAGCAAAATCGTCCAACAACCGCCGGAACGCCACCATGTCAATGTCTTCCGTAGCGACAATCACGTATCCGTCGGGTTGTTCTGCCACGATCTCAAACGACATCTTTTCCCGTAGAAATCCTAGGTTCAAGTTTGGATCGATTTGCAGAAGCAACGGTATCTGGTTAGGTAAAGCTGGCGCACCCGCAGCATTACGCGCCGCAAGTTGGGATTTCCAAGCGGTACTGGCCGACGAAGCGTGGCCCGCAAGGGCATTGCTGTGGCCTCTACGATTATCTTTGTTCTGTCTCACAAGGTCAGATTCGTTGCCACCGCCTCGAATGTTCGCGGGCGCCCGGTCACGGCAGAGCAGGAACAAATGTTCAAACTGATGGGAGGGCGGCATGACAATGCTAACTCATTCCATTGGAGCCAATCTTGCCTCGGCGAGGGCGTCCGTGAGGTGCCGTTCTTCAACGATTTTTTGGCTGGCCAGCACGACCGATTTGGCCGCATTCTGCGAAACCTTCACCACCTGCGCAGCGGAAAGTCCCACGAAGGCTTCCGAGACGCCCACCCAATCTATGCGCTGAGCGACCTTGACCCCAGCGAGCGTCAGCCGGATAAGTCGTTCGACTTCGACCAATCCCGGTAGGGGCAACCGGAAAACTTCATCGAATCGCCTGAACAACGCCGGATCGAGTGATTCCTGTAAATTGGTCGTGGCCACCAACAAGCCAGGAGCCTCGTACTCATCCATGAGCTGGAGAAGCATGTTGACGATCCGGGATGCCTCGCCAATGTCCTTACTGCCTGAACGCGAGCGGGCGATGAAGTCGCACTCGTCGAGAAGCAAGACGCAGGGTTGATCCTTCGCCGCATCGAAAATGATCCTAAGATTCGCCAGCGATTCGCCAAAGAACGAGGATAGCAATGCATCGAAACGAATTTTCATGAGTGGCAGACCAGTATTCCACGCCAGTCGCTTGGCACCGAGCGACTTACCGCAACCTGGTGGTCCGTAAAGCAACACCTTCTTGCTGGGTTTTAGGCCATACGCTCCCAACCGTTCGCGGGCGGCAAATTCGCATTCAATGCGTGCAAAGCGGGCCTCGACGTCTTGCGGGAGGACCATCGAATGTTCGAGTTCGTCCCGGGAAATCAGCGTGGCGAGCTGTTCGCGGTGGCGACGGCTGACAGGAAGCTCTTGGAAGCCCCGCGGTGAATCTGCTCTCATCGCAGAGGGTGCACCACGGTGCTGATTCAGCATAGCTTCGAGTTCGTCAGCCAAACGCGTTTGACCAGCACCTCTTTTATCCTGGACAATCTTTCGAGCAAGGCGTTCCAGGTCTTTGGGCGAGCCATCAGAAATTGCCCGAATCAGCCGTTTTAGTATTTCGGCATTCATGTCTTCACCTGCTTGGGGGCAGGCAGCGATCGCATCGCTGTTAGGCCCGTTTAGCCTGAGAGGGTTGGAGCACCCAGAGGTGACCCATTGGAACGGCGTTAGGCTCGTGTTTCAGCCGAGACACCAGTTGGGTCACTCCGTCGCGGGCCGATCGAATAGCCTCAATACCGCAGGACTGCAAGGTATCTTAAAACGCGGGCTCGGCTACACCCAGTGAGACCGACCGCATCCGAGTCCAATGCTAGCCGATCCGAATCAAGTCCACGATTGTTACAAAACCGTACCCGATGGCAAGAGGGCGTTCTTAGATCACCTATGGCCCTTCCTCCTCAAGTCTAGCACATTATAACGTGCCTGACATCTCGGTGAATCTGGGCTTGAGTAGACCGGTCTCCCCGTCACATAACCGAATGCACGCTAAGCGAAGTCGTCACACGGCCGCCTCCGATAGCTAAATTGTAAGGGCAAATGCCATTGCCTTCGGTTGCCACAAGGAGCTGTTACGGCCCGTGTATTCGACTGGGGTACTCGTGGACTCTACAAAAATATTCGTTCCCGACGAATCGTCCGAAAAACCTAGAGCGGTCCATTCCAAAGGTGGTCCGCCCATTGAGGCCAGGCGAATTGCACCTTGTTGAGTACCCATCCGCCGATGGTCACGGAACTTTCGTGGGATGCGTAGACAATCCAATCAAGCGATTCACTCGACCAGTAGCCTTCGGCGCCGTTGTACTTGGGATCCCATAGCGACACGTCTTGCTCATATTCGGGGCCGTGTTCGCGAAGTTCCCACACGCGCTCGACCTTTCGCTGCTTCAAAATCTTGATGAGCCGATCGGTTGAGACCGCTTTGCGGAAGGCTTCGGCTTGAAATGCCTTCACCCCGGCCAGATCAGGCCCATCAAGGGGAAACCAGTAGGCATGGGTGATCCGCCAATGCTCCCACAGGCGCGACCAGATCGCCGCCGCCTCGTCAACCGATAAGACCCGGCGATACGGCAGAGGTTCGATACTCGCCAGCGCGGAAAGTGTCAGCCTTTCCATGTAGGCGCGGAAGGCGGCCCGCTCTTCGGCGATCGCCGACTCAGCGATCGGGCCGATCGGATCGCGCGTGAACTCGTCACCTGCCGATTCGCCAAGGCGAATCAACTTCGCTTTGGCCGATGCGAGATCGCCTAACATTGCAGGATCGTGCCGTTCCACCTCAATCCGGATCGCGTTCAGAATGTTGTACCTTGGAAAGGTGCTCAACGCTTCCTCATTGTAATGGTAACCGTCTGGTTTGCCGGTCGCCTCCTCGCTTGCAAAGCGAGCCATACTGGTTGCACCAGTGCCGATATCGCTCAAGACAATAGCGCCGCGCGGCGGTATGCAATGCCAGGGTGTCGTTCAACGATTTCTTGTCCTTGCGCGAAGCCGCACAGGCAGGCCCAAAGCCCTGGCGACTCGCCGTTACTTTTGTTGCAGCAACTTTAGATTACACTCGGTCTGCTCCAAGCGGGCCAAGGCCTGCTTCAGGTCGGGCGTCAGCTTTTGAAGCTCCGCCCGGCAGGCCGGCGTCAGTGCTTCCAGAGTGGCGGTTGCCGCCTCCAGTTCGGCCAGGATTTTTTGTTGACTCGTTTGATAATTCAAACGAATTTCCTTGTGATCGCTGGGAGAAATGGACTCCTTCGGATCGAAACGGAACCTGCGCAGCACATCTTCCTTCCAGTCCAGCAAACTTCTGGTCAGCACATCGCCAAACCCTTTGGTTTCCAGAACCCGGTATTCCTCGACATCGGCCGCGGTGAAGATCTGGTTCGACGCCAGCATTTGTTTGCGGCCGGCACCGATCAGGGGAATGTCGGCATCGGTGATCAGATGCAGACGCAAATGGCGTTTTCGCGCGTTGGATTGCGCATCGGCAACGATCTCCTGGATTTCGGCCTGGTACTTCGGCCCAAGCTCCCGGCACTGGGCAATCAATGTTTCCGCCGATCGGCTCGGATGCTCGCGCGCCTTGCGAAATCGGACGACTGTTTGCTTCCACACCTCTTCAATGGCTTCAAGATTCTTGCGCGCCTGCTTGCGAGCCGCCAGGCGGCGAGTGTATTCGCGATACCAGGGCGATCGGAAGTAGTGAACGGCCAACCAGATGCCAAAGGTCAACGAACCCAGAAATCCGAAAAGGCCCATCCCCCGAACAAAGAACCCTAGCGGCATCGCGCACAGGCAAAAACCGACCGCCACCGCCAAGATGATCGCCGAACTTCGATAGTCGTTCAGGCGCGGCGGCAACGGCTCGGCGACGAGAGGTTGGGTCGGCATGTAACGCTTGCGGTTGAAGGGCAGTGCCACCGGTCCGCAGGCCTGCAGCCGCTCCAGAATCTTCTGTAGCTTCGCCTCATCCACGGCGAAGGGCCCACTTCCAGGGGCCACGTCAAAGTAGTATTCCGGACCGCCATGTTCGGCCAATCGGCACCAAACGCACGACGGTGACTTGTCCCAATACTTGTGTCCGGAATCGACCGCGCAGACCTCGAACGATTGCTCAAGGCGCTGCAACGCCATGCGCCAATCGGCCGGCTTTGGCCGGGTACCCGCCTCGCTGCCCCGTTCGAAGGCACGGCGAAAGAGTTGCGCCAGATCGCCCGGAATGTCGGCGAAGGTCGGCGTATAGGGAGGCGGCGACATCCCCCAGGTGTGCGACATGGGCCCCTGCGCGAAGCGGTACTCGGCGATCAATTGCTCGAAAGAGGGGTCTCCCTGTCCCCGGTAGACTCCGGCATAGGGATGCCGGCCCACGAAAAGAAGTTGGTAGATAAGCACCGCCAAGCCGAACCGGTCATGGTTTTCCGACCTGACCAGGCCTCGAAGCGACTTGCCTTGCAGTTCCGGGGCCAGGTAATGGGCAACGCCCACCTCGCACAGAAACGATTTGCCTTTTGCTTTGATTTGAAAAGAATCGCAATCGATCAACCGGATGAGAGCCTGCGCAGACACCTGCACATTGCTTTGGTTGACATCGCCAACCAAGCCCCCCGCCTTGTGCACCTCTTCGAACGCCGCCGCCAGATTCGCCGCGGCCCGCACCTGGAAATCCCACGCGGCGCGGGGAAACCTCTTCAAGCGTTGCACCGGGTTATACAGTTGCTGGATCGGCTGGCAGTCGCTCAAGCGCGGCATCATGAATCCCGCCAACTGCCGCGTTCGCCCCTGGTAAAGGAGGCTCATCGGCCAGGCGGCAAGCTTCAACAGTTGGGGATTGGCGATGTCCACCATGATTCCCAGCTTCTCGGCTGTCTGCGCGGATGGCGGACGGTGATACACCTTCGCCACAACGCTCGAATCGGCAGGAACGGTGAATACCGCCCCTTCACCGCCACAGCCGAGCAGACGCTCGAGCTTGACCCGTTGGCCATGTCCGTCGAAGAGATCAGGAAGGGTGGTCATGGGTTGCGGAGGGCCAGGACAAGCGTTTTGTCGTCGTCGGTGCGTTCGTTGACTCGAGGCGAACCGAGGAAGTCACGCAACGGCCCCGCCAGCGATGGGGCGTCGCTTGTACTTCGCAGGGCCTGGAAGATCGGTTGAAAGAAGCCGGGGAATACCGCGCGCGTGGCGAAGTCGAGAGCCAGACGCTGCAGACCGTCGGTCAAGACGGCAACTTCGATGACCTTGCCGTTGAACGCTTCCGATCGCACCTTTTGGGCGAACGAATCATCGGACAGGAAATCGGTGGCATTGGCATATTCACCGGGCTCAGGCCAAAAGACGACTCGAAGTTCCTGCCCGTCGCTGATGACGATCGCTCCATCGCCGATCTGGGCGAACATGGCTGAGCTTGGCCCGACCAGGGCAAGCAACACCGTGCAGGCCAAATCCCGCAAACCAAGATCCAACCGCTGAGCTTCGGCAATCAGGCCATCGCGCACTTCGGCAAACAGTTGCGTCACCCTGGCGCTCTCAAAAAGCGATTCTGGCGAGAGCGCTTGGGCTCGCTTGACCATCTCTTCACAGGCAAGCGATGCGCCCACTTGAGAGTGCGACGAACTGCCGGCCCCATCAGCCGCAACCAGTATCAACCAATCGGCATCGGCACCGAAGGTTCCAAAGCGACAGGCATCCTGGCAAGGAAGGTTGCGTGTAAGGTGCGATGTACCCGCAACGCAGTCGCCGAGAATCGTCCAGGACATGGACGCCTCACAGACTGGCCCACCCCGCGGGGGAACTCAGTTTTACCTGGTCCTCCTGGCCGGGGTTGGAGTGCGATACGCTTCTTTGCGATTGCGAAAGCCAGACAAACATTTCGCGGAAGCTGTAGCCCTTCAAATGAAGCGGCTCGCGCACCGAAATCTGTTTGAGGATATCGAAATTCGCCCCCTCGACTCCGACGGCAAAAAAGGCGAACGCCTTGTTCTTCTCTCCCTCGCGAACCTTTTCGGCGGCGCCTTGCCAGGCATCGGTCGGCTCGCCATCGGTAATGAAGAAGATCCAGGGCCGGTAATAGTGCAGGCCGTTTTGCCGGTAAAGCCGCTTACGTTCGGCGATCGCATCGATCGCTCGCAAGATCGCCTCCCCCATAGGCGTTTTCCCATTGGCCACGAGCGTGGGAGGCGTGAATTCCAGCGGGCTCACAAACGGCACCACGGTTTCGACGCTGCCGCCGAAGGTGATCACCGAAAGCTCGACTCGCTGGGTCGCGAGCGAATCGCTCATGAGGTCGCTGTGGTAGGACCGAAGGCCCTCATTGAGCAGATCGATCCGCGAAGTGCCGCCGGCGACGACGCGGTAGCTTTTCCCATCCTGCTGAACCGTTTGCCCGGTGTCTTGACCGGCATTCGCGACGATCTCGGCCATCGAGCCGGAGATGTCCAAAAGCAACACGCAGGGGCAGCGCGGTTCGGGATTGCTTGCAAGCTTGACATCGCCGAACGGTTGTTGATCTGCCATCGACTGACTTCCTCATCGGGTGAAAATCTTGCGGTTATTTTGCGGTCGATCTTCACCTATTGCAAGAACCGCCTCGGAATCCTCCTCGAACCCCACAATCTCCTCGGCGACCGCTCGATTCCCTGAAGCCAGGGCACTGCCACTCAGGGGTCCCCCGCATTTGCGGTCCTCACCTGCGAAACCCCTAGAATGTCGCCACACCCATTGAGCCTGGAGACACCGCATGAGACTGCCGCGCTGGAATTTTCTGGTGGTTTGGTTGATGGGGGCCTTGGCCGCCCCCTATCCAGGGCAAAGCGCATTGCGCGCTCAGACTCCGGCGCCGGTGCTGAGCGAAGAAGCCAAGGCCTTGCGCGATCATGTCGTCG